>Ga0255338_1003305_pt1 | contig 19755 bp, 13 predicted proteins | sample MeOH1_35cm_T4_19_FD_203715 | JGI IMG/M metagenome (GOLD analysis project Ga0255338, IMG submission 203715) | Sandy soil microbial communities from University of British Columbia, Vancouver, Canada - MeOH1_35cm_T4_195 | ecosystem: Engineered > Artificial ecosystem > Sand microcosm > Unclassified ...
TGCTTCGGGCGATCGCTGATTGGCGCGCCTCTCTGTCATCGGGGTCCGAATCCAGGGCGGTCGACAGGATTTCGAGCTCCAATTCGGGGTCGCTCTGGGATCGCGCCGCCTCGACGAGGAGACGGCGCCGCCGTTTCAGGTTCGTCGGCGCGCTGAGGCCGACGATTTTCCCATCGTTGGTCGCGGCGAATATCAGGTAAGGTCCGGAGGCATCCATGAATTTTATCCCGGGAACAGGATACCGCCACACGGGGGTGCCCAGCAGATCGAGCCCAATACCGACGACATGGTTGTCGAGCAGCGTGATATAGCGTCCTTGATGCGATGACCCCTTCGATTGTTCAAGGACGCCGTAGCCACGGCCGGGGAAATCAATTGTCGAGAGGATATCGCCCGTCTTCGCGGCGAACTCCAACCTCCCGCTTCCGAGGAATTCGCCGGATTCGCCGTCCCTACTACGGCGCCTTTCCCATAGGACGAAATCCGCGGTCATCCTCTGGCAATCTCTCGCGAGGGGCACCATGACTTCCCAGGTTACCGTGCAATCCATACGCTTGATTTCGCGTTGCTTCCAGTAATCGGAATCGCGATCCCGATAAGGGAGAAGATCAGCGCTGGGATCGAGCCTCCAAACGAGCCGCCATGCGACGGGGTCGAACAGTCGCACCTCGGTTCGACCTATGCTTCTTTCGAGGGCATACATCAAGCCGTCTTTCGTCCAACGCGCGGTCTGGAGGCGCCGCCAATTCGTGGGCAGGGACCATTCAACCCATTGGACATAGCTCGCGCCGGCTCTAACTTCGGGTGACGGATGTTCCGCCCAGTTCGCGTCGTTCAATCGGAGAAGGCCCTTTGCTCGCGGAAATCGAGCTAATCCGACGCTCACCGTGCGCTCGAGTTCCGTTTTTTGGCCCGCACGCAGATAGCAGCGCGCCAAAGAAACGAACAGTTCCTCGCTTTCATCGCCCAACACGCTCGCGCGCTCGTACTCCACGGCGGCCAACGCGGCATATCCCTGCGCCCAAAGGCTGTCTCCGAAAGCCTTGAATCGTCCGCTCGACACCTCACGGTTCGATATCTGTTGAAGGAATGTCTTTCCCGCGACGGGCCGGCCCTTCCAAGCTCCGATCCAATCCGCCGTGTACTTGAGGTCGACGTGACTTCCGGCGACGAATCCGCGGACTTTGGCGCGGAAGGAGCGGTCAGCCTCGACCCACCGTCCGTTTTTCTGCAGACCGACCAGAGCGATGAGAACGTCATCAGGGCTATGCGCGGCTTCGGCGGTTTTCAGGGCCGCGCCCCACTCGCCGCGCGTCATGTGGATCGCGGTGGCATGGTCATAGGCTTCCTTCGGCCAGCCGGGAACGGGCCGCGAAGATCGACTCTTCAGATATTCATAAAAAACAGGGTCCTTTCCCCAGTCCACGCCGGTCTCTGTCCACCACTTCGCATATTTCCCGGGATCGGGACCTTTCCGGGCTTGCGCGGTCGAGACGCCCAGGAAGAACGCCAGGGTGAGGTGGAGCAGGGTCTCGTAACGCGGCATGAGGCGAGTGTAATGCCTTCTCGGAACGCCGTCAAGGACGCGCGCCTTGACAGGAGGCAGGACCCGGAATACACTCGGGGAATGACCGGCGCACGGGGGCTCTTGTTGGCACTGCTGCTGTGCCAGGCGGCATGCGACCGCTCGACCAAAGGCGTGCTAAAAGGGCATTCGTACGAGGTTTACTGCGCGGCCTATGCGCCGGACGGCCGCAGCATCGCTTCCGGCAGCAGGGATATGACCGTTCGCATCTGGGATCCGGACACCGGGGAGACGAAGCGGGTCCTCACCGGGCATTCGATGTTCGTTGATTCGATCTCTTATTCCCCCGACAGCCTGACTCTGGCTTCGGCGAGCTGGGATAAGACGATCAGGATCTGGGATTTGAAGACCGGGGGAACGAGATTCATCCTATACGGGCATACGGCGGGCGTCAACGCCGTTTCGTTCTCGCCGGACGGCGGGACACTGGCCTCTGCCGGGGAAGATGGGACGGTCCGATTTTGGGACGCCCGAACGGGGCGCCAACTCAAAGTCATTCGCACTCATCACGACAACACCCGCGCACTCGCGGTTTCGCCCGATGGGAAGACCGTCGCGACCGGCGGCTCCGGCCAAAGCGTGATATTGTGGGATTTCCCGACGGGCAAAGAAACGGCTTCGATTCCGATCCCGGCTGGGTCGATCATGACACTCGCGTATTCCCCGAACGGAAAGATTTTGGCCGCGGGCGACATGGGCGGAGAGATCTACCTGCTGGATCCGATGACGCGCGCGGAGTTGAAGCGCGTCGCGGGCCATACGGACGCTAGCCTGCATTCCATGATGTTCTCGCACGACGGCTCGTTCCTGGTGTCCGGAGGCGAAGACTACCAGGTGCGCTTTTGGGACGCGAATACCTTGGAGGCGAAGGGAGCGATCGGAGACCACCGCTGGTACGTGACCTCCGTCGCGTTGTCGCCGGATGATGACACGCTGGCATCGGGCGGCTGGGACAAGACGGTTCGGCTTCACGATCTGAGGGAAATCAAGCGGACGATGCGGATCGGACCTGCAGCGGGGAAGGAGACCCTCAAAGTACGCGTCCGGCGCCGGTCGATGATCGCGCGCCTGACCTCGCCGGTCTCACTGCTTGCATTTTCGTCAGACGGGAAAGCTCTGGCGTCCGCCGGCGGCGACGGGAAGATCCTCGTGGTGGATCTGCGGACGGGCAAACGGAACGAAGGCTTGCGGCCACCCGCCGACGGCATCCTGTCGCTCGCTTTCGTGGCCGGGAGCGATCGTCTTATCTCGGGCGGCCGCGATAGCACCGTTCGCGTGTGGGACTTGAGAACGGGGCGGCAGGAATTCGCGCTGGCCGGCGGACCCGGGACGGTGGAGGCCTTCGGCGCGACGAAGGACGGACGCATCGTGGTCGCGGGACTATCGGACGGGAAACTCCGCCTTTGGGACGCCGCTAACGGCGACTCCAAGCCTCCCTTGGGGGGCCGGACCTCGGCCGTGTGGTCACTCGCGCTCTCATCGAACGGGCGAACTCTCGCGGCGGGCGGCGCGGACTCGTCCGTCCGGCTATGGGACGTGGAAAAGCGTCGGATGATCGGCATCCTCGACGGGCACAAGAATGTGGTGAGCGCCCTCGACTTCTCGAGGGACGGAGGAAGGATCGCCTCCGGAGACAGGGACGGAACGATCCGAATCTGGGACACAGGATCCGGCGGGAGCGGATTCTCGCTCAGAGGACATCGAGATGCGATCGCATCCGTGTCCTTTTCGCCGGACGGGCGGCTGCTGGCCTCGGCAAGCCTCGACAATACGCTTCGGGTCTGGGACGCCGCAGCCGGCGTAGCGACCATGGACTTGGACTCCGATCCCGCCGAGGTCTCTTTCGCCGCATTCGCGCCTGCCGGGAACAGCCTCGCCGTCGGTCATAAGGACGGACGAATATGGCTGTATGAGCTCGAATATCGCCCGACGACGAAACCTCGGCCCACGCCTTCGATCGGGCGCTAGAGCCAAACCGGATATCCCGACTGTTTCCGGAAACACTCGGCGGGCTCTACTAACGATAATCACTAGTCCCGGGACGAGTGATTATCAATAGTGACGCCGCTATTCCAGGCCCCAGGACTTCCGGGCTTCAGCGGCTTCCTCTTCCGAGCGCACCTTCTTGAACTTCGCGGGGCGGCCCTTCACCCGGGCCTCGCACTCCCCCCACGTCGCGTGGCGCTGGATCTCGCCGTTCAGCAGGCTGATGTATGAGACGGGGCGCGTGTCGGCGGCCTTGCGGTCCTTGGGACGGACGGGAAGCGCCTTCGCCTCGGAGGGCAGCAAGGAGCCGTACGGGTAGCTCAGCAGCGGCCCTTCATAGAGTTCGATGGGCTGGCGCTTGGCGAGCGCGACGGCGATCTCGTCGCAGCGCTCGTTGGCGTCGTGGCCGGAGTGGCCCTTCACCCAGCGCCACTGCACGCCGCCGCGGCCTCGCTCCGCGACCAGGGCCTCGAGCGTCCGCCACAGATCCTCGTTCTTGACCGGGTCGCCGGCGGCGGTGGTCCAGCCGCGGCGCTTCCAGCCCAGGATCCACTTCGTGATGCCCTCGATGACGTAGGTCGAGTCGCTGTGGACCAGGGCGACGCCGGGCATGGCGGACACCGCCCGCAGGCTCGCGATGACGCCGCCCAGCTCCATGCGGTTGTTCGTCGTCGGCTCCTCGCGCCCGCCGAGCTCCAGCACCTTGCCGTCGGGCGTGGCGATGATGGCCCCCCAGCCCCCGGGGCCGGGGTTGCCGGAGCACGCGCCGTCGGTGAAAATGGAGATCATGCCCCAACATGGTAGAATTTCACCCCTATGGCAGTCACCTGGTTGTGGGCGGGCTTCGTCGCGGTCATCGGCGTCATGATGGTGCTCGATCTGGGGCTCTTCCAGAAGAAGGCGCACGTCATGCGCGTGCGCGAGGCCGCGGTCATGGTCGCCATCTGGTGGGCGCTGGCCTTCGCCTTCGCCCTCGCCGTGTACTTCGTCTACGGCCACGACAAGGCCTTCCAGTTCGTCTCCGCCTACATTCTGGAGCAATCGTTATCCGTCGATAATCTCTTCGTCTTCATCCTGGTCTTCTCCTTCTTCGGCATCGAGCCCGAGAACCAGCCGCGCATCCTGCACTGGGGCATCCTCGGCGCGATCGCGATGCGCTTCGTCTTCATCTTCGCGGGAATCTCGCTGCTCGAGGCCTCGCACCTGATGTTCTACGTGTTCGGCGCGATCCTCGTGTACACCGGCGGGAAGATGATGGTCTCCGGCGAGGAGCAGATGGAGCCGGGCAAGAACCCCGCGTTGCGCCTCCTTCACAAGTTCCTGCCCGTGACCGTCGGGACGCACGGCCACAAGTTCTTCACCCGCCTCGACGGCGTCCTGCACGCGACCCCGCTCTTCGCCGCGCTCGTCGTCATCGAGGCGACCGACCTGATCTTCGCCGTGGACTCGATCCCGGCGGCGCTCGGCGTCAGCTCGGACCTCTTCGTCGTGTACACCTCGAACATCTTCGCCGTCATGGGCCTGCGCTCCACCTACTTCCTGCTCGCGGGCTCGATGACGGAGTTCAAGTACCTGAAGGCCGGCGTCTCCGCCGTGCTCGTCTTCGTCGGCGTGAAGATGATCGTCAAGGATTTCTACCACATCACCACCGGCGCTTCGCTCGCCGTCATCGGCGGGACCTTGCTCCTCGCGATCGTCGCCTCCATCGCGGCTCGAAAAAAGGCCCATTTCGCCTAGGCCGTAAGAGTTATCACTTCATAGGCCCTTCGCCTCTCGGGCTTCCCGCCCCGGGTTGGTAATATCGGTCCCTATGATCAAAGTCATACTCTCCCCGCGCAAGGCCGTGGCCGTGCTCCTCGCCGTCTCCATCCCCGGGTCGTCCTTCGCGCAGACCATCGGCCGCGCCGCCCCGGCCGCCGGCATCGGGACCGGCGTGATCGCTCCGCTCCGCGCCCCGGCCCTCGCGCCCCTCTCCGCGCCGAGCCTCGCGGCCCCGAGCCTCCTGGCTCCCGCGCCGGCCGCGCTCGCCGCGCCCGCGCTCCAGGCGCAAGCCGTCCCCCTGGCGATGCGCCCCGTCCTCGCCGCGCCGGTCTCGGCCGCGAAGCCGGTGACCGCCGTGGCCGCCGCCCAGGCGCTCCAGACCCGGCTCCAGGCCGATACTAAGGAAGGCTCCGACCGGGCCGCGACGCTCGAGCGCTTCTGGACGAACGGCGTCCTCAGCGCCGCGTCGGCCTCCGACGACGCCGGCGTGCCCGCGGGCGACTCCGCGAAGCGGCCCGAGGCCCTCAAGCCCGCCTCGGACAAGCCTGTCTCCCCGGAGACGAACCCGGAGCTCTTCGCGCCCCGCTCCTCGCGCGTCGGCGTCGGCCCCGCCAAGTTCGTCTACTGGAACGCGCTGTACACCTTGCTGCAGTGGTTCAACCTCAAGCTCGCCAAGGACCCGAACCGCCGCGTCTCCTGGGACAAGTGGCCGACCAAGCTCGGCCTCCTCTACCTCATCGGCAAGATCCGCTTCGTCCGCTCCGGCACCATCACCGATCCCTACGACTACGCCGCCAACGACCAGAAGCCCGCCGGCAAGGAGCCCGAGGCCGCGAAGAAGGGCTACACCGCGGACGGCAGCTGGGTCTCCGACCGCGAGAACCCGCGCATGGGCGCGGAGAACACCCGCTTCGGCTCCAACATCCCCCCCAAGAAGGTCCGCCCCGACGTGGAGAACATGACGCCCTCGGCGCGCGAGGTGGGCAAGCTCAAGTGGCGCAAGCTCGACGAGAACGGCAAGGCGATCGTCCAGCCCGCCGGCATCCTCAACAACCTCGCCGGCGGCTGGATCCAGTTCCAGTTCCACAACTTCGGCGGCAACACGAAGCGGGATCCTATCAGCGACAACCCGCACAAGCTCGCCCGGCTCCCGTCCGATAGTTGGCCCGAGAAGGAGGCCACGGTCGACCGCACGAGCAAGGACCCGACGCGCGTGACCGACAACGGCCGCCCGACGGTCATGAACGAGCGCACGCAGGCCTGGATCCAGGCCCAGATCTACGGCACCAACGAGGCCGAGCAGAAGCCCCTGCGCACCTGGACGGACGGCAAGATGCTGCTCGACGCCAAGGGCAACCTCCCGGCCGACCCCAAGAAGGCGGGCATCGACCTGTCCGGCTTCACCAACAACTACAACCCCCTGCTGAGCTTCCTGCACTGGTCGTTCGTGGTCAACCACAACAACATCGTCGACCACCTGCGTAAGTTCAACCCCTCGTGGGACGACGAGACCTTGTTCCAGCAGGCGCGCAAGATCAACGTCGCCAGCATCGACATGATCCACACCGTCGAGTGGACCGAGGACCTCCTCCAGCACCCCACCCTTCAGGAGGGCATGCACGCGGAGTTCTACGGCCTCTTCGGCCCGAAGATCAAGGCGTGGCTGATGCGCCTGTCCTACCGCCACCCGTGGTTCGCCAAGCTGATCAAGCCCGTCTCCAACAACGACGTGATCTGGGGCATGCCCGGCTCGAAGTGGGAGCACCACGACGGCCCGTTCCAGGTGCCGAAGCACTTCCGCATGGTGTACCGCCTCCATGAGCTCATACTCGACGAGCAGGAGATGATCCAGCCCGGCACCGACCGGACTCTCGACCGCATCCAGCTCATCGACTTCGTGCACGGCAACACGCGGCCGGTCGTCGAGAAGTTCGGCTACGACGTGCTCGCCTACTCCTTCGCCAAGAAGTCCTCCGGCGCCCTCAAGCTCCATAACTTCCCCCGTGCGCTCTCCCAGTTCCAGAACCAGCAGAACGGCCAGCTCACCGACCTGGCCGAGATGGACATCTTCCGCGAGCGCACCGACGGCACCGGCTCCTACAACGAGTTCCGGCGCTCCGTCGGCGAGCCGCCCGTGGCGAGCTTCCTGGAGCTGACCGGCGGCGACGCCGAGCTGGCCCGGGAGCTCGAGCTGAAATACGAGGGCGACATCGAGAAGGTGGACGCCGGCATCGGCATCCTCGCCGAGCCCAAGCCCGCGGGCTTCGCCCTCGGCTTCACGCAGTTCTACCAGTTCGTGCTCAACGCGCCCCGGCGCGTGAAGAGCAACCGCCACCTGACCGAGTACTTCACCCACAAGGACTACACCTTCGAGGGCATGGAGTGGGTCCTGCAGTCCGGCGGCATGGGCGGCGTGATCGCCCGCGCGATGGCGACCCAGCCCAACGGCGCCGCCGTCGTCGCGGCGATGGAGGGCGTGACGCGCTGGTTCACCCCGTGGCCCGAGACCGAGACCTTCCCCGTGCGCATGCTCGACAAGGCCGCCGGCGACTCCGGAGTGATCCTGAAGGCGACCCTCCGCACCCTGGCGATCGGCTCCTTCGCGGCCTTCGCGGCGTGGATGGGCGTGGCCGTCTCCGCGTTCACCATCGTGCCGGTCGCGATGGTCGCCCTCGGCCTGCCGGTCCTCCTGTACTACAAGCGCATGCTGGCCTGGCGCTTCATGCAGAAGGCGTGGCAGAGCGCCTACACCGACAAGCGGCGCTCGATGTTCCCGACCTTGTTCCTCGGCGAGAAGTGGGCCGCGCACAGCGCGACCCTCGGACGCCTGGGCGCCAAGGCGGCGCTGCTCGGCGGCGCGGTCGCGGCGTTCACGCTCTTCGCGACCAACCCCGTCGTGGCGGCCCTCGCGGGCCTGACGTCCCTCTCGTCGCTCTCCATCCTCAAGGCGACGAGCGCCTACGATAATGATATGCAGGTCTTGAAGATCGCCCTTCAAAACCGGCTGCGCGAGGGCTACACGGAGACCACCAAGGCCTCCGAGGTCCCCGGCGCCACCGCGCTCGAGAAGCGCTACTGGTTCCTGATCCCGGCCGACGCCAAGCAGCCCGTGGCCCGGATCTGGCACACCTACCGCGTCCTCCACGAGCACGGCCTGGGCCGCCTCCACGCCTTCAAAACCTCGCTCATCTCCCACCTGATCTTCGGGCCCCGCACCCAGCGCGGCCTGGGGCTCAAGGGCCGCTGGAACGCGGGCATCCTCTTCAGCCCCTTCGCCATCTACGTCCCCAACATGATCCAGGCGCAGGGCCCGTCCACCACTCGCGTGTTCGCCCAGGAAGGCAACACGAAGGGCCTGACGCCCGGGGACGTCGATCTCGAGGAGTTCGACCGGATGTTCTCCACCTACGCTCCGGGCCGGGACTACATGACCGCCTACGACTTCTCGCGCCTGCGAGAGGGCAACCGCTGGCGCGCGGCCCAGGAGGGCGTGGGCGGCCCCGTGACGCGCTTCATCGGCTCGATCGCGGTCAAGCACCGCACCGACCAGCTCCTGCAGCTGTACGCCGACCGCGTGGCCAACGAGGACAAGCACCTCGTTCCCGCGATCAGCCGCGACATGCTGCTGCGGGTCTATCAAGGCACGGCCCAGATGGACATCGCCAAGGAACGGGCGCTCGACGGAGTCCACCCCGACCTGGCGCCGGCCCGCCCCCTCGTCGACGGCGCCGTCAAGCCGACCTTGAAGGAGCGCGCGAAGTCCGACATCGGCAAGCTGTTCGCCGGCGTCGGCACTTTGCGCCGGAGCCTGGTCCTGCCGTACACGCCCTCCCGGGTCATGACCGACGTCCGGGCCTTCGGGACCTTCTTTGCGACCCTGTTCAAGCTCGGCTGGATCGCCATCGCGGCCGTCGTGTCCTACTACCTGGTCCGCGACACCATCCTCTACATCCTCATCCCCTACCTGATCTATAAGGGTATTTTCTAGGAGCTCACGATGAAGAACCTCCTCCGCTCGCTGCTGCTCGCGCCCCTCCTCGCCTCCGCCGCCCTCGCCGGTCCGATACCCGCCGGCTCGTGGGGCGGCGCCTCCGAGCTCATCGGCGGCCCCGACGTCATGGCCCTCATCATCCGTCAGGACCCGACGAACCCCACCGCCGGCTACGCGATCCTCGCCGAGTACACGCGCCTTCCGTACATCCCCGGGCCCGAGCGCCTGGAGATCGCGCGCTGGGTCCCCCGCCTCTACATCTACCGGATGGAGCAGCTCGGCAAGGACCGCTTCGCGATGAAACCCCTGCGCGTGTCGGCGGCCGGCGAGATCGAGGTGGACGCCGCCGCCGTCGCCGGCGAGCTCTCGCTCGCCAAGGCCGGAACGCTCGTCGGGGCGAAGATGACGCGCTTCGAGAAAGGCCAGGCCCTGCCCGCCGAGACGATCGCCTTCGAGGGCAAGGTCAGCTCCACCTGGGAAGGCTGGGTCCCCGGCGACTACTTCGGCTCCAAGGACAGCACCGGCGGCGACTACACCCACAAGCGGGTCAATACCCGCCTGGGCAAGGACAAGAGCGCCGAATTCTTCCAGCAGGACATCGTCGGGAAGTTCAGCGCCTCCGAGAAGGCTCCGGGGATATTCGTCTTCACGCCCAACGGCGCCGTCGCCAAGGGCCTCGACAAGGTCGCCGGCCGCCTCGCGGTGTTCGTCGACATCGTGAACTGGAAGCCGTTCTTCACGACCGACGAGCTCCTGCTCATCAACCCCGACGACGCGAAGGACGTCGGGTTCTACTACGAGCGCCACTAGATAAGACCGGGCTCAGGGGCTATGCTTCAGGCATGGAGCCCGTGACGCCGCCGCCCGGGAAGCCCCTCTGGGGCTCGTTCCTCCCGCGCGCCTTCGTCGGCCTGCTCCTGGGCCTCCTCACCGTCGACCTGTCCTGGGACCTCCTGCGCGCCTGGCTTTCGGGGAGGCTGGCCATCACCGCGGAGCCGGCGATGAAGGCCGCGTTCATCTTCGGGACGGCCGGCTGCGCGTTCCTGACCGGGCAGCAGGCGTTCGCGGCGGCGCGGGCCTGGCGCGGGGAACCCGGCCCGACGGGCGCCGAGTGGGCGGCGCGGACCTTCGCGGCGGTCGCCGTCGTGTGGATGGGCTGGTACCTCCTCATGTGCATGCCCTACTTCATGCGCCCGTACACGATGATGAAGGAGCGCAAGGCGGCGATCCTGGCGCGCGTGCCCGAGGTCGCCCGGCTCGACGCCCTCGACGAGGCGGGCCTGCGCGCGCTGGCGACGGCTTTGATCCCGGTCGTCGCGGACCCCGACAAGAACGCGGGCGCCGGCGCGCGCGAGGCGCTGGTGCGCGCGGCCTCACGCCCCGGCGCGCCGAAGGACCTCCTGATACCGTTTTTCGTCGGCGACATGGAGGCCGTGAAGAGTATCCCCTCGAACGCGGCGTGGGGCCTCGGAGCGCTCGGCGCGGAGGGCCGGGCGGCCTTGATCGCGGCCGTGAACGGTCCCGGCGACTGGGCTCCCCAGGCGGCGGCCTTCCAGCTCGCCCAGATGAAGCCCCCCGCCGTCGACGCGATCCCGGCCCTCGAAGAGGCCCTGGCGAAAGCGCCCCCCCACCGGCGAGACGATTTCCAGCGCGCCCTCGACCGGATCCGGGGCCGGAAGCGCTAAGGCGCGCCGGCGGCGAGCGTCCGGCGCCAGAAGCGAACGAAGGACTCCGCGCCGTTGGTCGCGGGGATGCCCGCGACGGCCAGCTCTTTTAGGACGGAGCCGTAGGCGGAGGGCCCCGGCACGCCGTCGATCAGGCCGATGAAGCCGTTGAAGTCGGAGCCGATCGCGACGGCGTCAGGCCCCGCTTCGCGCGCCAGGATCGCCGCGTGCCTCATCAGCGATGTCCTGTCCTTGCCCGCGTAGTTCGCGGCGAGCGCGAGGCCGACCATCCCGCCGCTGCGCTTGACCTCGCGCAGGAGCTCGGGCGAGATGGTCCTCTCGCACGGCGTGAGCTCGCGCGCCGCCTGGTGGGAGAACATCAAAGGCAGCTTCGCATGGCGCGCCGACAGGTCGAGCGCGGTCTTGTCGCTCGCGTGGGTCAGGTCGAGGATCAGGCCTTTCTTCACGGCGTGGTCGACGAGCCTTTCCCCCTCTTTCGAGAGCCCCTTCGGGTTGCGTCGAACGGCGTCCTTGCCCCCTGGCACGCAGGTCGGGAACGGCCAGTACCGTCCCGCGGCGGCCCCGCCCCAGCGCGTGTCGGTGAAGTGGGCGATGGTGAGCATGCGCGCGCCCCGGTCCCACAGCCGGTCGAGGCGCGCCGTCGTGTCCGCCCCGCCGGCCCCTTCGACGGCCAGGATCACGCCGAGCCGCCACTCCTTGGACCTGAGCACCGCCTCGGCCTCGTCGGGCGTGCGGACGATCGCCACGCGCGGGTCTTTGGCCGTCCAGCGCTCGACGCGGGAGAGCTGACGGAGCAAGGCCCGTGCGTAACCGCCGCGGACCTGGGACAGGACCGGCGCGGCATACAGCGGCACGACGACGAGGCGCATGTCCGCCGCCTCCAGGTCCTTGACCTTCACCTGGTCCTCGATCATGGGAAGATGCAGGTGCAGGTCGATCGCCGAGGCCCAGGCCGGGGATGGCGAGAGGAGGCATGCCGCCGCCGCGAGGGCCGGCCAGGTCTTGAGCATGCCTAATCCTATAAGTTATTCCGAGCCAAAGACGCGCCATGACCTTCTACCGTCAGGATCATCGCACCCATGCTGTGGCTACCTACAAAAGCGAAGCGGCCATAGCATCAAGGGAATGGCTTCCGGGGGTCAGCGGATCTCGACGACCTTGATCTTGTAGCGCAGGGACTTCCCCGCGAGGGGATGGTTGAAGTCGAGGGTCGCCGAGCCGTTCTCGACCTTGAGGACCTTCCCCTCGGCGGCCTTCCCGCCCTTGGCGCCGGCGACGACCTTGCCGGGAGCGAGGTCCTTGGCCAAGGCGCCGAACTTCTCGAGCGGGATGGCGCGTATCTTCTCCGGGTCGACGGGTCCGAAGCCCTGGTCGGGGGTCAGCTCGACCACCTTTTCCTCCCCTGCCTTCATGCCGACGAGGGCCTCGTCGACGGGGCCGGGGAGGTTGCCGTCGCCCTGGGTCACGCTCAGGAGCTCCTTGCCGGCGTTCGACTCGATCAAGGTCCCGCCGGAGGTCAGCTCGTAGTCGAGCAGGACGGTGGCACCCGGAGGCACGCGCCCCTCACGGGAGCAGGCGGCCAGGAGCAGGACGGCGGCGAGAGCGAGCCTCACGCGCCGACGACGGCCAGCGGCACGAAGTCGGTCCCGGCGACGCCGCCGCTGACGATGATCTCGTTCTCCTTGTCGATCTTGCGGCGCAGGGAGTCGAGCATCGACATCAGGTGCGCGCCGGGGCAGTCGGTGTTGGTGTAGTGCTGATGGGCCTCGAGGAAGCCCTTGGCGTTCGGGTCCTTCTTGTACTTCACCGAGAGGAAGGTGACGAGCCGGGTCAGGCTCTCGATCTGGGCGTTGGTGGGCCGCACCTTGTTGAAATCGCCCATCATGGCGACGCCGATGTTGCCGTCGTTGGCCCCGCCGGCGTGCGCGCCGAGGTATTCCGCGCGGCGGCCCTCGACCACGCGCCCGTCGCCGGCGACGAGGAAGTGATAGCCGATGTCGTCGAAGGCTTCCTTGCCCTCGCGAGCGCGTCCGACCATGTGGTAGTGCTGGATGTTCTTCACGGCCTGCGCGGTCTCGGCCTCGTTCATCGCCTGCTTTCCCTGGGTGTGATGGACCGTCACGCGGTAGGGCGCGTGAGAGCTGTTCGAGCCGCGGCGGGGCGCCGCGCGCCAGCCGAGGCGGCTCATGATGGGGGCCACGGTCGGGAACTTCTGCGCGATCTGGAACGAGGCGAAGCCGAGCAAGGTCTGGCCCGCGTCCTTGGCGGAGCCGGGGGTCGCCCCGCTGCGCGAGTAGTCGTAGTCGTCCGGCAGGGGCGGCACGGCGCCGCGCAGGTCGGTGATGCGCTCGCTGGCGGCGGCGGTATAAGGGAGGCGCTTGCCGCGGCCGGCTGACGCGCCGGAGGCCGGGACGTAGCCCGAGGCGCCCACGGCGTCGCGCATGCGGGTGCCGTCGAACATGGCGCTGGCGCCGTTGGCGGCGTCCTCGGGGGCGGCCCCGGAGAAATCGGTGGCGGGCGCGTAGGCGACGAGATCCTTGCCCGAGTAGTCGCGGCGCGGCGAGCGTTCCTCGCGCGGCGCGGGGGCGGAGCCTGATTTCGCGGACACGGCCTTTTTATCCTCATTGCAGCCGGTCAACGCGCCGGAGGCGAGGACGAGGGCGACGATCGGGAGTAGGCGTCTCATGTCCGGAGTTTAACCGAATTTCGGGACATGAGAGTAGGTCCTTGGACCCAGAGGACCCGGGCCTAATCAGCCTAGACGGTGTCAGGCTTAAATGATGGAGAAACGCGCGTTTTTAAGGCTTTTTACACGAGGAGACGGCCTTCGGTGCCAGGCATTAAGGTTTTAAACATTTCTTTGCGTGGCCTTGATCCAGTGGGCCAGGCGGACCATCCCGTCCTCGATCTTCACCTTCGGCTTCCAGCCCAGCTCGCGTTTGGCGGCCGAGATGTCGAACCAATGGGAGGTGGTCAAGGTGTCCACCAGGAACTTGGTCAGGGGCGGCTCTGAGGTCAGCCCCAACGCGCGCCAGGTCCCCTCGCAGGCGCTCGCCGCGGCGTAGGCGAGGCCTTTGGGGATGCGCCGCTTGACCGGGCCCAGGCCCGCCGCCGCCAGCATGAGCTCCATGAACTCCCAGATCGGGCGGGGGTCCCCTCCCGACAGGAAATAGGCCTTGCCCGAGATCTCGGACAGGGGCGAGAGCTGCACGGCGGCCAGGACGTGGGCCTCCACGGCGTCGTCGATGTAGATGGTGTCCACGAGCTTGTTCTCGTCGCCGATGCGGAACAGCCGCCCGGCCTTCTGCCGGGCGATCACGCGCGGCAGGATGCTCCTGTCCCCGGGGCCCCAGATGAAATGCGGGCGCAGGGACACGGTCGAGAGGCGGTCGTGGTCGGCGGCGAGGACCATCTTCTCCGACAGCGCCTTGGTCTTGGAGTAGAAGGAGTCGAACTTCGAGGGATACGGGGCGCGCTCGTCCACGCCGTCCACGTCCCCGCCGTGGAACACGACGCTCGGCGAGCCGGTGAACACCAGCTTGCGGATGCCGTGCTCCTGGCAGGCGCGCAGGACGTTCTTCGTCCCCTCCACGTTCGCCTCGTGGAACTCCTCGTACGGCCCCCACAGGCCGACCTTCGCGGCGACGTGGAACACCACGTCGCGGTCGTCGCAGGCGGCCTTCACGGCCGCATAGTCGGCCACGTCGCCCTTCGCGCAGTCGATGCCCACGGCCTCGAGGTCGGGGTAGGAGCCGCGCCCGAACACGCGCACCTCGTCTCCTCTCTCGCGCAGCTTGCGCGCCAGGGCCGCTCCCAGGAAGCCGCCGCCGCCGGTGACGAGCGCCCTCACTCCAGCCGCCGCGCGGCCCAGACCGCCAGCGCCTCGCGGTTGATCTTCGCGTTATGGCGGGTGTCGACGGGGAAGGAGGGATGGAACAGGAGGTCCTTGATGTCCTTCGTGAAGTCCGGCTTGCCGGGGATGTTCAGTATCTCGTTCTTGAGGGCCTCGGTCGGATCCGTTCCCGGCTCGAGCTCCACGCACAGCACGGGGTTGAGGCCCACGCCGACGAGCGCGGACCTTTTCACCTTCGGATGCGCGTTGAACACGCCCTCGACGCAGATCGTGTAGTGCTCCCCCCTCTCCGTCCTCACGCGGTGCGCCTTGCGCCCGCAGAACCACAGCCGCCCCAGCTCGTCGTAGTAGCCGAGGTCCCCCATCCGGTGCCAGAACCCCTTCCCGTCGCCGATCTTGGCCTTCGCCATGTCCGACACCCGCCGGAAGTACTCGCCGGTCACGACGGGGCCCTTCACCGCGATCTCCCCGACGCGCCCGCGCGGCACGCGCAGGTCCTCCGACCAGGCCTTGATCGGGCCGTCCTCGATGCGGATGACGGCGGCCTCGATGCCCTTCACGGGCCGGCCCACGCACACCCCTTCACCCCGCAACGTCCTGGCCGCCGTCTCCTCCAGGATCTCCACGGAGGAGGTCAAAGCGACGGGCAAGGCCTCGGTGGCGCCGTACGGCGTGTAGATGGGCACGTTCTGGTTCAGCAGCTTCGAGAACAAAGCCAAGGTCTTGGCCGGCACCGGCGCCCCCGCCGACATCACGCGCTTGAGCGTGGGCAGGGCGATGCCGTGCTGAGCCCCGAAGCGGCCGACGCGGTCGAGCAAAGCGGGCGAGCCGAACAGCTGGTGGATCCGGTGCTTCTGGATGGGGACGATGATCGCCATCGGGTCCACCATGCCGGGCCGGGTGAAGTCCATGTCGGGGATGACGACGGTCTGCCCCAAGGCGACGTCGAACAGCCCGAACAACGGGAAGGTCGCCAGCGAGACCTCCCCCTCTTTTATGTCGAACAGCTCCCGGAGCTGGTCCACCTGGGCGGAGAACATCGAGTGCTCGTACACCGCGCCCTTGGGGGCGCCCGTGCTGCCGGAGGTGAACAGGATGGCGGCCCGTCCGTCCGGGGGCACGGCCGGCAGGTCGAGGCCGCGCTTGCGTCCGAGCTCGCGCATCGTCTCGAGCGTGGGCAGGCCCAGAGACGGCCCGCCGGCGACGATCTTGATGCGCGCCGTCGGGGCCCAGCCTCCGATCGCCCGCGCCAGGTGCGCCTTGGCCGAGCCGACGAACGCGTCCGGCGCCGCCTCCGACAGGCAGCGCCCCATGTTGGAGAAGCCGATGCCGGGGTCCACGAGCACCGGCGTCACCCCGGCGCGGAACAGCGCGAAGGCGGTCGCGAAGAAATCCCGCGACGGCGGGATGAGCACGGCCACGCGGTCGTTCTTCTTGAGCCCGGCGCGCAGGAAGCCGTGGGCCAGCAGCTCGACGTCGCGGCCGAGCTCGGCGAACGAGGTGATCGCGTCGTGATGGATCAGCGCGGGCTGGTCGCCCAGGCGCTTGGCGTTGTCGAGGAGGCGGGAGCCCAGGTCCGTCGCGGTCGCCGTCTCGCTCATGCGGTGACGGGCTTGGCGACGAAGTCCTTGATCAGGGCGACGACCTCCGCGCCCGAATCCTCGAGCAGGAAGTGGCCGCTGTCCGGGAAGCGCTTCACCGTCGCCTTGGGGAAGCGGCTGATCCAGCCGTTCAGGAAGGCGGCGTCGAACACCCAGTCCTTCATGCCCCAGGGCAGCAGCATGGGCACGCTCTTGAGCGGATCCAGGCGGTTCTCGGTGTCCACGACCGTGTCCCAGGCGTCGTCGCCGGGCTGGAGCGGGATGTCCTGCACGAAGCGGTGCACGGCGCGGCTCTCGTTCCAGCCGTCGTAGGGCTCGTGGTAGCCGGCCATCACTTCGGGAGACAAAGTGACCTTGGCCGTGCAGGAGCGCAGGACCACGCGGCGCACGAAGCCGAACGCCCGCAGCGGGATGCCGGTCAGGGCGCCGCGCATGACGGTGAGCCCCGGCGGGAACGGCTTCTCCGCGGGCAGGCGGAAGCAGGAGGTGTTGAGGGCGACGATGGCCTTGATCCTCTCGGGATGGCGCACGGCCCAGGACATGCCGATCATGCCGCCCCAGTCGTGCACGATGAGGGTGACGGGGCCGGTCGGGGCGACGGCGGCCATGAGGCGGTCGAGGTCGTCGACCCGGCTCTTGAGCGTGTACTTATAGCGATCGTCGCCGGGACGATCCGATAAGCCCATGCCGACATGGTCGGGGACGATGCAGCGGAAATCGGGCGAGAGGGCTTTGACGACCTCCCGGAAGTAAAAAGACCAGGTGGGGTTGCCGTGGACCATCAGGACGGTCTCGCCCTTGCCCTCGTCCAGGTAGTGCATGGCGTAGCCGCCGAGGTCGAGGCGGCGGCCGGTGAACGGATACAGAGCCTTGTCGATCACCACTCGAGCCCCAGCATCATGCAGTTGAGCCCCGAGCCGATGCCGATGAAGCCGACGCGGTCGCCTTTATTCAGAAAACCGCGCTCGTCGGCCAAGGCGGCGGTGAGCGGCAGGCTCACCGTGCCGATGTTGCCCAGGAACTCGTAGGTCGGGAAATCCTTGTCGGCGCCGACGCCGCAGGCGGTCAGAAGCGCCGTCGTCTGAGGGCCGCCGACCTGGTGGGTGATGGTCTTGTCCATCGTCGCGCTGGTCCAGCCCATGACCTTCATGAAGCTCTGCCAGGTGAGCTTGGCCAGCTCCATGCCGTTCTTGAGCACGGCGGGCGCGTCGGTCCGCATGAAGTCGCGCTCCCACTGGCACAGGTCCCAGTGCTGGGGCGCGGCCTGCACCGTGCCGCCGAGGAGCTTCGGGCCGGTCTTGCCGAAGGAGCCGTCGGTCAGGACCACGCCGACGGCGCCGGAGCCGCCGGTCAAGGTCGCGATGGAGAGCTTGAAGTGCTCCATGGTCGGGTTCTTGAGCATGGAGGCGATCATCGCCTCGTTGATCTCGCGGGCCGACTCGCAGGAGACGACGAGGCCGGCCTTGATCTGGCCGAGCTCGATGCGGTTGGCGATGTCGATCATGCCGGACAGGACGCCCAAGCAGGCGTTGCTGATGTCGAAGACGGCGCAATCCTTGCTCACGCCGAGCTTGGAGGCCACGGCGCAGGCGGTCGCGGGCTCGGAGGATTCCTTGCAGACGCCGGCGTAGACGACGACGCCGAGGTCCTGGGGGGTGACGCCCGCCTTAGCGAGCGCCTTGCGGCCGGCGCTCGCGGCGCCGTCGGAGAGCTTGAAGCCGGGATTCCACCAGCGGCGTTCCTTGATTCCCGTTAAGGCTTCGATCTGTCCCACCTGGAACCGGAGGGCGTCGTAGACGGGCTGTATGCGCTTCTCGAGCTCGGAGGAGGTGACGACGTTCGGAGCCAATTCGTAGGCGAGACCATCAAGGGTGACTTTAGAGTATCTCATGGGTTGGACTAACGGATTGTTAGTAGCCGATACAGGATCATCTGACCGCCAAGGTGAAGTCTCGCATCTCGTAGACGACGAGGCCGTCGCGCAGGAGATAGCCGTCCGCGGTGAGCGTCTTGCTCGCCTCGTCCACGGCGGTGATCCAGCACTGGACCTCTACGGCCTTGTTCACGGGCGTGTACTGCCCGCGGTACAGCCACTTGTGCGTCCGGCCGAGGACCATGCTCTCGAAGCGGCCGGCGCCGGGCCAGCGGTCGCGGGCGTGGCACTTCATGAGCTCGATGAACGACTCGAGGCCGAGCGAGCCGGGGCAGACGGGGTCCTGATAGAAATGGGCGGAGAAGAACCACTCGTTCGGGTTCACGGCGCGGCGGCCGATGAGCGCGCCGAGGCCCTTGGGGCCGGCGTTATCGTACTGCTCGACGGAATCGAGGAGCAGGAGCATGGGGCCGGGCAGGGCGGGAAGACCGTCTTTCAACGGCAAACGGCGTGGAGAAACTCCCGCGGGTGCCACAAAGGGCTTCGCGCCTCGCAGGCCGACCTGCTGAGCGAGGGATTCCTTGGTAAAGAAGCCAAACTCCGTTTTGCCTTGATACACCAACCGACCGGCAACGTCGTGCATCACCATATCGTAATTCTGGATGACCATGCCGCCGGCGAGCGAGACCTTGGTCATCACGACCGAGGTGACGAGCGTGCCGGTCTCGGGGGTGACCTCGATATATTGAACCGCGTCGCCGCCCAGATTCCTGAACGACAGATCGATGGGGCTCGTCAGCGCCGAGCCGCAATAGGCGGCGAGCCAGCCGCAGGGCTGGAGCGCGACCTCCAACAAAACGGCAAACGGCATGGTCGCTTGTCCGTTCTCGCGGAAGTACCAGGCGTCCTTGGGAATGTCGTACTCGCAGGTGGCGGCGGCGCCGGCCTTGAGGACGAACGGCGCGCCCTGGGTTTCGACGACGCGGTCGAGGAACTGGTACGGCGGGCCGGGAAGACGGGCGATGACGCGGCCCTCGTCGAAGATCTTGTAGGGCTCGCCGAAGGCTTCGGAGGGCTTGCCGTTGGAGTAGGCGAGGATCTTGTCGGGACCGTACAGGACCGTCTTCTCTTTCTTGAGCCACAGGGACTCGACGGCCGCGCGTGTCGTCCCGGAAAGGCGAACGGACATATCCGTGATCTGAACGATATTTTTATCGTCCGAGTACATGAACGCGTCCGCGACGCAGAACGGGGCGCCGTCGGGGCCGTAGCCGAGCTCCTTGATGTGGAGCTCGTAGCGGGCCTTCCTGGTCGAGGCGAGGACCTGGCCGCGGCACTTGAGCTGGGAGGCGACGCCGGGGACGGGCTCGTGCCAGACCTTGCCCTTCTCCCCCACCCAGCCCATGCGCATCAATTGGAC
>Ga0255338_1003307_pt1 | contig 19742 bp, 16 predicted proteins | sample MeOH1_35cm_T4_19_FD_203715 | JGI IMG/M metagenome (GOLD analysis project Ga0255338, IMG submission 203715) | Sandy soil microbial communities from University of British Columbia, Vancouver, Canada - MeOH1_35cm_T4_195 | ecosystem: Engineered > Artificial ecosystem > Sand microcosm > Unclassified ...
TGTTTCGACTCCGCTCATCGCGGACGGACAATACCGGTAGGCACTAATTGGGAGAGGAAGGTTATGCAAGCGGCAAAGTGCTTCCAGTTGGTCAAAAACGAAAGTGGTAGTCTGCGGATCTTTGCCGAAGTCTTTCACCATAACAACTTCCGCCCCGTAAAGCTGCATTTGTCTTACCTTCTGAACCGGCGCCCCGTCCACCGCGACGATCACGCAACGGATACCCGCGGCCGCACAGTAGGCACTGAGCGCGGCACCGGTGTTCCCACTCGACGTCGCAATACACACTTTTTGTCCGCGCATATTCATCTCCGAAACGAGCACGGCCGCAAACCGGTCCTTGTACGAACCAGTCGGATTAAGGTTTTCCAGTTTGAAATACAACGCATCCAGGCCCAGAGCGGCCCCGATACTTCGCGAACGTACCAAAGGGGTTTCGGCCTCACCGAGCAAAACCCGGTTTTCTGCTGCCAACTGCGGCAATAGCGCGCCATGTCTCCAGATGTTTTTCAAAATTGATCAGGGAATTGATTTCGTTTTACACTATACCCGCTGAAATTGGGTTTAAAACCGCCGTCAACGACCAACATCGTTCCGGTAATATAGGAGGCTCCTTCTGAGCTCAGCCAGCATATTGCCGCAGCGATTTCCTCAGGGTTCGCACCTCGTCCCAGCGGCACGCTGTCATTAACCGCGTCGATCAAACGCCCGCTTACGTCATCGCCTCCGGGATCACGGTAATCATGGCTCAATGCAGTCTGCACATAACCCGGGCTTACACCTACCACCCTGATCCCGCTGCGCCCGTAAGTGACCGCCAGCTCGGCGGTCAGGCTGTCGAGCGCGCCCTTGGCGGCAATATAGGCCGGGGAGATGCCGGCAGGCCGGTCGGCCATCATACTCGACACGTTCACAATCACAGCCGGTCGTTTTAATACCTCCATCCGCGTCGCCACCGCCCGTGAGAGGAACGCCGGCACCGTGAGACAGATCCGAATCGTTTTCTCCCAGGTCTCGACCGGGATTGTCCGCATAGTTTCGATCGTCCGCCAGGCTGCGTTATTCACCAGGACATCCACGGTCCCCCATTTTGCAAAAGCATTCTCTATGAGCTCATCCCAAAAACCGGTTTCACCCAAATCGCCCGCAACCGATAAAATTGGCTGATTATGCAATGTCTTCAACTCCTTTTCCAGCGCTGACAATCGCGACGGATCTATATCGGTCAACACGAGCTTGCAGCCCGTTGAGGCAAACGCACTGGCTGTCGCGCGGCCAATCCCACCGGTAGCCCCGGTAATCAAAACCACCTGGTCCCTATTCATAAATCGTATGTTTTCCTCTTTGCGTAATGGGCAAAATGCCCCCCAGCGCGTCGCCGGCTTTTACTTTCACGATAGCCCTTTTGAGAAAGACAATTCCCGCGAGCTCGGCATAAACCGGATGGCAGGAGCCGGACACCGGATCAAAGAGGCGTCCAAAACATTGGCCTGCACTGACCATTTCTCCCAATGCCACTTCACTCATCAATATCCCGCCGGCAGCCGAAGGCATCTTCCCCTGAAGGTAACCACTGTCGACCCGGTGATCTTCCAGCCAATACGGCTCGGCAAACCTGGTTACCTCTCCATCCATCATCCCCAAAAACCTGAGCAGGTTTATCACCCCGGCCACATAGGCATCAACCACTTGCTGGCGAAACCCGGTCCCGCCGCCAAATTCCAGGTAAATGGCCGGAACGTTTGCATCCCGTGCGACCGACAAGGTTCGTCCCTGCGGCCGGTAATCGGTGCCCCAGATCAACGGCATATCGAAGCAGCGGGCCATTTGCCGCTGCACATCCAGTACATTTTCATCAGGATGCAGCATATATCCTGCCAATGGGTGGATCTCGTAGGCCAACCCGCCGGTGTGCATATCCACGTAATAATCAGCCTGTTCTACCATTGTACTGATCCGGGCGGCATAAGCTTCGGACACCGACCCGTTGTGGCTGCCCGGGCAAATCCGGGCCAAATCCAGCCCGTCGCTCCCCTGCCGTGTCCCATTCGTGTAAGCGTCGGGATTTGCCACCGTGACCACGGTGACCTGGCCGCGCATTAGCATCGCCGGTAAAATTGCAGCAAGCCTGTCTGCCGCCGCCATAGGCTCGTATTCGTCGCCATGCACGCCGGCTGAAATCAGTACGGCGGGGCCTTGCTGTTTCGCGGCAATTACAGTGGTCAGTGCATTTTCAGTGCTCTCCTTCATAGTAGGCTCCCCCACAGCTGGGTTGGACTGCGTCAAAAATATCCAGCGTTTTAAAAAGCGTTGCAGCAAGGTGCTGGTGCCCGCTGTGATTGGGATGCAGCGGGTCGTTCAGCCACTCGCGATGAACTGTTTCCGCTGACCGGCTCGCGATCTCCGAATTCCATTCGGCATGATGATCCGCCAGGATTGCATTTTCCCGTCCGGCCACCTTTCTGATCACTGCCACATATTCGGGAAGCGATGCACGCTCGGGCGCCTTTTCGGCGATAATCGGGTTGGGCGTATGTAGGATCGGTACGGCATTCATTGCCCGGACCTGCGCTACTATTGCTATCATATTCGTTTCAAAGTCCGCCAGGGTTACCTGATTACGGGCGCAGTCGTTGGTCCCCAGCATAACCGATACCACCCCCGGCCTGAATTGCTCCACGCGCCAATCCATGTCACTCAGAACATGACGAGTGGTATGTCCGCTCATCCCGGTGTTGACTACAATGTCACCTACCCGCGCCAGTTCCCACCGGATACGTTCCGCGAAAATTTCGGGATAGCTCCGATGCCCGTGGGTATGTTTGGCTCCCTGGGTAATGCTGTCGCCGGTAAAAACCCAGACACCACGTGTTTTGCCGCTCAGCAAAGCCGCTATTTTTTTCAGATCCTCTTCTACCGAGGCTGCATTCCTACTGCCCCGCGTATTCGCGGTCGCCCATGTGGGTAGCACTCCCGTGAACGTACCAGCCAGCGCACGCAGCAGAAAAAATCTTCGTGAGCGATGATGACTCTCTTTCATGTGGCCGCTTACTGGTACAACCATTTTTGCGAAAACCGCTTTACATTGGTCACCGACAAATGCGTTTTCTTTTCCTGGCTTCCGGCGCAATACCCCAGCAATACATCGTTTTTGGTGAAATGGATTGCGATGTAACAGTACCAGCCGTCGGGGTCGGCTTCGATATTCCGGGCATTGATCCAGGTTTTACCATCGTCTTTGGAAATAGCCACCGTCAGCGGCGTGCGCTTATCTTTCGTCTGGGGTTGGCTCCCGTCGTTGTTGTTCCATACCAGCAGCAGATCCGACGTGCCGGGAATCCTTTTGATAGACGCCGGCGACAGTGGCGAAGCGATGTTGCTAGCCTCGATATGCGACCAGCTGGCGCCCCCATTGGACGAATAGGACAATTGCTGCACACCACCGCTGGCACGAATGAACATCATAATCCGGCCGTCCTTCAATTCGATCAGCCCCGGCTCCTGGGTGATAATCTGAGAATTGTTGGGCACCGCCAGAGACGACTTCCAGGTGGCTCCCCGGTCATCGGAATAGTAGCTGTACAGCGTGGCCTGATTCTGCCATTTGCCGTCGATGGCCCGGTGCAGCGCGACAGCCATCATCAGCCGGCCATCTTGCAGCTGGATCACCCGGCTGTTGTTCAGCACGAAATAGCCCTTCTTGTCGGTAATGCAAGGCACAGGAGCGCTCCACGTCTTACCTTCGTCGGCCGAAGTCCTCATCTGGGGAATACAGTCGGTCTCCGAGTTCTTTTTCAAATAAAACAGGCCAATTTTCCCATTTTTCAACCTGAGAAGCGATACCGACATGACATTCATCTCCCCTTCTCGCTCTACAATCAACCTGTCGGCCGGAGTCCATGTTTTACCACCGTCGCGGGACAACCTTCCAGCCAGGTAGGCAGGTGCGTGGTCGCTGGTGGAACTGCCGGTGTAACGGCTGTATATAAAGAGGATATCACCGTTTTTCAGCGTGATAAAATCCCCTTCACTGTTTCGCGGGTTATCCGGGGCGGGATTGAGCTGCAATGCGAGCTGCGGCTCGCCGGCTAATGGCCTTTGGGCGTAAATACCGGATGTAACAAGCAGGAATACAAAAGCAGTAAGAATTAATTGTTTCATGAGGTTAAGAGTTTAATTCAGCAATGATCTGATCAGTAGCCCGGGTTTTGTTTTACCTGGGGTTCGAGGCTTAATGTAGCCTCCGAAATGGGGAAAAGCAGCAGGTAATCCTTGCCGGTACGGTCCTTCAAGGAGGGTATTTTTTCGAACGCTTTCCCAAAACGCACCAGGTCCCACCATCTTTTTCCTTCAAAAACTAGTTCGAAAAGACGCTCCTGAAGAATGGCTTCGTCGTTGACCTGCTTGCTGCCGCTTACAAATACGTGCTGTTTGTAGGCGGCGCCATAGGCCCTCTCCCGCACCTTGTTAATTTCGGCGGACGGGTCCTGCCCCAGCGCGTTCTTTGCTTCCGCTTTCATCAGTAGCAGGTCCGCATACCGGTAGAGGATCACATCGTCAAGGAATAGCCGAACGCCGGAGTTGACAAAACCATTGAACTTCACGGCTAGCGATCCGACAAATTTCGGGGCGCCCGAAGCGGAGGTGTAGACCTCGATAAAAGAGGCTTTCTTCCGGCTATCGTCCGGGGTAAACTGGCTCCGGATCGTCGCCGACGGTGCCCAGTAATTCTGTCCGGCGGGTAGGCCGATCGCCGCTTTGGTTTCCGCATCCAGGTCGGAGGGTAAAAACGCTTGCGGGAAGTACATCAGGCTGTAATGGTTATCGGTCACTTCGATGTCTTTGAAACGTACTGCCATCAGAATCTCCTTATTGCCTTTGTTGGTATAGTCAAAAATGTCTTCGAACTTGGGGAGCAGGCTTACATCTGCTTTTTCAGCCTCTGTGATGGCCGTCAGCGCGGTATTGAAATCGGCCTCGCCCCCGCTGAGCCTCCTCGCGGTCCAGAGAAATATGTCCGCTTTCAAGGCATTTAAAGCCGGCTTCGACCAGAACTGCCGTCCTTGCGCCAGTGCATTGGATTCACCAAAAAGCTGCGCAGCCCTGGCAATATCCTCCTTGATAAGAGAGAAAATCTCAGCTATCGGTGTGCGGGGCTTCTGAATGGAGGCCGGGTCGTAACCCTCGGTCGGCTCGGTCACCAACGGCAAGTCGCCCCAGGTCTTGGCCATGGTGAAGTAGGTAAATGCCCGCATGGCGTATGCCTGGGCGAGGACATTGTTTTTAGCCGCCTCGGAAGTAAAAGCGATTTTCGGCACATATTTCAGGATCAGGTTGGCCTGATGGACAATGTAATACATCCCCAACCAGTTAGGTCCGGCCGTGGTCACGTCCAGGCTGTTGTCGTGGTAACGCTCCCGGCCACCGGAGCCCTGTACTCCCAGCCCCATCACCTCGCTACGGCCTTCGCCCCACAGGTACAGGTTTTCCGACGCCTGTCTTCTCAAAAGCACATACAGGCCGTTCAAGGCGCCATTGGCATCGTTTTCCGATTTCCAGTACGAGGCTTCCGTGATCACGCTCACAGGGGCGACATCGAGGTTTTCGGTGCAGGATTGGTTCACCCCGGCACATAACAGTACCAGGCAGGCCAGCATTTTATATCTTATCTTCATCTGAATCGTCGTTATGGTTTTACAGTGAAATATTCAAGCCGAGAATAATGGAGCGGGGTATCGGGTACCTTCCCCTGTCGACTCCCCCTTCCTCGGGGTTCAACCCCTTGTAACCCGTGAAGTAGTGCAGGTTATTGGCCGTCACATTCAGCCGTAAACCGTTGATTCCAGCCCTGCTTAAGATCGATTTGGGGATGCTGTACGCCAGGGTAAGCTCCCGTACGGCAAGGTAATCGCCCTTTTCATAGTACATCGAATTACCTCCGCCGATACCACCGCGGTACAGGTTGTTTTGTACCTGCTGATCGGCCCAGTAAAACCGGGGAATATCCGTAATGTCACCAGGCTTCTGCCACGACCTTTTCACATCCGAAAGCAACCCTATTTCGCCCTGAAACTGGCCGATCATTTGTGCCCTGGGGTAATTCTGGATTGTGTGGCCGGTCGTGTAGTCCATCCGCAGCAACAGGCTGATTCCCTTGTACTCCAAAGAATTGGTAAAACCTCCCGTCCAGATCGGATAAGGATTTCCAACATATACCCTGTCCTTTTCGTCGATCACCTTATTTTGATCCGCATCCAGCCAGTTCACATCTCCTCCGTATTTGGTCTTATTGGCGCCCGTCACTAGGTTGTCGACCGGCCCGGCCGCCGCCTCCTCGTCGGTGGCGTAGATGCTCAATTGCTTATAGGTATACATGTCGCCGATCCGGCCGCCCTCCTGCAAGCCGCCCATCCAGGCATAGCCATTGGTTGCCGGGTTCCAGACGTAGACACCCCCGATACGGTTGTTTTCAATGCCGTTATAAGGCAGGCTGAGGATCTTATGTTTGGTCTGCGCCGCATTGAAGGAGACATTCCAGTTGACAGCGCTGCTGGCCGGAAGCACACGAGCGCTCAATTCGAGCTCTATACCTTTGTTTTCCAGACTTCCGAGGTTGGTGAGTACACTCGAAAACCCGGTCGACATCGGAAGGCTCAGCGAGGTAAGCAGGTTATCCGTAACTCTGCGGTAATAGTCCAAAAGCAAACTGATCCTGTTTCCGAACAGGCCGACATCGGCGCCTACATCAAATGTCTTCGAACGTTCCCATTTCAGATCTGAATTGGAAATGGTCGTATTAAGAACCGCTGCATTGGTCGAGTACTGGTTGCCGACGCCATAATTCCCTTGCGCGGTAAAATCGCCCAGGCCGCTGATATTACCATTCACGCCATAGCTCGCCCGCAATTTCACACGCAGGAGATTTTCGGGCAGCACCTTCCAGAATTCTTCGCGATGCAGGTTCCAGCCGACAGACACGCCCGGAAAAACACCCCATTGGTTGTTGCGCCCAAGGTTGGAGGCCCCGTCGTAGCGCGCGCTGAGCGATACCAGGTATTTCTGGTCGAAATCATAGTTAATCCTCGAAAAATAGCCGATCAATACCTGACTACTCTCAGACCCGCCAACCGCAACCGGCTCAGCCGAAGCATTCAGGGTAGGTACCAGATCGGACGCTGCCTTTCTGCCGGTCGCGCTCAGGCCTGTGGCAATGCGGTTGAAATAAGAAATACCTGCCTTTGCTTCCAGATTGTGCTTGCCTGCCAGTGTTTTGGCATAGGTCAGCACACCATCTGCCTGGTACTGCTCGGTTTTATCAAAAGAACCCGTGGCATTGCGTGTATCCACGTACAAGCCCGGCCCATTAAAAAATGCTTCCTGGAACGACCGCGCCTCGATGGTGGATTTAAACAACGACAGCTGCGGGTCGAAGGAAAGTCCAGGCAAAATATCCCAGTGTGAGCCGATCGCCAGCGTCAGGTTATCACGGTTGTTCTTGGCTTTGATTTTGTTGAGCTGATACACCGGGTTCCCGATGCTCTGGCCAGTCCCGGGCGCGAGCGTCCCGTCCTCGTAGGCATACTTCGCCGTCGGGGCCAGACCGATTGACCGCTCGAAAAGCGAATTGTCGGAAATACCCTGGTTGTTGCCGGAACTCGAAAACATCAACCGGCTGTAAAACCGGAGCTTGTTGCTGACCATCAGATCGCCATTTAAGTCGAAGTTCAGCCTCCGGTATTTGGTGGTAATCGCAATCCCTTCCGCGTCCATATAGCCGAGCCCCGCGCTGTAAGTCGCCTTTTCCGTCCCGCCGCTCACCGAAACGTGATGATTTTGCGACAGCGCCGTTCTGAAAAGAAGGTCCTGGTAGTTGGTACCTTTAAACAGCAGTGTTTTACTTGGATCGACCGGATCGGGCATGCTTTCCCATCCTTCACTGAGCTTGTACTGATTGGCAGGCGTGAGGTACTGCGTAGTGTAGGCCGTATTATTGGTCAGGTCATTCCCGGTGCCGGAGCTATTGGGCAATGTCAGCTTATTGAGGTTGGCTGGGTTCTTGACCGACGAAGCCACCGTACCCAACCGCTGAAAATAGAGCCAGTCGCGTGCGGAAAGCAGGTCATATCCATTGGCAAGACTCGAAATCGTCGCATCGTACTGATACGAAACCCGCACCTTCCCGGCCTTTCCCGACCGCGTGGTGATAATCACCACACCATTGGAAGCCCTGGCGCCGTAAATAGCCGTAGCAGCCGCATCCTTTAACACCTGCATCGACTCAATCTCCTCCGAGCTGATGTCATTCATATTGGAACGGATCACGCCATCGATGATGAAAAGCGGCGCCGAACCATCCGGATTGTTGATCGATGTCCCTCCCCGCAGGATGATGCGTGGCGCGTTACCCGGCAAACCGGACGTGCTCTGCACCCGCAGGCCAGCGATAGAGCCCTGAAGGGCCGAAGCCGCATTGGCAAACGGGATGTTTTCAAGCACCTTGCTGTCGAGCTTGGAGATGGAGGAGGTGATGTTTTCGCGTTCCTGCTTTCCGTAACCGACTACCACCACTTCGTTCAGGTTGTTCTGGTCGGGTTCCAGGACCACGTCAAGCCCGGTCCTGCCTCCAACCCGCTCTTCATGCGTACGATAGCCTACGAAACTAAAGATCAAAATGCTTTCTTCGCCTACGCTAATCCTGTACTTCCCTTCGGTATCCGTATTCACTCCCTGCTGACTGCCTTTTACCACGACAGTCACAAATGGCAACGGCTGGTTGTCCTGACCGGACTTCACCTGTCCGGACACTACCAGATCTTGCGCATACACCGCTGAAACCACGAACCACAGGCCCGCGATAATCATCGCCGTTTTGATCGTTTTGCTTTTAATGTAACGCATAAAATTTCAAATCATAAAGGTTTATATCGAGAATTGTCAGAAATACAGAAGAATGATTGGATGTTTATTTGTCCTACAAATGTAATTATAGGATTTTAATATAAAAGTGTTTGTCTGAAAATATTATAAAAGTTGTCGATGTAGCCATCTTTGACTTACCTTTGCAACCAAAAGGAAACTGAGATCAATGAAAGCGAGCGCACTGGGCCCTATGGAGAGCTTGTCGATGACCGACAGGGTGGAGAACATTCTAAGGGAATATCTGATGGACAATGGTTTTAAACCGGGTGATTCGTTGCCAAACGAAACCGAGATTGCTCAAAAACTGAATGTGAGCCGTAATGTGGTCCGCGAAGCACTGAGTCGGCTAAGAATGCTGGGCCTTATCGAAAGTCGCACGCGGCGCGGAATGATTATGGCGCAACCCGACCTTTTCGCGGGTATTGAGAAGGTCATGAGCCCGTCGATCCTGAGCCATGACAACCAGAAAGATCTTTTCGAACTACGGCTGATCCTTGAAATGGGTATCGCCGAATTCCTGTTCGCCCGCAAAACCGATAAGGACCTCGAAGAACTCGAAGCGATTGTCAATAAACAGAAGGGGCTCAAATCGCTCTCGCGGGAAGACGAGATCGAGTTTCATGGAAAGCTGTACGAGATGACGGGCAATGATACGTTCAGACGTTTTCAGACGCTGCTGTTCCCGGTCTTCGATCATGTTTTCAAGGAGTATTTAGAAAAGGGCATCCATACCGATCTACCCAACCCAGTCTCTCACGCCGATCTTTTCGGTGTCCTGAAAAATGGCACCGCCGCGCAATTCCGCAGCGCGATGTACGTCCACCTGACCCCATATTTTACAACAACGCTTAAAAGCGGGGCAAACACACGGTCCTAGCCACCCAAACATACTAGCCTACCAGACAATTTGGGTGTATCAGTGGAGAATTCGGAGCCATTGACCACCACAATTCGGAAATTAAGAGCATATCATTTCGGCTAAAATTGACCCTATTAATTAAATGATTGATAGTTTTTAGCTCATACTGGAAAGTAGTTTTCTGATGGTCAATCTGCCACTGAATCAGATGGTCAAGGCATCCGGATTCTCCAAGTAAGAGGTCTATTTTTTGTTATCTCGAATTATAAGACTAGATTTATCTAACTGATCCTAAGCTGGATAACCGGTACAGGCGTTATATCTTTCGGTAAATCAATGGACCTTTTATAGCGTTGTTATGCCAATTTTCATGGACCGCCACGATGTTTCCGAGGCCACGACGGCAGAGAATGTAGCACACTTGCATCAGCAGGATTTGAAGGTACAGGATCAATTTGGGTGCCGAGGAATTACATATTGGTTCGATGACAAAAGAAAGACAGCTTTTTGCCTGATAGAAGCACCGGACAAAAATGCGATATTGAGCATGCATAACTATGCGCACGGCCAGGTACCGCACAAAATTATAGAAGTTGACCCTGGTATTGTAGAATCGTTTTTAGGAAGGATTGAAGATCCCGAAAAAGCTCACAGCACTGCACTAAATATCATAGATGACCCTGCTTTCAGAACTATCATGGTTTTGAAATTAAAGCAACGGGCCCTCAAACCAAAGGCACCATTGAAGCCTTCCTTGAGCAATTGCCTAGATGCTGTCGTTGATATACTCAACAAAGCGGAAGGCAATATAGTCAGACAAAGCGAAGGTAGTTTTTTAGTTTCCTTCAAATCCGCCACGAAGGCGGTTTATGTTTCTTTGGACATCAAATCTTACTTGCACAAGGTAACCAAGAATGAAATTGTCCATAAAATAGGGCTGAGTGCCGGCGTGCCAGTAACAAAAAAAAGTTCAATTTTTGAAGATGCAATCAAGATCGCCGAACGAATGTGTCAGGTCGTAGCCGGTGAAATTATTATTTCGTCGGAAGTCCAGGACTTGTACAATAGCGAAAACGCAAAAGGTTTACAAGAGGTCGGAAGCATTCGTTGTATTACGCCATCCGCGGAGACTTTCTTAAATGCTTTCCTGGATTATACAGAACTGAATTGGAAGAATACAGCTGCAAAAATCGATGACCTGGCCAAGTCGTTAGGGTGTAGCCGATCGAAACTTTACCGGAGTGTCATTTCCCTCACAGGATTATCACCTATTGATTTCTTAAAAGAATACCGTTTAAACGAGGCGCTGAAACTGCTTAAAAAGAATGCAGGAGATATTTCGGAGATAGCCGATGAAACAGGTTTCGGCAGTGTATCGTATTTTTCGAAATGCTTCAAAAAACGGTACGGTTACTCCCCTTCGGAAAATTCAAAAATAGCAAGCAGTATTATTTGAACAAATATTACTACTATTTGAACAAAACGTTGCATCGTAGTATTTAAGCCTTCGATTACCTTTGGAATACTGTTTCATCAAAAAAATCAACCATGACAACTATACTTTACGAGCGTCTTGGAGGTGCCGATGGCATTACCGCAATTGTGGATGCTGTGGTAGAAGCCCATATGAGCAACCCTGCGATCAGTGCGAGATTCCTTCCATACCGGGAACAACCTGAAAAATTGGCTGGGATAAAAAAACACACTGTCGATTTTTTCAGTGCAGGCAGTGGCGCTGCAATTGCCTATACGGGCAGAGACATGGTAAGCACACATACAGGAATGAACATCACAGCTGCTGAATACATGCACGTTGTCGATGACATACTGGCGGTACTCACCCGGCGGCAAATTGATGAAGTCTCTAAAAATGAGGTGCTCGCTATCCTTTGGTCTTTAAAAGGGTTGATTATAGATAAATGAAAAAAGTTTCATTCTCCGAGCGTCTTTAAATATTTTCCGATCGTTGTTTAGCTTATGCTAGAAAGTAATTTCCTGATGGTCAATCTGCCACGGAATCAGATGGTCAAGGCATCCGAATTCTCCCGAATAGCTCTCGCGTTTTGAAAATTCTGGCACAGAAATTCTGTCTTCCGGGAACGTATTAGTTTGCTTTTCGCAAATTGCCCGCGAAAACATAAGGCAGTAAGCCCAGTTCAGCCGCCTACGCCTCTTGGATCGCCATCCTTGGGCTTACCAGCCGAGCTGGTATTGATTTGATAAATGGTAATGACGGTCGTCTTCCCCGTCAGGCTGGCAGAATAACTCGATAAAACGGCTTGTGCGAGTTCCCCAAGAACAGCATATCCGCGCTGGGCTCCTTCATCAAATCCAATATCTTGGCCACGTTTGCTCAAGACATTATTTTCCCATCCACCATCTCGATGATCCGGTCACAATTCGCAGCAAATTCATCGTCGTGGGTGACGGCTATAATGGTTTGTCCTCTTTCGTGAGCTAATTGACGGAAGATGTCAAACACCACTTTAGTATTCTGCGAATCGAGATTTCCGGTAGGTTCATCCCCCATGATGATTGCTGGCTCGTTGATCAGTGCCCTTGCAATGGCCACCCGCTGCTGTTGTCCGCCAGATATTTTCGATGCCTTCTTCATTTCGTGCCCTCTCATGTCCAGCATCGTCAGTAGCTCCATGGCTTTTGCTTCTATCAACTCCTTGGGCTTTTTACCTAGTTTGAGTGCAGGCAGCATCACGTTGTCCAGCACCGAAAATTCAGCCAGCAGGTAATGGAATTGAAACACGAACCCGATGTGTGCGTTGCGGAACCGTGACAACTCGTTTTGGCTAAGGCCGGTAACGGTGGTCCCATTGATGGCTATACTTCCCTGGTAGTCCGTATCCATCGTCGAGAGCAGGTAAAGCAGGGTCGATTTACCGGAACCTGATTTGCCGACAATGGCCACAAACTCTCCTTTTTTCACTTCAAAGCCCACGTCCCTGAGTACCTGGAAGGTATCCGGCTCATGGAAATATTTGTTAAGGCCTTTTGCGGACAATGCTGTGTTCATTTTCTTATAAAGATGATTAACCTCTGAGTATTTCCACGGGATCGACTTTAGACGCTTTGCGGGCTGGCAGGTATCCTGCCACAAATGTGATGATCAGTCCAAAGACCATTGCCAGAATATAGTCAGCTGGCAGGTAAGAGATCGGAAGTGTATCAAAAGATGCGATTTTGAAAGGAATCCGGTCAACAATGGAAGCAATGATAAACCCGAGCAGCAACCCGATAAAGCCGCCGATCAGACCAATGATGACGGATTGGACCAGAAAAATTTGCACGATGTCTCTGCTCTCGAAACCCATTGCTTTCAGGATCGCTATTTCCCGTATTTTCTCGCTAACAGTCATGTTCATAATGTTGTAGATACCGAACCCGGCCACGATCAGTATGGTAAGTGAAACCGCAATCGCAATGATATCCCGTAGCGTGTTAGCCGACTCCAGTTGCCCGTTACCTTCCTGCCAGGCCTCTGTTGTATATCTGATGTAAGGGCGAACGGCGCCGGCAACTGCTTTTGCGTGGTTATAATCGCCGATATTGGCAAGCACTTCTGTCGCATAGCTTTTGTTTTTAGAAAGCAACTGCCTGGCCGTATTGATCGAGATCAAGGCGCGGCTCTTATCCACACTGCCCGTTCCGGTCTGCATCAGACCGGCCACCTTAAGAATTTTACTGACTCCGTCCGACGTGGTAAGCGTAACATTGCCCCCTACTGACGCGCTGAGCTTTGCTGCCAGCCCCGTCCCTAACACGATGGCGTCAGAACGCTTTTCCAGCTCGTTCAGCTCGCCCTCGGTCATGTATTGTGTTGTATTGAACATCCTTATCTCGTTGGTTACGTCGATGCCTGACAGGGTGCCGCTTACTTTGGTCACCCCGTTCCGGAAAAACACGTTCTGGTTGACCTGCTCGGTAATGGCCACCACCTCGTTGTTTTTTTGCAATGCCTGTATGACGTCTTGAGCATTCCTGATTCCCTCGGTATAGCTGATGTGCCTGGCATTGCTTACACTGCGCAGGGTATCCCCAATGCTGTTCTGGGGAATAAGTATCGTTGGCTCGCCGCCCTGCTCATTATACACCCTCATGTGAGCCATGGTGGTGAAGGTGATCTCTGTCTGCGCCCCATTCACACCATTCATAAAGCTGTTCATGAAGATGTACATCGATATGCCGAAGGTTACGCTGAGCACCGCTACGATCAGCTGCCTTATTTTGGAGGTCAGATGGACCCAGGATATTTTCGTATTTACGCTTGCCATTTTGTTGTTTTATAAAATCCGGCAATCCAAGATCTTTTTATCGTGCTGTTGAGAGTATGCCGGTCCGCGCCGCGAACAGGCGTCGTGAAGACATTAGAGTACCTGGTGCTTGTGGCGTCAGGTGCCCGGTAGTTCAAGGCCCTGCTTCGCGTCTTTATCCTTGGGTAAAAGGATAATGTCCTTTTCAGTCAGGCCGGCTTTCACTTCCACCCAGCTACCAACTTTCTGCCCCGTTCTGATCGCCCTTTCCTTTCCGTCCCGCATTTGCACAAACTGACCTCTGACCAAAGCCGCAGACGGAATCACCAGCACTGGCTTTACCCCTTCCTGCACAATATTGGCCTGCAACTGGGTACCCGATAATAGTTGCGGCGGCGGGTTTACAAACGCTGCTTCCACCGAATACGACTGTGCCGTCTGGTCGAATGCGGGCAGTATACGGGTGATGGTAGCGGCGAAAGTCGTGTCGGGATAATTGTTCATCTGTATGATAGCACGCTGGCCCAGGCTAAGCCGGGTGATATCATCTTCCGCGATAAAAAGCTTCATAATGTGCCGTCCGCTGCCAATCTTCGCAATGACCTCGCCCTTTCTGACCAGCTCACCCTTCTTTTTGAGTACGTCTAACACGATACCCGGATGATCGGTAGTGGTTTCGTACTCGCTCAATATAGCCTGTTGGGTTTTTACCTGTTGCAGACTTCGGGCAGCGTTCAGGCGCAGCGCACCCTGTACCTGGCTGTAATTTTCTTCTAACGCCACAAGGTTACTGTGTGAAGTTTTGTACAGGAGTTGGGCTTTTTCCAATTCCAGCTGCGATGCTGAATTTTTGCTTCGCAAAGCCGTATAGCGCTCATAGTTGAGCCGGTCCTGGTCGAGTTGTGCCCGTGCCACACCGATTTGTGCTTCCAACTGTGACAGCTGCGGTGCGTCAGGGGTGGCATTTTTCCGGGCATCGTTGTATACGATCCGTGCTTCCTGCAATTGGGTGCGAGCAGCATCGCTCTTAATGCGGACCAGTATCTGCCCGGCGGTAAGCTTATCTCCCTCACGCATATTAAGCTCCCTGATCGTGCCTTCCGCCGTGGCGGCGATCACATATTCATCTTCCTGTTCCAGGTGGCCGCTAGCAAAAACAGCCTGCTGCAGACTTTTCCTGACCGGGCGGGTTTCCTGCTGGCTACTGCATGCCCCGAGGCACATCATAAGTACCGCTGTAATCACTGCCGTGCTATTTGGCTTCATTAATTTTGTTGTTATAGTTTTATCCGCAGATAGCGCTGGTAATAACTGATGTAATAGTTGCTAAGGCTTTGCATGTACTGGTTTTGCACAACCAACAGGTCCTGAAATTTCCCGAGCCTTTCGTCCAGGCCGATGATCCCGCTCTCATACCGGTCGTTGGTATGGCTGTCGCTGCTGCTTTGTAGCCCCATGATCGCCTCCTGCTGTTTTAAGTCCTCTATGGTCTGCCGGTACTGGATTTCCAGGTTCTCGTCTTCTTTTTGGGTTACGCGTGACTGATTGGCCAAGACCTGTTGCTGCTGATGAAGCTGTATTTGTGCCTGAGTGATTTTCTCCCTGGCAGACAGGCCGTTGAAAACGGGTATATTGAGCTTGACACCCCAGAATTGCTGCGGCAGGTTGTTGGCCGCCGACAAGCCAAACATCTTATCGGTGGCCCAGTTGCGATTGAGCTGGTAGCCAACTGAAAGGGAGGGATATTGCAGCAACCTGCTTTGCGCTAGCTGCCGCTCATTCAGTTGCAGCTGCGCCTTATGGACCTGCACCAGCGGGTGGATAAGGTTGGTGCTTTCTTCTTCGATGCCGATGGTGTGCGGTGCAGACAGACCGCCGGAGAATATGATCTGTTCGGTAGTGTTCAGTTGGGACTGGAACTGGTTGTACAGCTGTGCCAGGGACGCCGAAAGGTTTCCTTCCTGCTGGACGGATTGTAGGTGCTGTATCTTGCTGCGATTGAGGTTTTCCTCCGTAAATATGCCGGCTTCGTATTTGTCCTTCGCGGTGCGGTAAATGCTATCCGAGGCCGCAATATTGCCTCTCGCTATCCCGATATACTTTTCGGTTAACAGGATGGAGTAATAGGTCTGCGCAAGCTGGTTATATAGCTGAAATCGGGCATAGCGGGTATTGGCCTCGCTGAGCATTTGCGCCGTCTGCGCTGTTTTCACATCGAACCATTTTTGGAAATTGATCACCTCCCAACTCGCCTGCACCCCTGTACTGTACAGGTATTTCCTGCCGAAAGTATATTCATTAAATATCCCCTCCGGGGCGGCAGGATTCACCAGGCTCGCCGGCACCAGCGTGGGCTGGAGGGTAATGTTATCATTCAACCCGGCCGATGCGTTTACAGCCGGGAGCAAGGCGCCTTTCGCCGCCCTGATTTTTGAAGCTGCAATCAGCTCCTGATTCCTTGCGCTTTGTATGCTTAATGCGTTTTGATCTGCATAGCCGAACACATCGTCGAGCGAGCTAAACCGAATTTGCGCCTGCCCGGGAAAACCGGTCAGACAAAAAAAAGGAAGCAGCCCAAATATTGACTTTAAATTAATCATCTTCACCAACTTTAGGCTTTATGGCTGAAAAATTGACCAATTGATATAGATCTGAAAATCGCTTTGTACGTAAAGGGTGCAAATAAGGCGCTATGGCAAACAGCCTTCTTCACCGTCATCCACACTTTACATCATTTGCATCTTTCCCAAAGCTTCTTCTGGCTGATCACACCGACCTTTCCGGTAATTTCAAGTTCGTCCTTGCCAGGCATCCTGATGCTGACATTAACATGTCGGTCACGTGCTGGCATATACGCCTTCCCGGTCCAGCGGTCGTTTTTGTAAGTAATGTCCGTTAGTACGATATCTCCAACCTTTCCCCTAGCGGCGGTATTTTTCAGCCAGATGATCTTTCCCGAATAGCTTCCATTGTTCTCATGGATTTCAATTTTGCGGTCGCCGTCCGGGCTGAGCCATTTTCCGGTAATCTCGCTTTGGCCGTAGCCGACACTGCACCAAAAAATAAGAGCGCTCGCTATTAAGCATGTCGATTTTCGGAATAAACTCATTGCTGCTTTGTTTGTTTGATTTTTAAAATAAACATCTGGCCTGATGCCAATTTTGCCAAAATCGAATGAAGAGGACACATTGCCGGTTGAAAGGGACCGGATGGCTGCCGGGATGGTGTGGTAACGGCCACTAGTCTACCGTGTGACCAGGGCATAGCTCACTCTCAGGGTCATCGAGGGCAAAAAGAAAGAGCTGAAACTTTCCTTGGTTTTTTCTTGCAATATGGGTTCTGCGAATTGTTTAATAAGCACGTTGCCAATGGTCGAGCTGGATCCGATCGCGGTGCGGCTGCCCATATTCCATTGCGCCGATAACTCTGTATGAAATCCGAAACGAGGTATTTTGCTGAAACTAAAGCGTCTGCCAAGGGTGATACCCAGTCGTTGCAGCGTGACTTTGGAAATAATCTGGGTGGTTTCATAAAATTCCCTAAGCCGGGCATTTCTATCTACCAGGTCCAGTATTTTGTCTTTTCGGCCCTGACCATCGAGGAAGTCATAGTTTTCAACTAATTGCTGTGTTGTAGACGGGAGCGTGAACTTCTGGTTCTGAAAATTCAACCCCGCATAATATTTCCTTCGCTTGGAAAAGTGATAGGCCAGGCCGGTTTCAAAAACGGTGCCATCTCTGAGGTTGTCCTTGATGAACTGTCGCCGCATCTGCTGTTCCACTTTTCTATTCGGAAGAGCATTTAATGCCACAGTCGTATAAAACCTGGAAAATTGCCCAAAGCCCAGGTAGCCCGAAAGCTTCAATTTCGTCATCACCTCAAGGCCTATGGCTTGCTGAATGGGGAATTGACTTTTTAAAGAGACGGTCAGGATCTCAGCAGGTCCTCTGGGCGCCTTCTTGTCACCGATTTGGGCCATTACACCCGAATTGACGAAAAAGAGCAGGTAAACTAAGGGGAAGTAAAGTCCGGCAGCACGGATCAGTCCTATGTTTTTCATGCGGGAAAGCATTTGTTCAGGGTACCGTTATTTCTCGCGTTTCACTGGTGTGCGCGCTAAAATATCCCAGAGCACCGCCCTGCATATTGCTGACCGGGTTGGCCGGGGACGCTGCGCTCCCATCGCCGAGCGCACCGCGGTCGAGACTGTACCAGTACTGATACCCGGCCTGATCGATGCATTGCATTTCCACTTTGATCTTCTCTCCAGGCAGTATGTCATTATCATCGTCTGCCGGGTAACGCAGGGGGGCGGTAACCTGGTTGCCATTGGTCCGTTCGTCATTCCGGATAAAAATGGTTTTTTCCTTAACCCCGTTTTTGAACTGAACGAAGCGGTAAAAGTTAGTCGCGTAGCCAGGATCTGTATAAGCTACATGGGCAAGATACCGCTCCCTGTTCGAAAAATTGGAATCGTCCTTTTTGACAAACAGGGAATCCATTTTTACCCGATCAGGCATGATGGAAGTTGCTGTATATTCGCTTCCGTTTAGGGTTACGTGAAGGCGATAGCTCATTCCGGGCTTTCCAACCAATAGGGAATCCTGATAAAATCCCTGCTGCGTTTCCATTAATGGATAGACGTTTCCCTGTGTGTCGGAAATAGTGACGATGGCGCCAGAAACGTCCGGATAGACACCTGTGTTTTCAAAATCCGTTGTTTGGGAAATCACCACCAGGGCGCCTTTCTTTTGATTGGTTATCTGCCCTTCAATCACATACCGCTGATCCGCCGGGTTCAGTTCAACGTCGATCACCTTTTCACAGGAATAAAGAAAAGATGTGAGCACCAGCAACGCGGCTGTATATTTTAAGGTTGACATATCTTCGGTTAAAATTTGAAATTGTAGCTGATCGATGGTATGAATTTAAAAAGTGCAGTCTGGACTGCCTCCGTTCTGCCTGGTATCGACTCGCTGTCCCGGAATTCGATCGTGTAGGTATTTTCCCTGCCGTAAGCGTTGTAGAGGCTAAATGCCAGCTCCTGTTTCAGGTGTTTGCGGTCGGGTAACTTCATCGTTGCACCCAAGTCAAGCCGGTGATAGTCCGGCATCCGGTAACCGTTCCGTTCGGTATAATAGTAGGCGGTCTGGCCATCTACCTGATATTTGCCGGCCGGAAAGGTGATTGCGTTCCCGGTGTAGTACACCCAGTTCGCAGACAGCGTCCATTTGTTATTCAGCTGGTAAACACCCACCAGGGCAACATCATGCGTACGGTCCTGTCGGGCGTTGTACCAAAGGTTGCTGTTGATGCCATCGATTTTTCGTTCCGTTTTGGACAATGTGTAGCTGATCCAGCCGGTCAGTTTGCCCGACTTCTTTTTGAGCTGCCATTCGGATCCGTAAGCGCGCCCCTTGCCGAATAGCAGCTGCGTTTCAATAGCATCGAAATTGCTGAATATATTGGCCCCGTTGCGGTAGTCGATCTGATTTTGCATGGTTTTATAATAAATCTCCGTACTAAGCTCGTACTGGTTTTCGACCAGGTTTCTGTAATAACCCAGCGAAACCTGGTCGGATATTTCGGGCTTGATGTTGTTGCTGCTCGCGATCCACTTGTCTGTCGGGTTGGAGGCAGTGGAATTGGATATCAGGTGCAGGTTCTGCACGTTCCGCACGTAAGACGCCTTCACCGAA
>Ga0255338_1003308_pt1 | contig 19740 bp, 20 predicted proteins | sample MeOH1_35cm_T4_19_FD_203715 | JGI IMG/M metagenome (GOLD analysis project Ga0255338, IMG submission 203715) | Sandy soil microbial communities from University of British Columbia, Vancouver, Canada - MeOH1_35cm_T4_195 | ecosystem: Engineered > Artificial ecosystem > Sand microcosm > Unclassified ...
GGTACCGGTTCCAGGTGCTGCCCCTGGCGTGCGCAAGCGCTTCCGCTTTACAGGCGGCTGGGTTCGCTGGTTCCCAATAAACCGGTATGGTTGTCGAGGCAGGAGTCGCACCTGCACACCCGCGTTCAAAGCGCGGGGGCCTACTGTTAGCCGACTCGACATTGTCAAAGAACGATAAGTCTTGGGCCCGCCAGGAATCGCGCCTGGTTCCCCGGTTTAAGAGACCGGTGCTCATCTGCTAAAGCTTCGGGCCCGTCTCGCGTCTCGTATCGCTGCCGGCGCCGGGTAACGCTCCCGGTTCCCCGGTTTAAAAGACCGGTGCTCATCTGCTAAAGCTTCACCGGCTAAATCTGCCGCGGCTCCGAATCGAACGGAGACCTCCCGGTTTTCAACCGGACGCTATGCCTTTTCAGCTTCCGCGGCTCACACCTGGGGCGACTAACCGGATTCGAACCGGTACTTAGAGGATCACAACCTTTCTTGCTGCGTGCGGGGCGAGCCAGGCTCGCCCCGCACAATATAGCCGCCATAAACCTGTAGGCCCGGGAGGAATCGAACCTCCATCGACTCTCTAATCAGGAGAGCGTGTTGACCGGCTTATAAGGCCGGCGTGTTGCCGTTACACCACGAGCCCCAAAAACAAAAAACCCATGCTCCTGGACTTCGAGCATGGGTCGCTTTTCGAGACGAACGGCCGAAAAGGTTCTCTACATAGAGAGGGCTCCCATGCCCATGCGATCAGCTTGCTCGGTTCCGCGCATAAGGCGCGGTGACAAAGGGCTGACGCCCCGCATGCACGGCGTAAACGACGCCGGGATGCGGTGGTCTCGTTTCGATAGTCTCGATATGATGGTCATGGTCGCTTCTCGATCAAAAAAAAAGCCACGGGGTGCGCGGGATAGAGTTCTCCCGCTCCGTGACACGATGATTATAGCAGATGGACTGGATTTGTCAAGGCCTAGACGGCGGCGGCCTTGAAGCCGACGAGCTTCTGCTTGTCCTCGTCCCACAGCGTGAGCGAGACGCACTTGAAGCTCTTCCACAAGGTCAGGCGGGCGGGCGTCTGCAGGACGGGGTTCTCGTTCATGCAGCGCTCGAGCTTGTAGTTGGGGATGCGGCTGTTCAGGTGGTGGATGTGGTGGAAGCCGATGTTGCCGGTCATCCACTGCAGGACGCGGGGCAGGTCGTAGAAGGAGCTGCCCTTCAGGCTCGCGTCGACGACGTTCCACTTGTCGTCGCGACTCCAGTAGGCGCCCTCGAACTGGTGCTGGACGTAGAAGAACCAGACCCCCGCGATGGCCGTCATGATGCCGACCGCGAGCTGGACGAGGAAGAAGTGCTTGAGCCCGACCGTGTAATGCGCGAAGGCGAGCAAGGCGACCAAGGCCAAATCATTAAGGAGGATGCTGCGCCGCTCCGCCTTCCAGTCCGCGGGGATGATCCCGGGCCAGCGGTGGTACACGACGAAGTGGAACGCGGGCCCGATGAAGAAGAGGACCGGGATGGAGCGATAGGCGCGGTACTTCCAGCGCCCCCACGGCGTAAGGGCGGCGTACTCCTTGACGGTCAAGGTCTCGATGTCGCCGTAGCCGCGGCGGTCGAGGTTGCCCGAGGTGGAGTGATGGATCGCGTGGGTCTGCTTCCAATAGGTGTACGGGGTCAAGGTCAGCACGCCGATGACGGCGCCGACCCAGTCGTTGGCCTTCTGGGATCTGAAGAACGAGCCGTGGCCGCAGTCGTGCTGGATGATGAACATGCGCATCAGCAGGCCGGAGGCCGGGACGGCGAGCAGCAAGGTCACGGGCCAGTAGCCCTTATAAGAGGTGAGGTACATCAGGGCCATCACCGAGAAGAAGGGGATAGCGGTGTTGGCGATCTGCCACAGGGAGCTGGGAAGGTGGGAGTCCTTGTACTTGGACAGGATGACGTTGAGCGACGCCAGATCGAAGGAAGGCGCCGTGCCGGGGACCGCCGCGGTTGAGCTCATCATGTTTTAATGGTAACAAAATCACGCCGGGGCCGCTGTCCCCGGGGAGCCCGGTTCAGGGGGCTTTTTTGAGGTAGCCGCGCGCTTCGGGCAGGTGCTTCTCGATCGCCGCGATGCGCTTGTCGTCGGCGGGGTGGGTGCGCAGGAACTCGGGGGTCGAGTCCTTGCCGCCCGCGGCCTGCGCCATGCGTCCCCAGAAGGGGACCGCGGCTCCGGGCTCGTAGCCGGCCTTGGCCATCAGGATCAGGCCGATGTGGTCGGCCTCGCTCTCCTGGGCGCGGCCGTACGGGAGCAGCACGCCGACGGTCGCGCCGGCGCCGTACGCCTGCTGCGCCAGCTGCTGCGTCTCCGCGGGCTTCTTCGCCATCGCGACGCCGAGCGCGACCCCGCCGAGCTGGGCCAGCAGGCCCTGGCTCATGCGCTCGGAGCCGTGGCGGGCCAGGGCGTGCGCGATCTCATGGCCCATGACGACGGCCAGCCCGTTCTCGTCCTGGGTCACCGGCAGGATGCCGCTGTACACCGCGACCTTGCCGCCCGGCAGGCACCAGGCGTTGATGGTCTTCGGGTCGTCGATGAGGTTGAACTCCCATTTGAAATCGGGCTTGTCGGCGGCGACGGCGATGCGCTCGCCGACGCGCCGGACCATCGCGACGGCTTCGGCGTCGGTGGAGAGCTTGGCTTTCGAGAGGGCGTCCTTGTAGGTGCTGTCGCCGAGGGCGGCCTCCTCCCCGGCGGAGACGAGCAGGAGCTGGGAGCGCTTCGTGTAGGGCACGTTCTGGCAGGCCGCCAAGGCGGCCAGCGCGGGGAGAAGCCATCGGAAAGGCCGGGCGCTCATCATCGCCCGTAGTATAGCCCGGGGCGCGCGGAGGAGTCCATGGACGGTCCGTCGCATTGGTGTAAACTATGGTCATGAGATATCTGCTGCCTGCCGTCCTGCTCGCCCTCGCCGTCCCCGTCCGCGCCGAGGAGATCCCGAAGCTCGGCGCCGGCGTCGTGCTCGGCGTGCCGTTCGGCGTCACGGCCAAGTACTGGCTCGATCCGGTGTACGCGGTGCAGAGCCATCTCGGCGTGTCCGACGGCGACTTCACGATGAACGCCGACTTCCTGAGGAATTTCGACAAGGTCCTCCCGCGCAAGTCCCCCGGCTACCGCATGCCCCTGTACGCGGGGCTGGGCCTCAAGATCAAGTCGGAGCGCGAGACTTTCGTGGGGATCCGCTTCGTCGGCGGCGTCTCGATGTTCCACTCGAAGAAGCCCATCGAGTTCTTCGCCGAGGTGGCGCCGGTCCTGCGCCTGGCTCCGAACGAGGGCGGCACCTTCGACGGCGCCGTCGGCGTGCGCCGGTACTTCTAGACGCTACGGCCATTCCACACCGGCGTCTGTGTCCGGGCGCTTGCGCCCGGACTTAAAAACCGCCCGACGCGCCGCCGCCGCCGAAGCTCCCGCCGCCGCCCTTGGGGCGGTCCGGGCCGGAGGGCGGCGACGAGTGCGAGGCCGCGACGGCCGAGGCGAGCAGACCCGCCGCCGCCCCGGGCCCCGGGTCGCCGAGGGCCTCCGAGGAATACGCGCCGCGCCGGCCGCCGGGCCCCGCGTCGAGCCAGCGCTTCAAGACCAGCGCCAGGATCATGAGCTCGACGCCCAGCACCGCCGGGTCCCAGGCGTTGCGCTTGAGGCCGAGGTAGGGCTTGATCGAGCATTGCGCGATCAGCAGGCCGATGCCGCCCGCCCACAGGATGGTCCGGGAGCGGTCGAGCGCGCCCCAGACGAGCCAGACGAGGGGAACGAGGAAGATCGCGGCGAAGGTCGCCAGGCCGAAGGCGCCGGTGACAGGCTGCTGGGACCAGGAGTAGAGGAGCTTCTCGAGGCGCAGGTTCAGGCACAACGGCACCGACAGCGCCAGGAAGAAGCGCGCGATCTCGAGGCGCTCCCGCTCGCGGCGCGGGAGCTCCGGCCAGACGGTCGCCGCGACGAGCAGAACGGAGTAGAGGACGGCCAGCAGGACGCGCGTGGCATGCTCCCCGTATTCCAGGGAGCCCACGAACACCCCCAGCGCCACGGCCGCGCCGAAGGAGGCGAGGCGGTAGCCGTAGCGCAGATAGGCCGCGCAGGCTCCGAGCGCCAAGGCCGCCGAGAAGATCGCCGTCGAGAAATGCCAGCGCGAGCCGTTCGAGAACGCCCTCTCGGCGCCGTAGGCGACGAGGAGGACGGAGCCGGTCACGAGTGCCTCCTCGGCGCCGAAGCGGCGGACCTTGAGGCGGTTGATCCCCGTCTCGGCCGCCGCGACGGCGACGCACGCCAGGACCCAGGCGACGAAGGCGGAATCCACGCGCCCCTGGAGGTCCTTGAGCGCCAGGGCCGAGAGCGCGGCCAGGGCCAGCGCCCCGAAGCCGAACAGCAGGATGCGCAGAGGCCACGAGGCGTGGGCGGGCGCCTCGCCCGCGAGCGCCTCCGCCTCCGCGGTCTTGTCAGCGGCGAGCAGTCCGGCGGCGCGCCAGTCGCGCAGGCGCTCGTGCCGGAAGGCGCGCTCCTCCTCGTCGGCGGAGAAGATCCTCACGAGGCCGTCTCCTTGAAACGCGCCCGGGCCCACAGGAGCACGGCGATCACCCCGCCGGCGCTGAACAGGATGATCCACAGCGAATCGTCGCCGCCCTTGGTCCCGGTGGCGTTGATGACGCTCGCCAGCGAGGCGAGGTAGGCGTAGCCCAGCGCCGCGGCGAAGGTGTCGAAGCGGCGCTCGTTCATGGAGCGGGCGCCGAGCGCGGCGCAGGCGAGCATCAGGACCCAGTACTGAGGGTAGGAGAAGCGCGTCGCGTTGGTGAGCAAGGTCGCCAGAGCGAGGTGGACGCCGAGCGTGCGATAGGTCCCCTCGAAGTGGGGCTTGAGCTCGCTCTTGGCGGCGGCGAAGCCGAGCGCGGCGAGCGCGGCGCCGTAGGCGATCAAGGCGGGCTTGGCGCCCGAGGAGCCGAAGAGGTGCCAGACCCCGGTCCGGAAGCCGAGCCAGGAGGCGAGGTTGAGCAGGCCGGTGGCGAGCACGAGGCGGTTGTCGAAGCGGTAGGAGAGCGCGACGAAGAGCAGCCCGGAGCCGAACAGATACAGGTCCCACCAGGAGCCGAGCACCTTCCACTTCCACTCCAGGTACGAGAAGAATATGCCGACGAGGCCGCAGGCGAGGTACAGGACGTAGTCGAACGCCGCCGTAGGCGATTCGGTCTTCCCCGGGGTGAACGGGCGCCCCGTCTGGAAGCAGTAGGCGAAGCAGGCCGCCGCCGCCAGGCCCACGGCGGAGAGTATCGTCATCGGGCCGAGCTGGTCGAGCCGGTCCTTGACCGTGGCCCCGACGCCGGCGAGGATCAGGGCCGCCCCGAGGTAAAGGAGCGCGTGGATCTCGCGCGCCAGCGGGAGGTGGGAGCGGTCGTCGAGCTCGGCGACGCGGCGGGCGGCCTCCGGGGAGAGGGCCCCCTTCGCGCCGAGGTCCGCGACGAATTGGTCCATGGGCGCAGTGTACCCTCCCCGGGGGGCGAGGTCAAGGGCGCTGGGCCTTGACGCTCGACGGGGGCGGGGCTACACTGAAACGCAGGCCGCGAGCCCACCGAGATGATCAAGACGAGCCGTTCCCGCTTCGAGATCCGCCAGGACCCCGACACGACCGCCGCGGTGGCCGGCATCGCGCTGGCCTCCTTCGGCGCGGCGGAGATGATCGTCACCCTCGGCTCGACCATGGCCGCCTACGCCTACCGCAACCCCGTCGCGCTCCTCGTCCCTACGGTGCGCTTCGTGCTCGGCGCCGCCTTCATGGCGTCCGGCTGGCTGTTCCTCCGCGGACGCTCGCGGGTGGTCATCGACCGGGAGCACCGGATGGTCGCGCGCTACCTCGGCGTCGGCGGGCACTCGTCCGGCGGCAACGCGACCTGGGACCTCGAGGAGTTCCGGGCCGTCATCCTGGTCAGCCGCGAACGCCGGCGCCTGCTCCTGGGCGGGGGCGGCTTCTCCTGGGTGGTGTGCCTGCGCCGCCACGACGGGGCGGACCTGGAGGTCTACTGGGCCCGGGACGCGGAGGACGGGGCGCGCGCGGCGTCCAACGCCGCGGAGTTCGCCGGTCTTCCCTACTACGGCCGCGAGCCGGCCTGAGCCGCGCCGTCAGCGCGGGCGCAGGGGGGACGGCTTGCCGTCCTTCATCGCGAAGTGGCCGCGCAGGGCGCGCGCGGTGGGCGGGGCGGCGGGCTTGCTGACCGCGACCTTGAGCTCCGCGCCGATGCGGCACACCCCGTCGAAGCGCGCGTCGTGCATGATGCGGTACAGCTCGCAGCCCGCGTCGAGCGCCTTGTTGCCGAGCTCGCTGACCAGGTCGAGGACCATGTCCGTCGGGCAGAAGCACCACGGGCAGGAGCGGTTGGCGACGGACAGGTGCCCGCACTTGGGGCAGGCCCGGCCCATCTTCGTGTAGCCGTCCCGCACGAGCACGCGCGAGGCCTTGCCCTCCTGGATCGCGGCCGCGACGGCGTCGAGGCCGATCAGGGCGCTGCCCTGGCGGGCCGCGTCGAGCAGGCGGTGCACCAGGACGCTCTCGCGGACCGAGCGCGCCTGGCGCTCGTTGTGGAGCACGCGCTCGAGCACGGCCTCGACGGGCCGCTCCGGCCCCAGCACCGGCTCGAGGATGACGTCCTTCTGCAGGGCGGGATCGAGCAGAGGGAGGAACGCCGACGAGATCGCGTCGGGGGCGCCCAGGATGAGCCGGTCGAACCGGCGCTCGCGGGACAATGTGGCGGCGTGCTGCGCGACGGCGCCGAGGCCGTCCAGGCTGTCGAAGTCGCCGCTCATCGCCTCGAGCTCGATCGCCTGGCCCATGTGGAGCTCGACGAAGCGCGCCTTGGCCGGGCCGAGGAGCAAGGCCATGAAGCGGTTGTACTGCCCCGCGAGCGCGGTCAGCGGGCGGAGGTCGAGGGTCTCGCCGACGCTCAAGGTGCTCTTGAACGGCTGCGGCAGGGCGAAGGTCTCGAACAGGCCGCGCTTGGCGCAGGAGTAGACGGCGGCCAGGCGGTGCGGGCCCGGGACGAACTCCGATTTGATGAAGGCCTCGATGCGGTCGATGTCGCGGCCGAGCGTCTTCATGCGCGGGTCGCGGCGGGCGTCGGCGGCGAGCTGGTGGAAGGTCGACGGATACAGGCCGCCGCCGTCGACGGCGAGGTGCAGGGTGACGGCGTCCGGCTCCAGGGAGCGGAATGCCGCGAGAGCTTCGATCCTCGCGGCGCTCAGGAAAAGGGGTGTGGGGGACATGGTCGATCCGTGCTCTAAGGATAGCCCCCGGATCTCGATCCGTCAAGGAAACACGCGGTGAAGACGGCGGGTCACGCGCGCTTCATAAACTCTTTGCCCTTCCTCCATTGGAGCCCGCGCGCGGGCGTGTTATCCTGAGGATGTCGGACGGCGAGCGGCTCTCTGAGGGGGGAACCGCTCGCCTCCGTTTTGGGGGGACGCGTCAGCGCGGGTTCTCCACGCGGCGCAGGTTCCCGCTCCAGTCCGAGAAGAAGGCCGAGCGCTTCGTCGTGAACACGAAGCCGTCCTTGAGCGGGACCGTCTCCTCGAGGCCGTCGGGAAGGGGGCGCGACAGGACGGTCCGTCCCTCGGCGTCGAGGACCGTGAGCCTGCCGCCCCACACGAGCCAGGCCTTCCCCTCCGCCCGCCGCATCACCGCGGGGCGCGCGGAGCGCGGCTGGGCGAGCTCACGGGCGAGCCGCGCGTAGGAGAGCGGCTCGCCGGTCTCTCCGCCCGGGCCCACGGCCCAGAGCGTGGAGCCCGGGCCGAAGGAGAACAGCGTGCCGTCGGGCAGGCCCTGATAGGTCGAGCCGTGCAGCGGCCAGGCGATCGCGGTCGTGCCGTCCGCGCGGCACAGCGCCACCTCCTCGCCCTTGGCGGTCCGCACCGGGACCAGATAGGCGCGTCCTCCTCCGATCTCGTCGGGATACGCGGGGTCCCGGTCCAGGGCGGCGCCCGGCAGCTTCCACTTTCGCCCGCCCGCCTCCAGGCAGTTCCCGCCGCAGGCGACGAGACCGGCCGGAGCCTCGCGGCGGCGGCGCGCCAGGAAGGGCTTGTAGCCCTCGGACCACGCGGCGCCGTCGCCGCGGACGAAGTACTCGTCGACGGGGGCGAGGAGCAGGCGCTTCGCGTCGGGGTAGCGGTGCTTGAGCGGCACCCCGGCGATCAGCGAGATGGAGCCGCCGTCCGTCATCCGGCGGCTCTCGGCCTTCCCGTCCTCGGCGCGCCACAGCTCGGTATTGGGGCTGACGTAGCGCTCGATCCACAGGACGCCTTTCTCGTCGCGCCAGGCGCCGTGGACCCAGACCTTGAACGGCTCCAGCAGCAGCTCCGACAGGCCGGAGTTCTGCTCGGGGACCAGGGTGCGGACTCCCGCGGCGTCGGCGATCAGGACCCCGCCGCGCACGGTCCTGAGCACGGCGCCCTCTCCCGCCGCCGCGAGGGCGCGCGCTCCGCGGGGATAGCGCCCGTCGAAGGACTGGTAGCGATAGACCGCCTCGGCCTCGAGAGGCGTGGCGCGGGCGTCGAGCATCCGGAGTTCCGTCCACGCGCGCCCCCAGATCGCGGCCGCGGGCAGGAGCAGCAGAACGAGGACGGCGGCCAGCACGCGCGGGCCGGCGCGGCGCTCGGCCCAGCGCGCCGCGAGGATCCCGGCCCAGACCTTGGCGAGCGCGCCGGCGGCGGCGAGGGCGAAGGCCGTCTTCAGGCAGGAGGCGCCCCAGCCGTGATGCTCGATCTGGAGGCCGAAGCAGACGGCGACGGCCGCGCCCGTGAACGCCGACGCGGCGAGGGCGAGCAAGCCCCCGGCCACGCCGTGGCCGAGCAGCCGCGAGAGGGTCCAGGCGCCGGCGAGGACGTCGAGCGCCGCGATCGCCAGCAGCGGCGAGAGCTCGAGGCCGTACCAGAACGAAGCGCCCCACGCCTTCTGCCCGGGCGAGAGGAACCTTCCCGGGGGCATGCCCAGCGCGGCGCCCGTCGCCAGGACGAAGGCGGCGAAGGCCGCGGCGAGCAGGACGGAGGCGGCGAGGGCGGAGAACGCGCGGCGCCCGGGGGACGGAGGCAGGAGCGCCTCGCACTCGGTCGCCTCTCGCGAGGCCGCGGACGCTCCGGAGGCCGCGCCGATGAGCGCGGCGGCCAGCGGCACGCCGACCAGCACCCAGGCCGTCAGCCCCGCGTCGAGGCTGAGCTTGAGCTCGAGCCCCGTCGCGGCGGAGACGAGGCGGCACACCGGCAAGGTGACGAGGAAGGCCGCGGCGGCGCTCGCGGCGGCGAGGCGGTTCTTGCGCAGCTCGAGCCGGATCATGGGGATGCTCATCGGAGTTCGCCTCCTTTCAAGGACAGCAGGTGCGAGAACGCCCGGTCGAGCGGCAGAGGCTCGACCGAGGGGGACTCCAGGGCGCCGCAGCCGAGGAGCCGCTCGCGAGAGGCCCGGTCGAGGACGGCCCAGGACCGCACCAGGCCCTCGCCGCCGAGCGCGATGGCCCCGGGCACGGCGGGAGGCGCGTCCGCGGAGCGCAGCCTCCCGCCGATCACGCAGGCGTCGGCGCGCAGGGCGTCGAGCGCGTGGACGGCGACGATCCTGCCTCCCGCCATCACCCACACCTCGTCGAGCAGCCCCGCGAGCTCGTCCATGCGGTGGCTGGTGACGAGGACGGTCTTGCCCGCCTCGCCCAGCTCGCTCACGAGGCCGGACAGCACCTCCTCGCGCACGAAGGCGTCGAGGCCGGAGGTCGGCTCGTCGAGCAGGAACAGCGCCGGGTCGTGGGCCGCGGCGCACACCCAGGCGAGCTTGCCGAGCGTGCCCTTGCTCGCGCCCTCGAGGCGCGTCGCGGGGTCGAGGCCGAGGCGCTCGCACAGGGCCGCCGCGCGCTTCTGGTCCCATTTGCGAAATAGGCTCGCGCGAAGAGCGAGCGTCTCCTCTACATCCATGAAGGAATGAAAGGACGGCCGCTCCGGGATGTAGCCGACGGCTTGGCGGATGCGCCCCGAGCCGTCGGGGCGAAGCCCCAGGACCTCGACCGTGCCCGAGTCAGGGGCGAGCAGGTCGAGCAGGACCTTGAACAGGGTCGTCTTGCCCTCGCCGTTGCGCCCGAGGAGGCCGATCACCTTGCCCTGCTCCGCCGAGCCCGACGCGCCGTCGAGGACGCGGCGGCCGCCGAGGGTCCGGGTCACGTCATGGAAGCTCAGGGCGTTCATATGTCCTCCTTCTCCGCGCGCCGCACCAGCATCGTGATGTCGTCCCAGTCGAGCCCGCCCCGGCGGGCCTGCTTCAGCGCCTCGCGCAGGCCGTCCCGGATCTCCGACAGGCCGTCCGACGCCTTGCGGGGGGCGCCGGCGGCGACGACCGTGCCCTCGCCGCGCTTGGTCTCGAGCACGCCCTCGAGCACGAGCTCGCGGATGGCGCGGGCGACGGTGTTCGGGTTGACCTTGAGCGCCTCCGCGAGCGGGCGGATGGTCGGAGCGGGCTCGCCGGGCTTCAAGGCGCCGCGCGCGATGAGCCCGCGCAGGCCGGACTTGATCTGCTCGTTGAGGGGCGTCGGCGACAGGGGGTCGATCTGGATCATCTTATGTGTACTAGTGAACTAGTACAGTAGTATTCTAACCCCGCGCCGTGTTTTTGTCAAGGGGTGGAAAAACTGATTCCGGAAACAGTCGTGAGGGGCCCTTGACGGAGAGGGCGCTCGGCTCTACTCTGAAGGCATGGAAGGCTTCATCATCCCGCTCGCGGCGGCCGTTTTTCTCTTCCCGATCCTGTTCATGGTCGTGCCTCCCGCGGTGTCCGCGTGGCGCAGGAGAAACGAGGTCCGGCGCGGCTTCAAGCCCAGCTGGCGTCCCGCCGAGCCGCTCCGCATCCCGGAGGCCGGCGAGACGGCGGCGGCCGTCGATCGGTTTCATGAGGCATTGCGCCATTCCGACCTCGCCGATTATTTCGGGTCCGTAAATCCTAAGTAGACCTGCCAGCCATTTCGCCGGCCCGCGGGCGGCACGAGATATCGCTCGTTTTCTATGGCCGCCTACATTGACCAGGGGGCGATAGCAGGGAGTGTATCGTGCGGACGGCGCATCCTCAGGATAACGGGTCTTGACGGATCCGGCTCCCGGGGTTATCCTCCGTCGACGCTTCGACCTTGCGGAGAATCCCGATGACCTTCACCCTTCTGGCCGCCGTGCCCGCCGCGATCCTGACCGCGATGTACCTTTATGAGAAGCGCCGTCCGGCGCCCCTGAAGGCGATCGCGGCGCGCTCGACCCTGAACAACGCGATCCGCGGCCGTCGTTAACGCTGGCAGGACGGGCAGTAGGCGCTGGCGCGCCCGCCGATGCTCTTGCGCGTGCCGATGACGGCCCCGCCGCAGGTCCCGCAGGTCTTCCGCCCGTAGACCCTCACGCCCATCTGCATTCGTCCGGGGCGCCCGAGGGGATCGAGGAACGCCTCGTCGTCGAGCGTCGCTCCACCCGCCGCCACGCCCTGAACCAGGATGTCCCGGCACGCGATGGCGAGCTTGTCCGACTCGGCCCGGCGCAACGATTTGCCCGCGCGGCCGGGGCGTATCCTCGCCGCGTGCAGGGCCTCCGTCGCGTAGATGTTCCCCAAGCCCGCGACGAGCTTCTGGTCCATGATGAGGGCCTTGACCGGCGCCGTGCGCTTGCGCAGGATCTTCCATAGATAGTCCGGCGTGAACTCGGGATCCATCGGCTCCGGGCCGAGCGCGGGCAGCGGGCAGCCGACGCGGCCGAAGCGGCGCGAGTCGTGGAAGCGCACCGCCTCGGTGCCGATCCACATCTGGAAACGCACGTGCGGGCTCTCGCCGCCGACGGTGATGCGCCCGGACATGCCGAGGTGGAAGATCACCTCGCCCCGGCCCTCGACGGCGACGATGAGGTACTTGCCGCGGCGCTTGAAGGCCGCGATGACGCCGCCCGTGAGGATCTTGATCGCGGCCAGCGGCGGGGCGCGGTAGAAGGTGGGCTTGCCCAGCGCGACGGCGGTGACGGTCTGTCCGGCGTAGCGCTCCTGAAGGACGCGGCGGACGGTCTCGACCTCGGGAAGCTCGGGCATGCGCCCTTATTTACCGCAAGAGGCGGCGGAGCCTTTGTTCCACGGCATCCGGGCCAATATGAGCGCCATCGTGCAGATGTCGGTCACGCCGGCGAACATCAAGCCCAGGCCGACGAAGCCGGAGAGATAGAACCAGCGCGGGCTGACGGTGAAGCCCAGGACCGCGCCGCCGAACGCGAGCAAGCCCGCGACGAAGCGGACCTGGCGCTCCAGGCTCCAGACCCTGCGCTCTCCCTGGACGACCGGCTTGCCCGAGGACATCCAGGCGTTGAGCCCGCCGGTGACGACGAAGACGTCGCGGTGGCCGAGCGCCTTGAGCTGGGACGCGGCCGAGGCGGCGCGCGAGCCGGAGCGGCACAGGAGGTAGACGGGGACCTTCGGGTCGAGGCGGCCGGCCAGCTCCTTCAGCCGCGAGAGCGGGAGGTTCAGCGCGCCCTCGACGCGGACCGTGTCCACCTCGCCCGCCTCGCGCACGTCCACGAGCCGGCCGGGGGCTCCGGATTCGAGTATGCGGTGCGCGGAATCGGGGTCGATCGTGGAGAAGAGATCCTCGCTCATGTCAGTACCTCGGAACGGACGGGTCGATCGACTTGGACCACTCGTCGATGCCGCCGGCGAGGCTGACCGCGTCGTAGCCTTTCTCCCGGAGGAAATGGACGGCGCTCGCCGAGCGGCCGCCCACCTTGCAGTGCACGACGAGCTTGGCGCCCTTGTCGAGCTCGCCGAGGCGGGACTCGAGGAAGCCGAGGGGGATCAAGGTCGAGCCCTCGATCTTCGCCTTGGCGTATTCCCGCGGCTCGCGCACGTCGAGGAGGACGAACTTCTCCTTGCGATCCATCCTCGCCTTGAGCTCCGAGACCGTGATCTCGGGCACGACGGGACGAGGCTTGCAGGCTCCGGAAACGAAGGCCAGGGCCGCGAGCGCCGCGAGCAGCGGACCGCGGATGCTCATCTCAGTACTGGGCGACGGACGGGTCGATGGACTCCGACCAGGCGTTGATGCCGCCGGCCACGTTGGTCGCGTCGTAGCCCTTCTCGCGCAGGAACTGCACGGCCTTCGCCGACCTGCCGCCCATCTTGCAGTGCACGATGAGCTTGGCGCTCTTGTCGAGCTCGCCGAAGCGCTCGGGCAGCTTGCCCAGCGGGATGAGGGTGGAGCCGGGGATCTTCGCGATCTCGTACTCGTGGGGCTCGCGCACATCGAGCAGGACGAACTTCTCCTTCTTGTCGAGCTTGGCCTTCAGGTCCTGGACAGAGATCTCGGGGATGGACACGGGTTTCTCCTTGAGGCCGCAGAAGGCCTCGTAATCGATCGGCGCCTTGATGGTCGGGTTTTCCGAGCACACGGGGCAGGCGGGATTCTTTTTCACCTTCAGCGTTCGCCAGCTCTGCTCGAGCGCATCGTACAACATCAGGCGGCCCGAGAGCGGGCGGCCGATGCCGAGGATGAGCTTGAGGGCCTCGACGGCCTGCATGGTGCCGATGACGCCGGGCAGCACGCCGAGCACGCCGGCCTCGGCGCAGTTGGGCACCAAGCCGGGGGGCGGGGGCTCGGGGTAAAGGCAGCGGTAGCAGGGGCCGTCCTTGAGGCCGAACACGGACAATTGACCTTCGAATCGGAAGATGGAGCCGTACGCATTCGGTTTCCCGGTCAGCACGCAGGCGTCGTTGACGAGATATCTCGTCGCGAAGTTGTCGGTGCCGTCGGCGATCACGTCGTATTTCTTGAACAGGTCGACGGCGTTCGCGGAGGTCAGCTTGGTTTCGTGCAGTTCGACCTGCACATTGGGATTGAGCCCCTTCAGCCGCTTCTCGGCCGACTTGAGCTTCGAGGTCCCAACCGAGGACGTGTCATGAAGAATCTGCCGCTGAAGGTTCGATTCGTCGACCGTGTCGAAATCCACGATCCCGATGCGCCCCACTCCGGCCGCGGCGAGGTACAGCGCCAGCGGCGAGCCCAGCCCTCCCGCGCCGACGCACAGCACCGACGCGTTCTTGAGCTTCTTCTGCCCCTCGGCGCCGACCTCGGGCATGATCAGGTGGCGGTGGTAGCGGGCCTTCTCCGCGGTGGTGAGCTCGAGCTCGGCCACGGCGGAGCCGCCGGCGATGGCGGGCACGATGAGGATGGTGTCCCCGTCCTTGACCGGGGTGCTCAATCCCTGCTTATCACGGGCGTCGTCGTCGTTGATGTAAACGTTGACGAACGAGCGCAGCTTGCCGTCGGGAGACATCAATTGCTGTCGCAGGCGCTCATGCTTGGAAAAAAGCTGTTCCAGCGCTTCCCCGACGGTTTTGGCGTCGACGCTTATTTTTTCCTGCTTATCGGCGAACGCGCGAAGCGCGGTCGGAAGTCTGATGTCTATGCTCATGGTTATCCTTCGAGAACGATCTCCTCTTCTATGAACGAGCGCCCGTCCTCCGTCCTCTGCCACGAGCGCGAGTCCGCCACCTTGCCGTCCTTGACCTGCAGGATCCAGTAGCTGCAGCACGGCATGGCCATGGTCAGGTCGAAAGGAGAGGGCCACGCCGGGACCGTCGGGTGCGAGTGGAAGAAGCCCACCACTCCCCGGCCCGATCCCGACAGCTCGGCCTCGACGCGGGCCATGACCTTGGGGTCGATCAGATACCGGTTCGTCTTCGCCGACGCGTCCCAGCCGTTGGGCAGGGGGCGGGCCTCGTCGATCTGGAGCGCCCGGCCGGGGGCTTCGAAGTTCTCGGGTATCGGCCCGATGAGAAGCCCGCAGCCCTCCTCGGGGAAGGCCTTCTCGCAGGTCTGCACCGCGATCTCCTCGACGGCGCGATTGAGCTTCAGGCTCATGGCTGCCAGAACCTCTCGCCCAGGTAGCGCTCCCCGGAGTCGGCGAAAACGGTGGCGATGACGGCCTCGCGGCCCTGCGCGACGAGGTCTCGTCCCAGCCGAAGGGCCGCGGCGAGGTTCGCGCCGCCCGAGGGGCCTAGGAGGATCCCGCCGGAGCGTCCGAGCGTCCGCGCGGCGTCTTGGGCCTCTTCCGTGGCGATCTGGATGCGGCTATCCGCGACCGCATCGTCGTAGATCTTGGGGATGATCGAGGTCTCCATGTGCTTGAGACCTTCGAGCCCGTGCATGGGACCGTCCGGCTCCATGGAGATCAAACGGACGGTTTTTTTCATCTCCCGCAGGCGGCGTCCCGTGCCGACGAAGGTGCCGCTGGTGCCGAGGCCGGCGACGAAGTGCGTGACCTTGCCCGCGGTCTGCTCGAAGATCTCGACGGCGGTCGTCTCGTAATGCGCGCGCCAGGTCATCGGGTTGGAGTACTGGTCGGCGTACCAGTAGCGGCCCGGCTCGGCCTTGAGCATGAGCCGGACCTCGCGGATGGCGCCGTCGGAGCCCTCGAGCGGGTCGGTGAAGAACAGCTCGACGCCGTACGCCTCCAGGATCGCCCGCCGCTGCTTGGCGATCGAGCCGGGCACCGCGAGGGCGACCTTGACCCCCAGGCGCGCGCCCAGCCACGCGTAAGCGATGCCGGTGTTGCCCGAGGAGGAGTCGAGCAGGACCTTGCCGCCGGCGAGCTTTCCCGTCTCCAGGGCGTCCTTGACGATGAAGTAGGCCGCGCGGTCCTTGACCGACCCGCCGGGGTTGGCCCACTCGGCCTTGGCCACGACCTTGACCTTCTCGCCGAGCTCGGGGAAGGCGAACGACACGTCGAGCAGGGGGGTGCCCCCGACCTTGACGGTCTCGAAGTTGCGGCTGGCCGTGTCGAGCATGTCCTAGTGTAATATACCTGACTAAATCAGTCAAGTATGTGATTTTGAGTGCCTGACCCGCAAATTCGTCGAATTCCGGCCTAAGGCTTCTTCGGCGGCGTGCCGCTGTCCTGGGGGACGAGCTTCATGCCCGAGCCCATCAGGCTCGCCATGAAGGCCGCGAGCATGTTGGCGGAGGCCCCGTCGTTGTTCGGCCCGCCGCCGCCGGACACCATGATGTCCGGCGTGATCTTGATCTTGCCGTCGGAGACGCGCTTCATGACCTCGATCATCGCCAGCGGCCCCTGGCCGACGGCGGCCGCCTGGCGCACGTACGCTTCGGCGGTGGCGTTGCCGACCGCCAGGATCTTCTCGCCTTCGGCCTTTCCGACGGCCGCGATGCCGGCCGCGATGCCTTCCTGCTCGAGCCGCGTGGCCTGGGAGCGGCCCTCGGCGTTGGTGATCATGGACTGCTTGGCCTGGGTCGCGATCTGCACGTCGATCTCGGCCTTGACCAGGCTCGGCTGGAGGTCGGCCTGCGCCTTGGTCTTCTCCATCTCCCGGCGCCGGGCCTCGGCCTCCTGCTGGGAGTCGAACATCGACATCTGCTGGGCGGCGACGACCTTGTTGGTGAGCGTCTCCATCAGGCGCGCGGGCAGGACGATCTGGCAGATCAGCACGGACACGCACTCCACGTGGTAGCGCCGCAGCTCGGCGACGATGTGTTCGCCGGCCTTGCGCTGCTCCTCGTGGCGGTCCTGCATGAACTTCATCGCCTCGGACGACGAGGACTGGTTGCGGAACGAGGAGTCGATCAGCGGGTGCACCACGTGCTCGATGAGGTTGTCGATGGTTCCGATGCGCGCGACCATGTGAGGGGCTTGCTCGGGAAGGACTCGCAAGATGACCTTCACCTCGACGGTCATCTGGAAGCCGTCCTTGGAGACGATGGACAGCGGGTTGAAGGCGCGCTCGCCGCGGGTCGGGGACTTCTCCTCGGCCCAGTCGATGGTGATGTTGGTGGTCGGGATGATGTGCGGCGTGTAGGCGAGCTTGTTGAGGTAGTAGGTCCCGGGGCCCAGCACCTCGCGCTGGATGCCGCGGTAGCCGGCGTCGACGACGTAGCGTTCTATCCCGTCCTTGAGCCTGTCTTCCGGTTTGGCGTGGGCCGCTCCGACGGCGGCGCCGATGCCGGCCGGGTCCTTGCCGATGTTGGAGACGATGACGGAGACCTCGCCGCGGGCGACCTGGAGGACCTCGTCGAAGGAGGCGTCGAACATCAGCGGGTTGACGTAGTAGGTTCCGGGCTTGAGGAAGTCGAGCTGCGGGCCGCGCTGGCCGCCGGCCTGGAGGAAGGCGGCGCCGTCCTGGAAGTCCTTGTGGCCCTGCACGGACTTGGCCACGTACTCGGAGGGGGGCAAGGGCTCGCCGTCCTTGGCGGTGACCATGCCGACCTTCTGCGCCGGGATGACGATGGCCTCGCGCAGCTCGACGGAGAACATCGCCGTGTTGATGCGGTAGGAGCCGGGCAGCAGGATGTCGATCTGCGGGCCTTTCTGCCCGCCCGCCTCGAGGAAGGCCTGGCCGTTCTGGAAGTTCTCGTGGCCCTTCACGCTGCGTCCGAGCAGGCGTCCCGGGGTCATGGGCTGGCCGTCGGTGGCGACGACGACGCCGATCTTGTTGTTGGTGATGCGCAGGGCGGGGCGCTTGACGATCTTGAACAGGTAGGGGTTGATGCGGTAGGTGCCGGGGGGCAGGATCTGCACCTGCGGACCCTTCTCGCCGCCTCCGCTCAAGAAGGCTTCGCCGTCCTGAAAGAGGTTGTGATTGCCCAGCGCCTTGCCGAAGATCCGGCCGGGAGGGACGGGAGCGCCGTCGATCGATTCGACGAGCCCGACCTCGTTCTCGGCCACCACCATCATCGGCGCCTTTTCCGTTCTATACAGGAAGGGGATCAGGAAGTGCAGGCCGGGGCCGAGGATGCGGGCCTGTATGCCGACCTCGTTGGCCATCGCGACGACGCGGCCCTCGGGCATCGAGGTCCCGAGCCAGCGGCGCTCGAGCACGGCGATCTGCACGCCGCCGACGATCACGATCGAGTTGTAGACGAAGATGAACAGGGCGAAGATCGCGAGGGTGAAGACCGCGAAGCCGAGATCGCCGGTGAGGCCGAGCGACGAGAGTAGACCTGAGATCAAGCCCATGGGGAACGCCTCCGGGACGCCTATGTCACAGGGATTCTAAGGAATCGTTACAGAGGTGACAAGGCCCAGGGGGACCCCCCGCCCGAAAAAAGGTGTCAGGCTTGTCGTTCTTTGCATAAGTCGGATTTATGCAAAGAACGACAAGCCTGACACCATCAGGTGGACACCATCAGGTGAGGCTAGAACTCTTCGCTGAACGCGACGGCGCCCGTCACGCCCGTCTGGTAGGCGGACACGCGGCGCTCGAAGAAGTTCGCGAGCTCCTGCACGTCCTGGAGCTCCATGAAGTTGAACGGGTTCTTGGAGCCATACACGGGCTTGATGCCCAGGTTGGCGAGGCGCTGGTCGGCGACGCACTGGAGATACTGGCGCATGCCGTTGACCGAGAAGCCGGCGATGCCGCCGCCCAGGAGGTCCTCGGCGAAGGCCATCTCGCAGTCGATGGCTTCCTGCATCATCACGATGACGTCCTGCTCCATCTTGGGCGTGAAGAGCGTCGGGTCCTCGGCGCGGGCGGTCTTGATGATCTCCATGGCCGCGGCGATGTGCATGGACTCGTCGCGGAAAACCCAGTTCGTGCCGCCCGCCAGGCCGTTGAGCAGCCCCTTCGAGCGCAGGAAGTACACGTACGCGAAGGCGGCGAAGAAGAAAAGGCCTTCGACGCACGACGCGAAGCAGATCAAATTCATCAAGAACTGCCGCTTCTGCTCCTGGGTCTCGGTGCGCTCGATCTTGTTGATCGAGGAGATCCACTTGAGCATGAAGTCGCCCTTCCGTTTGATGGAGGGGATGTTGTCGATGGCGGCGAACGCCAGCTCGCGCTCGGCGGGGTCGGGGATGTAGGTGTCGAGCAAGGTCAGGTAGAACTCGACGTGCACGGCCTCCTCGAAGAGCTGGCGGGACAGGTACACGCGCGCCTCGGGGGAGTTCACGTGCTTGTAGAGGTTGAGCACGAGGTTGTTGCTGACGATCGAGTCGCCGGTCGCGAAGAAGGCGACGAGGCGGTGGATCAGGTGGCGCTCGGCGGGGGTGAGCTTGCTCTTGAGGTCCGTCACGTCGTGGGAAAAGTCCACCTCTTCGACGGTCCAGGTGTTCTTGATCGCGGCCTTGTACATCTCGAAGAACACGGGGTACTTCATCGGGCGGAGGGTGAGGTTGAAGCCGGGGTCGAGGATCATGGGTGTCTCCTGAGTCTAAATTCACCGGCCGGAGGCCTGGACGGCGCCTCCGGCCGGTCGCGGGTTATCTTACTGGCAGGCTTCGCAGCTCTCCGGGTTCTCCAAGGAGCAGGCGACCGCCGCGGCGTCCGAGACGGGCGCCGCCACGGGGGCGGTCTGAGCGGCCACGGCCGCAACCGTCGTCTTGGCGATCTTCGTCGCCGGGCGCGAGCGCAGGTAGTACGAGGTCTTGAGCCCCTTCTTCCACGCGTACATGTACATGGAGGAGAGCTTGCCGATGTTCGGGCTCTCCATGAAGAGGTTCAGGGACTGGGACTGGTCGATGTACGCGCCGCGGTCGGCGGCCATGTCGATGAGGGAGCGCATCGGGATCTCCCAGACGGTGCGGTAGGTCGCCCGGATGCTCTCAGGTATCTCGGCGATATCCTGGATCGAGCCCTCGGCCATCATGATGCGCGCGCGCATCTCCTCGTTCCAGAGGCCCAGCTTCTTGAGCTCCAGGCACAGGTACTTGTTGACCTGGAGGAACTCGCCGGACAGCGTCTCGCGCTTGAA
>Ga0255338_1003309_pt1 | contig 19731 bp, 15 predicted proteins | sample MeOH1_35cm_T4_19_FD_203715 | JGI IMG/M metagenome (GOLD analysis project Ga0255338, IMG submission 203715) | Sandy soil microbial communities from University of British Columbia, Vancouver, Canada - MeOH1_35cm_T4_195 | ecosystem: Engineered > Artificial ecosystem > Sand microcosm > Unclassified ...
CTGGCGCGCGACGATGTGCCCGCCGAGCGACCGCGTACGCCCACCGGCGCCCCCGAGCACGATGCGATCACCCACTTGTGCAGCCGTGGACGAGCCAAGCGGCAAGACAGGCAGATCGATCGAGCCCAGCGCCTGAACCAGCCCGAAGCCCGTTTCGCTGTCGATGCCCAGCGCATGGCCTTCCACGACGCGGCCGTCGCCGACATGCAGCCACAAGGTCTCCGCCTCGGTGATCAGGTAGCCGATGGTGAGGATCAGACCTTTGTCGATCAGCACACCATTGCCGGCGCGTTCGACGCCGAGGCTCTCGGCGGTGAAGGCGTCGGAGGGGATGATCGTGTGCAGCCCAACCACGGACGAGAGCGCGCGATCGAGATCGTACTCATAATCTTCGGGTCGCGGCTGCGAGGCCGGCGGCACCTTCCATTCGGTCACTGAGGCCATGCGTGCTTCCGCGCGTTCTTGCGTCGCCCATGCCATCATAGCCAGGGATGGCCCTCGGACAAACCGCAAATATGCGGCAGCGTTCCGGCCGAACAGCTTGCGCGTGCACTGCTCGCCCTTGCCAGCGGCCGCGCGCTATCCCAGATGTGACCGATGATCCCGTTGTCCATCCTCGATCTCTCGCCCGTTGCCGCCGGCTCGACCGGTGCTCAAGCCTTGCGCAATTCGCTCGATCTTGCGCAGCTTGCCGATCGCCTCGGCTTCACCCGCTACTGGGTGGCCGAGCATCACAACATGCCCGCCATCGCGAGCTCCGCGCCCGACATCATGATCGGGCAGATCGCGGCGGCAACCCAGCGCCTGCGCGTCGGTTCGGGCGGCGTCATGCTGCCCAACCACGCGCCCTTGACGGTCGCGGAGCGCTTCAAGGTCCTCGAAGCGCTTTATCCGGACCGCATCGATCTCGGCCTCGGCCGTGCGCCCGGCACCGATCCCGCCACCTCCTACGCGCTCCGGCGGCGTCAGGGCATCAGCGAGGAAGATGATTTCCTCGAGCGCTTCAACGAGCTGATGCTGTTCGAGACGAACGGCTTTCCTGCCGGCCACCCGTTCCACAAAGTGCGGGCGATGCCTGCCGACGTGAAGCTGCCGCCGATCTATCTGCTCGGCTCGTCCGACTACAGCGCGCAGTTATCGGGCCATATCGGCGCTGCCTTCGCATTTGCCCATCACTTTGCCAGCTTCGATGCCGTCGAAGCGATGCGGCTCTATCGCGAAAGCTTCAAGCCCTCGGTCTCGCATGCGACGCCCTACGCCATCCTGGCGACGCATGTGGTCTGTGCCGAGACGGATGAAGAGGCCGAGCGGCTCGCCGCCACCGTCGACCTCAATATCGTGCGCAGAGCCAAGGGCGAGTATCAGCCGCTTGCCTCGCCCGAGGAAGCCTTGGCCTACGACTACGCACCGATCGATCGCGCGCGTATCGCCGAGAACCGGCGCCGGCTGTCGGTCGGCTCGCCCGCGACGGTGAAAGCCAAGCTCGCGCCGTTGATCGACGCGACCAAGGCCGACGAGCTGATGGTCACGACGATGATCTACGACCACGCGGCGCGGAAGCGCTCGTACGAGCTGCTCGCCGCACTCTTTTCCGCGTGAGCATCAACGCACCACCAGCGGCCAACGCGCGATACGCTATTCCCAGTTCTGAAGCTGTAGTAAAAAGCAACGGCGAGTCCGCGAACTGGTGGAGGCGCTGTTGCCCGAGACATCCGGCCAGAAAAGCCTCAGGGCGTGGATCGATTCATACGCCGATTGGATCGGGCAACTGCGAGCCGGCCGGGCACCCGCCGCACCGGCACTCGATGACAAAGATCCGATGGCCAAGATCGGCCACGAGTTGCAGCTTCTCGGAGAGACGTTACGGCGCCGGGAAGATCAGTTCCAGCAACTGTTCGACCTGGTCGAGAAGCTCGAGCAAGGTCTTTCCGTCGAAGACGTCCTCAATCGAATCTTCGACGGTTTCACGGGCCTGATCCCCTTCGAGCGCATCGGCTGCGCATTCTTATCGGAGGATGGGAGCCGGCTCACCGCTTATTGGGCCAAGTCCACTTTGGGCCCGATTCAGATTTCGGCCAATTACGCGCGGCCGATGGCGGGCAGCAGCCTCGAGCCGATCCTGCAGACGAACCAGCCGCGGATCATCAACGATCTCGAAGACTATCTCAGCAAGAAGCCCGAATCGGAAGCCACCCGGCGCATCGTTGTGGAGGGCGGGCGCTCCAGCCTCACCTGTCCGCTTGTCGTGGGCCGTCGCCCGATCGGCTTCCTGTTCTTCACGAGCAAGCACAAGAACACCTATCAAGGCGCGCACGAAGCGATATTCCGGCAGATCGCCAGCCAGGTTTCGATGCTGATCGACAAGAGCCGCGTCTATCAGCAGATCGTCGAGCGCAATCGTCAGCTCGCGCAGGAAAGCCGCAGCTTCGCCGAAGCGGCCGCGCACGATCCACTCACCGGCATCCTGAACCGCGGCGCTATCATCGCGATCTTGGACCGAGCGATGAAAGAGCGACCGCGAGGCGATAAGCCGATCGGTGTCATCATGGCGGACATCGATCACTTCAAGCGCGTGAACGATACGCTCGGTCATCCCGCGGGAGACGCCGCGCTGATCGAGTTCACGCGCCGGATTGCCGGCGCCTTGCGCGAAAGCGACCAGTTCGGGCGCTATGGCGGCGAGGAGTTTCTGGTCATCGCACCCGGCGCAGCCAAGGATCCCGCCCGAAACGTCGCGGAGCGTCTGCGCGCCGCGATCGCCGGCGCCCCGTTCAAGATCGGCACGAACGAACTGGCGATAACGGCAAGCTTCGGCGTGGCGGTCTCGGTGGAGGCAAGCGACGTGCCCGCGGATGTCGTCGCCGCCGCCGACCGCGCGCTCTATGCGGCCAAGCAAGGTGGCAGGAACCGGGTCGTTCTGGCCTAGGCGGCATTTTCCAGGCTTTTGCCCACACGTCGATTTCGACGTTTGAATCCGCGCGTGTCGCCGCGACTCCTGTTTCGGCGACAGACTTCCGTGCTAGGAAGCTGCCCGGCGACAGCCGCGCTTCTTTACGAGCAATTGCACTGGACGGAGGTTCCTTTGGGTCAGCACATCAAACTCACCACTGCCGACGCGCACACGCTCGGCTCCTATCGCGCCGATCCGGCCGGCACGCCGAAAGGCGGCATGATCGTCATCCAGGAGATCTTCGGCGTGAACCACCACATCCGCGCGGTGTGCGATCGCCTCGCCGCGCTCGGCTATGTGGCCATCGCGCCGGCGGTGTTCGACCGCTTCGTGCGCGATTTCGAATGCGGCTACACGCCGGATGAGATCGCCCATGCGCGCAGCTATCTCGGCAATCTGAATTGGGACAAGATGATCCTCGACATGACGGCCGCCAAGGACGAGCTGAAAGGCGCCGGTCCGATCGGCGTGATCGGCTTCTGCATGGGCGGCACCGCGGCGTTCCTTGCCGCGACGCGCATTCCCGGCGTCGCCGCGGCCGTGTCGTATTACGGCGGCCAGATCGGCAAGTTCGCCGACGAGAAGCCGAAGTGTCCGCTGCAGATGCATTTCGGCGAGAAGGACGAAGGCATCCCCCTCTCCACCGTCGAAGAGATCAAGAAGAAACAGCCGCAGGCCGAAACCTATATCTACGAAGGCGCGCCGCATGGCTTCGGCTGCGACGAACGCGCGTCGTTCCGGAAGGAAGCATCGGATCTTGCGTGGCAGCGCACACAGGATTTCCTGGCGAAGAACTTGAAGTAACATACGCGCTACACGCGCTGCGATTGAAGAATGAATGCGCGATGAACGAAAAAAGCCCCGGCTCGCCGGGGCTTTTTATTTTTAGAACCTGCGCTGTCGAAGCAATCGCCTCAAAAGGAACATAACGCAAGGTGAGCGTGTTTGACATGCGTGGGAGGATACATCGATGCGCAATCTCGCTTTGATCGTGCTGGCTGCTGCTTCCTTGATGGGAACAGCGAATGTCGCTTCGGCCCAGTATTGGGGCGGCGGCGGCTATTACTACGACGACGGCCCGCCCCGTCATCGTCACCACCATCATCCTCGATATTATCGCGATTACGACTACGATCGTGGTTATCGCGGCGGCTATCGTGAGCAGCCACGCTATCGCACGCCGAACGGCTGCCGGCCGGGCTACACCGTGCAGGACGGCGTGTGCAAACCTTATACGGGCCGTTAGGCCGACGCCTCCGTGACATGACAAGCAGCGAGGCCGGACGGCCTCGCTGCTAGACCGTATCAGCGGCGGCGCGCGGCCTTGCCGGAATGGTCATCGCCGCGACGCCGAGGATGATGCAGGCAAAGCCCGCCCAGGCCGTCGCGCTCAAGCTCTCCCCCAAGAAGACCGCGCCGATGGCGACGCCAATCGGCACGCGCAGATAGGCCTGCGAGGTCGTGCCGACCGAACCCAAAGTGTCGAGCAGACGGAAGTAGATGACGAAGGCCAGCGCCGTCGAGAACACCGACAGGCCGGCAAGCGCTGCGAGCGATGCATGCGATGGCGCTAGCGTCCAGGGCCGATCCACAACGATGCTCAGCGGCACGAGCACGATGGCGCCGGCGATCAACGAACCCGCCGCCGGCATCATCGGATCGAGTCCCTTGAAGCCGCGGCCGAAGATCGCGGCGCCGGCATAGCAGATCGTCGCCGCAACGATGGCGAGCTGCGCCCATAGCGCGTCGCCGAGGCCCGAGAACGCCTGAATGCCGACGATCAAAGTTATGCCCACGATGCCGGCGATGACGCCGACCAGCTTGCGCATGGTCACGGGCTCGTGCCGCGTGATCGCGACGGTGAGCAGGAACGTGAAGATCGGCGAGGTCGAATTTAGGATCGCCGCGAGTCCGGCATCGACCGTGCGTTCGGCCCAGGCGATCAGCGTGTAGGGGATCACGCTGTTGAGGCAGGCCTGGAACATGAAGCGCCGCCACGTCGCGGCGTCGGTCGGCAGCCGCAGGCCGCGGGCATGGATGATCGCGAGCAGGATGGCACCGGCGATGAGCGTGCGCGCCGCGATCAAGGTCACCGGCGGAATGGTCTCGACGCCGATCCTGATGAATGTGTAGGAGCCGCCCCACAAAGTGGCGAGCACCACCAGCAAAGCGAGCTCGAATTTCAAATTGGTTTTCGATGAGGTCACGGCGCGTCCCCTGCCGACGGCGGGACGCCGCACGGTATCACCCGAGCATCATAAGCCGAATTCCGGCGCCACCCGAATCCTGGACGTCAGAACCAGCGCTCTTTGACGACGATCGTGTCGCCCGGGCGCAAGGGATAATTCAGCGGCACCTCGCCCTTGAACTGCTGGCCGGGCGCGTTGCGCGTGAGCTCGACCGTGCGCTTGCTGGCGCGCGGCGAGAAGCCGCCGGCGATGGCGATCGCCGTCTCCGCCGACATGTTGGGCACGTAAGGATATTGGCCGGGCGTCGTCACTTCGCCGAGGATGAAGAACGGCCGATAGGCCTCGACCTCGACGCTCACATGCGGCTCGCGCACGTAACCCTGCTTGAGCCGCGCCGTGATCGTCTGCGAGAGCTGCTGCGTCGTGGAACCACGCGCCTGCACGCTGCCGATGAGCGGCAGATTCACGTTGCCATCCACGCCGACGATGTAGCTGTTGGTGATGCCTTCCTGGCCGAACACCACGATGCGCAGCCTGTCGCCCGAATCGAGGGTGTAAGCGGTCTGGTAATTCGCCGGCGCGGCCGCGTAAGCGGCCGACGGCGGCGCTGCGACATAAGGTCCGCCGCTATATTGCGGCGCCGGCTGCGGATAGACGGGCTGCGCGCTTCTCCCCGACGTGAAGAACCCACGACCCGAGGCCGAGCGCGAAGGCGCGGGCGGCGGCGCCACCGCATAGCCCGGCTGCTGATAGGCCGGCTGTTCGTAGCTCTGCGGCGCGTAAGCCGGTTGCTGGTAGCTCTGATAGCTCTGCTGCGCGTAAGCCGGCGAGCGCGAGAACAGTCCACGGGCGCTGGATGCGCTCGGCGTGGAAGCCGGTGCCTGCGCGTATTGTTGCTGCGGATATGACTGCGGGGCGTATTGCGGCTGCGGCGCGGCGGGTTCGTACGCCGCCTGCTGCTCGTAGCTTTGCTGCGCGTATTGGCCCTGCGGACCGTAAGGCTGCGCTTGCTGCGCGACCACCGGCACCGGCTGCCCGGTTTGCGGGTCGATGATGTAATAGGTCTGCTGCTGGCGCGCGCATCCAGCGGCGGCAAGCGCGAACAGTAGCGGCAACAGAAATTTGGCAGTTCGCATGAAGCGAATCCGGGCCGGTCAAAAAGGACTTAAGGCCCATTAACGCCTCAGTATGGTTAATAAAGTCTGACCGGCTCTGTCATTCCGGGGCGCGAGCCATAAGCGCGGTTACGCGCGTCTTGGACGCGCTATGGCGAGCGAACCCGCAGCGCTGCGGCGTATGGATTCCGGGCCCGGCGCTTACGCGCCGTCCCGGAATGACGTGTTGCTAGACCGAGGCTCCCGCGAGCTTGGCGCCGGTGCCGATCGGGCACGACACACCGGTGCCGCCGAGGCCGCAGTAGCCGAACGGATTCTTCGCCAGGTACTGCTGGTGATAGTCCTCGGCGAAATAGAACGGCGGCGCATCGACAATCTCGGTGGTGACGGCGCCGTAGCCCTTCTTCTTCAGCTCCGGCTCGTACATCGCCTTCGAAGCTTCGGCCGCCTTCTTCTGCTCGGGCGTGAAAGTGTAGATGCCCGAACGATACTGCGTGCCGATGTCGTTGCCCTGGCGCATGCCCTGCGTCGGGTCGTGGTTCTCCCAGAAGGCCTTGAGCAACGCCTCGTAAGAGATCTTCTTCGGATCGTAGACGACCAGCACCACTTCGTTGTGACCGGTGCGCCCCGAGCAGACCTCCTCATAGGTCGGGTTGGGCGTGAGGCCGCCGGCATAACCGACAGCGGTCACATAGATGCCGTCGCCCAACTCCCAGAACTTGCGCTCGGCGCCCCAGAAGCAGCCGAGCCCGAACATCGCCGTCTCCAGACCCGCCGGATAAGGGCCCTTGAGCGCGTGATGATTGACGAAATGATCCTTGGCGGTCGGGATGGCGTTGGAGCGGCCGGGAAGAGCTTCAGCGGCAGTCGGCATTGTCACTTTCTTGAAGCCGAACATTTTTGGTTCTCCCATTTGCTTTGCAGCAAATATAGGCGCGCGGCCGCGTTTTCGGAACGCGGGCGGCGATCACGAAGATGCGGGGCCATCGGGCCTGCCCCGGACGCGGTGCAGCGCAAGCGAAGCGCCGCGGTGCGCCGCAGATCCGGGGCCATGACAGGTGCAGGTGTTCATACGGTCCCGGGTCTGCGGCGCATCGCTATTGTGCTGCGCCCGCGCCCGGGACAGGCCCTCAAGACCGCGCGTAGCCGATGAGCGGCTTTTTGCGGCGGCCGAGCAGCATGAAGACGATGCCGAGGAAACCGAGCGCGCCCCAGGCCGGTGCTGCCAGAAGGGCGACCATGCCGGGATCCCATAGCACGCCGCCGGCATAAGGGCTGATGAGCGGCCTTAGGGCGGCAAGGCTCTGGGCGTTGACCAGCTCCCAAGCGGTGCGCACGCTGGTGAAATAGAAATTGTTGGCAGCGATCGACTTCGTGCCGTCGTAGATCACCAGAATGAACGCCGCAGCCAGCAGCAACAGTCCGAGAAACCTGAAGAAGAAACGGATCATCGCGTGCGGCCGTCGTTTGTACAGAAACACTACCCAGAGGCACCGAGTTAGCGATCACGGGCGCGGGTTGCAAGACACGCAGAGGGGGCCTGCCTTGAGTGCGCCGAAGGCGTTCGGCTAGGGTCCTGTCTCCGCCCGGGAACGAAAAATCCGGCTGTCCCACAACCCATTATTGCGCATTATTATTTCCGAAAATAGGTTCCCGCCTTTCGAGAAATTGCGCTACGGTCCCCGGCCTTCGGCCAATCCCGCCGTCTCCATGGAGTAGAAATGTCCAAGTCCCCTGCCGGCCGCAATCGGCCGACCTTTACCGACCAGGAAGCCTTGCAGTTCCACAGCACCGGCCGGCCGGGCAAGTTGGAGGTGGTCGCGACCAAGCCCATGGCGACCCAGCGCGACCTGTCGCTGGCTTATTCGCCGGGCGTGGCGGTACCGGTGCTAGCGATCGCAGAGGACGAGAGCCGCGCCTACGACTACACCACCAAGGGCAACTTCGTGGCCGTCATCACCAACGGCACGGCCATTCTCGGTCTCGGCAACCGCGGCGCACTCGCGGCCAAGCCCGTGATGGAAGGCAAGGCGGTGCTGTTCAAGCGCTTCGCCGACATCGATTCCATCGACCTCGAGGTCAATTCCGAGGACACCGACGAGATCATCAATTGCGTCAAGCTGCTCGGCAAAGGCTGGGGCGGCATCAACCTCGAAGATATCAAGGCGCCGGAATGTTTCGTGATCGAGCAGCGCCTGCGCGAACTGATGGATATCCCGGTTTTCCATGACGACCAGCATGGTACCGCCATCATTTCGGCGGCGGGCCTGATCAACGCGCTGCATCTGACCGGCCGCGACATCAAGACCACCAAACTGGTCTGCAACGGTGCTGGAGCCGCCGGCATTGCCTGCCTCGAATTGTTCAAGGCGTTCGGCTTCGCTCCCGAGAACCTGATTCTCTGCGACACCAAAGGCGTCATCTACCAGGGCCGCACCGAGGGCATGAACCAGTGGAAGTCGGCCTACGCGGTGAAGACCGACAAGCGCACGCTGGAAGAGGCGATGGTGGGTGCCGACGTGTTCATCGGGCTTTCGGTCAAGGGCGCCGTCACCAAGGACATGGTCAAGTCGATGGCGGATAAGCCGATCATCTTCGCCTTGGCCAATCCCGACCCCGAGATCACAGCCGAAGAAGTCGCGGAAGTGCGCGACGACGCCATCATGGCGACCGGACGCTCCGACTATCCCAATCAGGTCAACAATATTCTCGGCTTTCCCTTCATCTTCCGCGGCGCGCTCGACGTGCGCGCCTCCGCCATCAACATGGAGATGAAGATCGCGGCCGCCCATGCGTTGGCCGACCTGGCGCGCGAGGACGTGCCCGACGAAGTTGCCGCCCTTTACGGCACGCGGCCGAAATTCGGCCCCGACTACATCATTCCGGTGCCGTTCGATCCGCGTCTCATTTGGACGGTGCCACCGGCGGTGGCGCAGGCGGCCATGGATACCGGCGTCGCGCGCAAGCCGATCGTCGATATGGACGTCTATCGCCAGCAGTTGAGCGCACGCCGCGACCCGATCGCGGGAAGCTTGATCCAGGTGTTCAACCGCGTGCGCCGGCAGCCCAAGCGCGTGGTCTTTGCGGAGGGCGAAGAGCAGCAGGTGATCCGCGCCGCCGCGAGTTTCGTCAGCCAGGGCCTCGGTACGCCGGTGCTGGTCGGCCGCGAGGACCGCGTCAAAGCTGCGGCCGCGGACAGCGGCATCGACCTCGACGGCATCGAGATCATCAATGCGCGCCTGTCGACGCGCAACGCGTCCTACATCAACTATCTCTATGAGCGCCTGCAGCGGCATGGCTATCTCATCCGCGATTGCCAGCGCCTGGTGAACACCGACCGGAACCACTTCGCCGCCTGCATGGTGGCGCTCGGCGACGCCGACGCCATGGTGACGGGCGTAACGCGCAACTTCTCGGTCGCGCTCGAGGATGTGCGCCGCGTCATCGATCCAAAGCCCGGTCATCGCGTGATCGGCGTGTCGCTCGTGGTGACGCGCGGCCGCACGGTGCTGGTGGCCGATACCGCCGTCACCGAGATGCCGAATGCGGAGGATCTCGCCGACATCGCCGTCGAAGCGGCGGGCGTCGCGCGCCGGCTCGGCTATGAGCCCAAGGTGGGCATGCTGGCGTTCTCCACCTTCGGCCATCCCGAGGGCGAGCGCTCGCAGCGCGTTATTGAAGCGGTGAAAATCCTCGACCATCGCCGGGTGGATTTCGAATACGACGGCGACATGGCCGCCGACGTCGCACTCAATCCCGAGCTGATGACGGCCTATCCTTTCTGCCGCCTGTCGGGGCCGGCCAATGTCCTCGTGATGCCGGCGTTCCACTCGGCGTCGATCTCGACCAAGATGCTGCAGGAACTCGGCGGCGCGACCGTCATCGGCCCGCTGCTCGTCGGCCTCGACCGGCCGGTGCAGATCGTGCCACTCGGCGCGAAGGACACGCAGCTCGTCAATCTGGCGGCGCTCGCGGCGTTCAATGTGAGCGGCTAGCGCTTGCTTCGTCATGGCCGGGCTTGTCCCGGCCATCCACGCCTCTCTATGTTACGCAAAATGCAATGTGGATGCACGGCACAAGGCCGGGCATGACGCATGCCGAGAGGAAACGCATGTCCAACAAAACACTGTCCGGCGTCATCGCCGCCATCGCCACACCGATCGATGAAACCGGCGCGCCTGACTTAGCGCGCGTCGTGAAGCTCGCGCGCTTCCTGCTCGACAATGGCTGCGACGGCTTGAACGTGCTGGGCACCACCGGCGAAGCCACCTCGTTCGCCCTGGCGGAACGCAAGGCCGTGATGGACGCCTATAAGAGCAACGGATTGCCGCTGGAGCGGCTGATGGTTGGTACCGGCGCCGCCGCCGCCGCCGACGCCGTTGCGCTGACGCGTCACGCCGCCGAGCTCGGCTTCGGTGGTGCGCTTGTCCTGCCGCCCTTCTATTACAAGGGCGTGCCCGATGACGGCCTCGTCGCTTACATCGATGCCATCGTGAAGGCGACGGCGGACGAGCCGATCCCGCTTTATTTGTACCACTACCCGGCGATGTCCGGCCTGCCCTGGACCATCCCGCTGATCAAACGGCTGCTGGATTTGCATTCATCCCGTATCGTGGGCCTGAAGGACTCCTCCGGCGACATGGACTACGCGCGGGCCGCGGCGGCGCTGTCGAAGGACTTCGCGGTGTTCCCGTCCACCGAGGCCTGCCTCATCGAGGCGCGCGGCGGCACCTTTGCCGGCTGCATCTCGGCCACCGCGAACCTCAATCCCGACCTTTGCGCCCGGGCCTTCGGCGCGGGCGACACCGCCGCGCTCGACGCGGCCGTGACCATCCGCCGGCTGTTCGAGGGCAAGCCCCTGGTCTCCGGCGTGAAGGCCCTGCTCGCCCATATCCATGGCGATCCGGCGCTGGCCCGCATGAAACCGCCGCTGGCGCCGCTGCCGGTAGCCGACCGGACCGCGGTCGCGGCCGGCTACGACGCCGTCCGGGCCCGCCAGGTGGCCTGAAAATTGAGGTCCTGACAGGCGTTGACGCCCGGGCGGGGCCTCTCTATAAGCCTCCGTCTTGGCGGCCGGGATACGCCCGGCCCCGCACCTTTTCTTATATATCCAGGCCGCTCCAGCGGAATTTCCGCCGAGAGCGCCGACGCCAACGAGAGATCAGATGGCCAATACGAAGTCCGCCCGCAAAGCCACGCGCGTCATCGCGCGCCGCACCGAAGTGAACAAGGCCCGCCGTTCGGTGCTGCGTTCGTCGGTTCGCAAGGTCGAAGAAGCGATCGCGTCGGGCGACAAGAGCACCGCCGCCGCCGCGCTCAAGGCAGCCGAGCCGGTGATCATGCGCGCCGCGCAAATCGGTGTCGTTCATAAGAACAATGCCAGCCGCAAGGTCTCGCGCCTCGCGCACCGCGTCGCCAAGCTCGGCAAGTAACATAAGACTGCCGAGCGCTGACGAGCCCCGCCGCCTGCGGGGCTTTTCTATTAGAACTGAAAGAATAAGAGTCCGGCTGTCGTCCGCCTTTCATGATGCGGACGGCAGCCTTTTGCTATGTTGCAGAACGGTCATTACGCCGTCAGAAAGATTTGAGTGCGCCGAATTTACTTGACGGATATTCGCCGCGCGACGCGCTAAGCCTTGTGCCGCAATGCTTTCTCGCAGACGGCTACATTACAAAACGATCAAGAATCTCATCGTCAAGTTAAAGACTTATCGAGCACGATTTCCGGGGACCGCGAAATCCACGCAATCAAACGTCGACGACGTCATCGGCGCTGAAAATTTTTTGCATCGAGCGACACATTCGCAATTCGCGTCGCGCACACAGATTCCGTGCGAATGATCAACATCTTGGAATTCTCTTTGCGACGCAGCGGAGCAACACTGCCGCGGCAATTACGACATACACGTAACATCGACGCATAAAGCCGTTGCTCACATGCTTCGCTCGTGTATCTTCATTCGGCGCCCCGGCTTCTCCGCGGCGCGTTACAGCAAAAGGTTCAACGGCACGCTCATCGGCGCATGAGAACGGCTTTTATTTGCCCGATCGCAAACGCGATCATCACGGCACCACAAAAAGCCGCGAACAGACGTCAGAGTGTTGGACTTGTTCTCTGGGAGGTCGGCGCAGCAGACGAACGCACCTAAGCAAACGATGCGAAGACCGAGGAACTGACCCAACTACCGTGTAGTTGAGCATGTAACTGATCCGGGCCCGATAGCCCGAAGAACATTTGAGGGGGATGACAATGACAGATGCAGGGACAGTGTCGGCAGCTAAGCCCGACCGCGTTGGACACACCGTGTTCGATGCTTGTCCGTGTTGTCCGGTCAGACCGTCATTCTTCTCCTACGTGGATTCCCTGAAGTCGCTGTATCTGATGCGCACGCGGGGTATCCGCGGAGCGGTTTCCCCACCCGCGGGCTGAGACGCAAGCTCTCTCGACCGCGGTGCTGTCTGCTCGGGCATGATGCCCGGTGGATGTACCGTTGCCTCCCAAGATCATCGAGTGAGTAGTTGCGTCGCGTATTCCGGCGTGTCGACGGCAGTATGCCGTTTGTGCCGGGGCCACCCGAGTTCATTTCAACAATAGAAGCGGATAGAGCAGGAAGAATGTCGAACGCGGATCAGGATAGCTGGTCACGGGTCAAAGAACGTCTGCGTGCGGAGGTCGGCGACGACGTCTACTCGAGCTGGTTTGCCCGTATGGACCTGGAAGGCATTGAAGACGGCGGCGTGCGCCTCTCGGTTCCGACCCGCTTCCTCAAGAGCTGGATCCAGTCGCATTACGCCGAGCGCGTGCTCGCCTGCTGGCAGGCGCAGCAGCCGGAGGTCGGCCGTATCGAGCTGATCGTGCGCTCCGCCGTGCTGAAACCGGCCGCACCCGTGGTCAAAAAGGCCGAGCCGATACCGGTTGCCGTCAATGGCCATGGTGCCGTCTATGCCGGTGCCAACGGCAATGGCCAGCACCGCATATCGACTGTCGGCGATCCCGGCATGCACGAGGCGCTCGGCGGCTCGCCGCTCGATCCGCGTCTCACCTTCGAAAGCTTCGTCGTCGGCCGCTCCAATACGCTGGCGCATGCCGCCGCCAAGCAGGTGGCGATCGCGCGCCGCAACGACCCGGTGATGTTCAATCCGCTGTACATCCATGCCGGCGTCGGCCTCGGCAAGACGCATCTGCTGCAGGCCATCACCTGGGCGGGCAACGCGGCGGGCGAGCGCAAGGTGCTCTATCTCACCGCCGAGAAGTTCATGTACGGCTTCGTCTCGGCGCTGCGCACGCAGACCGCGCTCGCCTTCAAGGAAGCGCTCCGCGGTATCGGCGTGCTGGTGATCGACGACCTGCAATTCCTGCAAGGCAAGTCGACCCAGGCCGAGTTCTGCCACACGCTCAATGCGCTGATCGATGCCGGCCGTCAGGTCATCATCGCCTCCGACCGGCCGCCGTCCGATCTCGAAAGCCTCGATGATCGCGTGCGCTCGCGTCTCGCCGGCGGTCTCGTGGTCGAGATGGGCACGCTCGGCGAGGAACTTCGCCTGGAAATTCTAAAGGCCCGCGTGCTCGCGGCCCGCGCGCATCATCCGAGCTTCGACGTGCCGCTGCCGGTACTGTCTTACATCGCCAAGACCGTCACCCATAACGGCCGCGATCTCGAAGGAGCGCTCAACCGTCTCCTGGCCCACAACAAGCTCACCGGTCATCCGGTGACCTTGGAGATGGCCGAGCGCGAAGTGCGCGATCTGATCCGGCCGCAGGAGCCCAAGCGCGTCAAGATCGAGGACATCCAGCGCATCGTCGCGCGGCAGTACAATGTCAGCCGCTCCGACCTCTTGTCCTCGCGCCGCACGGCCAATGTCGTGCGTCCGCGTCAGGTGGCGATGTATCTCGCCAAGACGCTGACCCTACGCTCGCTGCCGGAAATCGGCCGGCGCTTCGGCGGCCGCGACCACACGACCGTGCTGCACGCGGTGCGCAAGATCGAGGGCCTCGTCGGCAACGATGTCGCGCTCGCCGAGGAGATCGAGATCCTCAAGCGGCAGCTTCAGGAGTAGAGAGAGGCGCCGCTTGCGTTCTTCACCTCTCCCCATCGGGGAGAGGTCGGATCGCGAAGCGATCCGGGTGAGGGGGTAGCTGACTTTCGAGAGTCACTTACCCCCTCACCCCAACCCTCTCCCCACAAGGGAGAGGGAGTTCTGCCCTGCCCATGGCGAAGCTTCGTCCTCCCTACACACCCCTGTGGACCGCCTGGGGATAGGAGCGGGGAGCAAAAACCCGCCCTTGCGCATTTGCCCCGCTCTTGCCACCTTTGCCCCCCGGCCCCGCATTCCGCGAACGGCCGGCTTGGTGTCATGCCCGTTCCCGGGCTTTTTTCCGGCGCCTAAGCGGGTCTTCCATGAAAGTCACTGTCGAGCGTGCTGAACTGTTGAAGTCGCTGGGCCACGTCCACCGCGTGGTTGAACGGCGCAACACCATTCCGATTCTCGCCAACGTGCTGATCAAGGCCGACAAAGGCGCCTTGAGCCTGAAGGCGACCGACCTCGACCTCGAAGTCACGGACACGATCGCCGCCGAGGTCACGCCGGGCGGCGCGACCACCGTGCCGGCACACATGTTCTACGACATCGTGCGCAAGCTGCCGGACGGCTCGCAGATCGTGATCGAGGGCTCCGGCGACCGCGCCGTTCTGTCGATCCGCGCCGGACGCTCGCGCTTCACGCTGCAGACGCTGCCCGAGAGCGATTTCCCCGATCTCGCGGCCGGCGAGATGACGCATTCGTTCAAGCTGCCGGCCGCCGACCTCAAGCGGCTGATCGACAAGACGCAGTTCGCGATCTCCACCGAAGAGACGCGTTATTACCTGAACGGCATCTACCTGCACGCGGCGGGCACGGCGAGTGCCGCGACCTTGCGCGCAGTCGCGACCGACGGCCATCGCCTCGCGCAATGCGAACTGCCACTGCCCGACGGCGCGGCCGGCATGCCCGGCATCATCATCCCACGCAAGACGGTGGGCGAAGTGCAGCGCCTGATCGACAGCGGCGAAGGCGAGATCGCCATCGAACTATCGGCCGGCAAGATCCGCTTCACCATCGGACCGGTGGTGCTCACCTCGAAGCTGATCGACGGAACCTTCCCCGATTACGGGCGCGTCATTCCGGCCAATAACGACAAGAGCCTCGTCGTCGACAAGAAGGACTTCGAGGCCGCGGTCGACCGCGTCTCGACCGTGTCGAGCGAGCGCGGCCGCGCGGTGAAGCTGTCGATCACCGGCGGACGGCTGGTCCTGTCGGTGACCAATCCGGATTCGGGCAGCGCCACCGAAGAGCTCGAGGTCGACTACGATTCCGAGCCGCTCGATATCGGCTTCAACTCGCGTTATCTGCTCGACATCGCCGCGCAGATCGAAGGCGAGGTGGCGGTGCTCAGACTCGCCGATCCGGGCTCGCCGACTTTGATCCAGGACCGCGACGCCAAAGGCGCGCTCTACGTGCTGATGCCGATGCGGGTGTAGGCGGGTTTACGCGACAGCCCCTCCGCCTTACCCTCTCCCCTTGCGGGAGAGGGTGGCGCGCGATAGCGCGCCGGGTGAGGGGTCAATGCCGGCCGCATTTCACCATCGTCCGACGGCGAAAAAGAGCCGCCGTTTCGCGCGGCAAATGCGTCGCGCGCCAACCGAAGCGGAAGCCAGAATGTGGCGACTGCTGCGCGATCGCAGACTCGCCGGTTTCAAGTTCCGTCGCCAAGTACCGGTTGATGGCTTCATCGTTGACTTTGTTTGTTTCGACCATCGCGTCGTTGTCGAAATTGACGGCAGCCAACATTTCTCGTCGCAGCGCGACCAAGAACGGGATCGGTATTTTGCACGCGAGGGATTTCGCGTCCTTCGTTATTGGAATAACGACGTTCTTCGAACTCCCGATTCCATATTGGAAGATATCTTCGCGCGTCTCACGAATGGCCAGGACTGACCCCTCACCCGGCGCGCTGCGCGCGCCACCCTCTCCCGCAAGGGGAGAGGGTCGGCTGCGGCGCGTGGCCCGGCACAGCCCATGACCGCCGCCTTCATTCGCCGTCTGACACTGAGCAACTTTCGCAGCTATCACGCCGCGCAAGTGAGGCTCGACCGTGCCGGGCCGGTGGTGCTGACCGGGCCGAACGGCGCCGGCAAGACCAACATGATCGAGGCGATCTCGCTGCTCGCACCGGGCCGGGGCTTACGCCGCGCCACCATGGACGAACTCGCCTTCTCGGAAGGCGACGGCGCAAACGGGGGACCTTGGGCGATCAATGCCGAGATCGAGGGCATGCTGGGCCTCGCCACGCTCGGCACCGGCATCGACGCCCCGGCGGGCGAGGACGGATCGACGTCGCGCAAATGCCGCATCGATCGCGAGGCGGTCTCTTCGGCCACCGCCTTCGCCGATCATCTGCGCGTCGTCTGGCTGACGCCGTCGATGGATCCTTTGTTCAACGGCCCCGCCTCCGAACGGCGGCGCTTTCTCGATCGCCTGGTGCTGGCGGTCGATGCGCAACATGCCAGCCGCGTCTCGGCGCTCGAGCGCGCGCTGCGCTCGCGCAACCGGCTGCTTGAAGATCCCAAGAGCGACTCGCATTGGCTCGATGCCGTCGAGCATGAGACCGCCGAAGTCGCGGTTGCCGTCGCCGCCGCGCGCGCCGAGACGGTCAACCGTCTCGCCGGCGCGCTGGCCGTCGCGCACGAACAGACACCGGCCTTTCCCTTCGCCGAGATCGCGCTCGAAGGCTGGATGGAGCAATTGCTGCCCAACCACAGCGCCGGCGAGATCGAAGACCGCTATCGCACGCTGCTGAAGGAAAGCCGCGTGCGCGATGCCGCCGCCGGCCGCACGCTCGACGGTCCGCACCGCTCCGATCTCATCGTCACGCACGTGAACAAGGGCGTGCCTGCCGCCAACGCCTCGACCGGCGAGCAGAAGGCGCTGCTCATTCGCGTCGTGCTGGCGCATGCATCGCTGATTAAGGATATGACGGGCTACGCGCCGCTCTTGCTACTCGATGAAGTGGTGGCGCATCTCGATCCGGGCCGGCGCGCAGCGCTCTACGATGCATTGGCAGCGCTCGGTGCACAGGTATGGATGACCGGCGCCGACCCCGCGGCCTTCGGCGACATCATGGATCGCGCGCAAGTCTTCCTGGTGCGTCCAGGACAGGTGGAACAAGCGCCGCCGCGCGCCAACTAGTACCGACGTCCTATCAATCGAGAAATATTGAGCGCCGTGCCGGCGGAACTATCGGCGCGTGCTGTGATTTCTACCTTATGTGATTTCTACCTCACATGCGGCGTGGCGCCGTAACTCCAGCTAAAGCGGGGAGTGCGAACACGAATAGGGCGAACGGGTGCGACGATGGCAAAAGATACCGCAGAGCAGATGAAACAAGAGCTTCATCACACCATCGATCGCATGCGGCACGATCTGACCCGCGTCGAAATTCTGACCGCCGCTTTGAGCGTGTTTGCGCGTCCGATCCCGGATTACGAGCCGACGTTCTTCCATATTCAGCACGCAACACGCGGCGTGCGCGAACTCGGCTCGTCCAAGTGACGATCTAGATTTCGCCGAGAAGTTCGCGGCGCTGGCGTTCAGACGCATCCGAGTAACGACGCAAAGCGTGCGCTTCGCTGAGCAGGCCGAGCACCTGCCGGCGCTCCGCGGTATCGACCACGGCCAGCGCTTCCGCTTCGAAGCGGTCGAAGGCGGCGATCGCTTCCTGGGCGGTCATCTGCGGCAGCAGCATGTGGTCCTTGTGATGCAGGATGTCGCGCAGCGACACGGTGGCGCCGAGTTCGGGCGCGTGCGCTTCCGCGACCAGCACCATGCCGGCGTAGCGGCCGTCTTCGTCGACGGCGATCACCTGGTTGGTGGAGCCGATGGGAAAGGCTTCGCGGAAGGCCGAGACCGGCGTCTCCACCGGGCTCGAACGCACGTCGGCGCGCATCATCTGGCCGACCGTCAGATCGCGGATCCAGCCCACGTCGGCCGCGCTGCGGATGGTCTCGCCGCGCAAATGGAAGCGCCAGGTCGCGAAGGAGTAGCCGAAGAACTCGCGCGTCACCTGCATGGAAACGATGGCGGCGATGAGCACCGCTGTCGTCAGCCACAGGTCGCCCGTGGCTTCCAAGGCGATGAAGGTCATGGTCAGCGGCCCGCCGATAACCGACACCGACAGCGCACAGAGACCGATGATGGCATAGACGTCCGGGTCGACCGTGGCGCTGGGCAGCGCCAGGGAAAGCCCGCTGGCGAACAACTGCCCGCCGAGCGCGCCGAGCAGCAGCGAGGCGAAGAACAAGCCGCCGCGGAAGCCCGAGCCGAGCGAGATGATCGAGGCCAGCGCCTTGAGCACGAAGATCGTGGCGATCAACGAGATGGGCAGCTTGATGAGGCCGGCGAGGTGCATGGCGCCGTGTCCCGACGCCATGATATGCGGCGTGACCAGCGCCATCAGCCCAACGAGCGTGCCGCCGATGGCGGGACGGTAATGCGAGGGCACCTTGAGCCGCACATAGAGGCGCTCGCAGGCTGCGACGCCGCGCATGATGGCGATGCCGATGATCGCCGCCGACAGGCCGACGCCCGCCGCGATCAGCACATCGCGCAAGCCGACGACCGAGACGGCGCGGCTTTCGACACCGAAGGGGAAAGGCGAGAACGCCTGCGCGGTAAGATAGCCGACCAGCGCGGCGACGCCCACCGGCGCAAGGCTGGCGATCGAATAGGTGCCGATCACCAGCTCGAAAGCATAGAAGGCGCCGCCCAGCGGCGCGCCGAAGGCGCCGGCAATGGCCGCCGCCGCACCGCAGCCGACCAATATGCGCATGTCGCTGCGGCGCAGACGGAAGGCTCGGCCGAGCCCAGAGGAGATACCGCTGGCGAGCTGGGTGTAGCCGGCTTCGAGCCCGACCGAGGCGCCGATGCCGCTCGACCAGATAGTCTGGAGGGCCACGATCAAGCTGCCGCGGATGGACATGCGCCCGCCGTGCAAGGCGTTGGCCTCGATCGGGTCGACCTCGGTTCCGCGCCGGCGCGTGATGTAGGCGGCGACGAGACCGAACAGCAGGCCGCCGATGCTGGGAACGAGCAGCGCGTACATCGGATTGATCGACGACTGCGCCGACAGCCGCTCGCCCGGACCGATACGGAACAACAGCGTGTGCATCAGCGCGACCAGCTCGCTCATGCCGGCGACGACGAGGCCGCCCGTCACGCCGGTCGCGACCGCCAGCACGATGATGCTCGATTCACGCGCGCGAACGATCGCGCGCAGCCGATGCGGGACCTCGAAAGGCCGGCTCGGCAGCTTCTCAGGCTTGAGGCTGAACCAACGCATGGGCACCAGAAACAACGTCGGGCGGATTGTGGGGGGCGCGTAAGCCAACTGACGCGCAGGCGCAAGCGGGACTTCAAACGGGGCGTCAAGCGGGACTTCAAG
>Ga0255338_1003310_pt1 | contig 19726 bp, 18 predicted proteins | sample MeOH1_35cm_T4_19_FD_203715 | JGI IMG/M metagenome (GOLD analysis project Ga0255338, IMG submission 203715) | Sandy soil microbial communities from University of British Columbia, Vancouver, Canada - MeOH1_35cm_T4_195 | ecosystem: Engineered > Artificial ecosystem > Sand microcosm > Unclassified ...
ATGATGCCCTGCTCGCCGCCGCCGAAGCGGGGGTCGACCTGCTGCTCGCCGGCCATTTCCACCGCACCTTCTCGAAATCGGCGCGCGACGTCGTCGACAATGTCGGTCCAGCGCTGATCGTCCAGGCCGGGACCGCGACCTCGACGCGGTTGCGCGGTGGCGAGCAACAGAGCTTCAACTGGATCGAAACCGACAAGGATGGGATCAATCTGGCGGTCTACGCCTGGCAGGGAGAGGGGTTCATATCCGGCCGCCCGGCACGGTTCGTCTACGATGGATCGAACTGGCACGGCGCGACGGCGCAGGCGGCGTGAAGCCCATCCCGCCGCTCTAGCAGGTTAGGCGCGTCCGATCAGTCGCGCTCGACGCACAAGGCGATGCCCATCCCGCCGCCGATGCACAAGGTCGCGAGCCCCTTTTTGGCGTCGCGGCGCTCCATCTCATAGAGCAGGGTGGTGAGCACGCGCGCGCCCGACGCGCCGATCGGATGGCCGATCGCGATCGCGCCACCGTTGACATTGACCCTCTCCGGATCCCAGCCGAGCTCCTTGCCGACCGCCAGCGCCTGCGCCGCAAACGCCTCATTGGCCTCGATCAGGTCGAGATCGGCGATCGTCCAGCCAGCCTTTTCGAGCGCGCGCCGGCTGGCCGGCACGGGGCCGATGCCCATGATCGAGGGATCGACGCCCGCCGATGCGAAGCTTTTGATGCGCGCCAGCACCTTGGCGCCGCGCCGCCGGGCGTCTTCGCCGGACATCAGCACCAGTGCGGCCGCGCCGTCGTTGATTCCGGAAGCGTTGCCGGCGGTGACGCTGCCGTCCTTCTTGAAGGCGGGGCGGAGCCCGGCGAGCGCGGCGATCTCGACGCCCTCGCGGATGAACTCGTCGCGGTCGACGATCGTCTCACCCTTGCGGCTCTTGAGCGTCACCGGGGCGATCTCGTCGGCGAAGCGGCCGTCGCGCCGCGCCGCCTCGGCCTTGTTCTGCGATCCCGTCGCAAAGCGATCCTGCTCCTCGCGCGTGATCTGATATTGCTCGGCGAGATTCTCGGCGGTGATGCCCATGTGATAGGCGTTGAAGACGTCAGTCAGGCCGTCCTTGATCATCGTGTCGACCAGCTCGACATTGCCCATCTTGGCGCCGGCGCGAAGGTGCTGCGCATGCGCCGATAGGCTCATGCTCTCCTGGCCGCCCGCGACGACGATGCGCGCGTCGCCGGCCATGATCGATTGCGCGCCGACCGCGACCGCGCGCAGGCCCGATCCGCAGACCTGGTTGAGGCCCCAGGCCGGAATCTCCTTCGCGATTCCGGCCGCCATCGCCGCCTGCCGTGCCGGGTTCTGGCCCTGTGCGGCGGTCAGCACCTGACCGAGGATGACCTCGGACACCTCCTCGCGTGACACCCCGGCCTGCTCGAGCGCGGCCTCGATCGCAACTCGTCCAAGCTCGTGCGCAGGGGTTGCGGCAAAGGCTCCGAGAAATGCGCCGACCGGCGTGCGCTTGGCGGCAGTGATGACGACATCGACCACTTATATTCTCCTGAAAGGACGCGTGGCCGCGCCCTATCAGCTGGCGGGCGCGAGCGAAAGCCAGGCCGAAAGCGGCTCCCACAAGGCGGTTCGCGCGCGGCTGCCGACGACCATGCCGACATGGCCCTGGGCAAGCGCGATCTGCTCGCCGCTGCGGATCGCGCTGCCGTACGGCACGATCCGGTCGGTGGTCGAGGCGACATGCAATTGCGGGCAGGCGAGCGCTGCCGGATCGATCGCCCGTCCGCCGATCATCCACTGCCTGCGCCCGGTGAGGTCCTGCGCGAAGAAACCCTCGAACATTTCGCGCGCGGCGGCGGCACTGATCGGCGGCCCGTCGTTGGCCCAATCCTCGAGCCTGACGAAGGCCTGCGCTTCAGAGCTCCCGGGTGGCATTTCGGCGAAGGATTCGAACTTGCCGATCGTGCGCGCCGGATCGAGGTTCCAGAAGGCCGATTGCAGCGCCTCCATCGGCAGGACGCCCAGCGCGCCGACGCTCGGCTGTGCCGCGGCCCACACGTCCGCCATCATCTTGAGCGCCTCCGGCGGATAAGCGCTGAAGTGCCAGGGTGTCGCGATCGTTGCGACGGCGCGAGCCGGGGCGAGCGCCGCCGCCGCGACCGCCATCGTGCCGCCGAGGCAATAGCCGAGCAGCAGCGACGGCTCGCCGATTTCGCTCATCATCGGAACGATCACCTGCCGGACATGGTCCGCGACCGTCATGTCGCTTCGCAGAACGCTGTCATCGCCCCAGTCGAGCAGCAGCACGTGATGGCCCCGCCGCACCAGCCAGCGCAGCAAAGATCGCTCCGCCTCGAGGTCGAGCACGTTCGGCGGGTTGATCAGCGAGGGGATCACCAGCAGCGGGGCCCCGGAACCGCCGTAATCGCGCAGCCTGGCGCCGAGCAGCCCGGTGACGACCGGCATCGGTTCGGGCGGGGCAGGGCGTTCGGCCTCCTGATAGGCGCGCAGGCCCTTAAGCGCCCGCTGCATCCGCTCGGGATTTGCTGCGGTTTCGCTGCGCAGCATCGCCAGGAAGAGGGTTAAAGGGCGGGGCTTGTGTTGCGGTGCAGTAAGCTTCGGTGCTAATGAGGATCCGAGAAGATTCAAAGGATTGCTCATGGCGGCTTCAGCGCCCAAGGATGACGTGGTCATCATCAAGAAATACGCCAATCGGCGGCTCTATAATACCGAAAGCTCGACTTACATCACGCTCGAACATCTCGCCGCCATGGTCCGCGAAAAGCGCGAGTTCAAGGTCCTCGACGCGAAGAGCGGCGAGGACATCACGCATAATGTGCTGACCCAGATCATCATGGAGGAGGAATCGCGCGGCACGACGATGCTGCCGGTCAACTTCCTGCGTCAGCTGATCGGCATGTACGGCGATTCGATGCAGTCGATGGTGCCGCAATATCTGGAAGCATCGCTCGAGGCGTTCCAGCGCAACCAGTCCCAGTTCCGCGATGCGATGGCGGGCGCGTTCACCAGCGGACCCTTCGCGGAGTTGGCGCGCCGCAACATGGAGCTGTTCCAGGGGGCCGCAGCCGCCACCGCGGCCAAGCCGAAGAACGGGCCGACAGCCGAGAGCGACACCAAGAGCGAGCTGGCCGAGCTCAAGGCGCAGCTTGCGGCGCTGCAGCAGAAATTGGACAAGCTCGGCGACTAGGGCAAGCCGCGATCAGATGGAATCGCGGCTTGCCCCTATAATTGTTTGATGCCGCATTGCTTCTTGCGAAAGCCGGTACCGACCTTTTCGCGCAAAGCTCTAGCCGATCCGCCTATAGCGGCTTGACGAACTTCAACGTCATCCGGTCGCTCTCGCCGATCGCGAGATACTTGTCGCGGTCGACCGCGCCCTTGGTGAGCACCGGCGGCAGGGTCCAGACGCCATCGGGCCAATCGGCGCTGTCCTTGGGATTGGCGTTGATCGGGGACTCGCCGGCGAAACGGAAGCCGGCCTGCTCGGCAAGGCGCCGGACGGTCGAAACCTTGACGTAGCCACTGGTCGTTTCGCGCGCCGCATCGGCAGTCTCGGGCAGGCGATGGTCGACGACGCCGAGCACGCCGCCGGGCTTCAGCATCGCGTAGATCTGGCGGAATGCATCCTCGGCGATCGGCTTGTCGCCCATCTGCCAATTGTGGACGTTGCGGAAGGTAAGGACGACGTCTGCCGTCCCCGCCGGCACCAATTCCTTGCTCGAGCCGATCGGGAAGGGCGCGGTGCGGATGTGGCCGTAAAGGTCGGGCTTGGCCGCGGCGAGCTCCCGCACCTTGGCGAGGCCCTTGTCCGGCGCGACCGCATAATAAGTCCCGCCGCCGCGCTTGACGTAAGGCGCGAGGATTTCGGTGTACCAGCCGCCGCCGGGCCACATCTCGACCACCGTATCGTCGGGCTCCACGCCGAAGAAGGCGAGCGTCTCGACGGGATGGCGATATTTGTCGCGGGCAACGTTGGCGGCCGTGCGGGTCGGGGACGCGACGACCTGTTCCAGCGTTTTGCGCTCGGCTGAGCTCAGCGCCTCACCCTTGTCCGCAAACGCGCCGGCGGTCGTGGCTCCAAGCGCGAGAATGACCGCGAGGGCGGATCCGGCGAGTGCATGGCGCATCGTTCAACTCTCCTTGCATGAATTGCTCAATTCATGGCGGAGGGCCAGCGCGGGCGCAAGCGGATCAAACCGGTGGCGACGATGCGTCCGCCGATGCACTCACCAGCCGAACGGACTGGCAGGCGGGAACGCTTAGAGGCAGGCTTCGAGATAAGGCTGATCGAAGCCGAACATCTTCGCCTTTTCGAGCGTGTAGGGGCGAAGGCCCATCGAACGATATTCGCCAATGATCTTGCCGTCGCTCGTCTCGTCGAGATATTCGAACTTGAACAATTCCTGGGTGACGATGACGTCGCCTTCCATGCCGATCACTTCGGTGATGTTGGTGGTGCGACGGCTGCCGTCGCGCAGGCGCTTCACCTGGACGATGAGGTCGACCGAATCGGCGATCTGCCGGCTGATCGCTTCCTTGGGCACTTTGATGTCCGACATCATCACCATATTCTCCATACGAGCCAGGCATTCGCGCGGGCTGTTGGAGTGAAGCGTGCACATCGAGCCGTCGTGGCCGGTGTTCATCGCGGCAAGCATGTCGAAACATTCGGCGCCGCGGATCTCGCCGAGGATGATGCGATCCGGACGCATACGCAGTGCGTTGACGACGAGATCGCGGATCGAGATCGCGCCTTGGCCCTCGAGGTTGGGCGGGCGGGTTTCGAGCGGGAGCCAGTGCGGCTGCTGCAGACGAAGCTCGGCCGCATCCTCGATCGTGATCACGCGCTCGCCCGGGTCGATCATTTTCGACAAGGCATTGAGCATCGTCGTCTTGCCCGAACCGGTGCCGCCGGAGATGATGACGTTGAAGCGGCTGGCGCCGGCGATCTTGAGGCAGGTCGCCATCTTCTCGGACATCGAGCCGAAGCCGCGCATCATGTCGATCGTGATCGGCTTCTCGGAGAATTTACGAATCGAGATCGCCGTGCCGCGCAAGCTGAGCGGGGGGACGATGACGTTGACGCGGCTGCCGTCGGCGAGACGAGCGTCGGCAAGCGGGGTGGTCTGGTCGACGCGGCGGCCGACCTTGTTCACGATCCGCTGAGCGATCTGGAAGAGATGCTCCTCGTCGCGGAACTGGATGCTGGCGAGGGTGAGCTTGCCCTTCCGCTCGACATAGGTCTGGTTCGGTCCGTTGACCATGATGTCGCTGATCTCGGGATCGTTGAGCAGCTCCTCGAGCGGCCCCAGGCCGAGCAGCTCGTCGACCAGCACCTTCTCCAGCGCGAACTGCTCGCGGCGGTTAAGGTTGATCTTGAGCTCGCCGAGCACCTCACCGATGATCGGGCGGAATTCCTCGGCCAGTTCGTCCTTCGACAAGGTCGCCGCGGCCTCGGGATCGACGCGTTCGAGCAGGCGCGGCAGGACCTGCTCCTTGATGCGATGGATCGAGGCTTCGAAACCCTCGTTGCGCGAAACTCCGGCTTCGCCGGATGCCGCCTGCCGGTCTGCAAGCCGCGACATTGCGTCGCTGTGGTCGGGGCCGAGGCTCGACGGCGGGAGATCCTCGCTCGGCAGCGGCACCGAATCGATCGGCGGAAACTGATCGCCGCCCTCGGTGGGCAGCGCGAGCGCCGCGCCGCCCTTCATGGGGCGCGCAACGCCGAACGAGGGGCGCTGTCCTGCGGCCCCACCGGTGCCGTTGCGTCGTCCGAATGCACTCATCGTGTACGAACCTCACCTATTCCGCGTCAAAAATCACTGGCGACGGATGGTGAATAGGCAGGAAACTTTGACAATTAGCTAACCGCGCGCCGCGGCAGGAATCGCGGGGCAGGTCGGGCGTGCTCGGCCAGCATTTCTATTTGGAAATGAAAGGCGTGAGTTGCCCTGCGGCGGCGCGTCAGGCGGGCTGGGTGGCCTTTTCCGCAAGCACGGTCAGGCCGCGCTCGTTGACTTCGGCGAAGCCGCCCTCGATCGCGATCCGCTCGGGATCGCCGCCGTTGGTGCGGTAGATGGCGAGATCGCCGTTGCGAACCGTCGACATATAGGGAGCATGTCCCGCGAGCACTCCGAAGTCCCCTTCGGTGCCGGGCACGACCACCATATAGACGTCGTCGGACCGGATCAGTCCTTCCGGGGTCACCAGCTCAAAATGCAGATCGGCCATTCATTCGACTCCCCCCTCCCATCGCGGGAGGGGCAGGGGGTGGGCAAGCGCGGGAGCGGGCCGAGCCCACCCCCAACCCTCCCGCAAGCGGGAGGGGAATTCCTCGCTAGGCCGCTTCGGCAGCCAGGCGCTGGGCCTTCTCGACCGCCTCTTCGATGCCGCCGACCATGTAGAAGGCCGCTTCGGGGAGGTGGTCGTACTCGCCGTTCACGACCGCCTTGAAGCTGCGGATCGTGTCCTCGAGCTGGACGAACTTGCCCGGGATGCCGGTGAACACCTCGGCGACGTGGAACGGCTGCGACAGGAAGCGCTGGATCTTGCGGGCGCGCGAGACGGTGAGCTTATCTTCCTCGCTGAGCTCGTCCATGCCGAGGATCGCGATGATGTCCTGGAGCGACTTGTAGCGCTGCAGGATCTCCTGGACGGCGCGGGCGGTCTCATAATGCTCCTGGCCGACGGTGCGCGGCTCGAGCACGCGGCTGGTCGAATCGAGCGGATCGACCGCCGGATAGATGCCCAGCTCCGAGATGGCGCGCGACAGCACCGTGGTCGCGTCGAGGTGGGCGAAGCTGGTCGCCGGCGCCGGATCGGTGAGATCGTCGGCGGGCACGTAGATCGCCTGCACCGAGGTGATCGAGCCCTTGTCGGTCGAGGTGATCCGCTCCTGCAGCGCGCCCATGTCGGTCGACAAGGTCGGCTGATAGCCCACCGCCGAGGGGATGCGGCCGAGCAGCGCCGACACTTCGGAGCCGGCCTGGGTGAAGCGGAAGATGTTGTCGATGAAGAACAGCACGTCCTGGCCTTCCTGGTCGCGGAAATATTCGGCGATCGCGAGACCCGACAGCGCGACGCGGGCGCGGGCGCCCGGCGGCTCGTTCATCTGGCCGTAGACCAGGGCGACCTTGGAGCCTTCGGAGATGGCATTGCCTTCCTCGTCCTTGGCGATGACGCCGGCGTCGAGGAATTCGTGATAAAGATCGTTGCCCTCGCGGGTGCGCTCGCCGACGCCGGCGAACACCGAGGTGCCGCCGTGGCCCTTGGCGATGTTGTTGATCAGCTCCTGGATGAGCACCGTCTTGCCGACGCCGGCGCCGCCGAACAGGCCGATCTTGCCGCCCCTCGCATAAGGCGCGAGCAGGTCGATGACCTTGATGCCGGTGACGAGGATCGCCGATTCGGTCGATTGCTCGACGAAGGTCGGGGCTTCGGCGTGGATCGGGGCCGAGACGTCGTTGCCGATCGGGCCGCGCTCGTCGATCGGTTCGCCGATCACGTTCATGATCCGGCCGAGCGTCTTCGGACCGACCGGGACGCGAATCTGCGAGCCGGTGTCCATCACTTCATGGCCGCGCGTCAGGCCGTCGGTCGAATCCATCGCGATCGTGCGGACGGTGTTCTCGCCGAGATGCTGCGCGACCTCGAGGACAAGCCGGGTGCCATTGTTGTTGGTCTCGAGCGCCGAGAGGATGTTGGGCAGCTCGCCGTCGAAGGTGACGTCGACGACCGCGCCGATCACCTGGCTGATGCGGCCGACATTGTTGGTGGTGGGGGCGGTTGCGGCACTTGCCATGGTCTGCTTCCTTGCCTTCTAGACTGTTAGAGCGCTTCGGCGCCCGAGATGATTTCGACGAGCTCGGTCGTGATCGCGGCCTGGCGCGTGCGGTTGTACTGGATGGTGAGGCGGTTGATCATGTCGCCGGCATTGCGGGTCGCATTGTCCATCGCGGTCATGCGGCTGCCCTGTTCGGACGCGGCATTTTCGAGCAGCGCGCGATAGACCTGGACGGCGACGTTGCGGGGCAACAGATCGGCGAGGATCTCCTCCTCGTCGGGCTCATATTCGACCGCCGCCGAAACGCCGGTTGCCGCTTCGCGCGCGGGAACGACGACCGGGATGATCTGCTGATCGACCGGTTCCTGGACCAGAGCGGAGCGGAAATGCGCATAGAAGAGATGCGCGACATCGAACTCGCCGTTGTCGAAGCGCTCGACGATCTCCGAGGCGATCGCCTGGGCGTCGGCGAAGCTGACCTGCTTGATCGCGCCGGTGTCATATTGGTGGACGATCTGGCGCGGGAACAAGCGGCCGATCACCGCGCGGCCCTTGCGGCCGACGAGGTAGAAAGTGACCGTCTTGCCCTGCGCGGTCAGCGCGTCGGCGGTGCGGCGCGCGGCCCGGACGATGTTCGAGTTGAACGCGCCGGCGAGGCCGCGATCCGAGGTGCAGACGACCAGCAGATGCCGGTCGTCCTTGCCGGTGCCGGCGAGCAGGCGCGGCGTCTGGTCGCTGACGGTGACGTTGCTGGCGATGCTCTGCACGACCGCGCCCAGCCGCTCGGCGTAGGGGCGTCCGGCCTCCGCCGCCTGCTGCGCACGGCGCAGCTTTGCGGCGGCGACCATCTTCATCGCCTTGGTGATCTTCTGGGTCGACTTGACCGAGGCGATCCGCCCTTTGAGTGCCTTCAGACTGGCCATCTAGCTCTACCGTATTGGTTGGCCGTCACCCGCGCGAGACGGATGACGATATGGGTTACGCAAACGTCTTCGCGAAATCGCCGAGGATCGCCTTCAGCTTGTCCGAGGTGGCGTCGTCGAGCGCCTTGGTGTCGCGGATCGTCGCGAGCACTTCGGGGTGGTCGCTGCGGACATGGCTCAGCAGCGCGCTCTCAAAACGGACCACCTGGTTGACCGGCAAGGTGTCGAGGAAGCCGTTCACGCCGGCGAAGATCGAGACGACCTGCTCTTCCATCGGCATCGGGTTGAACTGCGGCTGCTTGAGCAGCTCGGTCAGGCGCGCGCCGCGGTTGAGCAGGCGTTGCGTCGAGGCGTCGAGATCCGATCCGAACTGCGCGAAGGCGGCCATCTCGCGATATTGCGCGAGCTCGAGCTTGATCGAGCCCGACACCTTTTTCATCGCCTTGGTCTGCGCGGCGGAGCCGACGCGGCTGACCGAGAGGCCGACGTTGATCGCCGGACGGATGCCCTGGTAGAAAAGCTCGGTCTCGAGGAAGATCTGGCCGTCGGTGATCGAGATCACGTTGGTCGGGATATAGGCCGAAACGTCGCCGGCCTGGGTCTCGATGATCGGCAGCGCGGTCAGCGATCCGGCGCCATTGTCCTCGTTCATCTTGGCGGCGCGCTCGAGCAGGCGGCTGTGGAGATAGAAGACGTCGCCCGGATAGGCTTCGCGGCCCGGCGGACGGCGCAGCAACAGCGACATCTGGCGGTAGGCGACGGCCTGCTTGGACAGATCGTCATAGACGATCACGGCATGCATGCCGTTGTCGCGGAAATATTCGCCCATCGTGCAGCCGGTGTAGGGGGCGAGGAACTGCAGCGGCGCCGGCTCCGAGGCGGTGGCGGCGACGACGATCGAATATTCCATCGCGCCATTCTCTTCGAGCGCGCGGACGATCTGGGCGACAGTCGAGCGCTTCTGGCCGATCGCGACGTAGATGCAGTAGAGCTTCTCGCTCTCCGATCCGGTCTTGTTGATCTCGCGCTGGTTGATGAAGGTGTCGAGCGCCACGGCCGACTTGCCGGTCTGGCGATCGCCGATGATCAGCTCGCGCTGGCCGCGGCCGACGGGCACGAGCGCGTCGAGCGCCTTGAGGCCGGTCTGCACCGGCTCGTGCACCGACTTGCGCGGGATGATGCCGGGAGCCTTCACCTCGACCCTGCGGCGCTCGGATGAGTCGATCGGGCCCTTGCCGTCGATCGGGTTGCCGAGGCCATCGACGACTCGGCCGAGCAGGCCTTTGCCGACGGGGACGTCGACGATCGTGCCGGTGCGGCTAACCGTATCACCCTCGCGGATGGCCGAGTCATTGCCGAAGATCACGACGCCGACGTTGTCGGCCTCGAGGTTGAGCGCCATGCCCTTGATGCCGTTGGTGAACTCGACCATCTCGCCGGCCTGGACATTGTCCAGGCCATGGATGCGGGCGATGCCGTCGCCGACCGAAAGCACGGTGCCGACTTCCGAGACCTGGGTCTCGGTGCCGAAGCTGGCGATCTGATCGCGGATGACCTTGGAAATTTCTGCGGCGCGGATGTCCATTGTTAGCCTTTCATCGCATGCGCGAGGGTGTTGAGCTTCGTCCGAATCGAGCCGTCGATCATCTGACTGCCGATCTTGACGACGAGCCCGCCGAGAATGCCCGGATCGACATTGAGCTCGAGGTTGATGTCACGGCCCGTGCGGGCGCGGAGGTTTTGCTTGATCGCGTCGATCTGCTCTTGGTCGAGCGGATGCGCGGAGGTGACTTCGGCGGTGGTCTCGCCGCGATGCTGCGATGCCAGTATGTTGAACGCGCGGATGATCGCGCCGAGCTGCGCCAGGCGGCGGTTCTGGGCGAGCACGCCGAGGAAGTTGCGGGTGATCGGATCGAGCCGCATCGCCTCGGCCGTGGCGGCGATGGTGCGCAACGCCTCTTCGCGGCTGATCAGCGGGCTCGCCATGAGCTGACGGAAATCGTCGGATTCAGCGAGCGCCCTTTTGAGGGAATCCAGGCTCTCGCCAACCTTCTCGAGCGCCTTATCATCGCGCGCGAGTTCGAACAGCGCCATCGCGTAGCGCCCTGCCAAGCTTGCCTGAATGCCGCTGGAATACTCCACGCGCTCTTCAACTCCCAGATCGGATATTTGCCCAAACGAAAGGGGGGCGCTGAGCACCCCATTTGGGTCGCCGCGCGCCCTAGCAGGGGCGTTGCTGCGTTGCAAGATAGACAAGGTTGGAAAGCGCGCAGCGTTGAAAGCAAGGATTGGGCGCTTTGAAAGCAAGGATCGGGATGCGGCCCGTCCCTCGAGCCTTTATAGAAAGGGGCATGGACGCTCACCAAGCTCACGCCCCGGGCGCGATCGACGCCGACTTTGCCTGGACCGCGGTGATGCGCCGCGATCGCGCTGCGGACGGCCGTTTCGTCACCGGTGTGCTCACCACCGGCATCTATTGCCGCCCGTCCTGCGCGGCGCGGCATCCGAAGCGCGAGAATGTCCGCTTCTATTCCTCCCCCGCGGATGCGCGCGGTGACGGGCTGCGCCCCTGCCTCAGGTGCAAGCCCGATGAGATCTCGCGCGAGCAGGCGGCGATCGAAAAGGCGCTGCGCCTGCTCGAGCGGGCCGAAGAGCCGCCGTCGCTGCAGCGAATCGCCGAGGCCGCGGGCTATTCGCCGCACCATTTCCACCGGCTGTTCCGACGCGCGACCGGGGTCACGCCGGCAAATTATGCCCGCGGCGAACGGGCGCGAAAGATGGCCGCCAATCTGCGGCAAAGCGAAAGGATCACCGATGCCATTTACGATTCAGGCTATTCCGGCCCGGCGCGTTTCTACGCCGAAGCCAAAGCGAGGCTGGGCATGACCCCCTCGGCATGGCGCGACGGTGGGCGCGGCGAGACGATTCGCTGGACCATCGCCGACACTTCGCTCGGGCCGATGTTCCTCGCGGCAACTGAAAAGGGCATCTGCCGTCTGTCGTTCGACGAGGATGAAACGGCGCTGCGGCGGCGCTTTCCCAATGCGCGAATCGAGCGCGGCGGCGCGGCGCTCGATCAGCTCGCGGCGCGGACGGTGGCTGCCGTCGAGGCACCCGAGCGCGCGCACGATCTGCCGCTCGACGTTCAGGGTACCGCATTCCAGGAGGCCGTGTGGCACCAGCTCTCGCGCATCCCTCCCGGTGAGAATCTGAGCTACGCCGCGCTCGCCGCCAAGGCCGGCAAGCCGGGCGCGGCGCGCGCCGCGGGCACCGCCTGCGGGGCGAACCCGGTCGCAATCCTCATCCCCTGCCATCGTGCGCGACGCGGCGACGGCTCGGCGGGCGGCTATGCCTATGGCCTCGAGCGCAAGGCACGGCTGATCGAGCAGGAAAGCCGCTCGTCTAAATTGCGCTGACCGCGCGAGCCTTCGGCGGAACCTAAGCGGCGCACGGACATTGGCCGATCGAGCGGCAACAGCGCAGGAAGGTGAGCCGATGTCCGATCGCGAACGTCCCTCGGGCCGCCCAGTCCAGGGCCGCGAACCCGGTACGCGCCGCTGGATCCCGTGGACGATCGGGATCATCCTTTTGCTCTTCATTCTCTACCTCGCGGTGCGCGCATTCCAATATGGCGCCGACGACCGCACCGACACACGGGCGCCGCTGCCGAGCGCCGACAGCGACGCGACCGGCAACGGCGTCGGCTCCCAGTAGCGAAATCACTTCACAGGAAGCTGTAGGGATCGACGTCGACCGTGACGCGGACACCGCGCGGCCACTCGAGCGCGCCGAGCCATTCCCGGATGACGTCCTGGACGTCGAGCGAGCGCGCGGCGTGGACCAGAAGCCGCTGGCGATGCCGCCCGCGCAGCATCGCGAGCGGGGCGGGCGCCGGGCCGAATACCGCCATTCCCTCGACCTGCGGCGCGGTGCGGCCGATCAGTCGCGCCGTCTCCGCGGCCTCGCCGAGGTCTTCGGACGAGACGATGATCGCCGCGAGCCGGCCGAACGGCGGCATCGCCGCCTCGCGGCGCGCCTGCGTCTCGGCTTCGTAAAAGCCCTCGGCGTCGCCGCTGACCAGCGCGCTGATCACCGGTGCCGCCGGCTCGTGGGTCTGGACCAGCACGCGCCCCGGCTTGTCGCCTCGGCCGGCGCGGCCCGCGACCTGCATGATCTGCTGGAAGCTGCGCTCCGCGGCGCGAAGATCGCCGCCCGACAAGCCGAGATCGGCGTCGACCACCCCGACCAGGGTGAGATTCGGAAAATGGTAGCCCTTGGTGACGAGTTGGGTGCCGATCACGATGTCGACTTCGCCGCGCTCCATGCGTCCGACGAACTCCGCCGCCTTGGCCGGCGACCAGATCGTGTCCGACGTGACGATGATCGAGCGTGCCTCGGGGAACAAGGCCGCGACCTCGTCGGCGATCCGCTCGACCCCGGGGCCGCAGGCGACCAAGCTGTCCTCTTCATGGCATTCGGGGCAGGCGCGCGGCGGCGGCATGACATGGCCGCAATGGTGGCAGGCGAGCCGCCCCACCAGCCGATGCTCGACCATCCAGGCGGTGCAATTCGGGCATTGGAAGCGGTGGCCGCACGCGCGGCATAGCGTCAGCGGCGCATAGCCGCGACGGTTGAGGAACAGCAGGCTCTGCTCGCCGCGCGCGAGGTTCGCGTCGAGTTCGCGCACCAGGCTCGGCGCGAGCCAGCGGCCGCGCGGTGGTGGGTCCTGGATCAGATCGACGGCCGCGATGTCCGGCATCTCGGCGTCGCCGTAGCGATTCGGCAGCGCAACCTCCTTGTAGACGCCGATCTCCGCCATCTGGCGCGTTTCGATCGCCGGCGTCGCAGATGCCAGGATGACCGGGATCGCTTCGAGCTTGGCACGCATCACCGCGACGTCGCGCGCGTGATATTGGACGCCATCCTCCTGCTTGAAGCTGGTCTCATGCGCCTCGTCGACGACCAGCAGGCCGAGCTTCGCGTAAGGCAGGAACAAGGCGGAGCGCGCGCCGACCACCACCTGCGCGTCGCCGGTCGCGATCGACCGCCACGCGCGCCGGCGTTGTGATTGGCGGAGGCCCGAATGCCACGGGACCGGATCGCAGCCGAAGCGCGCGGCGAAGCGCTTCAGGAGCGGTTCGGTCAGCGCGATCTCGGGAAGCAGGACCAGGGTCTGCCGGCCTTGGCGGAGCGCCTCCGCGATCGCTTCGAAATAGACTTCGGTCTTCCCCGAACCCGTGACGCCGTCGAGCAGGAAAGGCGCGAAGCGCTCGGCGCGCACCGCCCCGACGAATTCTGCCGCTGCCGCGGCCTGGGCCGCTTCCAGCTCCGGCGGATCATGATCCGGATCGGGGCGGGGGAAGGGATCGTCGACGGTCACCTCGACCGCCTCGATCGCGCCCGCCTTGACGAGGCCGCGGATGACGCCGTCCGAAACGTCGGCCGCAAGCGCAAGCTCGCGCACCAGGCCCTGGCGTTCGCCGATCCGATCGAGCGCCTGCGCGCGCTGTGGCGTCAGCCGTCCCGGGATATGGCCGGTGGCGCGATATTCGATGACCGTGCGGCTGCCGTTGAGCGCGCTCGTCGAGGCCAGCGCCATGCGCAGCACCGCCGCGATCGGCGCCAGATAATAATCGGCGGTCCATTCGATCAGGCGGCGCAGCGGCGCCGCGAGCGGCGGCAGATCGTAGACGTGCGCGAGCGGGCGCAGACGCTTCTCGTCGATCTCGTCGGTCGGCAGCCGGTCCGCCTCCCAGACGACGCCGGTGATCTGGCGCGGCCCGAGCGGGGCGAGCACGATCGAGCCCGGCTCGACCGCCGCACCCGCGGGGACGCGATAATCGAGGGGACCAAGGGCTGCGTTGAGGAGGACGACGCGGACGCGGCTCATGCCCCCCTCTAAAGCCGGATCGTGCCGGATTGAACCGCTGATCGCGGCTCAACCTGGTCGATCAGACTGTCGCGGCAAGCGCATGGCCTTCGAACGTGCGGCGTTCGAGCCGCGCCAGCAGCAAAGCCTGGCTCGCCGCGCGGGCGAGGAGGAACAAGCTGAACGCGAGCCACAGGCCGTGATTGCCGAGCGGCGCCGCCACCACCAGCGAAGCACCATAGACGGCGATCGCGATCATCATCGTCGTCAGCAGCGACCGTGTCCAGCCGACGCCGATGTAGATGCCGTCGAAGACATAGGAGGTGACTCCGAGCACCGGCAGCAGGACTGCCCACGGGAGATAGGTGAGCACCGCCCCCGCAACCGCGGGATCGGTGCTGAAGCTGGCGGCGAACGGGCCGCCCGCCGCGGCGTAGACGATCGTGATCAGCAGCCCGCCGGCGATCCCCCAGAGCAGCAAGGCGCGGACCAGCCGCTCGAAGCGGGTGCGGTCGCGCGCGCCCACCGCTTCACCGCACAGCACCTGCGCCGCGCTTTCGAAGCCGTCGAGGATCAGCGCCGAGAGGATGAACAACTGGTAGAGGATGCCGTTGACGGCGAGCACCACCGGGCCATGGTGCGCACCGACCCTGGTCATCAGCAGGATCGCGCCGGTGAGCAGCAGGGTCCGCAGGAACAGGTCGCGGTTGAGGCGCAGCAGCGCCGTCACCGCGGAGCGGTTCCATGTGGCGCGTTGCCGCGCAAGCCGCAGCGCGAGCGCCGCCGGTTCCTCGCGTGCCGCGACGATTGCGGCGGCAACGAGCTTGCCCGCTTCCGATATGAGCGTCGCGGTGGCGACGCCGGCGACGCCCCAATCGAGCACGAGCACGAACAGGACGTCGAGCGCGATGTGGATCAGATTGGCGGCCACCTCGATCGCCAGTACCGCGCGCACACGCTTGCGGCCGATCAGCCAGCCGACGATCACTGCATTGGCCAGCCACAAGGCGCCGCTCCAATAGCGGATGCCGACATAGGTCGAGGCCTCGGTCGCGACGCCGCCGCGCGCATAGAGCAGGTCGAGGCCGAACGGGATCGCGACCGGCATCAGCAGCAGCAGGATGAAGCCGATCACCAAGGCGAGGCCGAGCGCGCGCGCCAAGGTCGCCGCCTGGCCGGCGGGATCGTTGCGGCCCGCGGCCTGCGCAGTGAGCGCCACCGTCCCGCTGCGCAGGAAATTGAAGACCACGAGCAGGCCCATCATGAACTTGGCGCCGAGCTCGACCCCGGCCTGGGCCTCCGCCTGGCCGAGCTGGCCGATCACCCACAGATCGGCGAGACCGAACAGCGCGGTCGCGACGTTGGTCAGCATCGAGGGGAGGGCGATCGCCCAGATGGCGCGGTGCAGGCCGCTGTCGCTGTGGCTGATCAAGACCCCGTTCCGCTGATGACTCGCGCGCGCCGCCCGCTCCCTTTACTAAGGTGCGAATCTCCTGACCAAGGCAAGCCCCATATGAAGTTCTTCGTCGACACCGCGGACATCAACGACATTCGCGAGCTCGCGGAAACCGGCCTACTCGACGGGGTCACGACCAACCCGTCGCTGATCCACAAATCGGGGCGCGACTTCCTCGAGGTGGTGAAGGAGATCTGCGGCGTTGTTCCCGGTCCAGTCTCGGCCGAGGTCGTCGCCAGCGACCATGCGACGATGATGCACGAGGCCGAGATCCTGCGCCGCATCGCCGACAATATCGCCGTCAAGGTGCCGCTGACGATCGATGGGCTCAAGACGTGCAAGGCGCTGACCGGTGACGGCACGATGGTCAACGTCACCTTGTGCTTCACCGCCAACCAGGCGCTGCTCGCCGCCAAGGCGGGAGCGACCTTCATCTCGCCGTTCGTTGGCCGCCACGACGATATCGGCTTCGACGGCATGCAGATCATCTCCGAGATCCGTTTGATCTACGACAATTACGATTATGAGACGCAGGTCCTGGTGGCGAGCATCCGCCACCCGATCCACGTGCTTGAATCCGCCAAGATAGGCGCCGACGTGATCACCGCGCCGCCGGCGGTGATCCGGCAATTGTTCAAGCATCCGCTGACCGATCGTGGCCTCGAGGGCTTCGCCGCCGACTGGGCGAAGACCGGCCAGACGATCGCGTAAATCGACCGGACGCGCTGAGGGGTGCGGACGCCGGTTCACGCTCTTCGGCCTGCCAGAGATTTATTTCCATCGCTTATTAACCACAGTGGCGATAAGCTGCGGGCGGGATGGGTAAAGTCATCAACTTCGAGGATCGCGCGGTTGCCAATCTGCGCGCGCGCGTCCAGGCGGTCGAAGAGGCCAACCAGGATCTGATCGCCTTTGCGCGCGGTCATTCCGGTGCGGTCGCATCGATCCACGAAGCGGTGCTCGCCGCGGTCGAGGCCGAGGGTTTCGATCACCTCATCCATATCGTCACGCAGCTCTGGCCGCAGATCCTCGGGCTCGATGCCGTCGCGGTCGCGCTGTTCGCCGGCGACAAGGGCATGCGCGCCGACGCCTCCGGCCTTCAATTCGTCGACCGCCGCGTGATCGAACGATCGATCGCCGGTTTCGAGGGCGTCGTGCTGCGCGGCGTCAAGCGCGGCCACCCGTTGTTCGGCCCAGCCTGCACCCTGATCCGTGCCGAGGCTTTGATCCGGCTCGAAAGCGAGCCGCCGCTGCCCAACGGCCTGCTCGCGCTCGGCCAGCGCGAGGAGCAAGGTTTCGAGACCCGCCACGGGTCCGAATTGCTCGTTTTCCTCGGGCGCGTGCTGACACGTTGCATGGGCCGGTGGCTGATCCCCTAGAAATTCATCCGGCGCGCGCGACCGCGCTCGCCTGGCAGGATCATCTGGCTCGCGACCGTCGTCGCTCCGAACATACCGTGCGTGCCTATGTGGCAACGGCGCACCGGCTGATCGATTTCCTCGCCGAGCATAAAGGAGGTCCGGTCGAAGCCGCGGCCCTACGCCGCCTTCAGCCGGCCGACCTTCGCGCCTTCCTGGCGGTGCGGCGCGCGCAGGGTCTCTGCAACAACAGCGCAGCCCGCGAGCTTTCGGCGGTGCGCGGCTTCCTGGCCTTCGCCGTCGCCGAGCAGGGCGGCGAGGGCGGTGTTCCGCGGGTCAGGGCGCCGAAGCGGCCGCGCAGCGTCCCACGCCCGGTTTCGCCGGCCGAAGCCCTGTCGCTCGCCGACGAAGTCTCCGATGCGGCCGATCTCGAGTGGATCGCAGCGCGCGACTTCGCGGTCCTGCTTCTGCTCTACGGGGCGGGGCTGCGGGTCGCCGAGGCGCTCGGCATCACCGGCGCCGTGCTTCCGCTGGGCGAGGTGCTCAGCGTCACTGGCAAGCGCAACAAGACCCGCATCGTCCCGTTGCTGCCGGCGGTCCGGGAGGCGATCGAGCGCTACATCGCCCTCTGCCCTTATCGCCCGGACAAGCACGAGCTGCTGTTCCGCGGCTCGAGGGGAGGGCCGCTGCGCGGCGAGATCGTCCGGCGCGCGGTGCGCGGCGCGCGAGTGAAGCTCGGCCTGTCCGACCGGACGACGCCGCACGCGCTGCGGCACAGTTTCGCCACCCACCTGCTCGGGCGCGGCGCCGACCTGCGCTCGCTGCAGGAATTGCTCGGCCACGCCAGCCTGTCCTCGACCCAGATCTACACCGCCGTCGACATGGCGCACCTGCTCGACGTCTATCGCACCGCGCATCCAAGAGCCTCTTGAACCCTCCGGGAGGGCCGGCTGGCGGAGCAGACTGCGGGTTTGGATCTCCCCGTGCGCGGGGAGGCCTTCACGATTGCGGGTGTCGGTGGCGCCAGGTGAGCTGGCGCCAGATGTAGGCCGCGACGATCGCGAAGATCACCGCCGTCGAGAGCGGGCCAAGCACCTTCTCGATTTCCCCGAAACGGCGCCCAAGCGCCCAGCCGGCGATCGCGAGCAGGGCCGTCCACGCCGAGGTGCCGAGCGTCGACCAGATCACGAACGTCCGAAGGCGCATGTTGAGCAGTCCGGCCGGGACAGACACGAGCGATCTCACCGTCGGCAGCACCCGGCCGACGAACACCACCACCGCGCCGAAGCGGCCAAACAGCCGCTCGGCCTTTTCGATGTCGTACCAGTCCATCGTCAGCCATCGGCCGTAGCGGTTGATGAACGGCTTGAAGCGCTGCAGCCCGATGACGCGCGCGGCAAGATACCAGAAGAGATTGCCGACCATCGCGCCGCCGGTGCCGCTGGCGATCACCCCCGAGAGCGTGAGCGTCCCGCGCGCCGCGCTGATCCCGGCGAGCGGCATGATCACCTCCGACGGGATCGGGGGAAACAGGGTCTCGAGGAACATCAGAAAGAAGACGCCGAGATATCCGGTCTGTTCGATCAGCCGGAAAGACCAATCAGCCATGCAGCGCGCTCGCCCGGGCTTCGATCGCCTCCCAGATCAGCGCGGGCGTGTCGGTACCGTTGAAGCGGTCGATCGCGACGATGCCGGTCGGCGAGGTGACGTTGATCTCGGTGAGATGGCCGGCGATCACGTCGATGCCGACGAACAGCAATCCGCGGCGCGCGAGCTCGGGGCCGAGCGCGGCGCAGATCTCATTCTCGCGTTCCGTGAGCTCGGTCGCGGCGGCGCGTCCGCCTGCCGCGAGGTTGGAGCGTATCTCGCCGTCGCGCGGCAGGCGGTTGATCGCGCCGGTCGCCTTGCCGTCGACCAGCACGATCCTTTTGTCGCCCTCGCTGACCTGCGGAAGGAAGGCCTGGACCATGAACGGCTCGCGCCACACCTGGCCGAACAGCTCGGTCAGCGCCGCCAGATTGGCGTCCTTGCGGCCGACATGGAACACTGCCGATCCCGCGTTGCCGTAGAGCGGCTTGACGACGACCTCACCATAGTCGGAATGGAAGGCCCGCGCTTCGTCGAGACTGCGGGTGATCAAGGTCGGCGGCATGAAGCGCGCATAATCGAGCACGAACAATTTTTCGGGGGCATTGCGCACAGCCGCCGGGTCGTTGACCACCAGGGTGCGGTGCTGGATCCGCTCGAGCAGGTGCGTCGCGGTGATATAGGCGAGATCGAACGGTGGATCCTGGCGCATCAGCACCACGTCGACATCGTCGGCAAGA
>Ga0255338_1003311_pt1 | contig 19721 bp, 13 predicted proteins | sample MeOH1_35cm_T4_19_FD_203715 | JGI IMG/M metagenome (GOLD analysis project Ga0255338, IMG submission 203715) | Sandy soil microbial communities from University of British Columbia, Vancouver, Canada - MeOH1_35cm_T4_195 | ecosystem: Engineered > Artificial ecosystem > Sand microcosm > Unclassified ...
GGAGCGAATCATGCCGAACTCGCGCGCCTCGCTAATCGGGCTCCGAGCCGATGCCGTGGGTCGCGACCATGTGGGTCGTGGAGCAGGCTCCGGGGGAGCCTGCGGAGCGGGGCCCCACAAGGAGCGAATCATGCCGAACTCGCGCGCCTCGCTAATCGGGCTCCGAGCCGATGCCGTGGGTCGCGACCATGTGGGTCGTGGAGCAGGCTCCGGGGGAGCCTGCGGAGCGGGGCCCCACAAGGAGCGAGTCATGCTGAACTCGCGCGCCGGGCTAGTCGGGTTCCGATCCGATGCCGTGGGTAATGCTCTGGTGCCCGAACACCTCCCAGGCCAGCTGCCGGAACCTCTCGGAGTGGCCCCAGTCCTTCTCCCGGTCCATCCAGAGCTTGTAGTGGATCAGCTCGTGCTCCAGGATGCGTCGCTGGATGTCGTCCGGCGTGTGGCAGTTCATCCCGCACACCGGCTGGGGCCAGGGCCAGTCCCGGCGGCGCAGCAGGGGGATGCTGAGGCGGATCTCCGGGTGCCATTTGCCGCGCGAATCCTTCTCGATCACGAAGAGCCCCGCGCACCGCGCCATGCGGGGCGACCAGATCACCGGTGGCGGCGCGAGGTCCCACCCCGCCTCCCGGAGGATGGCCTGGGCCTTGTGGCGGAGGGTGAGGGTCATCCCACCAGTTTGGGGCAAATTCGATGGATATTCGCCTTCGAGGCAGAGTCGAGGAGTGGTGGGGGAAGCCCAACACCTTTAACTGAATCTGTCATCGAGGCCTTCGGCTGATCTCCTGTTGATCTTTCCGGGCGACCACCCCCCATTGCGAAGAACGACTGGCCCAAGCCTTCCCCGCCTGGAGTTACCACGAATGTCGGGCCCTCGAGTCGTTCTGGGCCGCCGCCGAGGAACTTCTTTCTAACAGTCACAGCAAGGAGTATAAGCAGGTCATCAATGACTGGATGGGAGGGTCCCCTTGCAGAAAGTCGGTCGGCTGTTCGGATTCATGTTGGCGCTGTGGATCCCGACCGTGGGAGCTGCATGGAGCATGGAACTGCCGCAGCAGATCGCCTATTGGGGCGTCTTTACGAGCGATGCTGGCGGCGAAGGTGTGGCCATCAAGGGAGTCGAAAAGGCATCTCCAGCCGCCAAGGCCGGGCTGCAAGCTGGGGATGTGGTGCTATCGATCAACGGGGTGCCCGTGTGTTCGGCAGCGGAATTCAGTGCCGTGAAAAACTCGTTTCCCTTATACCAACCCCTTGGATTGGTGGTCAGGAGGGGAGACCTGAAGTTCGAGCGCAAGATCAAGATCTCAGGCCTCAAGCCGTTGCATGTGGAGGCAGTGCAATCCGGGTTTGTCATTCCCGGTGTGCCACGGCCCGCCAAGATCGCCGTACTGTCGGCACTAGATGCGCTCGACCAGATCAACGTCCTGGACCAGGTGATCCTGGACCCAGAAACGGGGGAGATCGCCACCATCGGCCACTACGATCCCCGATTCAACACGGGGCCCATTCCCTACCTAGATCTGTTGAAAACAGCCATGTCGTATCCAAAGCCGTTGTTCAATCTCAACAATTCGCAAGAGGTCGACAAGCTGTTGGCATCGAAGCCGCCGCTGGGGAATACCCTGGAGTTTGTCCTCGGTCACCCCGATCTGGAACAGGATCGCCAGCGGTTGCTCCTTGAATGGTCCGCCCTGTGCGGGTTGTCACCTGAGGAGTTGGTGTCCCTGTACAACTACGTCCATTTCGCAGTTCGGGAAGCACCGCCTCCCGCTGAAATCCGCACCATCCAGAGCAGGGTTCTCACGAACCTCGGCTATGGCAATGAGGCGCTGGCCTATGAAATCCTCCAGCGGGACCTGCCCGATTCTGGATGGAAGGCGTTGCAGATCCTTGGACGGGATAGCGAGGCGAAGCAAATCCTCTTGGCCCGTGGTGGTGATATGGACCAGGCCAAAGGTGAGCTGAAGGCCTCGGCCTACCTGGCCATGATGGAAGCAATCCACGTTTCAGCCGCAACGGTAACTTCGCTTCGAAGGGCTTATGCCCAGGGGCGCAACTCCTGGCAGGAGGTCGTCACCAAGGCGCGGGCGACATTGCTCCCCCTTCGTTCGAAGACGGATGATCGCGAGATCGCGGAACTCGCGCTGGCCAAGATCATGCTGTCGGAACAAGGAACGCAGGCTTTTGTCGATCAGCCACTGGCCGGTCAGACCCTTCTGGAAGCCATCAACTTGGACCGCACCTCGCAGTTGACCCGGATCATGTACGAAGCGGACTATTCGCTGAAAAGCGTTGTGGTCATGCCCCATCTGTTCCGGCACATCCCAGGCAGCCTCAGCCAGTTGGAATACCTGGCCAAGAAGGGCATCGAAGGGGAAGGCTCGCTCAGCCACTCATTCTGGTTCGAGCCCAAACAGGTCACCATGATGGTTTCGCCGGGACGCGGCGTGGTGTCCTTCGGCCCGTCCCTGATGGCATACCAAAGCCGATATTCACCTCCATCTGGCGACCTTCCGGGACTCGGCGCGGCCAATTCCTTCTACGACGATTGGTGCGCCAACGTGATGGCCCACTACGACGAGTACGCCCAGGTCCTGCCCGCGTTCCACAGCGTGAGAGAACTCGCCAAGGTCATCGCCTTGGCCAACTGGATGATCGCCGGGAAAGTGCCGGTGGACCTGAGCGGCGTCCAACAGGTGGTCTGGGAGGCGCCGGAACGCGTTGCCGGCTTCTGGCGGAGCGGCCAGGCGTACATGAAATTGCCGAACCGCAGTGACTATGATTCCCTGACCATCTTCGGCTATTCCGGTGGCGTCACGTTCCACCCAAAATCCAACTGGACACAAGTCACGCAGTTCACTGCCAGCGAAACCCGAACCACGGATCAGCTGACGCTGAGCGCTGGCTTGGGGCAAAGGGCCGTGCAGGCGGCGCAGGGGGGCGACCTGGAGCAGGCGAGGTACCTTGCCGAGTTGAGTGCCCAGGCGATGAACGGCAGCTTGTCGAAGAGCAAGCTGGCTGCCATGAACCTCTCCGTTCCGGATATCAAGCCGATGCCTGTCTCGCCGGCCAACGTCCACCTGCAGAAGGAACTGATCAAGAAGACGCAGCAACAGATTGTGGCCTTGGGTCAACATCCCACGACTGGCGGAGCGGCCAACGCGGCCTTGACCCAGATGAACAGCATCTATGACCAGGTTCGCGAAAAGCCGGCGGCGGCCAGCGCCTTCCTGCTGCAATTGCAGACCAGCCATCTGCCGCAGGCGGCAGGGGCGAAGACGACTGAAGCCAAGCCGCCCGCGGCGACCGCGTGTGAGGATCGCGCGCTCGGGAAGGCGAGCCTTCCGGAGGAGCGAAGCGCGTACCTGACCACAAAACTGGGCGAGGCGAGGAACCGGCTGCGCCACATCAACGAGGCACTGAGAAGGCTCATCGATATCAATGAAGCTCAGCGCGCGGAGGTGGACAAACTGACGGCGGAGCTTTCAGTGCAGTACCAAGAGGCCAAGGACCGGGCCTGGGATGTGGCCTTCGACCTGTTGACCAGCGTCTCTCTGGATGCCTTTGCGGCTGAGCAGGCCAAGCGGGTGAAGGGCATCGATGACGCCATCCAGGGGAGGATCGCGCTGAAGATGACCCCGCTGGACGCCGGTGCGCTCCAGAAAGCCGAGGAGGAGATGAAGCTGCTCTCTTCAGCAAAATTCCACGCTGGCGAGGCCTACCAATCCACCGAGCGTCTCATCGACCTTTTCAAGGGCGTGAAGTACGGGAAGGATATGGACGAATGGCGGGTGAAGAACCAGGACCTGTGGAACCGCACCAAGAGCTGGTGGGCGCTGGTTGGCAACCTGGCGCTCGACAATCCGGCCTTGGAAAAATGGCTGGGGAGGAAGGCCTTCTTCGCAGGCGAGAAGCTCTGGCAGGTGGCAGCCATGGGCAAGATGGCCTACTACGCCTGGGGGTTTTATTTGGACCTTCTGACGCAGCGGGCCGTGTGGGAACCAATGGCCATGAACCTGCAGTCCGGTCTGGCAAACAATACGGCAGCCATGGAACACCTGCGACAGCGCGCAGAGATCACGTCTCGGGAGATTCGCTGCCTAGAGGATCTGTTCGTGCCCGAGCGCAATCCCTAAGGAGAGGAGCTTCACCATGTTTGGAAATCAAGCCCGAGCCATCCCGGCAGTGCTGCTGCTTTTGGCGGCAGGAGGCACCGTCGCCCTCGCGGGTGAAAGCCAGGCGGTGGACCCGAAAACCGGATGCCAGATCTTTTACATTTCTGACAACTATGTGCTGACGGCGGCCAGTTGGACCGGGCCGGTGGTCAACGGCAAGGCCGAGGGGAAAGGCGTGGTGACCCTGGCGATCCAGAGCAATGACGGCAAAGAACGGGATCAGGTCCAAGGGGAAGCGGAAATGGCCGCTGGCAAGTTTGAGGGGAAGGCCAGCCTGAAATATTCGGGGGGCGAGACCTTCGACGGTTACTACAAATCCGGCATTCGGGAGGGCAAGGGAACCTATGTGTGGGACGGCCAGAAGTACGCTGGCGACTGGAAGAATGGAAAAAGGGATGGTAAGGGGATCTATGTTGGCAAAGGCCAGTCGTACGATGGCGACTGGAAGAACGGGGAAAGGGATGGCAAGGGAACCTATGTGTGGGAGGGCCAGAAGTACATTGGCGACTGGAAGAACGGGAAACGGGATGGCAAAGGGACCTTCTATCTTCAAGACGGAAGCATCTATGAAGGCGAGTGGAAGGATGACAAGAGACACGGCCGGGGCGTGTTCAACAACAAACGCTCCGACGCCATCTATGACGGAGAGTTCCGTAATGGAAGCCCAGACGGGAAGGGGAAGATAACCTTCCTGAAGGCGAGGGTGACGTACGAAGGCGGCTTCAAGGGCGGACAGATGCACGGACAGGGGGTGTATCGCTGGCCGGACGGTCGGACCCTGACGGGCACCTTTCAAAACGGCCAAGCCAACGGTTATGGAGTGCGCCGGGATCCGAACGGAAAGGTGGAATACGAGGGGGAATTCATTGATGGAAAGCCGGCGATGAAGGCGGAGTAGAGAACAATCGTATTATGGGAGCCCCCTCCGGGGGGCCTCCATACTTGATCAGGTTCCATCGACCTTCCTCGCATCTTATTACCCTTTCCAGCACCTTTGCCTGGGCTTTGTGGCGCATCCGTAGCTGGATCGATTTTCGGATCGTGGCAGTTCATCCCGCACACCTGCTGGGGCCAGGGCCAGTCCCGGCGGCGGCGCAAGGTCCCACCCCGCCTCGCGGAGGATGGAGTGGGCCTTGGCACGCAGGGTGAGGGTCATGGTCCGGGTCTGGGGCGGTTCCACCAGGGCTCTGTTTCGCCCTACTTCCGGGCCTTTTCCGGGGCCTTGTTGTGCTTGTAGGACCCGAGCAGGAGGTTGGGGCCCTGCTCGGCGACGCCGGCGTCCAGGGTCTGGTTGTCGTAATAGAACTGGTGGTTCAGGTAGGAGAGCTGGGGCGTGCCGAGGTCCGAGAGGCTGCGGAGCACGGCGAAGGCGAAGTGGATCAGCGCATCGTTGGACTGGTACTGCAGGAGGACGGTCCGGTCCAGGAGCAGGTTCTCCTCATGCCGGTTCAAGGGGCGGGAATAGTAGATGACCTTGCCATCGAAGGAGATGAGCGACTCATCGGTGGAGATCGTGTAGGTCTTCCCCTTGTCCGTCACCTCGAACTGATAGGCGGTCCCCTTCTTGAAGGCCGTCATCAGGCTCTGGAACCGGGGGTGGTTGAGGTAGGCGGAGCCGTAGATGATCTTCTTCGCGGCCGGCCTCATCTCTCCGGCGGTCGGGCCGTACATCATGTGGTTGTAGCGCAGGGCCTCGCGACGCTCCTCGGGGGTCTGCCGCTTCTCCTTTTCCTTCTTGGGCGCTTTTCCGGGCGTAGCGGTCATGGGGTTCCTTGTCACTCACGGTGTCGGAGTTGATTGTCTCACAGTGCCAGGGGCGGCGCGGGCCGCCGGGTCGAAGTCCCCGGGGATCGCCGCGCCGCAGTCGGGACAGCGGCCGTCCGGCATCAGGCGGTTGGCGTCAACCCGGAACCAGTCGCGCACGATGAGCACGGCCTGGCAGACAGGACAGTGGGTCGTGCCCCCGGCGGGATCATGCACGTTGCCGGTGTAGACGTAGTGGAGTCCGGCGGCGAGGGCGATCTCCCGCGCCCGGGTGAGGGTGGCCGCGGGTGTCCGGGGGAGGTCCAGCATCCGGTAGTCCGGGTGGAAGGCGCTGAAGTGCAGGGGGACATCCGGGCCCAGCTCCCCGGCGATCCATTCGGACAGTGCGGTGAGCTCGCCCGTGCTGTCGTTCTGGCCGGGAATGAGGAGGGTGGTGATCTCGAGCCAGGTGTCGGTCTCGTGCCGGAGGTAGCGGAGGGTGTCCAGAACGGGCTGGAGGTGGGCCACGGAGAGCCTGGCGTAGAAGGCCTCCGTGAAGGCCTTGAGGTCCACGTTGGCGGCGTCCATCTTCGCGAAGAAGGCGCGCCGGGGCTCGTCATGGATGTAGCCGGCGGTCACGGCCACAGTCCGCAGGCCCCGCGCGTGGCAGGCATCCGCCACATCCATGGCGTATTCCGCGAAGATCACCGGGTCGTTGTAGGTGAAGGCCACGCTCCGGCAGCCCGCGGCTTCGGCGGCCTGGGCGATGGCCTCGGGAGAGGCCCGCTCCAGTAGCCGGTCCATGTCCCGGGATTTGCTGATGTCCCAGTTCTGGCAGAACCTGCACATGAGGTTGCAGCCCGCGGTGCCGAAGGACAGCACCTTCGAGCCCGGCAGGACATGGTTCAGGGGCTTCTTCTCGATGGGATCGATGCCGAAGCCGGAGGAGCGGCCGTACGTGGTCAGGACCATGCCGCCGGCCAGGTTCCGCCTCACGAAGCAGGCGCCCCGCTGGCCCTCGCCCAGCTTGCAGTCCCGGGGGCAGAGGTCGCACTGGAGGCGCCCGTCCCCGAGACGGTGCCACCAGCGGGCGGGATGGGAGGAGTCGTCCACGGCCTCACCCGGGACTTCCCACCCCGACCCCTTCCTGGAAGCGGGTCACGGTGAAGCGGGAGAGCCGCATCTCGTCGTTCCAGGCAGCCGGGGCCAGCCCGGCCTTCTGGTTCAAGTGGGCCAGGAAGTCCGCAGGGTCGGGCAGCTGCTCCCAGACCTGCGGCAGGAAGGCGCCCCTGTGGCCGTCCCAGGACAGGACCAGGCCATCCTCGTGGGGCCGGAGCAGCCCCAGCAGCTGGGCCCGGCTTTCAAACCGGAGCGGCTCCAGGGGCGACAGGAGGGAGACCTCGAAGCCGGTGTCGGCGTACTCGCTGCGGGCCAGGGGCGGGAAGCGAGTGTCGCGGAAGGCCGCCTCCCGGGCGTTGGCGGCCACGTCCTCGCCCAGGGGCCGGTTCGGGGAGAGGGTTCCCACGCAGCCCCGGAGCTGGCCCTGGCGGTGGAGGGTGACGAAGGTCGCCCCGGGCTCCTCGAGCCACCGGGCCGCCGCGCACGGGGGCGCCACCAGGCCCAGCCGCTCCGCGACGGCCCCGCGGGCGATCGCCAGGAGGGTGGGGCCCCGGTCAAGGAGTGTGGGTGGCTGGGTCATGGGCGGCCTCCGGGATGAAGGCGAACGCGGCGTAGCCCACCACGCGGTCGCGGTCCCCGGCCGTGTCCCCGGAGTTCCGCAGGTCCAGCAGGTGGGGCCTCAGCTGGTGGCGCCGGGCGGCCAGCAGCAGCCCGTTCACCGCCGTGGCGCCGCAGGCCTGCTCGTGGCTGGCCAGCAGGGCCAGGTCCGAGATGTCGGCGCAGGTGCGGCGATCCAGGTCCTGCGCGTGGTCGTAGGGCAGGTAGTGGGACAGGTCCGAGCTCACGACGATCAGGGTCTCCAGCCCGCCCCAGAGCAGCTCGAGCACCTCCGCCACCGCCTCGGCGGTGGCCCGGCCCACGGCCAGCGGAACGAGCTGGAAGGCACCGAACACCTGCTGAAGGAAGGGCAGCTGCACTTCGATCGAATGCTCGCGCGCATGGGCCGCCGGGCTGGTGGTCACCATGGGCAGGGGACGGAGCAGGTCCACGGCGGCGCCGTCCACGGGGACCCGGCCCAGGGGCGTGTCGAAGGCCGCGGCCCCGGGCAGGGCCAGGCCGGCCACGGCCACATGGTGGGCGGGGCCGAGGACCACCACCCGCTGGATGATGCCCCTCAGGCAGCCGAGGGGCGCATAGGCGCTGGCGGCGATGGGCCCGGAATAGGGGTAGCCGGCATGGGGGACGATCAGGGCCTTGGGGGGACGGAGCCGGGGGTCCCCCTGGGTCGCGTCGGCGAACATGGCCTGGATGCTGCGGCTCAGCTCACGGCTCTCCCGCGGGTAGAACAGCCCGGCCACCGCGGCCGCACGGACAGCCATCGTCGTGTCCATGCCGCCCAAAATAACCCCCCGGCCGCGTGGGGCCAGGGGGAGGGGCGGATCTGCGGATACCGGATTCCTGCGCGCCGTCTGGGGGGATCGGGCAGGGCGGAGGTCAGGGCCTGGTGAAGGTCGTGACCACGCCGGCGGGGGTCATGGTCCGCAGCAGGTGGTTGCTCGTCCGGGAAGGTTCCACGGGGAGCTCAGAACTCGAAGGTGGGTCCGCTGAGGGTCTGGGCGTCCAGGATCTGGCCCTGGGCGTCCAGGGTGACGAGGCCCTGGGCCTGTCGGGGCGTCATCTGGCCGATCTGCTGGAGGGCCTGGCCCCGTAGCTCGGGGCTGCCACCCTCGGCGCTCTCGAAGAACACGGCGCCCACGCGGTAGGTCTGCCGGGCGTCCTGCAGGAGGTGCAGCTCGCGGAGCTGGCGCTCGTCCACGGGGCTGGGGGCGTCGGTCATGAGGCAGCGGGCCTGGGCGGTCTTGGGGAAGGCGATGACCTCGCGGATGTTGTCCACGCCTGCCAGCAGCATGACGAGGCGGTCCAGGCCCAGGGCCAGGCCGCCGTGGGGCGGGGCGCCGTAGCTGAGGGCATCCAGCAGGAAGCCGAACTTGGCGCGAGCCTCCTCCTCGCCGATGCCGATGGTCCGGAACATGCGACTCTGCGTCTCCGCGTCATGGATGCGGATGCTGCCACCGCCCACCTCGAAGCCGTTGAGCACCAGGTCGTAGGCCACGGCGCGGCACTTCCCGGGATCGGTGTCCAGCAGGTCCAGATCGTCCGGATGCGGGCTGGTGAAGGGATGGTGGCAGGCCACGAAGCGGCCCGACTCCTCGCTCCACTCCAGCAGGGGGAAGTCCACGACCCACAGGAACGCGAACCGGGATTCATCCAGCAGCCCGAGCTGGCGGGCCAGGCGGAGGCGCAGCTCGCCCAGCACGCGGGAGGTTTGCGCGTCGGTGCCCACGGCGAACACGGCCAGCCCTTCCCCCGTGGCGCGGAAGTGGTCCCGCAGGGCCGCTTCCGCGCCCTCGTCGAGGAACTTCTTGAAGCTGCTGGAAAGCCCGTCCTTGCCCCACTTGGCGTAGGGCAGGCCGCCGGCGCCCAGCTGCTTGGCGGCTTCGCCCAGCTCGTCCAGCTGCTTGCGGCTCAGCGATCCCGCGGCCTCGCCGGGGAAGAAGAGGGCCCGCACCCGGCGCTGGCCCTGGCTCTCGGCGGCGGCGCGGAAGAGGTTGAAGCCGCTGGCCGCGAACAGGCTGGTGGCGTCCTGGATCTTGATGGCGCAGCGGAGGTCGGGCTTGTCGGAGCCGTACCACTCCATGGCATCCCGGTAAGGCAGGCGGGGGAAGGGGGCGGTCACATCCTTGCCGACCATCTTGGCCAGCTTGACCATGAGCGGCTCGATGACGCCCTGGACGTCCTCCTGGCGAACGAAGCTCATCTCGATGTCAATCTGGGTGAATTCGGGCTGGCGGTCGGCGCGCAGGTCCTCGTCGCGGAAGCAGCGGCAGATCTGCACGTAGCGCTCGAAGCCGCTCACCTGGAGCAGCTGCTTGAAGAGCTGGGGGCTCTGGGGCAGCGCGAAGAACTCGCCGGCGTGGACGCGGCTGGGCACCAGGTAGTCGCGGGCGCCCTCCGGCGTGGACTTGGTGAGGATGGGCGTCTCGACCTCGATGAACTCCAGCTCCCGGAAGTGGTTCCGGGTGAGGTTCGCCACTTCGCTGCGGAGGATCATGTTGCGCTGGAGCTGCTCGCGGCGGAGGTCCAGGAACCGGTAGGTGAGGCGCAGGTCCTCGCCCACGCCCTCGTCCTCCAGGGGGAAGGGCAGGGGGGCGGCGGTGTTGAGGATCTTGAGGCCCGTCAGGCGGATCTCGATGTCACCGGTAGCCATGTTGGGATTCTTGCTCTCCCGCTCGGCCACCACGCCTTCGACCGCCAGCACGAACTCGCTGCGCACGGCCTTGAGCCGGGCCAGCAGCTCGGGATCGGCGGTCTCCTCGTTGGCCACCAGCTGCACCAGGCCCCAGCGGTCGCGGAGATCCAGGAACACCAGGGAGCCCAGGTTGCGCACCCGGCGGCACCAGCCGAGCAGGCGGACGGCCTGGCCCGCGTGGTCGAGGCGCAGGTCGCCGTTGCGGTGGGTGCGTTGGAAGTCGCCGAGCCGATCGAGTTTCATAGCCTTACAGGATCGCACCCCAAGGGGGCCGGCTCAAGCGGGGAGGCCGCCGGAAGGCCCGTGGAAGGCGGTGCGGGATCCAGCCCCGGCTTTCCGGATGGCCCGCCGATCCCGGCCGCCGGGCTCCCGGGTTGGGGAGAACTCCAGGCGGAGGATGCCCTCTCCAGGCACCTTCTCGAAGAGGAGGTCCTGCCTCACCTCGAAGGTGGCCCAGGACCCGCCGGAGCCCTGCACGGAGGCCCGGAACCCGTTGGGCCCCGCCTGGCATTCGTAGCGGCCGGCCGGAGGCCGCAGGGCAGGCAGGCTGGCGTACTGGAGCCGGTAGGCGCGCACCTGCTCGAGGAAGGCCGCCTCGGTGGGGTACCTCCTCGCCAGCGCCGGGTTGGCCCGGTAGAGCCGCCCCGCCTCGGCGTCGGTCTGCAGCCGCAGGGCGACCCGGTGGATCACCGGCCAGGCCTGGGCCTCGACCGTCTTCGACTGGCCCATGAGAAACAGCACCAGGATGATGGGGATGGCCAGAAGCCCCAGCGCCACCTTCAGGCCCAGGGAAGCGCCCCGGCGGGACGGCGGGGGCGCTTCCCTGGACCAGTTGCCGGAGGCCAAGGCGTCCTCAGCTTTCGACGGCGGGGGCGGGGGCGCGCCGGGAGGCCCGGAACCGCCCCCACCGCAGCCGCGCCCGGTCCATGTAGAGGTAGATGACCGGGGTGGTGTAGAGGGTGAGGAGCTGGCTGAAGAGGAGGCCGCCCACGATGGCGATGCCCAGGGGCTGCCGCAGCTCGGAGCCGGTGCCCATGCCGATGGCCAGGGGCAGGCCGCCCAGCATGGCCGCCATGGTGGTCATGGTGATGGGCCGGAACCGCAGGAGGCAGGCCTGGAAGATGGATTCCTCGGGGGTCTTGCCCTCCCGGCGCTCCACCTCGATGGCGAAGTCGATCATGAGGATGGCGTTCTTCTTCACGATGCCGATGAGCAGGATGATGCCGATGAAGGCGATGACGCTCAGCTCCGTGCGGAAGGCCAGCAGGGCCAGCAGGGCCCCCACGCCCGCGGAGGGCAGGGTGGAGAGGATGGTCAGCGGGTGGATGAGGCTTTCATACAGCACGCCCAGCACGATGTAGACCACGAGGAGGGCCGCCGCCAGCAGCAGCGGCTGGTTCGAGAGCGAGGCCTTGAAGGCCTGGGCCGTACCCATGAAGCTGCCGCGGATGGTGCCGGGCAGGTGGATCTCCTGCTGGGCCTTGTCGATGGCGGCCACCGCGTCGCCCAGGGCCACGCCCGGGGGCAGGTTGAAGGACAGGGTCACGGAGGGCTGCTGGCCCTGGTGGTTCACGGACAGGGCCGTGTTCCGCCGCTCCAGGCGCGTGAAGGCACTGAGGGGCACCAGGTTTCCGGAGGTGGAGCGCACGTAGGTGTGGCGCAGGCCGTCGGGGGTCTGCATGAAGGGCGTGTCCACCTCCATCACCACGTGGTACTGGTTCAGGGTGGTGTAGATGGTGGACACGAAGCGCTGGCCGAAGGCGTCGTAGAGCGTGCTGTCGATGGCCTGGGGCGTGATGCCCAGCCGGGAGGCGGTGGCGCGGTCGATGACCAGGGAGGCCTCCAGGCCCTTGTTCTGCAGGTCCGTGTTGGCATCGGCCAGCTGGGGCACCGTGCGGAGCTTCTGGAGCACCCGGGGTGCCCAGTCGAAGAGCTCGCGGGCATCGTCGCCCTGGAGCGTGTACTGGTACTGGGAGCTGGAGGGCCGGCCGCCGATGCGGATGTCCTGGACGGGCTGCATGTAGAGGGTGCCGCCCGGAAGGTGCGCCGTCTTCCCCCGCAGGCGGGCGATGACCTGGTCGGCGGTCTCCTTCCGCTGGTCGTTGGGCTTCAGGGAGGCGAACATGCGGCCCGTGTTGCCCCCGCCGATGAAGGCCGTGACGTTCTCCACGGCGGGATCGGCCTGCACGATGGCCACGTACCCCGTCATCAGCTTCTCCATGCCCGCGAAGGAGATGTCCTGGGCGGCCTGGATGGAGCCGGTGAGGCGCCCCGTGTCCTGCTGGGGGAAGAAGCCCTTGGGGATGACCACGTAGAGTCCCACCGTGGCCAGCATGGTCCCCAGGGCCACGCCCAGCGTGAACCGCTGGTGCCGCAGCACCCAGGCCAGCGACGTCTCGTAGTGCCGCATGATCCACTGGAAGGCCCGCTCCGTGGCCTGGAAGACCCTGCCGTGGCGCTCCTCGCTGTGGGGGCGGAGCAGGCGGGAGCACATCATGGGCGTGGTGGTGAGGGACACCACCATGGACACCACGATGGCCACGGAGAGCGTCACGGCGAACTCGCGGAAGAGCCGGCCCACGATGCCGCCCATGAGCAGGATGGGGATGAACACGGCGATGAGCGAGATGCTGATGGAGACCACGGTGAAGCCGATCTCCTTGGCGCCGTGGAGGGCCGCCTCCATGGGCTGCATGCCGCCCTCGAGGTGGCGCGTGATGTTCTCCACCACCACGATGGCGTCGTCCACCACGAAGCCCGTGGCCACGGTGAGCGCCATCAGGGACAGGTTGTCGATGGTGTAGCCCAGCATGTACATGGCGCCGAAGGTGCCGATGAGGGAGATGGGCACCGCCACGCTGGGGATGAGGGTGGAGCGTACGCTGCGGAGGAAGACGAACACCACCAGGATCACCAGGCCGATGGAGATGCTCATGGCCACCTGGACATCCTTCACCGAGGCCCGGATGGTGCGGGTGGCATCGATGAGCACCTTCAGCTCGATGGTGGGCGGCAGCGAGGCCTGGAGCTGGGGGAGGATGGCGCGCACCCGGTCCACGGTCTCGATGATGTTGGCGTCCGGCTGGCGGAAGATGGGCACGATGATGGCCGGGACGCCGTTCGACAAGCCGCGGTTGCGGACGTTCTCCACGGAATCCGTGACCGTGGCCACGTCCGACAGGCGCACGGCATTGCCGTTCCGGTACCGCACGATCAGCGGCTGGTAGTCCGCGGCCTTCATGAGCTGGTCCGTGGTGGACAGGGACCAGGTGGTGCCGCCGTTGGCGATGTCCCCCTTCGGCCGGTTGATGTTGGCTCCGGCGATGGCCAGGCGGACATCCTCCAGGGCCATGCCCTGGGCGTTGAGGACCGCCGGATTCACGTCCACGCGCACGGCGGGCAGGGCGCCGCCCCACACGAAGACCTGGCCCACGCCCTGGATCTGCGACAGCTTCTGCTGCAGCACCGAGGAGGCGACGTCGTACATGCGCTCCCGGGGGATCAGGTTCGAGGTCAGGGCCAGCATGAGGATGGGCGAGTCCGCGGGGTTCACCTTCCGGTACGAGGGGTTGTTCGGCAGGTTGGAGGGCAGGTCGCCCCGGGCGGCATTGATGGCCGCCTGGACATCGCGGCCCGCGGCATCGATGTTCCGGCTGAGGTCGAACTGGAGGGTGATGTTGGTGCCCCCCAGAGAGCTGGCCGAGGTCATCTCCGTGATGCCGGCGATGCGCCCGAACTGGCGCTCCAGGGGCGTGGCCACGGAGGAGGCCATGGTCTCGGGGCTGGCGCCGGGCAGCCCGGCGGAGACCTGGATGGTGGGGAACTCCACCTGGGGCAGGGGCGAGACCGGCAGGAACGTGTAGGCGATGGCCCCCAGCAGGGCCAGGGCCACCGTCAGCAGCGTGGTCGCCACCGGGCGGTGGATGAACGGCGCTGAGATGCTCATTCCGAGGGGGCCCTGCGCAGGCCGCGGACGCGGCGCGCGAGGCGATCGAAGGCCAGGTAGATGACGGGCGTCGTGTAGAGCGTCAGCACCTGGCTGAAGATGAGGCCACCCACGATGGCGATGCCCAGGGGGCGGCGCAGCTCGGCGCCCACGCCGGTGCCCAGGGCCAGGGGCACGCCGCCCAGCAGGGCGGCCATGGTGGTCATGATGATGGGCCGGAAGCGCAGCAGGGAGGCCTGGTAGATGGCCTCCTCCGGCGGCTTGCCGTCCTTGCGTTCGGCCTCCAGCGCGAAGTCGATCATCATGATGGCGTTCTTCTCCACGATGCCGATGAGCAGGATGATGCCGATGAGCGCGATGACGCTGAAATCCGTCCGGCAGAGCATGAGCGAGAGCAGGGCGCCCACGCCCGCCGAGGGCAGGGTGGACAGGATCGTGATGGGGTGGATGTAGCTTTCGTACAGCACGCCCAGCAGGATGTAGACCGTCAGCACCGCGGCGAGGATGAGGAACGGCGTGTTCGTCAGCGAGGCGCCGAACGCCTGGGCCGTCCCCTGGAAGCCCGCCTTGATGCTGGGCGGGAGGTCCAGCTCGTTCCGGGCCTTCTGGATGGCCTTCACGGCATCGCCCAGGGAGGCGCCGGGGGCCAGGTTGAAGGACACGGTGGCCGTGGGGAACTGGCCCTGGTGGTTCACGGCCAGGGGCGCCGAGACGGTCTCGATGCGGGTGAAGGCGCTGAGGGGCACCGACCCGCCGGAGGCGGAGCGCACGTAGATGGCCTGGAGGTCCTCGGGCCGCTGGTACTGGCCGGGGCGGGCCTCCAGCACCACGCGGTACTGGTTCAGCTGCGTGAACATGGTGGAGACCTGCCGCTGGCCGAAGGCGTCATAGAGCGCGTCATCCAGCATCTGGGGCGTGATGCCCAGGCGCGAGGCCGTGGCGCGGTCGAGGATGATGCGGATCTGGAGGCCGGCGTTCTGCTGGTCGCTGGCCACGTCCCGCAGCTCGGGCAGCGCGGAGAGCCGCTCCACGAACCGGGGCACCCACAGGCCCAGCTCCTTCGGATCGGCATCCTCCAGCGTGTACTGGTACTGGGTGCGGCTGACCCGGTCCTCTACGGTGAGGTCCTGCACGGGCTGGAGGTAGAGGCGGATGCCCTCGACCTTCGCCAGCTGGGGCTGGAGGCGGTGGATGACCTCGATGGCGCTGAGGCCCCGCTCGTCCAGGGGCTTCAGGTTGATCTGGATGCGGCCGCTGTTGAGCGTGGTGTTGGTGCCGTCGATGCCGATGAAGGAGGACAGGCTCTCCACGGCCGGATCCTTGAGGATCTCCGCGGCGAGGGCCTGCTGCCGCTCGGCCATGGCGGGGAAGGAGACAGTCTGCGGGGCTTCGGAGATGCCGAGGAGCACGCCCGTGTCCTGCACGGGGAAGAAGCCCTTGGGGATGACGAGGTAGAGCAGCACCGTGGAGGCCAGGGTGGCCACGGCGACCACCAGGGTGCCGGTCTGGTGCTTGAGCACCCAGGTGAGGGTGCGGCCATAGAAGGCGATGATCCTCTGGAAGACGCGCTCGGAGGACTGGTAGAAGCGGCTCTTCTCGGCTTCCGGCGTGTGCTTCAGCAGCTTGGCGCACATCATCGGCGTGAGCGTGAGCGACACCACGGCGGACACCAGGATGGTGACGCTGAGGGTGACGGCGAACTCCCGGAAGAGGCGCCCCACGATGTCGCCCATGAAGAGCAGGGGGATGAGCACGGCGATGAGCGAGACGGTCAGGGACAGGATGGTGAAGCCGATCTGGCCCGAGCCCTTCAGCGCCGCCTGGAGGGGCGGCTCGCCCTCCTCGATGTAGCGCATGATGTTCTCGATCATCACGATGGCATCGTCCACCACGAAGCCCGTGGAGATGGTGAGGGCCATGAGCGTGAGGTTGTTCAGGCTGTAGCCCAGCAGGTACATCACCCCGAAGGTGCCCACCAGCGAGAGGGGCACGGCCACGCTGGGGATGATGGTGGCCGCCAGGGTGCGCAGGAACAGGAAGATCACCATGACCACGAGGGCGATGGTGAGCATCAGCTCGAACTCCACGTCCTCCACCGAGGCCCGGATGGTGACGGTGCGGTCCGTGAGGATGGTGAGCTCCACGGCCGCGGGCAGGGAGGCCCGCAGCTGGGGCATCAGGTCCTTCACCCGGTCCACCACGGCGATGATGTTGGCGCCGGGCTGGCGCTGGATGTTGAGGATGACGGCGGGGGTGGTGTTCTTCCAGGCGGCCAGGCGGACGTTCTCCACGTCGTCCTGCACGAGTGCCACGTCGGACAAGGTCACGGGGGCGCCGTTCCGGTAGGCGATGATGAGGGGCCGGTAGTCCTCGCTGGAGAGCAGCTGGTCGTTGGCGCCGATGGCGTAGGCCTGGCGCAGGCCGTCGAAGCTGCCCTTGGCCTGGTTCACGTTGCTGGCGGCCACGGCCGTGCGGACATCGCCCAGGGTGAGGCCCTTGGCGGCGAGATCCGTGGGGTTGGCCTGGATGCGGACCGCGGGCTTCTGGCCGCCGCTGATGCTGACGAGGCCCACGCCAGGCAGCTGCGAGATCTTCTGCGCCAGGCGGGTGTCCGCGAAGTCCTCCACCTTCGAGAGGGGCAGGGTCTTCGAGGTGAGGGCCAGGGTGAGGATGGGCGCGTCGGCCGGGTTGATCTTGCTGTAGATGGGGGGATTGGGGAGGTCGCGGGGAAGGTAGGTGCCCGCGGCGTTCACCGCCGCCTGCACCTGCTGCTCGGCCACGTCGATGTTCAGGTCCAGCACGAACTGCAGGGTAATGATGGAGCTCCCCCCGGAGCTGGAGGAGGACATGCGGTTCAGGCCCGGCAGCTGGCCGAACTGGCGCTCCAGGGGGGCGGTGATGGCCGAGGCCATCACGTCCGGGCTGGCGCCAGGATAGAAGGTGACGACCTGGATGGTGGGGTAGTCCACCTGGGGCAGGGCGGAGACGGGCAGCTGGCGGAAGGCCAGCAGGCCCACCAGGAGCAGCCCGGCCATCAGCAGCGAGGTCGCGATCGGCCGGAGGATGAAGGGCCGGGATGGGTTCACAGCGCACCTTCTGTGCGCTGCCCTACGGGCTTGGCTCGGGCTTCGCCCTCAGGCCTTTGGCCCCGCAACCGGCGTTGCCGGTTCGGCCCTATCCCGCCTCCGCTCCGCTTCGTCGGCATGGTCACCTTCGGCAAAGTGGCACTCCGCTTCTGCTGCGTGCTCATCAGGTCAGCCCTTCGCGGCCGGGGGTTTCGGAAGCAGGACCTTGCTGCCGGGGCGGAGCTTGTCGAGCCCGTCGGTGACCAGGGTCTCCCCCGCCGCCACGCCCTGCTTGAGGGCGGTCTCGTCGCCGTCGGTGGCGAGTACTTCGACCGTGCGCATCTCCGCGGTCCCGTCGGCCTTCACCACGTAGACGAAGGCGCCCTGGGGGCTGTGCTGCACGGCGGCCGTGGGCACGATGACTACGCGGCGCAGGGTGTCGACCAGCAGACGGGCATTCACGAACTGGTTGGGGAAGAGGGTGCGGTCGTCATTGGTGAAGAGGGCCTTCAGCCGGACCGTGCCGGTGGCGGGGTCCACCTGGTTGTCGATGGCCGCGAGGGAACCTGCCGCGAGCCGGCTCTTGAGGTCGCGGTCCCAGGCCTCGACGGGCAGCTTCCCGCCCTTGGCCGTCTGCCCCAGCACCTTCTGGATGCTGTCCGCCGGCACAGAGAACACCACGTTGATGGGCTGGACGGGGGCGATGACGGCCATGCCGCTGGCATCGCTGGCGCGCACCATGTTGCCCGCGTCCACCTGGCGGAGGCCCACGCGGCCGGCGATGGGGGCGGTGATGCGGCTGTAGGTCAGGTTCAGCTTGGCGCTCTCCACCTGGGCCTGGTCCGCCTTGAGGGTGGCCTCGTACTGCGCCACGGAGGAGCTCTGGGTATCCAGCTGCTGCCGGGAGATGATGCCCTGCTCCACCAGGCCCTGGAGGCGCTTCAGGTCCGCCAGCGCGTTCTGGTAGGCGGCCCGGTCCTTGGCCAGCTGACCCTCGGCTTGCATGAGCTGGACCTGGAAGGGGCGGGGGTCGATCTCCGCCAGCAGGTCGCCCTGGCGCACCATCTGGCCCTCGGTGAAGGCCACGCGCACCAGCTGGCCGTCCACGCGGCTCTTCACGGTCACGGTGCTCAGGGCGGTGACGGTGCCGAGCCCTGTGAGGCTCACGGGCATGTCGCCCTGGCGGGCCTGGGCCACCACCACCGGCACGGGGCGTCCACCCGCGGGGTTCGCGCCGGCCTCCTTCTTTCCGCCGCGGCCGAAGAGGGCCAGGGCGAGGATCGCCGCGGCCGCCAGGAGGGCCCAAAGGCGCCAGCCGCGGAACAGGGCGGGGCGCCCGGCGCCGGCTTCAGGAGTCTGGATGGGATCGTTGGCGTCCATGGGGGATCGAGGCCTTTGCGAGCAGATGGATCAAATGGGCTTCGGTGCTTGGCACCGGTCAGAACCGGCCCTCAGGTCGGATCAGAGCTGTGGAGCCATGGGCTTGGCGGTGCCCTGGGCGAGGGCGGCCGAGTACATGGCCTCCAGGTTACCGATCATGATCCGGAGCCCGCTCTGCAGAACATCCTGCTGCGCCTGCGTCAGGCCGGCGGCCATGGACTCATGGAGCTCCTTGGCCAGGGTCTGGAGCTCGCGGGCCGTGGCCACGGCCCCCGGAGCCAGATCGATGAGGATGCGGCGGCCGTGCCGGGGGTCGGGCTTGGCCGTCAGCCAGCCGCCCTTCACCATCGCCTTCACCACCCGGCTGGCGGTCGGGTCGTCCATCCACACTTGCTGGGCCAGGGGATGAAGCGACGAGGGGCCCTTCTGGAGGAGCACCAGGATCACCCAGAACTGCTGGGGGCTCAGCCCGTAGGGGGCGAGGCGGGCCCAGACGACCTGCTTGAGCGTCCGGCGGACGGCGGCGGCCAAGGTTCCGAGGCCGGCATCAGAAAGGGGGTCGGGAGCCTGTTCTTGCATAAGCAACAAGGCTGCGCTCCGTTTACCCTCGTGTCAAGGGGTATAGATCAGCTTATTCCCCCTGGAGGTCGAGAGTAGAGAGCGGCTGCCGCTGCTTCATTTCCCCCGGGAGCTGGGCCGGGCGGGATGGCGTCCCCGCTCACCCCTGGGCGCCTGGCCGGAAGAGGGCCGGGAGCTGCTGCGGGCGGGACCGCGGCCACGGCCACCGCCACCCCCCTGGCGCCCGGTCTGGATGGGCTCGGCGGGGATGCTGGGATCCGGGGCGTAGCCCTGGATCACATCCTTGGGCAGTTCCTTGCGGAGCAGCTTCTCGATGTCCTTGAGCAGCCGGTGCTCGTCCACGCAGACCAGCGACAGGGCTTCGCCCTCGCTGCCGGCGCGGCCCGTGCGGCCGATGCGGTGGATGT
>Ga0255338_1003312_pt1 | contig 19713 bp, 17 predicted proteins | sample MeOH1_35cm_T4_19_FD_203715 | JGI IMG/M metagenome (GOLD analysis project Ga0255338, IMG submission 203715) | Sandy soil microbial communities from University of British Columbia, Vancouver, Canada - MeOH1_35cm_T4_195 | ecosystem: Engineered > Artificial ecosystem > Sand microcosm > Unclassified ...
TCATCTTTTGAAACCAACCTCGAAGAGTTTCTGCGGTCTCTAGATGCCGTCGAAGACGATGCCGAGCTCTGGGAGCCCCTCTTGCATGAAAATGTGGTATTCGAGATGCCCTTTGCAGATAGGACGAATATTCCAAGTCACGTGACGGGCAAGGCAGCGTGTTTGGAGTATCTGCGAGAGTGGTACAACCTCTTCGCGGATTTTAGTATTTACGATATGAAAGTGCGCCGCATGGAAGAGCACGGAGCCTATGTATTAGAATATCGAACCAAAGGTTTCGTGGCAGCGACGGCGAAGCCTTATAATCAAAACAACATTGCTATCATTAAAGTAAAAGATCACAAGGTGATCTTCTTTAGAGAATATTGGAATCCCATGCATTTGATGGAAGCCTTCGGTGAAGGCTTTAATTTCCAACTGAATTTGAACTTTATGGACGTAAAATCCATAGACCCTTTTTAGGGTCTATGAAAGTCCCACCATTTGCTGAACTTTTTTGAAGGCATCGCCGATCTTCGTGCGATCAGGAGCTGCGCCCTGTGCGAAGTCGGGGCGACCGCCGCCTTTTCCGCCCATAACAGCAGCAACTTCTTTCAAAAGATTTCCTGCAGAGTATTCAGCAGAGATATCCTTACTGACAGACACAATCACCGGGTGGGAGCCATCTCCTTGGCCGATAACGACGACGATGCCTTTTTGGATTTTATTTTTCAAGTGGTCGGTCACTTCAGCCAACACTTGACGGTCATCCAAAGCGACATCCGCAAGGACTAACTTCGCGGCACCAGCTTTGGTGTTGAAGTTTTGAGCCTTGTTAGCAAGGTCATCCACGTTGATTTGGCCGCCTTGCAATTTCTTGATTTCTTTTTCGAGGTTTTTGATTTCCGTTTTTTTGCCTTCGATCCATGGTGCGACAGAAGATTCCGCTCCTGCGTTCGTCGTAAAGTGAGACCATGCGGGTTCAAGTCCTGCTGCTAAACGGGCTTGTTGATTTTGTTGGATGCCATACAAAGCATACTGAACTGCGAGGTCCCCTGTGATCGCCTCGATACGGCGAACACCGGCACTCACGCCACCTTCAGAAACCACTTTGAACATACGGATTTGAGACGTGTTCTTCACGTGCGTTCCGCCGCAAAGCTCGCAAGAGAAATCACCCATTGTGAGAACGCGAACTGTATCGCCGTACTTTTCACCAAACAAAGCCATCGCGCCTTTTGCGATCGCCTCTTTGTGGCTCATGCTTTCGGCACGAACCTCAACAGATTTTCCGATCTCATCGTTGACCAAAGATTCTATTTGCGTGATTTCATCCGCAGTCAAAGCCTTGTTATGAGTAAAGTCAAAACGTGTGCGAGTTGGATCCACCAAAGATCCCGCCTGAGTCACGTGAGGGCCCAGTACCTTGCGAAGAGCTGCGTGCATCAAGTGAGTTGCCGAGTGATTCGACATCGTGTTGCGACGAGCGCTATCGGCGACCTGAACGTGCATCGTGTCGCCGACTTTGATTTCACCAGAGACGACTTCGACATGATGTAAGTGAACATCGGAAGATTTCGTCGTGTTGTGAACTTCCACGGTGGTCGATGAATTTTTCATCGTTCCTTGGTCGCCCACTTGGCCGCCGCCCTCAGCATAGAATGGAGTCTTATTCAAAATCACTAAACCAGATTGACCGGCCTTTAAACTTGTCGCTGATTTGGTGCCATCCGAAAGTGCCACGATATTGCATTGGCCGGCCGTGGATTCATAACCTGTGAAAATGGTTGCACCATTTTTACTGGAGCTGTCTTGGGCGAACTTCAGCAGGTGGGCTTCGTCAGCCTGCATGCCTTTGCCCTTCCACGAAGCACGCGCTTTTGTGCGAGCCGCTTCCATTTCTTTTTCAAAAGCAGCTTCATCGACAGTCATGCCTTTTTCTGCGGCAATCAAACCCGTGAGATCCACAGGGAAGCCGTAAGTGTCATAAAGTTTGAACACCACTTCGCCAGAGAGAGTTTTCTGTCCCTTAGCTTTTGCTTTAGCGATTTCATCGTTCAAAATATGTGAACCCTGATCAAGGGTTGCCATGAAGCGAGTTTCCTCATCTTTCACAGTGCTTAAGATGTGCTGCTTACGTGCTTGCAGCTCCGGGTATACATCGCCCATATGATCGATCAAGGACTCGACCATCGCCGGTAAAAACGAGTGCTTGTCGTTGAGTTTATGCCCGTAGCGGATTGCGCGTCTCATGATACGACGAAGAACATAGCCGCGGCCTTCATTCGAAGGCAGGGCGCCGTCGGCAATCAAGAATCCCGTTGAGCGGCAGTGATCCGCCAATACGCGAATGGCTGCGGTTCTCTCGCGAGCTTCCGAATTTTTTGCAAGAATGTCGAGATCTGTGACATATTCAAAGCCACCGATCTTGCAGGCGCGCTCAATCATCGGTGCGAACAAATCGGTATCGTAGTTATTGAACTTGCCCTGCATCGCTGCTGTCATGCGCTCGAGACCTCCGCCGGTATCAACGGAAGGTTTCGGCAGCGGCGTCATCGTGCCTGGAGGATTTTCGAAGTACTGCATGAAAACCAAGTTCCAAATTTCAACAAAGCGGTCTTCACCTGCAGCGATCCCTTTGTAAGGATCGGATTCACGGCCCGCTTTTGGACCGTGATCGTAAAAGATCTCTGTACAAGGACCGCAGGGGCCGGTGTCGCCCATTTTCCAGAAGTTATCTTTATCAAAACGGAAAATACGCTCGCGAGGAACGCTTTCTTGCTGGTGCCAGATATCGGCGGCTTCATCATCTGACAAGTGAACGGTCACATAGAGTTTTTCTTTTGGAATACGAAGTTCTTTTGTCAAAAATTCCCAAGCAAAGTGAATCGCATCTTTCTTGAAGTAGTCGCCGAAAGAAAAGTTCCCCATCATTTCAAAGAAGGTGTGATGACGAGCGGTGAAGCCGACGTTTTCCAAGTCGTTGTGTTTACCGCCAGCGCGGACACACTTTTGTGCCGTGACGGCGCGAGTGTAATCGCGTTTTTCAAGACCGAGAAAAGTATTTTTAAACTGATTCATTCCGGCGTTGGCAAAGAGCAGAGTCGGATCGTTTTCAGGAACCAAAGACGAAGAAGGCACAACAGCGTGGCCATTCTTTTTGAAGTAGTTAATAAACGCGCTTCTGATTTCAGAGCTCTTCATAAATCACCTTTCGCACAGTATCTGGATCAAATCCCCGGGCCGCCAAAAAGCGAGCCACGCGAGCCTGTTCTTTGCGTTTGTCTTGGTAAGACAAAGCGGAAAAACCGGAAAATTTATTCTTCACAAGACTGAGGGCCTTTTCAAGTTCCAAATCGCGATCTGTAGAGACCGGAGGCAGACCCTTTTCTTTGAGTTTGTTATTGATGTAAGTGATGCCCTTGTTTTTGCGATGAAGAATGCCGGCCATTTTGTCGGCAAGAATGTTTTCATCGCCCAGCCAGTTTTGCGTGCGGGCAAACTCGATCGCGCCCTCGATGGCCTCGGCAATCTCTTGGCGGTTTTCTTCCGTGTCTTCAGTAAACTCGCGGCCATCTTTTTGCGCGAGTCGTTTGCGGTACATGAGATTGCGACGGAAAGCCTCTTTGAGTTTCTTGCGCAGCTCGAGCTCCGAATGGTCGCGCATCGCCACAAGGTCCATGACCTTGCGTTTCGCATAACTCTTGTGACTATAAGGGGTTGGCGTCGGTTGCGACATCCCCAGGTTTTAGCACTTTTTTAAGAGGGGAGATAGGGGGCTAGTACGGGATGCGCCGCAATACCAAAAGGAAGGCCGTACCTACCATTCGTATTTCAGGAACATTTGGGTTTTGCTGTCGGCTGTGCGGTGCTCGACGCCGAATTTGGTGTTTCGGCTGAGAGTTTGTGACAAGTCGACGCGGGTATTGCCTGGATCGGCAGTGAGGTTCATGCAGGTGTTTTCGCCGAGATCGTATTTTAAAGAATTAATCCGCATGATGCGTAAGTTTTGTTTAATTTTTGGCGAAGAAGAATTTTGTGCCTGAGATTGATTCTCAGACGAGCCCGGAGCTCCTGCCGTTCCGGATGCCGAAGCATTTTCTTCGGCGGCTTCTTTACGAGTGATTTCAGAAACCCACGAGTTCAGTTTTTCGTTAAGTGCTTTTTCCAATTTCTTGTCGTAACCATTCAGCAAGATCGTCCCTTGGCGCTGCATCCAATCATTGCGGACGGACTCCAAATCACTGCCGCCTTGCGGAGCTGCGAAGGTTTCCGGCAAGCCTTTGTCGATGGAGTGAAAAGCATTCATTTCATTGATGATTTTGAGAGAGCTCGTAGAATCCCATTCACTCGGGCTGACGCTCGAGAAATTCTGGTAGCTGATGAACAGCATAAAGATCGCAGCAAGTATAAATACTCGTGGCAAGACTCTCATGCTCAAATTATAACATAAGGGGTTATTTGCTCAGATGATTTGCCTTGAGAATCTCATATTGAGACACTCGTTTTTGACTGGGAACGCTGAATGAGATTGAAAATGCTTGAAAACGCCCTCGGGCTGCGAAAATTCCTGAAAAACTTAGCGACATTTTTTGGCGTCGGCTTCTTTCCGAAGGGCCCCGGCACAGCGGGCACAGTGGCGACGATTCCGCTCGTCTTGCTGCTTTCGTGGGCAGGCCCTCTTGTTTACATGGCGTTTGTGATTATTTTGCTGCCCCTCGCGGTGATCTCCGCGCAAGTCTATGAGGACGAATTAGACGGACATGATCACAAAGAAATCGTTATCGATGAAGTGCTCGGATTTATGATCACGATGACATGGCTTCCCATGACGTGGAAAGCCATGCTGGCGGGCTTTTTATTATTCCGAGTGCTGGACATCTTCAAGCCTTTCCCCATAGGATATTTAGATAGAAAAATTCCGGGGGGACTCGGAGTGGTGCTGGATGATGTGGCAGCAGGAATTATCGCAAGTATAATTTTACAATACATCTATCAGCACACCTCGTGGTTAGGTGCTCAGGTCATGGTGTTTTCTTCATGAATGATTATCAAACCGGCATTCTCCTGCAGGAATTATTAAGGCTGTTGCGCTCACGTACACTCAAAGTTGGGTTTGCTGAGAGCTGCACCGGTGGACTGCTTTCCGCGACCCTGACAGCTTTGCCAGGTGTTTCGGATGTCTATATGGGGTCCATTGTGAGTTACTCCTACGAAGCCAAAATGGATTTGTTAGGAGTCTCCGCCAGCACTTTAAAGGACGAAGGTGCTGTGAGCGAATCAATCGCTCGTCAAATGGCGCAAGGAGCGCGCAAGCAATTGAAAGTGGATGTAGCGGTAGCGATTACCGGAATTGCCGGTCCGACGGGTGGCACCCCGGACAAGCCGGTGGGCACTGTATGCTTTGCTGTCAGTGGCCCTGGAGTTGCTAATGGGGAAACTAAAGAGGTTTCTGTGCGTAAGCACTTCCCCGGCGATCGCACTGAAGTTCAAGAAGCTTCTGTCCGCTTTGCATTGGAATATGTGATAGCGAGTTTAAAAAGTTCTTAACAACGGTTCACTCCCGGGGATGGGGGTGAGAAAGAAGGAAAAACATGGCAGCTCCTACAAAAGAAAAAGATTCGGGCGATCAAAAAGCTCACGGTGAGAAGGTGAAAGCCCTCGAATTGGCGGTTTCAACGATTGAAAAGCAATTCGGTAAAGGCTCCATCATGCGTCTTGGAGTGAACGATAGTTTGGTCAAAGACGTTGAAGCGATCAGCACAGGCGCCTTGAGCCTCGATATCGCTTTGGGTATCGGCGGTTTGCCAAAAGGTCGTATCGTAGAAATCTACGGTCCAGAATCTTCTGGTAAAACAACGATCGCGTTGTCGACAATCGCTCAAGCTCAGAAAAAAGGCGGCGTTGTTGCTTTCGTCGATGCGGAACACGCATTGGACGTGAACTACGCTCGTAAATTGGGTGTCAACACAGAAGATCTTTTGATCTCTCAACCGGACACGGGTGAGCAGGCCCTCGAGATCACTGAAACTTTGGTTCGCTCTGGCGCGATCGACGTCTTGGTTGTCGACTCCGTAGCAGCCTTGGTTCCACGTGCAGAGATCGAAGGCGAAATGGGCGACAGCCACATGGGTCTTCAAGCGCGTTTGATGTCACAAGCTCTTCGTAAATTGACAGGTGTTATTGCTCGTTCAAATACGTTGGTGATTTTCATCAACCAAATCCGTATGAAGATCGGTGTGATGTTCGGGAACCCTGAAACAACCACTGGTGGTAATGCGTTGAAGTTCTATGCTTCTGTTCGTTTGGATGTACGTCGTGTTGGCGCGATCAAAAACGGTGAAGACGTGACTGGAAATCGTACTGCGGTGAAAGTTGTGAAGAATAAGATGGCTCCTCCGTTCACAAAAGTTGAATTCGACTTGATGTACGGTGAAGGTATTTCTGAGTCTGGCGATTTGCTCGATTTGGCAGCGACAGCGAACTTCGTAGAGAAGTCTGGCGCATGGTACTCTTACAACGGCGAACGTATGGGACAAGGTCGCGATCAAGCGAAGCAGTTCTTGAAAGACCACCCAGAGTTGATGAAAGAGCTTCGTAACAAGATCTTGGCTTCACACGGTATCGGCAAACTTTTGATGTCGACTCCAGAAGCGGGCGCGGAAGGTAATGAAGCCGAAGCCCACGCGGAAGAAGCAGCACCAGCAAAATCTGCGAAGAAAGTTGATAAAGTAGAGAAGTCTGAAAAGTCCGACAAAAAGTCTAAGCACTAGTAGCTGGACTTAGCAAAAAACTTAAACCCACGGTGAAAACATCGTGGGTTTTTTATTTTAGAATTGGAAGTTCTGATTTGGATTCGTTGAACTGCAAGTCGAAATATATAACTGCTGACTAATCGTAAACGACGGATCGTAAACAGGCGCAGTTAAGCATTTCTGGCTGTTCATATCGCGAAGCTTGAAAGAAAAGCCGTCATTATTATCGATGTACTTCCAAGTTTGGTTAGGGGATCCTGCCGTGCAAGTCCATTGGATGACAGGAGTCCCGTTTGTTGTGAGTGCTCCATTCACATCAACGCATTTGCCGCTGGCATTAGAAACAATGGCGTAGTTCATGTTACCTAAAGATTTCAGAGTGAACATTTGATTAGCACCGCTGTTACAAGCGTATTGAATAACTGGGACTCCATCGTCAGTTAAACCCTCATTAATATCCAAGCAGACGCCGGATACGCCTCGGATCGTCGTTACCAAATCTGGAACTGGTGTGGGTGTAGGAGTTGGCACTGGTGTTGGAGTCGGTGTGACTGTCGGTTTAGGCGTTGGGGTCGGTGTCGGAGTCGGAGTCGGAGTCGGTGTCGGAGTCGCAACCGGTGTTGGAGTGGGAGTTGGCGATGGCTTTGGTGTCGCGGTAGGCGTTGGTGTAGCGACTGGAGTTGGTGTTGGAGTTACGGTTGGAAATGTAATCGGAGTCGCAGTCGGTACTGGGGTTGGCGTCGGAGTAGAATTTGTAGAACCCTGGTTATTGGGATTGAGCGCACTGGAGCTGTCTGGCCCTGAAGAGCTAGGTAAAGCGGCGCTCCCAGAGACTTTGGCAGGGCCGCAGTTTTGGAAAAGCATAAGGGCTGGCGCAAAAGCTAATACAACTACGAGAGAGCTTTTAACACGTTTGGATACGTTCATTTCTTCCCCCAGAGCTTCTATAATAATTGGTTTTGTGGAATTTCGCTTAAAATGAGTGAAATTTTGGCAGTCCTGTGGCGATTTGAGAAAATTTCCAAAAAGTCTTGGAAATTTCCGGGGTCGATCCGTGATGTTCGATTTTAAAGCTAAAGTCTCATTTAGGTCCAGGGACCGGCTCAATAAACTCACTCTCTGCTAAATTAATACTGAGGCCCAAGAAGCTTTGATAATCTTATAAGATAAGAAAAGGACTGAGGTATGAGAGATTTTCTACTAGTATTTCTTCTATTGTTTTCAATGAGTGCGAATGCTGGCTCGGCATCGTCAGCTAGAAATTCTTCTGCTCCGTCGTTGGAAGGTAAGTGGTTGGGATTCTGCATGCCGAATGCAACTGCTGGGACGAGCAGTATGTGTAGCTACTCTTTTAAAATAGGCAGTGGTTCTTATCAATGCGACTATTTCAAGGACCTTCGTTGCGCAACGAAAGATGCAAAATCAACAACGGCCTCCTTCCGCTACTCGTTGCGAGGTGGAACCCCTAAGACCGGCCCTGCGACAGTCAATATCGATTACGAAGATCGCACAGATATTAAGCAAGAAAAAAGCCGCGTTTTTATTACGGGCGAAGTCTTGAGACTGCAGGTCTATGAAGTTTTGCGTCTGCCGGCAGAACATGATGAAAAGTTGGACTCTCAGGGAGTCGTTCCATTTTTTGAGTTCACGAAGGTAAAACCTTAACTAGAAATGCCAGCTTAAGACTGATACGATGGCTCTCTAAATCGAGGGCCTTTTTTTATGGGTTGGGAATTTATTCAAGCGCATTCATCGCAAGCTAAAGACATCAATGAACTGGTGAACTCTGCCTATCGTGGAGAAAGTTCAAAGCGTGGTTGGACCACTGAAGCCGGCCTCTTGGGCGGACAGAGAACAGACACTGAAGGAATTAAGGAACTTATCGATCGCGAAAATTCCGTCATGCTAATCGCAGAAAATGAAAACAGTGGAAACATCGAAGGCTGCGTGCACCTCGAAAAACACGAAGAAAAATGTTACTTGGGTATGCTGACGGTCAAGCCAACCCTTCAAGGAAAGGGCTTGGGCGGACAGTTGTTGGAAGAGGCCGAGGCCTTTGCGCAGTTCTGGGATTGCACTCATATTTACATGACCGTGATCGCCCAGCGCAAAGAGCTCGTGGAATGGTACTTAAAGCGCGGCTATCGAAATACCGGAGAGACCAAGCCTTTTCCCTATGGCGACGAAAGATTCGGTTTGCCTAAGATGGATGGTCTCTACTTTGTAGTTTTAGAAAAGTCCCTTATGGAATAGCTCCCGCTAGTGGTTGGATTTCTCCGTCCGCTCCGATCAAAATTCTGAGATCATAGGATCGTTCAGTAACCACTCTTTGGATATACTTTAAAGACTCATAAAGTTCGTCGTCTTCAAACTTACCGAACTCCTGATAAACCGTATCGACGCCTTTCGCAGAAAGAGTCAGTTTGTAAGTGAGAAGATTCTCAAGATCATTCGGTGGTAAGAGGCTGATCAAATATCCAGCGATTGTTTCTCGGTAAAGCGGAATTTTGCGTAAGGCGGAGTAAGCATCATAGCGCTTCTGCGATGAGGAAGTCGGCTGGAAAATGATCTCGAGATTTTGAGCAATCTCTTTGATATCTTCCCGATAGACTTCAATCCAATTCGGGCCTATGAACCGGCGGGGATCAAAAGGAACGCCATGACGTGGCATTGATTTTGGATTTCCAATGAAGAGAAGATATTTCGTGTAAGTTTCTTCGATGGAGAGACGGTCGTGGGACGCAATGGACGCCATCGCTTGTGGCTCCATGAAAATTTCTTCTTCGTAGTAGGCGTTTGGCAAAGAGCCTTTGACGAATCCCCAGTCCTTCCAGTCGATTTGCGAGTAGAGGCGTGCGGGCAAAATGTTTTTCGTATGCAAGCGAATCTCTTGATAGTCTTTCTCGGAGAGGTTGCGCATTTTGGCCTCATGGCTAAGGACTAATGAAACAAACTTATCCGGTGTGAAATCATCATGGGCGCCATAGAGCAAGCTGGTGTTATCTAAGTTTTCGTCACCATAAAGGCCGAAGAGCAGTTTCGCCTTGCTAAAGAGTGAGTAAGTGTCGAGCAAATAGTAGTGCTGAACTTCGTTCAAATCCGTGTTCATGACTTTGTTTTGTCCAAAACCGAAGCCTCTTTCGTATTTTGCCAAGCTGATGCCGATTTTTAATCGAGCTCCGCCGGACTTCAGGTCATTGGAGCCTTTGAAAATACGCTGAATGCGTCTTTGCTCCGGTTTAAGGTTTTTGTCTTGAGCAACGATTTTTTCCGCGGAGTCGAGATTCGTGATAATGGCATCCCGCAGTTTTTCATTGCCAGCGACAGGATTTGAGAATTCGAGGTCCTTGAAGCGCAGCTTGTTTTTTACGATATCAGTAAAAGCTTGAGCCGCCGCAGAGTCTTTCAAGTTAAAGACATAATCAATCATGAAGAGGTTATGTTGATCTCTTCCGGCCTCGACTTTGAGGGGCTCCACATCGATCAAGTCCTTGATGCGATGATCGAGCCATCTAAAACCAATAATTCTAACGCCAGGAATGAGCTCGACACTGCCACCAACGCCATGTCCTTGACTACGGATCGCAAACATCTTCATACGGATGCGGTTGTCAGACATTTTGTAGAAGTGGATCATGAACTCGCCCGAAATAAACACGTGAGTCGAAAGTCCCGCGCTCACAGCGCTGTTGAGTTCCGGGAAAGTTCCTAACGACAGCACGAGGCTGATGTTCGTTTGAAAAGCGACAAAATCACCGACATTCAAACGGCTCAGAGCACGCTCAGCGTTCAGTGGGAAGTTTCTAAAAGTGTAAGGCAGAGAGGTTAAAGATTGTTTCTGGCTTTTGAACTGACGAGCGAAGATCACTTCGACGTCTTTTTTCAGGTTAAAGCCGAAAGAGATGTCGTCGTCTTCAATAAAATCGCCAGGAACAAGATCAACGCGCAAGCGATAGCGGTCAAGGCGGGTGTAGTAACCATCAATATAGGAAGGTTCGGATTGAATGCGATAACTTAAAGCGGTCGAGAGGCCTTCATAGATACCGGCTTCGACAATGTTGACCTCTTTGCCGATGCTGATCTTGGCGACTTCTTTTTTGACTCGGTCAATGAAGCCGGCGGGCTCAAGAAGACCTTCGGAAGCGTAAGAGTGGATCGGCAGAGCGAAGGTTGCAGCAACCAAGGCTCCAAGAATAAACTTCGAAGACGTACAAAAAATATTTTTCATGTGTGTTAAAAAAGTTTGTGAGGAGTTCTCAAGTATGTCAAACAACTTTTGCAAAATTGCAGTAATCGGTTTTTGATGACTCATGTGTTCCTACATAGCAAAATGAACACCATGTGTAGCACAACCTCTAAGATTTCCCTTTTCTTTGCAGTGACGATTTCTTCGCAGCTGGTGTGGGCGGTTTCTCCGCAACAAGCTTTCATGCGCCGGTTTCAGACGACTCGCGTGGCTTTTCCTGATGAAAACTCTCCTTATGCGGCTAAAACTGCAGGACGGTACCCGTCGCCTTTGAAGTTTCTCTTGCAGGATGCACTTTCATGGTCGCCAACGGGAGAGGGGCGTTCGCTGTCAGTGAAATGTTCGGCAGAGCTTTGGAGCGCTCGATTGCAAGATATGCGGGTGAAGTCCTCCGTTCAGCTACAAGGTGCCTTGGTTCAGAAGTATTTAAAAGATTGCGCTGAAGAAATTGAAACGGGCAATAGCAGCTCGGCCACGAGCCTAATGAAGATGATGACGATGAAATATGCTCCGGGGGAACATCCGTTTCTTCATCGCATCGTCTTTAGCCTGCCTGGGAATATCAAGCTGAAAGGTCTTTTAGGATTGAAGGGCGATTTGAAGAGACGTCCTTTGGTGATCGTACGCCTGGGAATTTTTGCCAATGTCGAAGAATTCATGCCCGAGCGTGCGTGGTTGATGATGCTCTTTGAGCAGTCGCCGTTTAACATTCTCATGCTGGAAAATATGTCGGGAACAGACTTTATCGCCGACAATACTCGATTTTCCTTCGGTGGCTACGATGAAGCTATTCAAAATATCTTGGTCGCGCAGATTTTGAGGGATCCTAATGAGCCCCTCAGCCATTTGGTCGACAGTTTGCATTTATTCGGAGTAAGCCTTGGCGGTCATGGAGTGTTGTACGCGTCCTTACTCAATGATCTGAATTCTCCGAAAGGGCAACCTCTTTATCAAAGTTTCTTGGGCATGTGTCCCGTTGTGAATTTAGAAAACAATATGAATGCGGTCATTGCGAATAAGCCTTTTGCATACACTGTGGATCTTTGGAGCCAAAAGCGGCTTGCGGGCATCGTCAAAAGTCTTCCGGCACTCGAAGAACATGAAAGCTTTGGTTTTCTGAAAAAGACCGTCTCGGAATTGGTGCGGACTTATCATGGGGGACTTTCTTATGTTTCTTCGGTCAAATTGCCGGAGGGGCTTGAGGATGGATCCGATTTCTGGCGTCTGAATAATTTTTGGAAATACTATAAGGACGTGCAACAACCGGTGATGATTTTTGCAACTCACACCGATTTGCTGGTTCCTTTTGCGGTGAACTCTCAGCTTCTACAAAATAAAAGCATGAAAGTGGAGAGTTCTAATATCAGCGTTGTGGATTTCAACGATGGAATCCATTGCACTTTGCCGATTCCCTATGATTGGAAAGTGGTTAGTTCCGTTTTACAGAGCTATTTTTTATCGCATTCTCCGAACTTTAAATTGAAAGAACAGTCCTTGGATATGGAACTGGGTGACGACAGCAACAAAGATTTCTTTAAAGGTGATTTGAAGGTCCGCTTTAAAGCTCAACCTTTGAGTGCCAAAGATAGTTTTGTGAGTCTAGCCGTTGAAATTGAAAACGATAAAGGGAAAACCGATAGCCTCAAGCTGAATCTGCCTTTATCGCAGTTTGATTTTCACTTCTTTAATCCAGAACTCAGTGAATCGGAACAAGAGATGATGGTTCGCTGGGTGAATCAAAACATGATCATGAAAGTAGTGGATGTCGGAGGCAAACCGACTTTGCGGGCCACGTGGTTCGTGGCCCCATAGACAAAATTACAGCAAAGCTTTTTCGATATCCGCGGCAATCTCTTTAGGTTCGACATTCGGAGCATAGCGCTTGAGGACTTTGCCATCTTTGCCGACCAAGAACTTGGTGAAATTCCACTTAATCATTTCAGTTCCAAGAATACCAGGAGCAGACTCTTTCAACCAATCATAGATCGGAGCGCTGTCGGATCCATTGACGCTGACTTTCGCCATGACTGGAAAGCTCACATCGTAAGTGAGCTTACAGAAACTTTGGATTTCTTCATCATTGCCAGGCTCTTGCGCGCCGAACTGATTGCATGGAAAACCTAAGATGGTAAAACCCTGAGCTTGGTATTTCTCAAAGAGCTCTTCCAGGCCCGTGTATTGCGGAGTGAATCCACATTTGCTGGCGACGTTCACGACCAGAACGACTTGGCCCTTGTATTTTTCCAGAGCCACATCTTGGTTGGTCGCATTCTTCACAGTGAAGTTATAAAGGTTTGTATTCGTCATTACCGACTCCTTTTTGAGAGAGACTTTCTCATTCTGAGACACCTTGGGGAAAATGGCAAAAACTCTTCTTGAGGGGCCTCAAATTTTGTCCCATTTCGGGATTGCGCTTCAAATGTCGCTTCGAAAAGCCGATACTTATTTAAGGGAATGAGCATGAAATATATCTTTGTACTTTCATTTGTGGTTGGGTTTGTTTTCTCCGAAGCGGCTGTTGCGGGATATTGCGACAAGTACGATATTCAATCTGGTAAAGTGGATTGTACTTCATCCGCGCCGGCAGCATCGTCATCGGGAACCACGCCCCGTTCTCGTCCTCCGGCGAGGAGCGGTAACTCTGCAAAGCCGAAGCAAAATCCGAGTCAAAACCCAAATCAGAACCAGCCTCCAGCTGCTAACAGCAATCCTCCGCCTTCTTGTCAAAAAGGGGGAGTTGATTTGCTCACTAATTGTAATCAATATGGATGGCATGATACCGAATGTCGCTGCCGTACAGCTGATGAAGCTGGTATGGCAGAAAAGAAAGAGAACGACACATTGAATGCAGCTGTTGAAGCGTGCTCACAAGCAAAATCAGAGGCAATGAGTGGTTGCGACAAAAATGAAGACGGCTTGCAAGGAGCAGAGTCGACGCTTTCTAGCTTTGCGACGCAAGCAGGTGCCATGGGTTTGGGGGCTTGTACGAAGTTAGCTCCAGCAATGGCCGGTGCAAACGCTGCGGTGGTGGCCTTTAAGACGAATTGTAGTAGCAAACGTGATAGCTGTATGAAGGCGTGCGAGCAATCTCGCAGCTCTATCTCAAATTTACCTGGCAATATGAATGCTGGCACCTTAGCGAAGGGGCAAACTCGGATAGAAGACGACTTTAATGAGTGTAAAAAACTTTCTGCGAATATCGGCGAGGCGACTCAAGCCATGCAGAATATTGCGACTGCGATTCCGGGAGTTGCGAATTGCATAAAAGCGACGTCAACGGATCCGGGTCTTATTGATTACTGTGCAAATAATCCCGGAGGCATCGGTTGTGCGGTGGCGGCGACGGATTGTTCTAATCCGGCAATCGCTGCAGTTAATCCTATTTGCATTTGCAAAAACAATCCAACAGCTTCCGTGTGCACAGGCGCACAAGCCAAAGCTGATTTTGGTTCCAATGGTGGCGCCAGTATGACAGGCGGAAGTTCGAGTGGAGCTGCAGGTGGCTCGATTGATTCCGACAGCTCCTTCGGTGGTTTGGGCTGGGGTGGCAATGGTATGGAGCCGAGCAAAGGCGGCGCGGAAGATCCCGGTGGTAAAAAAGGCGGCGGCGCCAACTTAGGTGATGGTGGCGGCGGTGGTGCTGGTGGCGGCGGAGATGGTAAAGGCGGTCCTGGTGGACCGGCAGCTTTGGCAGTGAACAACGGATTCCGCGGTGGCGGAGGCGGTGGTGGCGGCTGGGGCGGTGGAGGCTCCGGTGGCGGTGGTGATGACCGAGCTTACCGCGATCCAAAAAATCCTGCTTCGAATGATCCAAACAATCCAAATCTGCGTGATTTCCTACCGAATGGAAAATTAAATCCAGCGATGGCCAATCGCGGTCTGGCGGGAATCTCGGGCCCAGATGGAATTACTGGCCCCCATTCTGATATTTGGAAGAAAGTCCAAAATCGCTATCGAGTCCAAGTCGAAGGCTCAAAGCTGATTCCGTAATAATTATCAAATCAAAGTATGAAGCGCTTGCAAGGTCGCCTTGCGGGTCGCCGAATCTACGAGCACCGTCACGCTCATCGCGTGCACCATCATTTTGTGGGCCGGAACTTTGGCTTGATCCAAGGCTTTCATCACCTGTTGCGGAATTTCAGGTGCCGTCGAACCTGTGCATGTCAGAGTGACCGTCGCGAAATCTGTGGGGCTTAAATTGAAATCTTGATGTTGGTGCAAAGCTGTCTTAATCGCCGCCATGATTTCTTGAGGGCCCGTTAATAGCAAACTGGTTTTGCCGTCCTTACGTTCTAAATCCAAGAGCTGCGGGAAGGCGATTTGTTTGAGTTCAAAATATTTTTTCAGAGATTCCAAAGTGTGCGCAGAAGAATGAGCCGAAGTAATTTGTAAAACTGTTTCATGAGAGTTCAATGAAAGAGCTTTGCAGGATTCAAACATATTAAGTCCTTCCTCTACCAGAGTGCCGTCCGAGGTTTTTGTGGCCGCGGGGCCAATGTACAAACTGACTTTGCGGATCTTCGCCAGTTCCACAGAGCGATAGTGCAGAACCTTAGCGCCCCAGAAAGTCATTTCCATGAGTTGATCATAATTTAATTTTTGCAGAGGTCGGGCCTCTTTGACGACGTTGGGATCCGCCGTAAACACAGCGGGAACATCTTTCAAAATTTCGCAGCGGCTTGCAGAGAAAAAGGCCGACATCGCAACAGCCGAAGTATCCGAACCGCCACGACCTAATGTCGTAATTTCTTTTGTCTGTGGCGAAACACCTTGGAAGCCGGCAAGAATAACAACTTTGCCTTGATCCAAGGCTTCTTGAACGCGAAACGCTTTGACGTCGACGATGAACGCATTGACGTGAGATTCATTCGTAAGAATGCCGGCTTGGCTTCCAGTGAAACTGATCGCGGGGCAACCGAGATCGTTCAAAGCCATGCTCATGAGGGACATACTGATACGCTCGCCGACAGTTAGAAGCATATCCATTTCACGTTGATGTGGATTTGGAGAAACTTGGTTGGCGAGATCTATCAGGGAGTTCGTCGTTTTTCCCATCGCACTGACGACGACAACTAAACGAGTTCCTATCCGCGCTTGATCGGCAATGCGCTGAGCGACCGCTTTGATTTTCACGGGATCCGCAAGGGTGGCACCACCATATTTTTGTACGATGATTTTTGCGGAGTGGGTTGCGGTCATGGGAATTACTTTCCTGTATAAGCGGAAACCATTTTTCCGGCGCCTTTCGGTACGCGGATATAATGTCTATCGATCTGACGAGGAATGTAACCCAAAAGGATCTCTGCATTCAAATCTTTTAGTGATTTTCGCGTGACCCCAAGGTGATCGGCAACCCCGTCTAGATCAGTTCCTCCAGGAACGGAAACAACTTCGTAATCCAGCGGGTCTAACTTCTCGACATCGCGGAAGCCATAGAGATTCGGCGCTTTGGCGATCAGCATGGCAGCGAGAATTTTAGGAACATACTCCTGAGTTTCCTCTGGAAGAGCACCCTTTTGAACCAGCGTCCAATAATCTTTGGTTTGGCATTTCTTGATTTGGCGTCGCAGGCCGGACTCGCCCATATTGTAGCTGGCCGCGACGAGGTACCAAGAACCGAACTCTTCGCGCAGATCTTTCAAGTAGCGAATAGCTGCCAGAGTACTTTTCTTAAGATCGCGGCGCTCATCAAGCCACCAATTATTCTGCAAACCATACCGGTTTCCAGTGGGACCAATAAACTGCCATGGGCCGACAGCTTCGGCGTGGCTGACAGCCGATGCTGAGAAGCCGCTTTCAATCATCACCATGAAGGCGAGGTCCGTCGGGAGGTTGGCGCGTTGAAGTTCGGCCTGAATAAACGGCATGTACTTCGAGGAACGCGCGAGCCATTCGCGGAACCACTTCTGGCCGCGAGTTTGGTAGTAGTGAATCCACTTGCTGACTTTTTTATTGTAAGTCACGGGCAAATCAAAAATCAGCGTATTATTATTGGCGGCGTGAGTATTTTTTTGCGTGAGATTTTGTAGCTTTTCTTTGAGGCTCGGCCCTTTTGCAACGGACTTGTCCTCTGTCGCCGGTTTTTGAACCGCATTCGCGAGAAGGGGCGCACATAGGAAAAGAGCTAAGACAAAGCATCTCATAAACTTCATTATGGGTCCCCAGGCGAAGAAGCGTCGAGTATTAGAATCAAAACTAGGCTTCGCCGATTTTGACGCTGTCTTAGCAGAGCGACAATATTCCGTCACCTCGACAGAGGTCGGGGAAAAGATTTCCCTCGGCTCATTTGCAAATAACTCGAGTCCAAATTCATTTCGTGGAATTAAAACCAGACCAAGGTTGTGTAGATCAGTGATGGCACAGGCATTGCTCTCTTGAAGATTCGGAGGAGTCTACATGAGTACAAAAGGTGTTTATACAGCGCTTAGTGGAGCACTCGCACAAAGTACAAAGCTTGATACTATCGCCAATAACTTGGCGAACGTAAATACTCCTGCCTTTAAACGCGACCAACAAGTTTTTAATGAATACCTCACGGCAAATGAAAAGCCACCGTCTGTCATCCAGGTTCCACGTGTCCCTGCGTCGATCGAAAGTTTCTATGACATGCAGGGTGGCGACAAAAGTTACGTCGACACCAAAGGAACATTTACGGACTTCTCGCAAGGGGGTTTAAAACCCACCGGCAATACTTTAGACGTGGCAATTGATGGCAAAGGCTTTTTTGAAGTGGCCACTCCGACCGGTGTAAAACTCACACGCGCTGGTAACTTTACGTTGGATGGCAACGGTCAGCTTGTGACGAAAGATGGCTTTCCGGTTCTGAGAAATGGCGAACCGGGCGCGGACCCTGCCGCACGCACAATTCGCTTAGATGGTAATGGTGCCGTTACTATTAATGATAGCGGCGATATTTTCCAGGGGACGGAGCTTGTTGGGCGTCTGTCTTTGGTTGACGTAAAAAATCCGGATTCCCTGTTAAAAACCGGCAACTCTTTGTACGGTTTCAAACAAAACATGGCTCCTGAAATGACGAACGCTGCAAGCCCAAGCTTGAAGCAGGGGTTTGTTGAAACCAGCAACGTCAATATCGTTCAAGAAATGACAGACATGATTCAAACCAATCGCGTTTTTGAAAGCACTCAGAAAGCAATCGGCGCGTATGACAGCATGGCTGAAAAATTAGTAAATATCGTCGGCAAGACTTCGCTCTAAAGGATGAGGTAGTAAATGTTGAAAAGTCTTAATACCGCAGCAACAGGGATGGCAGCACAACAGACCAATATGGATGTGATCGCCAATAATATCGCCAACGTTTCGACTGCAGGTTTTAAAAAATCTCGCGCCGAATTTGAAGACTTGGTTTATCAAACACAAAAAGAGCCAGGCACTGCAACGGGTATGAACTCTTACTCTCCGAATGGAGTGCAAACCGGTTTGGGGGTTCGCACGGCCGCAGTTCAAAAAGATTTTAATCCTGGAAGTGCGCTCGTCACTAAAAATCCTCTCGATCTTCAAATTGAAGGCTCCGGCTTCTTTCAAGTTCTGACTCCAGACGGCCAAGTAGGTTATACCCGTGACGGTGCTTTTAAGAAAGATCCCAATGGCCGCATCGTTGATAAAAGCGGCAATCTTTTGCAGCCAGAAATTACAATTCCAGCGAATGTTTCCGGGCTTGAAGTCGCTGCTAACGGAGAGGTGAGAGTCATTCAAGGACTTGCCGATGCTCCGCAAGTGATCGGTCAAATCGACGTGGTGAACTTTGTAAATCCTGCGGGTCTTAAAGCCATGGGTAAAAACGTCTTCACGCAAACACCTTCGAGCGGACAGCCGCAGACGTCGCGCCCTGGATTGAATGGCACAGGCTATTTGTCTCAAGGTCAACTAGAAGCAAGCAATGTCAACATCGTCGATGAGATGGTGAATATGATCACGGCTCAGCGTGCATATGAAACTAACAGCAAAGTGATCCAAGCTTCAGATCAAATGCTTCAGTCCATCAACAACATGAGGTAATCGGGATGAATCTGGTAAGAGCGCTTTTAATGGGAATCACAATGATGGCAAGCCTGGCATGGGCTCGCCCGGAGGTGATTTTTCCTACTGAAGCGGAAGTCTCAAATACCAGTGTGATTTCTGTTTTTCAGGTGGCTGAGCTGAAGGAGCTCGATGGACAAGCGTTTAACGAAATCGCAAAACTCTCATTGGCAGATACGGCAGAGAATCAAGAAAGCCTAACACTGTCAGGCGAAGAAGTTTCAAAAAAACTTCGGGCTCTTGTTAGAAACAACGGGCTTCTCAAAAAGCTAAATCCAGCGTTTAAAATTCCATCTGAAATCCGCATTAAAATCCGTCAAGATGGTCTTTCTAAAATCGAAATCGAAAAGAGTCTGCGTAATGTTTTCGCCTCAAGATGTAGCGACTGCAGTTTTCAAATTCGTCTGAATAATCTGCCAAAAGTATCTGGTAAGGGCTGGAATATCGATTGGGATCAAGAAATTAAATACGGTTCTTTTATGATTCCAGTTCAAGAGCTCAATCAATTTTCTAACAAATGGATCACTGGCACAGCACGAGTCCAAAAGCGAGTGCCTGTTGCGAAAAAGTTGATTCGCTTCGGCGAACGCCTTCAAGCCGAAGACCTCGAGATCGTTGAGGCCGATATTACCTTCGTGAAAGAAGAAGTTCCTGAGATGTCCCAAGTCGTTGGCTTGATTGCTAACCGTAGTTTGA
>Ga0255338_1003313_pt1 | contig 19712 bp, 14 predicted proteins | sample MeOH1_35cm_T4_19_FD_203715 | JGI IMG/M metagenome (GOLD analysis project Ga0255338, IMG submission 203715) | Sandy soil microbial communities from University of British Columbia, Vancouver, Canada - MeOH1_35cm_T4_195 | ecosystem: Engineered > Artificial ecosystem > Sand microcosm > Unclassified ...
TTCAGGAGACTGCGCAGCGCGTATTTGAAATCGGAGAGCATGGCGCGTGGGTTGTGAGGTAAACCGGCCGGGGCGGGGGAAGTTACCGCCGTCAGCGGCGAATTCAGTGGAGGGGGATGGAATAAATGGTGACGGGGCGGGGCGGGGGCGGAGTGGCTGGCGGCGGGTCGAAGAGCTCCCACCCGCTGTTGCCGACGAAATGGAAGCGTCCGTTGAAGACCTGACCCAGCGCGAGATCCGTCATGGCGGGCCGGCCGGAGGCAACCACGCGGGCGGCGGAAGGCCCGGTGGTCGCAGGCTCGATGCGGAGGATTCGCTGGGGACTGACGCCGCTTTGCACGGCGAGCAGGCCGCCCGGGACGGCATAGATCCCGTCGAGGCCGAAGAACGTGGCATTGGCCGGGGCGGTGAGCAGGACGGGGGCCTTGGTGGCGACATCGATGCTCCAGACACCGTTGGCGTAGTCGGAAATATACAAGGTGCGGCCGTCATCGCTGAAGGCCAGGCCCTGCAGGTTCATGAACTCGGTGTTTTCCAGCCACACTTCGAGCTCCTTGCCATCAGGCGGGAGGCGCCAGACGGCCTGATAGATGGAGTCGGTGGCATAGATCGAGCCGTCGGGTGCGAGGATGAAGTCCCCGAGCAGATGCTTGATGCCCTTCGCGGTGGCGGGAAAACTCGCCCGCACCCGGCCCGTGGCGAAGTCAATCGCGACGAGAGACGAGCGCTTGCCGTCCTCGGCGTCGGCGCCGGTCATGGCCGACACGGTCGCGGTCGTGGCCCAGAGCGTTTTGCGATCGGGCGAGAGGGCGATCTTGAAGACGCCGTCCAGCGCGTCCTCCTCGGAGGTGAATTTTCGCAGCGCACCCGAGCCCGCCTCGCGTTGCCAGATGCAGCGGTTGCGGACATCGCCGAAATACCAGAGGAGCGTCCCGGGATCGACCAGGCAGCTCTCGATGATGCCGGTGACGTCCGGGAGGGCGAACGCGGCTTCGTCCGCAGCTGCCTGAGCCGCGGGCCCCGTGGCCAGGCGGGTGGAAACAGTGCGAAAATCGGGCGAATCCTTCAGGGCGGCAAAGGCGGGATCGGCAGCCACATTCACGCGCAGGCCCATGTCGGCGAGGCGCTGCAGCGCAGCCAGGGCACCGGCGGGTTGCTCGAGCGCGGCGTAGGTGCGGGCCAGGAGCAACTGGAGGCGCGGGTAGTCGGGCCGGAGTCCGGCGGCTTCCTCCAGCTTGGCCAGGGCGGCGGCCTGGTCGCCCGCTTGGACGGCTGCGGCCGCCTCCCGCATGAGATACGCGTGGCGCGGTGTGGCGGACAGGGTCACGCACCCGAGAGTCAGGGCCAAGACCAGCAAGCGGGACGGGTGCAAAAGCAGATTTGTCCCCCGGCGGGGGAAGGGTGCGTGGAGGAATTGCATGGGGGGTTAGTTCAGGTGGGCGACCAGATGGCAGGTCTTGCCGCCGCGGCGGATGGACTCGATGAGTTCGACCCGAATGGGCCGCCCCAAGGCGGTTGAGAAAACCGTCTCATGGGTAAAGCGGGTGCATTCGCAGTGCAGGTCATTGGGTCGGGCCGGGCGGTTCTTGGCCGCGGGGCAGTAGCAGTGGTCCCCGTAGCGAATGTGCACAAGGTCGCCCTCGCGCTCGATCCCGAAATTCTTCCGGTAGGCGGCGATGAGCTTTTCCGGGTCGCCGCGGCCGGCCTCGGCGATGTCCTGCTTGAACTTGTGGCGGCGGAAGCAGCCGCGCCCGCAGGCCCGCATGAGCTTCAATTGCACCGCGGGATCCACCTCGGTGTCGATGGCCTCGAACAGGTCGGTGAGCCAGTTGTTCATGAACTGGTTTTCACCCCGGGCCTGTTTCAGGGCTTCGTCGACCGGGGTGGCGGTCCCGGCCGGGGCGGGGACATCGGCCGCGGCGGCGCGCGGGCCGAGGATCAGCGCGGCGCAAGAGGCGCATGCGAGACGGGAAGAGGTTTGGAGGAATACGGCGCGATTCATGGGGGATTGGGGGTTGAAGTTGGATCATTCCGCCCGCAGCGCTTCCATCGGATTGACGCGGGTGGCCCGCCGCGCCGGCAGCCAGCACGCGAGCACGGCGATGAGGCCGAGGATCAGCGGCACGCCAGCAAAGGTGACCGGGTCGAACGGACTGACGCCGTAGAGGAAATTCACGAGCAGGCGGCTGAGACCGAAGGCCAGGACCAGGCCGATGCCCGAGCCCATGGCGGCGAGGATCAGGCCCTGCCGGGTGACCTGCCAGACCAACTGGCCGGCAGTGGCGCCGAGCGCCATACGCACACCGAACTCCTGGGTGCGTTGGCTGACGGCGTACGCCATCACGGCATAGACCCCCATCGCGGAGAGCAGCAGCGCGATGCCGCTGAGGAAGGCGAGCAGGCTGGAGGCGATCTTCTGCGTCATGACCGCCGCCTCCACATAGGTGGCGAGGGGCAGCGTGACCCAGATGGTGACGTTGGGGTCCAAGGCGTGGATCTCCTGCTGCAGCAGGCGGGTCATGGATTCAACGCCGGCCGAGACGCCGGGGGCGAAACGCACGCACAGGCCGAGGTCGAGCGCCCAGCGCGCCTGGTCGCACGGCACGTAAAAGAAGCACTCGGGCGCGTCGTTGAGGGCGCGGTATTTGCCCGCCTTGGCCACGCCGACGATGGTCATTTCCCGGCCGTTGACCTTGAGCGTGCGGCCGATGGCATCCTGTCCTGGCCAGAAGCGCTTTGCCATGGTTTCGTTGACGATGACAACGCGCGGGGCCTTCGGGTCGTCGCGCTCGGTGAAATCGCGGCCCGCCACGAGCGGTATGCCCATGGCGGAGAAGTAGTCAGGCGAGACGATGGCGAGGCGGAAGTTCAGCTGTTCGCCCGTTTGGGTCGGGCGGCCGGTGATCTCGACATTGCTCGTGCCCGTGTCCTCGAAGCCCAGCGGGAACCAGTTGGCCAGGCCGACGGACTCGACCCCGGGCAGGGCGGCGATGCGGTGGCGAAGCATCCGGAAGAACTCGGGGGCGGTGTCGCGGGTGTAACCGTTCATCCCGACGCGCAGGCCGGCGATGAGTACGCCGCGGGGATCAAGACCGGGATCGACTTGGCGAGACTGCCGCAGGCCCTTGAAGCAAAGGCCGGCGCCGATGAGCAGCGCGACGGCGAGGGCGACCTCGGCCACGACCAGCAGGTTGCGGGCGCGGTGATGGGCCGCGCCGCTGCCACCCCGACCGCCATCCTTCAGTGCATCAGTCAGCTGGGTGCGGGTGGATTGCAGCGCCGGCACGAGGCCGAAAATCGTGCCTGCGCCCAGGGTGAGGGCGAGGGCGCCGCCCAGCGTGCGCCACGAAACGTCGAGCACGACGTTGATGGGCAGCTGCGGGGTCGGCGGCATGAAATGAAAGACCAAGCCCACGAGCCAATAAGCCAGCAGCACGCCGAGGAGACCGCCCATCAACGCGAGGAGGAGGCTCTCAGTGATCAACTGGCGGAACAGCCGGCTCCGACTGGCGCCGACCGCGAGCCGGATGGCGATCTCGCGCTGCCGGGTCGCGGCCCGGGCGAGCAGGAGGTTGGCCACGTTGGCCGTCACGACCAGCAGCACGCCGAGGCTGGCGGCCAGCAACAGGCCCAGCACCGGGCGGAATATGCTCTGCGCCCCGTAGGTCGCGTTCCAGATGGGCCACGCGTGGAGGCGGATGGCGCGGTTGGTGTCGGGATAGGTCTGCTCCAGATGCACGGACAGGGTGTCGAGGGCCGCGCGAGCGGTGGCTAGGCTCACCCCGGGTTGGAGCCGGGCGTAAGTGTGGTGCCAGCGGGCGTAGCGCTGGAGAACTTGGTTGGCATCGATGCCGGCGTAGGCGACTTCGCGGTGCATCATCACCGGGGCCCAGAAGTCGCATTGCAGGGCGGCGGTGTCGCCATGGAAGGCGTCGGGCGCAACCCCCACGATGGTGAAGCCGTGTCGGTTGAGTTCCACGGTCCGGCCGATCACGCTGGGATCGGCGCCGAACCGGCGCCGCCAGAGTTTTTCGCTGATCACGAGCACGGGGGCGCCGCCGGGCTTCACGTCCTCCTCGGGCAGGAAGGTGCGCCCAAGCAGCGGCTGCACGCCGAGCACCTCGAAGAAATTGGCCGTGACGATCTGCCCGTAGAGCCACTCGTTCCGGCCGTCGGCGGTGAAGGAAGCCGGCGTCTGCTGCGAGCCGCAGACGCCGGAGAATAGTCCCTTCTGCCCCGCGATGTCGCGGATGTCGGGCAGCGAGACGGTATCCCACATGCGGCCGCTCTGGCTGGTCGTGAGGATGACGAGCTCCTCCTGGCGGGCGACGCCGGGCAGCGGCCGCAGGACCAGGTTCTCAATCCAGCAGAGGACAGTGGTGTTGGCCCCGATGCCAAGGGCCAGGGAGAACACGGCGACGAGGGCGAAGCCGGGTGATTTGCTAAGTTGGCGGAGGGCGAAGCGGAGGTCGGAGAGCATGGCTGTTTCGAGTTGGCTTCGAACCAGCGTGGATTAGCCGAAGTTGAGGAAGGGGAAAACTGAGGGTGAAAGTGAGCGTGAGGATGGGTGGAGGTCAGCCCGCTTATTCGGCGCGCAATGCTTCCAGCGGATCGACCCGCGTGGCGCGGCGGGCCGGGAGCCAGCAGGCGAGGGCGGCGACGGCGAAGAGCAGCACGGCGGTGCCGGTCAACGCGACTGGGTCGGTGGCGATCATGCGGGGCATGATGGAGGCGAGGAAGCGGCCGAGACCATACGCGCCGGCCACCCCGAGGACGAGCCCGATGACGGTGAGCAGCAGCCCGTGGCCGAGCACCAGCTTGAGGACGTCGGAGGGCTTGGCGCCGAGGGCCAGCCGGATGCCGAACTCCCCGGTGCGTTGCGCGACGATGTTGGAGATCACGCCGTAGAGCCCGACCGAGGCGAGGGCGAGGCCCAGCAGGGCGAAGCCGCTGAGCAGTTGGGCGACGATGACGAGATTGTGTTGCTGGCGGTCGACGAACTGCCCGACCGTCATGAGCTGGTCGGCCGGCAGGTCGGGATCCACCTCGGCGACGGCGCGGCGAACGCTCTCGATGAGGCCGGCGGGGTTCTCGCTCCGCACCGCGAAGCGGACCCAGGTCCACGGCTCATGCGCCACCGAGCGGTAGACATGGTAGGGCGAGGGGGGATTGGCGAAACTGGCGGCGGATTCGACGGTGCGGACCACGCCGATGACCTCGGCCCAAGTGGTCTTGCTGCCATCGATGGAGCCAAGGCGCTGGCCGAGGGGGCTCTGGCCCGGCCAGAGCTGCTTCGCAAGCGCGTCGTTGATCACGACCTGCTCGGGGTCGCCCGGCTTGACCTCCGGGGGGAACAACCGGCCGTCGAGGAGCTTGATGCCGAGTGTGGCAAAGTAGGAGGAAGAGACCATGACATGGCTCGCGCGGGGCAGCGCGGCGGGGTCACCCGAGCTCAGGGCCTCGGACATGATCTGCCGGGTGTTGCCATAGTGCCACAGGGGAAGTTCGGTGGAGATGGAGACGCTCTCCACGCCGGGAAGGACGGAGAGTCGGCGCTCGATGCTGCGGTAAAACTCGAGGCGCTTCTCGGGCGTCTCGTAACGCTTTTCCGGCATGGGGAGGATGCCCGTGAGGAGGCGGGTGGTGTCCCAGCCGGTCTCGTGCCCGAGCAGGCGATCGAAGCCGCGTTGCATCATGCCAGCGCCGCCGAGCAGGACGAGGGCCAAGGTGACCTCGGCGACGACGAGCGCATGGCGCATGCGGTGGTGACCGCGGCCCGAGGTCGAGCCGCGCGAGGAGGATTTCAGGGCGGTGACGACATCCGTGCGCGACGCGAGCCAGGCCGGGACAATGCCGAAGATGATGCCGGTGAGGAGGGAGGCGGCGATGGTCGCGAGCAGCACGCCGCTGTCGATGGGAAGCTGCATGCCGCCGGGCTTGTCCCCGATGCGGATGTTGGCCTCGAGCAGGCTGTTGACCCAGAGGGCGACGAGCAGGCCGAGGCCGCCACCGGTGAGTGAAAGCATCAGGCACTCGGTGAGCTGCTGCACGATGAGCCGGGAACGCGAGGCGCCGAGGGCGGCGCGGATGGCGAACTCGCGGACCGACACGGTGGCGCGGGCGAGCTGGAGGTTGGCGAGATTGGCGCAGGCGATGAGCAGGACGAAGCCCGACAAGCTGAGGAGCATCCATGAGATCTTCCGGCTCTCATCATCCATGATGGCCTCATGCAGGGCGGGCGCCGCGTAGCGCAGTCCGGCGTAATCCTGCGGGAAGTCCTTTTCCTGCGCGGCGGCGAGCGGTGCGAGCTCGGCCGCGGCCTGGTCGGCGTTGTGCCCGGGCTTCAACCGGCCGACGAGGTGGAAGACGCGGTAATTGCGGTTCTTGAGCTGCTCGGGGGTGAAGCTCAGCGGCCGCCAGAAGGCCGCATTCCCCCACAGGAAGCGGTATTCCATGCCGGCGGGCAGCACACCGATGATGACGTGCGGATCGCCGTCGATGCGGAGGATGCGCCCGATGACCGCCGGGTCGCCACCGTAACGTTGCTGCCAGAAGGAGTGGGCCAGCAGCACGACCTGGTCCCGGCCGGGCTGGGTCTCCTCGGCGGTGAAGGGCCGGCCGATCTGGGGCTGGACGCCGTAGGTGGCGAACATGCCCTCATCAGCGAGGATGCCGTTGAGCCGCTCGGCGGGCTGGCCGGGCTCGGCCACGGCGGAGAAATCGCGGGCGAAGGTGGACAGAGCGCTGAAGGCCGTGGTCTTTTCGCGGATCTCCCGCAGCTCGATCTGGGAAAAGTCGTTGTCCTTGCCCTGCCGGGTGTGCCGCATGAGCATGACGAGCCGGTCGGGTTCGGGGAAGGGGGCGGCCTTGAACAGCAGCGCGTCGATCAGGCTGAACATCGAGGTGTTCACGCCGATGCCCAGCGCCAGCGTGACCAGTGCGATGACGGTGAAGCCCGGGGACTTGAGCAGGGAACGAAAGGCGAACTTCATAGGCAGCGTGTAGTGGGTAGCGAATTGCTAGTAGATTGAGGGCTGGTGTGGTTTGGTTTGCTCGCTACAGCTGGATTCACTCGGCGTGCAGCGCGGCCACTGGATCCGCCGTGGTGGCGCGGCGGGCGGGCCACCAGGTCGCCAGCAGGGCGATAACAAAAATCACCACGCTGGTGCCGGCCACGACGGCCTGGTTCTGGGCGATGATGGGGCCGAGGCCCTGGCGGAGAGCCATACCCAGGCCGTAGGACCCGGCCGCGCCGAGGACCAGTCCGACCATCGTCAGACGCAGGCTTTGCTTCAGGACCATGCGGAGCACGTCGACCGTGCTGGCGCCGAGGGCCAGTCGGATGCCAAACTCGGTCATGCGCTGGTTCACATTGTTGGCCACGATGCCATAAAGGCCGATGCTGGCGAGCGCGAGGCCAAGCAGCGCGAAGGCGAGCAGGATGCCATTGATCACTATCAGATTGTGCAGGTATTGGTCCCGCATGTCCTCGAGGGTCCACACGAAGCGGGCGGCCACATCGGGCGAGGCCTCGGCCACGGCCCGGCGCAGGTCCTGCGCAAACCGGGCCGGATTGGGCCCGCGCACGGCGATCTGGAACCAGGCCCAAGGGGTGTGCGTGATCGTCGTGTAGTATTGCATGCGGGTCGGCGGTTCCTGGAACTTGATCGCGTCATCAACGTCGGCGACCACGCCGATGACTTCGCGCAGCGTCAGCTTGCCATCGGACGCCCGGGTGCCGAGCCGCTTGCCCAGCGGGCTTTCGTTCGGCCAGAAGTGCCGGGCGAGGGACTGGTTGACCACCACCTGCTCGGGTGAATCGGGCAACACATTGGCCGGAAAGGTGCGGCCGTCGAGGAGGCGGATGCCGAGGGTCTTGAAGAATCCCGGCGTCACCAGGTAATTCATTCCCTTTGGCAGATCCTTGGCGGAGGAATCCTGGCCTTCGGCAAAAATGTCGTTCGGGCCGCCACCGGTGGCGGCCGGGAGGCGCGAGGCGATGGTCACGGCCTCGACCCCGGGGATGCGCTCCAGTCCGGCGAGGATCTTGTCGTAGAAGACGCGGCGCTGCTCGACGGGGTAGGCGGCCTCCTCGATCTGCACATTGGCGGTCAGGATCATCTCACTGTCCCAGTCGGGCCGGAAGTTGATGGTGCGGTCCAGGCCCTGGATCATCATGCCGGCGACCGAAAGCAGCGTGAGGGAGAGGGCAACCTGTCCCACCACGAGGACGCGGCGGACCCAGCCCTGGCTCCGGCCGCCCGTCGACCCGCGGCCCTGTTGCTTGAGGGTTTCGTTCACATCCGTGCGGGAAGCCAGCACGGCGGGAACCAGGCCGAAGCCGATGCCCGCGAGAATGGAGATGGCGGCGGTGAACAGGAGCACCGGCCCGTCGATCGGCATGTGCAGCGTCGATGTCAGGCCCAGCCGGATGTTGCGTCCGATGATATCGTTGCCCCAGCGGGCGACGAGGAGCCCGAGGCCGCCGCCGATCACCGACAGGATGATCGATTCCATCAGCTGCTGCCGGATCAGCATCCAGCGGCTGGCGCCCAGCGCGGAGCGGACGGCGAGATCGCGGATGCGGGCCACGGCGCGGGCCATCTGCAGGTTGGCGAGATTGGCACAGGCAATGGCGAGGATGGCGGCGGCGAGGCCCATCTGCAGGGTGATGATGGTGACATTGGCGGAACCGCCGATGCGCCCGGCAAGTTGCAGCCGGAGATGGTAGCCGGCGGGATACTGCGTGGGAAAATCCTTGATCCACCGCTCCGTGAGCGGGGCCGTGACGGCGAGGGCCTGCGGCATGGACACACCCGGTGCCAGCCGGGCGAGGATGCCAAACTCGCGGCGATCCCGCCCGGTGACCTGCGAATCGGCCGGGACCAGCGGTCGAAAATAACGGCTCTCCCCGAACATGAACATGGTCCCGTAGGTGTCGGGCAGGACGCCGATGATCGTGAACACGCGGCCGTTGATCCGGAACGTCTGGCCGACCGCCTCGGGACGCGCGGCGAAATTGTCCCGCCAGAAGCGTTCGTTCAGGAGCACGACGGTATCGCGGCCCGCCACGCATTCCTCCGCCGTGAAGGTGCGGCCCAGGATCGGCGGCGTCTCGAGCACCTTGAAAATGTCCGCGTCGGCCGCGGTGCCCTGGATCTGCTCGGGGAGCCGGCCCGGCAACGTGACGGTCTCGAGCGTACCCGTGCGCAGGGAGGTGACGGAAAAAGCGCCGGCCGGATGGGCGCGAATCTCCTGCGCCTCGATGATGGAAAAGCCCAGGAACTCGGCCTGGGGCGTCTGGCCATTGACGTTGACGAGCGACTCGGGCCGCGGGAACGAAGCGGAGGCGAACAGCAATGTATTCATCAACGAATACATCGAGGAGTTCACCCCGATGCCCAGCGCGAGCGTGATCAGGGCGATGACGGTGAAGCCCGGGGACTTGAGCAGGGAGCGGAGGGCGTAGCGCATGGGAAGGAGCAAGCTTTAAGCGGCCAGCCTTAAGCCCAAGCCATGGTTCGCGCGCGTGGGTCCGCCTTCCGGCTTAGCGCTTACGGCTTAATGCTGATTAAGCCTCAGGCACGGGTCGGGTCGGATTCCATCTGCTCCTCAACGACGCGGCCGTCGAAGACGTGGATGGTGCGCTCGGCGTGGCGGGCGAACCGCACGTCGTGCGTGACCATGACGATCGTCGAGCCGGTCTTGTGGAGGGAATGGAGCAGCTCCATGACGGCGTCGCCGTTCTTGGAATCCAGGTTGCCGGTGGGCTCGTCGGCGAGGAGGACGGCGGGCGAGCCGGCGAGGGCGCGGGCCACGGCGACGCGCTGCTGTTGACCGCCGGAGAGCTGCGAGGGAAGGTGCTTGGCGCGGTGGCCCATGCCAACTTTCTCGAGGGCCTCGGTCACGCGGGTCTTGCGCTCGCTGGCGGGCATGCCGCGGTAGGTCAGGGGCAGCTCGACGTTCTCATAGACCGTGAGGTCGCCGATGAGATTGAACGACTGGAAAATGAAGCCGATCTCGCGGTTGCGGATGCGGGCGCGCTCGGGGAGCGTGAGGCCCTGGACGGGGCGGCTGTTGAGGACGTAGGTGCCATCGGTCGGCGTGTCGAGGAGGCCAAGGATCGACAGGAGGGTGGACTTGCCGCAGCCGGAGGGGCCAGCAATGGAGACATACTCACCCTTGCGGATGTCCATATGGATGCCGGAGAGGGCGTGCGTCTCGACCTCGTCGGTGAGGAAGACCTTGGTGACGCCATCGAGTTTGATGAGGGAGGGTTGGTCGGACATGGGATTCAGGGTTGGAGTTTTATAACTTCAGATGGGGGTTCCGGAGCGGGTATTGAGGTGATAACACTGCGAAAGAGCAGAAAGTTACGGCAAATCCCGGATTTCAACCGGCGTGGTCGGGTTCGGTGCCGACGAGGGCGGTGAGGAGGGCGAGGATGACGATGGGAGCGATCATGGCGTGGGATCAGTTCAATTTGATGCGGTCGTTCGAGTCATAGGGCGAGGTGTCGGAGAGGATGACCCACTCGCCGGGCTGGAGGCCGTTGAGGATTTCAATGGTGTTGACGGAGCTGCGGCCGAGCTGGACCTGGACGCGGGTGGCCTCCGTGGAGGTGAGCTTGTCGCCGTTGGTCTTGAAGATGCCGACCGTGCTCTTTTCCTGGCCGAAGGCGGGACGACCCACGTATACCACGTCGTCGAGGCGCTCGAGTTCGATGGTGCCGTCCACCGACAGGTCGGGGCGGGAGCCGCGGGGTAGGGTGTTGACGATGGTGACGTCGACGAGGACTGTGCCGTTCTGCACGGCCGGATCGATGCGGGAGACGCGGCCCTCGACGATGCCGTTGCGGGTGTCGATGGAGGCCAGCTGGCCGATGGCGATATCCTTGGCCTGCGTCTCGGCGATGCGGACCTCGGCCTTCAGCTTGGTCGGATCGGCCACGCGGGCGATGTTCTGGCCGGGTTGGACCTGGGCGCCGACCTCGACAGGCAGGGCGGAGAGCACGCCGGTCATCGAGGCGCGGACCCGGAGGGCCTCGAGCTCCTCGTTGCGCAGGCGGGACATGGAGGCGAGACGCTCGACCTCGGCCTCCTGCACGGCGAGCTGGGGCTTGATGGAATCCTTGGCGAAGGCGTAGCGCTTCTGCTCGATCTCGTGGCGCGTCGCGGACTCCTCGGCGGAAACCTTGGAGAGCTTCAGCTGCACGGGGGAGACGAGGCCGTCCTTGAAGAGCTCCTCGTTGACCTCAGCTTGCAGCCGGGCTTGCTCGTAGTTGGACTTGGCGCCGGCGGCGGTGGCCTCGGCCTGGAGCAACTGGCTTTCCAGCTGCACGCGCTGGTTGGCGAGCTGGGCCTCGGCGGCGAGGAGCTGGGACTTGGCGTTGGCGGCGGCGGAGACGACATCGGGGTTGGTCAGCTCAAGGATGAGCGTGCCGGGTTCGACGGGAGCACCGGGGCGGAGAATGATCTTGTCCACGCGGCCCTGGGTGCGGGCGGCGATCCAGCGGATTTCCTCCGGCACGAGGGTGCCGAGGCCGCGGACCTGGCGGACCATCGGGCCGCGCTTGACCACATCCATCCAGACAAGGTTCTTGTCCACGGTGGGGGCGGCGGGTTTGAGGCGGGCCAGGACGACCGTAATTGCAATCAGCGCCACGCCGGCGACGGCGGCGTAAATGATGCGTTTGCGGAGTTTTTCCTTGGCGACGTTGGGGCGGGCGATGTCCATGCAGTTCGTTGTTGGACCCACCAGTTTGCAGCGTTCGTGCCAAGTGGAAGGATAGCTGTAAGCCGTTAGCTGTAAGCTATAAGCAATACATGATGATTTCTGGCATCGATGCGTTCAGAGCGAAGCCGGGAAGTGGACGTCCCAATAGTGGGATGCCGCACCTGATTGGTAATCGACTACCTTTCCTCAGACGGCCCACACGATGCTAGGGCGAAGTGCTGTAGCTTTGGGTGGGGGGCTTGGGGCCGCTGAGATTTTTCTGGAGGGCAGGATCGATGCCCCGGCTCGTGTAGGTTGAAGCGGTTTTATACTCGACCGTCTGTTGCACGACATAGGGCGCCGGATCGGCGGGGCCGAGTTTCAAGGTGTAGTGCGCCTTCTTGAACCGAGCCAGGGTCTGGCGGTCCACGTTGTCATTGCCGCTGCCCTTGAGCAGCGCGACATCATGAACGGTGCCGTCGGCATTGACCATGACGTCGAAGGTCAAGGTCGCATCGAAGGCATTGACCGGCGACCGGCCCGGGAGATCAAAGATGTGGCCGCGCTGGTCGTAGGTGGGCAGTTCGCCCCAGGCGGTGGCGCGTGTGCCGGTGCGGATGGGGGGGGACTGGTCGCTAGTCTGCGTTGTGGTGCAGGCGCCGAGCAGAAGGGTCAGCGCGAGGAGGGGGAGGAGGCGTTTCGTCATGGCGGGGATTTGGGGTGAGGGAGTGCCGGCCCATGCACTCTTGCTGACTGAGAAAACCAAACCGGTATAGGGTTCCTCGATTATACAGTTAGACCATGTTGCCCAATTGGCGGTCGAAGGTCTGTGTCACAACGGGAGTCTCAACCTCGCGATGCAACCCGAGCGGTCGCGCCGGTTCTCAAGGGTGAGCGAGCCGTTGTGGTTCTCCGCAATCTGGCGGCAGAGGACTAGGCCGATGCCCGAGCCCGAGGGCTTGGTCGTGAAGAAGGGGACGAATAGATTCTGCACGTTGGCGATGCCTGGTCCATCGTCCTCGACGGTAATCTCCAGCGCACCGGGGATCCGGTGCCAGCCGACGCGGACGCAACACGTCGGCGGGGCCGACTGGCCGGGCTCGGGGGCGGCCTCGACGGCGTTCTTCACCAGGTTGATGATGACCTGCTCGAGTTGCGCGGCGTCGAGGTTGACGGTCAGGTCGGGTCCCTCGGTGAGCTGGACCTCGGTGCGGGTTTCCAGGGAAATCACGCGGCGCAGGAGCGGGCCGATCTCGCAGGGCTGCTTGCTCGGCGCCGGCAACTTGGCGAGCCGGGCGTACGATTGCATGAACTGGTTCAGGCCCTCGGCACGCGCCTCGATGATCTCGAGGCCGCCGCGCATGTCGTCTTCCCAGTCGGCCGGCTTCGACGGGCGGCGGAGGATGGTGCTGAGCGAGCCGGCGATGGACTTGATGGGGGCGAGGGAGTTGTTGAGCTCGTGGCCGATGACGCGCACGAGGCGCTGCCAGGCCTTGAGCTCCTCCTCGCGGAGGGGCTGGCTGAGGTCGGCGATGACAACGAGGCTGTGCGGGAGGCCGCCCTCGCGAAACATGTTGCGCCGCATGCCCCAGCGGCCGGTGCCGCCGGGAAAGGTGCGGTTGAGGATGCGCGTGGCGTCGCCGGCGAGGCAGTCGGCGAGGTCGAGCTCCTGCGCCGCGCGACCGAGGATACGCTCGGCGGGCTGGGCGATGAGTTCCTGCCCGGCGCGGTTGACGAGGCGGAGGGTCTCGTTGGCGTCGAACGCGAAGATGGCGACGTCGATCTCCTCCATGACGGTGCGGAGCAGGGCGGTGGCCTCGAGGGCGCCGAGGCGTTGCTCCTGCAGGGTGCCGCTGAGCAGATTGATCTCGGCGAGCACGTCGCCGAGGGGTTCGTCGCGGTTGGCGCCGCGGGCGCGGGTGGAGAAGTCGCCCTCGCGGAGGGCGGTGAGGAGGTTGGCCATCGTCTGCAACGGGCGCACGACGCGCTCGCGCACGGCGAGGGCATAGCCGAGCCAGAAGCTGAACATGAGCAGCCCGAGGGTCCACTGCACCTTGGGGGTGAAGTCGCCCACGAGCAGCAGGGTCAGGGCGATGACCGTGGCCGGCAGCCCGCCCAGCAGCGTGTAGTAGAACACGATCTGTTCGTGGGCGATGCGGCGTTTTTTCGGGGCGGCCATGGGCTAAGAAGATATGGCCGCAAAAAGACGCCACAGGCGCAAAGCGATAATCGCGGCACGAATAGGCATTATAGGTCCTATGGGCCGTATATAACCTATCAATTGAACGACCGCCTATAACTTGTAGCGTTCGAGCCGCCGATAAAACGCGCTGCGGCTGAGGCCGAGTTCCTCGGCGGCCTTGCGGGCGTTGCCGTCGCACCGGGCGAGGGTTTTCTTGATGAGGAAGGACTCGACCTCCTCCAGGCTCATGTCCTCAAGGCGCGGGGCGGAATTGCCGGCATTGAGGCCCAGGTCGGGCGCGCGGACGACCTTGCCCTGCGTCATGAGCACGCCGCGCTCGACGGAATGGTCGAGTTCCCGGACGTTGCCCGGCCACGCGTAGTCCTTCATCGCCTCGATCGCGGCGTCATCAAAACCGGTGATGGCCTTGCGGTAACGGGTGACGTGCTGCTTGAGGAAGTGCTGGGCGAGCAGGGCGATGTCCTCGCGGCGCTCGCGCAGGGGCGGCAGGTGAATCTGGATCGTGTTCAGGCGGAACAGGAGGTCCTGGCGGAACCGGCCGGCGGTGACCTCGGCCTGCAGGTCGGAATTGGTGGCGGAGATCAGGCGGACGTTGGCGCGGTAGGTGCGGGAGGAACCGACGCGGTCAAACTCGCCGGTCTCGAGCGTGCGCAGGATTTTCGCCTGCTGGCTCATCGGGATGTTGCCGATCTCGTCCATGAACAGCGTGCCGCCGTCGGCGAGCTCGAACCGGCCGGCGCGGTCGGCCTTGGCGTCAGTGAAGGCACCGCGCACGTGGCCGAACAACTCGCTCTCGAACACGCCCTCGGGCAGGCCGCCCATGTTGACGGAGATGAAGGCCTTGGCGGCGCGGACGGAGACGGCGTGCAGCGCCTGGGCGACGACACCCTTGCCGGTGCCGTTTTCGCCGGTGATGAGGATATTGGCGTCGGAGGGCCCGACCCGGGAGATGATCTCCAGCACGGGGCGCATCGCGGCGGACTGGGCGATGAGGTTTGGCCCGCCCTTGCCGCGGAGAATCTGGTTTTCCTGTTCCAGCCGGCGGTAGGCGCGGACGGCGCCGGCGAGCTCGAGCTGGTTCTTGACGATGGAGATGAGCCGGGGGTTGTCCCACGGCTTGGTGATGAAATCCTTGGCGCCGCGGCGCATGGCCTCGACGGCGATCTCGACGCTGGCCCATGCGGTCATAACCACGACCGGCAGGGTGGGGTCGGCGGCCTGGAGCTTGGCGAGGAGGTCGAGGCCCTCCTGGCCCGAGGTCGTGTCGCGCGTGTAGTTGAGGTCGATCATGGCCAGCGAGAAGTCGCGGGCCTCGATTGCCTTGATCACCGCGGCGGGCGACTTGACGGTCTCGATCTGGTAACCCTCGGCCTTCAGGAGCAGGCGGAGCGCTTCGAGGACATCGGGTTGGTCGTCCGCTACGAGGATGCGGTGGGGCGCGGGGTCGTTGGCTGCCATTGGATTGAGTGACGAGTTACGAGCGAAAAGAGTCAAGAGCGCGGCGGACCACGGGAAGCCGTGCGCCGGGGTCAGCATGCCGGCCGGGGATCAGCACCCGACCGGCAGGGCGATATCAGGCCGCGTGGCGCACCGGCGCCGGGCAGGGCGGGCGGCAGGCCGGAGCCTCGGGCCGGACGACTTCGGCCCGCACCTTGAGACCCTGCGTGGGCCGTGAGTAGTCGAAGATGGCGAAGGCGACGAGACCGACGGCGGTGAGCACGGCGAGGGCGAGGTCGGCGGGGATGCGGTGACTGAGGGCGAGAAGAGCCACACCGGGGGCACCGGCGGCGATGAGAGCAGAAAGGATGTTGTTGGTTGTCTTCATGGCGATTTGAGTTGCCGGTGCAATTGCTAGCGCCGTGCCAACCGGCGCGGGCCCGGGGTAAGTGTACGGATTGCAGGCAGATAAAAATTATGCAGGAAAATCGCGGCCACCGATCAAGTCGCGGATTCAACCGTGCGCGGGAGCCAAGATTCCCGCGAATGGGACGAGAAGCGTGAATCCACGGCGAGGTCGCCGTGGCTCCAATAATTCAGGTGGAGCGCGGGCGACCCCGCCCGCGAGGGTTCCTCACTCGTACCGCAACGCTTCGATCGGATCGAGCTGGGCGGCCTTGCGGGCGGGATAAAATCCGAAGAACACGCCGATCGCAGCGCTGAACGCGACCGCCCCGACGATCGCCGAGGTGGACACGAGCACGGGCCAGCCGTTCAGCTTGGAGACCAGCTGGGACGCGCCGACGCCGAGCACCACTCCGAGCGCCCCGCCCATCGAGCTGAGGATGATGGCCTCGACCAAAAATTGCGTGAGCACATCGCGACCGTGCGCTCCGACGGCGAGCCGGATGCCGATCTCCCGCGTGCGCTCCGTGACGGAGACGAGCATGATGTTCATGATGCCGATGCCGCCGACGATGAGGGAGACGCCGGCGATCGCCCCGAGCAGCACGGTCATGGTCTTGGTGGTGGCGGTGGCGGCCTCGGCCAGCTCCTGCTGGTTGCGCACCGTGAAGTCAGGCTCGCGGCCGCTGCGCCGCTGCTGGAGCAGGTCGGTCACGTCCTGCTGGATGCGCGCCATCTGCTCCGGCGACTGGGCCTGGATCAGGATCGAGTTCAGGTTCGGGCGCCGGGCGATGCGCTTGAGGTGGCTGCTGTAGGGAATGATGAGCGTGTCGTCCTGGTCCTGGCCGAAATAGTTGAAGCCCTTCGAGGCGAGCACGCCCAGGATCTTGAAGGGGATGTTCCGGATGCGCAGCGTTTGCCCGACGGGATCCATGTTCGGGAAAAGCTGGTTGGCGACGGTCTTGCCGATAACGCAGACCTTGGTGGCGCTGCGCACGTCGGCCTCGGAGAACATCTCGCCGTCCGTGACGCTCCAGATGCGGATATCGAGGTAGGTGATGTCCTCGCCGCGGATCAGGGTGTTCCAGTTGAGGCCGTTGGCGAGGACCTGGGCCCGGTCGGTGATCTCGGGGCTGACGGCGACCACCCCGGCGATCTCGCGGGAAATGGCCTGGGCATCCTCGACGGTGAGGGTGCTGGCGCTGCCCCAGCCGCCGCGCACGCCGCCGGTGGTGAAATTGCCCGGAAAGACGGAGATGATATTCTGGCCCAGGCTGGCGATGGAGGCCTCGACCTGCGACTTGGCGCCGTTGCCGATGCTGACCATGGCGATGACGGCGGCGACGCCGATGATGATGCCCAGCGCGGTGAGAATGGAGCGCATGGCGCTGCGGCGCAGCGCGCGCAGGGCCACCTTGATGATATTGAGGAAGCGCATGGCGGGATCAGTCCGTGAGTTTGTGCGCGGCCTCGGCGGAGAGGATCCGCTGCAGCTCAACGGGGGCGTCGAGCCGGCCGGAGACCGGCGTGTCGCTGACCAGCCGGCCGTCGCGCATGATGAGGTTGCGCTTGCAGTAGTGGGCGATGTCGAGCTCGTGGGTGACCATCACGAGGGTGATCCCCTGGTCGTTGAGCTTCTGGAAGACGCCCATGATCTCGACCGCGGTCTTGGAGTCCAGGTTGCCGGTGGGCTCATCGGCGAGCAGGATCTGGGGGTCGTTGATGAGCGCGCGGGCGATGGCCACGCGCTGCTGTTGCCCGCCGGAAAGCTGGCTGGGAAAATGATCGGCACGGTTGGAGAGGCCGACAATGTCCAAGCTGTGCAGGGCCCGGTCACGGACCTCGCGGGAGGTGAAGCGCCGCCGCCCGTACAGCATGGGCAGCTCGACGTTCTCGAGGGCGGTGGTACGGGAAAGCAGGTTGAAGCCCTGGAAAACGAAGCCGAGCTTCTGGTTGCGGAGGTCAGCCAGCTGGTTGCGGTCCAACCCGGACACGTCGGTGCCACCGAGGAGATAACGACCCTTGGTGGGACGGTCGAGGCAGCCCAGCAGGTTCATCAGGGTGGACTTGCCGGAGCCGCTGGCGCCCATGACGGCGACAAACTCGCCGCTGGCGATGTCGAGAGTGACGCCGCGCACGGCATGCACCGGCACCTCGCCGGAGTCATAGATCTTGTGGATTTCCTCCAGCTGGACGACGGCCGGCATGGGGAGGTCAGAAGCGGCGGCCACCACCGCCAAAGGGATTGTTGACCGGTTGCTGCGGCGCATTGCCGGCGGGACTGGCGCTGGTCACGCCGGTGATGATGACATCCCCCTCCGACAAACCACCGACCACCTCGGAGTTCACGCCATCGGTTATACCGATCTTGACGCTGACGGCCTCGGGCGTGGCGGATTTGTCGCCGCCGGGGAGGCGGTAAACGGTACGGGTCGTGATGGTCGCTTCGCCGGGGGCGGGCATGACACCGCGCTCGACGAGCAGCTTGCGCACCTGGGCCAGCTGTTCCGCGGTGGGCGGGCCGGCCCGGAAATCGACCCCAACTTCGGTGAAAATCTCGCGGGCCTTTTGGCGCTGTTCCGGCGTGGCGTCCGGCCCGAGCAGGCTGAAGCCACCGCCCCGGCGGCCGCCGCCCTCGCCACCGGCTCCCTCACGCTGGCGACGTTCGCCCCCGCCTTCATTTGCGGTGCCGTCGCGCTGACGCCGTTCGCCCGTGCCACCAGTGGTGGCGACAGCCGCAGGAGCTGCACCGGCGGCGGCGGCCGTGGCCGTGGGCGCGCCCGGCGCCGCGGTGGTCTTGGGCACCACGGTTTCGGGCAGGCGGACGCGGAGCGCGGAATTGGGAATGCGTACCGTGTCGTCGCGGCTGGCGACAATGATGGAGACATTCGCCGTCATGCCGGGACGCAACTTGAGGTCGCGGTTGTCCACGGCGATGATGGTCTCGTAGCTGACGACATTCTGCGTGGTCTTGGGGGCGTTGCGGACCTGCGTGACCTGGCCGGTGAAGGCGCGGCCGGTGAAGGCGTCCACAGTGAAGGTGACGGGCTGGGCCTCCACCACGGAGCCGACATCGGCCTCGGCCACCGCCGCGGTGATCTGCATCTTGGCGAGGTCGTTGGCGATGGTGAAGAGTGTGGGGGCGTTGAGGCTTGCGGCGACGGTCTTGCCCTCCTCGGTCTGCTTGGAGATCACCATGCCGTCGATCGGGGACCGGATGGTGCAGCGGGCGAGATCGACGTTGGCGTTCTCCACGGCGGCCTCGCGTGTGAGCAGCTGGGCGTTGGACTGCGCGAGCTGGGCCTCAGCCTGGTCGAGCTCCTGCTGGGTTACGAGGGACTTGGCGAAAAGCTCGCGGGTGCGCTGCGTGTTGAGTTCCTGCAGGCGGTTGCTGGCTTTGGTCGAGGCGAGGTCGGCCTGGGCCTGCCGCAACTTCTGCTTGTAGGTGGCGGGGTCGATCTCAGCGATGATCTGGTCCTTTTTCACCACGGTATTGAAGTCGGCGTGGAGCTTCACGATGAGGCCGGAAATCTGGCTGCCGACATCGACGGAGAGCACGGCATCGAGCTGTCCCGTCGCGGTGACCGCCTGCCGGACACTGCCCTTGGAGACCACGGCCGTGTTATAGACGGGGGGCTGGGCGGCGGTGCGGGTGCGCTGATAATAATAATAGCCGCCGCCGGCTGCGGCCAGGAGAGCAAGGACAAGGGTGGTGGAGACGAGTCGGGAGGAGGCCATGGCGTGAGGGTTTACCTTAGGCAAGGGGACGGTTCGCGCAACTTATTCGAATGATTGAAGGTCATGGGTTTCCGGCGAGCCGGGGACTGCCGTTCTCCAGACGCCGACTGGGCGGGGCGGGTTACCGTCCCCGGCAACTTGGCGGCCTCGCCGATCCGCCTCAGAAAGTACGCGTGTAACTGCCGCCGTGCTCATCCTCGAAGGTGAGCGAATT
>Ga0255338_1003314_pt1 | contig 19701 bp, 23 predicted proteins | sample MeOH1_35cm_T4_19_FD_203715 | JGI IMG/M metagenome (GOLD analysis project Ga0255338, IMG submission 203715) | Sandy soil microbial communities from University of British Columbia, Vancouver, Canada - MeOH1_35cm_T4_195 | ecosystem: Engineered > Artificial ecosystem > Sand microcosm > Unclassified ...
CGCGACGATGTCGGCGGCCGCAGCGTCGCCCCGGTTGGTGATCGCCAGCGTGTGCTTGGTCGACAGGGACGCCCGTCCCGGCGCACCGAAGCCGCGCCCGAACCCCGCGTGCTCGATCAGCCACGCCGCGCTCGTCTTGACGGCGTCCTCGCCGGGCACGGCGTACCGCGGGGCGCCGTCCGGCAGGCCGGCCGCGTCGCTGGGCGGCAGCACCGGGTTGGTGAAGAAGGAGCCCGCGCTCCAGGTGTCGTGGTCGGTCACGTCGAGCAGCATCCCCTTGCGGGCGCGCAGGGCAAGCACGGCGGCCCGCACGTCGAGCAGCGGCGCGCGCTCCCCCACGGCAACACCGAGCTCGCGCGCCAGCTCCGGGTAGGCGATCCGTGCCGAGAGCCCGCCCTGCCGCAGCTGGAACGTCACGTCGAGCACCACGTAGCGCGGCGTGGGTGCCCAGGGGGCGCGCGGGTCGTCGTCGGACGCCTTCATGGACCGCTTGAGCAGCGACGAGCGGTAACCGAAGCGCAGGTCCGCGAACGCCAGCGTGCGCACACGCGCGCGGTCGCGGTCCCAGACCCGCACGCTCGCGAGCGTCTGGGCCACCTCCTGGCCGTACGCGCCGACGTTCTGCACGGGCGTCGCACCGGTGGACCCCGGGATGCCGGACAGCGCCTCCAGCCCGTACAGCCGGTGGCTCGTCGCCTCCTCCACCACCCGGTCCCACGGCGTGCCGGCGGGCACCTGGTACGTCACGCCGGCGCTCGCCGAGTGGTCCGGCACGTCGATGCCCTCGCGCACGTCCCGCACGACGACGCCGGGGAACCCCTCGTCGGCCACCAGGAGGTTCGACCCGCCGCCGAGCACCAGCAGCGGCTCGCCGGCCTCGTCGGCGGTGCGGACCGCGTCGATCAGCTCGGCCTCGGTGCCCGTCTCGACGTACCGGCCGGCCGGTCCGCCGACGCGCAGGGTGGTCAGCGCCGCCAACGGCGGCGCGGTGGTCGGAGCGGTCATCCGTCCAGGGTAGGCCGCCGCGGCGGGCGGACCGCGCCCACGGCGAGCAGGCCGAGCGTCACCGGGCCGAGCACCGCCAGGAGCGCGTGGCGGTAGCCGACCGAGTCGGCGAGCGCGCCCAGCAGTGGCGGCCCGGCCAGCATCGAGGCATAGGAGATGGTCGCCACCACCGAGACGCGGGCGGCCGCCCGCACGGGGTCGTCGGACGCGGCGCTCATCCCGATGGGGAACGGCAGCGCGACCCCCGCGCCCCACGCGGCGACGCCCACCAGCGCCAGCCACAGCGGCCCGACGAGGCCGAAGCACCCGATGCCCACCACGACCAGCGCTCCGGAGATGCGTAGCGCCACCACCCGGCCGTACCGGTCCACCAGCCGCGTGCCGAACCAGCGCATCAGCGTCTCGACGGTGACGAACACCGCGAGGGCTGCCGCGCCGATCGCCTCGCCCGCGGAGAAGTCGTCGGTGACGGCCAGGCTCAGCCAGTTCTGCGCGGACACCTCCGACAGACCGAAGGCCAGCAGCACCACACCGATCAGCAGCGTGCGCCGCTCCACCCACGCCAGACCGGCTCCGGCGCCACGCCGACGGCGCGATGCCTGTAGCGCGACCCCGGGCGGCACCTGCGGCGACGGCGCGGGCTCGACGGCGAGCGGGGCGTGCCCGACCGGGAGGAACGAGGCAGCCGCCACCATGGCGGCCAACGACGACACCGCGGCCAGCACGGGCACGTGCACCCCGACCCGCACGCCGCCCGCCGCCGCGAGGGCGGCCAGGCCGGCGGCGACGGCGGTCCCCAAGGAGTAGCCCGCGTGGTAGCGCGGCATGATGGTGCGCCCCAGGCGCTGCTCGACGAAGGCGCCCTCGAGGTTCATCGCCGCGTCCCACAGCGCCGAACCCACCCCGTAGGCCACGAGCCCGGCCGCGGCGACTGGCACCCGGCCCGCCTCGACGCCCAGGGACGCCAGGGTGAGCCCGATCGCGCTCAGCACCGCCGCGGCCGTCACAGTGCCGCGTGTGCCGAGCCGGTGGACCACCAGACCCGTCGCCGGCAGTGCGAACAGCGCGCCGAGCGAGCCGACGAGCAGCAGCAGTCCCACCTGGCCGGGCGCGAGACGCAGCCCGTCGCGGATCGCAGGCAGGCGCGCCGCGAGGGTGCCGCGCGTGACGCCGATCGCGATGAACACCGCGAACACCGCGAGCGAGGCGCGGCGGGCGCCCACCGCGAAGGTGCCCGGCCCGTCGCCGGCCGGGCGGACCGCGGCGGGCCTCGTCACACCGCCTCGTCGACCGCCTTGGCGGCCGCGCGCTCCCCGTCCGCCGGCCGCAGCGGCGCGGCCGCGCCGACGACGGCCAGCCCCAGCACCACCGGCACGGCCACCGCGAGCAGCGCGTGCCGGTAGCCGACACGGTCGGCGAGCAGGCCGAGCAGCGGCGGACCGGCGAGGAACGCGCTGTAGCCGATCGTCGCGACGACGGACACCCGGGCGGAGGCGCGCACCGGGTCGTCAGCGGCGGCGCTCATCCCGACCGGGAAGCCGAGCGCGGCGCCGGCGCCCCAGGCGATCACGCCGAGCATCGCCAGCCACAGCGGCCCGACGAGCGTGAACACCCCGAGGCCCACCAGCGCGAACGCCGCGCACAGCCGCAGCACGGCGACGCGCCCGTACCGGTCGAGCAGCGTGGTACCGAACCAGCGCATCGCGGTCATCGCCGTGACGAACACCCCGAAGCCCAGGGCTCCCATCGCGTGGCCGACGTCGAAGCCGTCCACCACCGCCAGGCTCACCCAGTCGTTGGCCGCCCCCTCGGTGAGGGCCGCACCGAGCACGACGAGGCCCACCAGCAGGGTGCGCGGCTCCAGCCACGTCGCGAGCACCGCACGCACGCCGCGGTGCGGGGCCGGTGCGATCGCCGGGTCGTCCATGGCCGCGTCCGTCGGCAGCGGGGCCGCTGCGACGCCGTGGTCGTCGGGCAGGAAGAACCGGGTCGCGACGATCGCGGCGGCGCTCGAGAGCACCACCGCCACGGGCACGTGTACGACGACCGGCACGTGCACCCCGGCGACCAGGGCGGCGACGCCGGCCGCCGCCATGGTGCCGAAGGAGAAGCCCGCGTGGTACCGCGGCATGATCGTGCGCCCCAGGTGCTGCTCCACCAGCGCACCCTCGAGGTTCATCGCCGAGTCCCACAGCGCGGTGCCGATGCCGAAGGCGATCAGGGCGGGCACCACGAGCCACACCTGGCCCAGCGCCACGCCCACCGAGGCGAGCACCAGGCCCACCGCGTCCACCACCGCGAAGGTCGCGATGGTGCCGCGGGCGCCGAGCCGCGGCACCACGAGCCCGGTGGTGGGCAGCGCGGCCAGCGAGCCGATGGCACCGACGAGCAGCAGCAGACCCATCTGCGCCTCCCCGAGGCCCAGGCCGTCGCGGATCGCGGGCAGGCGCGCGGCCCACGTCGCGAAGTTGAACCCGTTGAGGATGAACACCGTGAAGACGGCCGCGGAGGCGCGGCGCACGACGGGGGTTGGAGCGCTGGTCATCTGCGGGGCCTCCACGGGGTCGACGCTGCCACGACGCGACGGACCACGTCGACTCCCGAGCGGGACGTCGGGTCGCCGACGAGGGCGAGCTGGTCGGGGAACGGTGCGCCGCGGGGCGCCGTCGGGGCGGTGGCGACCCCGGCCGGTGCCGCCGCCGCGGGGCCGGCTTCGTCGGACGGGATCGGTGCGGTCTCCTCGCCGGGCGCGCGGCGGACGGCGCCGGCCAGCGCGACGATCGTCACCAGCGGCACCGCGACGAGCATCAGGGCGCCGCGGGCACCCAGCGTCTGGGCCACCAGGCCGAGCGCCGGCGGGGCGATGATCGCGGCGATCGCCCCTCCGGCCGTCGCGACGGCGACGCGGCCGGCGGCGCGCAGCGGGTCGTCCGCGGAGGCACCCATGCCGATCGGGGCCACCATCGCGGCACCCGCGCCCCACAGCGCCACGCCCAGCACGGCGAACGGCAGGCCCGGCGCCAGGCCGAAGACGAGCAGCCCCGCGATCGCCGCCAGCCCCGACGCCCGCAGCACGGCGCGCCGGCCGAACCGGTCGATGAGGCGGGTGCCGAGGGCCCGGCACACGGTCATCGCGCCGACGAACACGCCGAGCACCACGCCGCCGGTCGCCTCCGGCCGGTCGAACCCGTCCACCACGGCGAGCGAGAGCCAGTTGTTGGCCGACCCCTCGGACAGGGAGCCCGCGAACACCATCGCGGCGATGAGGAGGGTGCGCCGCTCGAGCCACGGACCGGCCGTGGCGCTCGGGCGTCGGCGGGGGCGGGCGGTGGGTCGGGCGTCGCCGGCTGCCGGCCACACCACCGGCCGGGCCGCCAGCTCGTCGGGCTGCGGCGGGAGCACGGCGTCGAGCGAGGCGAAGCGCCAGACGACGGTGACGACCCCGACGGCCGCCAGCTGCACCCCCACGGGGACGCCCGCACGCGAGGCCAGGGCACCGACCACCGAGCCGGCGACCGCGCCGAGGGAGAACGCGGCGTGGAACTGCGGGATGACGGTGCGGCCGACGGCGCGCTCGATCCGCGCGTTCTCGACGTTGAACACGACGCTGGTCACCGCGCTGCCGGCACCGTTGAGCAGCAGGCCCGCCGCGAGCAGCGGCACCGACCCCACCTGCGGGCCGATGCCCATCAGCGCGCTGCCGACGCCGAGCACCACCCCGGACGCGGCGAGCACGCCGCGGTTGCCCAGCAGTCGCACGGCGCGGGGCGTCAGCATCACGGTGGCGAGCGACGCCAGCGAGCCCACCAGCAGGAGCATCCCGATGTCGGCCGTCGTCAGCCCGAGCGAGTCGCGGATCGCGGGGATCCGGGCCAGCCAGCTGGTGGACAGGATGCCGGTGAGCACGTTGAGGCCGAGGTGCAGCACGCGGGCGCGCGTCACGGCGCTCGTGGTGCGGGGGGCCAGCGGCACGGACGCTCCTGCGGGCGGATCGAATCGATTCGATACGCCCGCCGACGTAGCGGTCGAATCGTTTTGAGGGTTCCGGCCATTCTGGCCGCTACGCTGACCGGACGTCAAACAACCGGCGCCCGCCGGCACGGGTCCTGCCACCGCCCGACGCGCCCCCGACCAGCTCGACCGACGAGGAGACCAGGTGCCCCACCCGCGCCCGACGCTCGCGGACGTCGCCGCGGCCGCGGGTGTCTCGGTGTCCACCGCCTCCCTCGCGTTCTCCGGCGCCGGACCCATCGCCGCCGCCACCCGCGATCGCGTCCTCGAGCACGCCAAGGCCCTCGGTTACAGCGGGCCCAACCCGCTCGGGCGGCAGCTGCGGCGCGGCCGGTCCGGCATCGTCGGCGTGGTGGTGGGCGACGCGCTGCGCCGCTCCTTCCGTGACCCCGTCTCGGTGCAGGTGCTCGACGGCATCACCGCCGAGATCGGGCCGCTGGGGCTCGGCGTGCTGCTGATCCCCGGCTCGCACGACGAGGCCGAGCCCACCATCGACCCGCTGCTGCAGTCGGCGGCGATGGACGTGGCGATCATGCTGTGGGGCGGGACGCTCGACGAGCGCGTGCTGGACGTGCTGCAGCGGCGCGGCATCCCGACGGTGCTGATCGAAGGCCGCGCGGAACCCGGCCGCTCGGTGGTCGACATCGCTGACCGCACCGGCATCGCCGAGGTGACGCGCATGCTCGTCGGGCAGGGGCACCGCCGCATCGCCGTGGTGACGCTGCCGTTCGGCCCCGACCACGTCACGGGCGTGGCCGACGACCGGCGCCGCGGGGCGATGCGCTGGCACCTGACGCGACGCCGTCTGGCCGGCGTCTACGACGCGGGCGTGGAGCCCGTGGCGATCTACGAGTCGGCGGGGTCGCTCATCGAGCACGGCGCGGCCGCCGCGCGAGTGCTGCTGGCCGGTCCCGACCGGCCCACCGCCGTGCTCTGCCAGTCGGACCTCCTGGCCGGCGGGGTGGTGGTCGCCGCGCGCGAGCTCGGCCTGCGGGTGCCGCAGGACGTCTCGGTGGCGGGCTTCGACGGCCTCGACCTGCCATGGCTCGCGCCCGACGTGCTGACCTCGGTGCGGCAGCCGCTCGCGGAGAAGGGCCGCGCCGCCGCCCGCGAGGCGATGAGGCTGCTGGCCGGCGAGCCGGCGCAGTCGATCGAGCTCCCGGTGGAGCTCGTCGTCGGCACGACGACGGCCCCTCCCGCTTCCTGACGCCCTCCCCTCGGAACGCCCAAACGCTCGGAGGCTCGGAGGCTCGCAGACTCGGAGACTGCGACGCGGTCCGCGAGGCCCTGCGCAACGTCCGAGGAAGTGGGGGCCCTACCCCACACTTCCTCGGACGTTGCGGGGTCAGGGGAGGTGGATCGTCGCCTGGGCCTTGCCGAGGACGCGGGCACCGTCGACGGTCACCTCGAGGTCGATGCGCGCCGTGCCGGCCTCGGCATCCAGTGCCCCCACGGTCGCGACGACGTCGAGCGTCGCCTCACCGTCCGCGGGGACCGGCACCGGCCGCGTGAACCGCGTCCCGTACTCGACGACGAGCCCCGGGTCCCCGAGCCGGTCGACGAGGACCTGCACGGCGGCGCCCATCGTCCACATGCCGTGGGCGATCACCCCGGGCAGGCCCACGGCGAGCGCCGCGGCCTGGTCCTGGTGGATCGGGTTCTGGTCGCCGGATGCGTTCGCGTAGCGGACCAGCCGGGCGCGGTCGACGCGGACGGTGCCGCGCGCGACGACGTCGCCGACCGCCACGTCCTTCACGGGCGCACCGCCAGGGTGGAGACGACGGTGGCGACGGGCGCTCCGGCCTCGTCGGACACCTCGACGCGCGTGGTGACCATCCCCAGGCCGGCGCGCTCGGTCACCGAGTCGACGTGCAGCGTGGTGACCAGGCGGTCGCCCGCGTGGATGGGACGCACGTGGGTGAACCGCTCGTCGGCGTGCACCACGCGTGCGAAGTCCACCCCGGCGGCCGGGTCCTGCACGTACTTCGCCTCGGCGCGCTGCGCGACGACGACCGCCCACGTCGGCGGCGCGATGACGTCCGGGTACCCCAGCAGGCGCGCGGCGGCGGGGTCGGTGTGGGCCGGGTTGCTCGCGCCGACGGCCTCGGCGAACGCGGCGAGCTCGGCCCGGGTCACCTCGTAGGGCTCGTCGGGCGCGAACTCACGCCCGGCGAACGAGGGGTCCACCGGCAACCGAGGTCAGCGGGTCTCGCGGTGCACCGTGTGCCGCCCGTCACGCGGGCAGTACTTCTTCAGCTCGAGCCGGTCGGGGTCGTTCCGCCGGTTCTTCTTGGTGATGTAGTTGCGCTCCTTGCACTCCGTGCAGGCGAGCGTGATCTTCGGACGGACGTCCTGCGCCTTGCTGGCCATGGCGTTGCCACCTCTGCGACGTTCTGTGAGTCACCCCGGCGCAGGGGCGTCCGGGAAGCTGGGGCCACCGCGCGACGGGCATCCGAGGGACACCCCCGCGCGCACGGCCGGCCCATCCTACGGCATCACCGGGGCACCGGCCGACGCCGGAGCGATCCCCAGGTCCGCGAGCAGCGCCTCGACCCGGCGCCGGATCTCGTCCCGCACCGGGCGCACCATCTCGATCGGCTGGCCCGCCGGGTCGTCGAGCTCCCAGTCCTCGTAGCGCTTGCCGGGGTAGAACGGGCACGTGTCGCCGCACCCCATGGTCACCACGACGTCGGAGGCCTTGACCGCGTCGGTGGTGAGGACCTTCGGCTGGGCGCCGGCGATGTCGACGCCCACCTCGGCCATCGCCTGGACGGCCACCGGGTTGACGGCGTCCGCGGGTGTGGAGCCGGCCGACAGCACCTCGACCGCGTCGCCGGCCAGCGCCGACAGGAAGCCGGCGGCCATCTGCGAGCGGCCGGCGTTGTGGATGCAGACGAACAGGACGGTGGGACGGTCGGCGGTGGCGGTCATGGGTGCTCCTCAGGCGGCGGGCAGGACGAGGTCGGGCAGGAGGTCGTGGACGAGGGCGCGGACCCGGGCGTCGATGTCCGCCTGGATGGCGGCCACGCCTTCGGGCGAGGCCAGGGCCGGATCCCCCACCACCCAGTCCTCGTAGCGGATCCCGGGGTAGGTCGGGCAGACGTCGCCGCACCCCATGGTCACCACGACGTCGGCGGCGCGCACGGCGTCGTCGGTCAGCGGCTTGGGGTAGGCGTCGGCGGCGGCGCCGAACGCGTCGAGCGCCGGCTGGACCGCCGAGTGGACGGCCCGTGCCGGCGTCGACCCGGCGGACCGCACGACGATCGCGTCCCCGGCGTACCGGCGCACCAGTGCCGCCGCCAGCTGCGAACGCCCGGCGTTGGCGACGCAGACGAACAGCACGTGCGGCGTCCCGTCACCGCCGCGGCCGTGGCGGAGGTCCTCCAGCCGCTGGCGGGCGAACTTCTCGGCGAGCACCACGAGGTGCGCCCGTACGCCGGACGTCCGAGCCAGCGCGGTGGCCGAGTCGCGCACCACTGCGGTGACCTGCGCGGGGTCGAGGTCCGGGTAGCGCGCGGCGAGCTCGCCGGCCACACGGTCGAGGACGGGATCGAGGTCCTCCAGCGCCTCGTCCTCGGCCCCGGGCCCCTCGGGTCGCGCCTCGACCGCCGCGGGTGCGAACTCGTCGAGCAGCGCGCGGACGGCCGCCCGGTACCGCCGGGCGATCGAGTAGTGGACCCAGGTCCCGCGCCGGTCGGCGACGAGCAGGCCGGCGTCCTTGAGCACCTTGAGGTGGTGGGACACGGTCGGCTGCGACACGGCGGCGAGCTCGGCGACGTCGCAGACGCAGACCTCGCCCGCCGGGCTGGTGGCAATGAGGGACAGCGCCCGCAGGCGCAGGGGGTCGGCGAGCGCCTTGAGCACCCCGCCGAGCGCCGCAGCCGCGCCGGGTCCCATCGCGCGATCGACCACCGCCGGCCCGCCCGGCGCGCAGTCGGTGGTGCCGGTCGTCATCGTCCCACCCGCTCCGCGTCCGCGCCCTGCCGGGCCCGCGGCCAGCGCCGGGCCAGGGCGAGCGACACGTACACGAGCCCGACGAGCACCGGGACCTCGATCAGCGGTCCGACGGTCCCCGCGAGCGCCTCGCCGGACGTGGCGCCGAACGTGCCGATCGCGACGGCGATCGCCAGCTCGAAGTTGTTCCCGGCAGCGGTGAAGGCCAGCGTCGTCGTACGGGGGTAGCCCAGGCCGAGCGCACGCCCGACGACCATGCCCGCGCCCCACATCAGCGCGAAGTATGCGAGGAGGGGCAGCGCGATGCGCACCACGTCGAGCGGGCGCCGCGTCACCTGGTCGCCCTGGAGCGCGAAGAGCAGCACGATCGTGAAGAGCAGCCCGTACAGCGCCCAGGGCCCGATACGGGGCACGAACCGCGACTCGTACCAGACCCGCCCGCGCCGTGCCTCGCCGATGCGGCGCGACGCGAAGCCCGCGAGCAGCGGGACGCCGAGGAACACGAGCACGTTGAGGGCGATCTGACCGATCGAGACGTCGAGCCCCTGGGTGTCCAGGCCGAGCCAGCCGGGCAGCACCGTCAGGTAGAACCAGCCGAGCAGCGAGAAGGCCACCACCTGGAACACCGAGTTGAGGGCGACGAGCACCGCCGCCGCCTCGCGGTCGCCGCAGGCCAGGTCGTTCCAGATCACCACCATCGCGATGCACCGCGCGAGCCCGACCACGATCAGCCCGGTCCGGTAGGCCGGCAGGTCCGGCAGGAGCGCCCACGCCAGGGTGAACATCACCGCAGGCCCGACGAGCCAGTTGAGCAGCAGCGAGGTGACGAGGAGCCGGCGGTCGCCGGTGACCGAGGCGACCCGGTCGTAGCGGACCTTCGCCAGCACCGGGTACATCATCACCAGCAGGCCGAGGGCGATCGGGAGCGAGAGGCCGGCGACCTCGAGCCGTTCCAGCCCGCGGCCGAGCGAGGGCACGAAGCGGCCGAGCAGCAGGCCGGCGGCCATCGCCAGGGCGATCCAGGCGGGCAGCCAGCGGTCGAGGACGGGCAGGCGCGCCGCCGCCGCGCGGACCGGTGCCGCCTCGACGGCCGCCGTCGTCACGCCAGGACCTCCTCGACGGCGGCGACGATCTGCGGCTTGGGGCGGGCGCCGATGAGCGTGGCGACCACCTCGCCACCGCGGAACAGCGCGAGCGTGGGGATGGACACGACGCCCAGGCGCTCGACGGTGGCGGAGTTGGCGTCCGCGTCCACCTTCGTCACGAGGAGCCGGCCCGCGTACTCGTCGGCCAGCTGCTCGACGATGGGCGACACCTGCCGGCACGGCACGCACCAGGAGGCCCAGACGTCCACCAGCACGGGGAGCTGCGACGCGAGCACCGCGGCCTCGAAGGTCTCGTCGGTCACCGCGAGGACGCTCTGATTCGACATGTCTCTATATTGACGAATCTCGAATCAGGAGGCAAGCGCGGTGCGGCGGAGAAGGCCCGCACTCACCGCCCCGCACCGAGGTGTGACACCAGGTGGTCCACCACGCCGCCGAGCGCGCCGGGAACCAGCGCGTAGTACGCCATCACGCCGCGCTTGTCACGGCGCAGCAGCCCCGCCTCGACCAGCACCTTCATGTGGTGGGACACCGTCGGCTGGCTGAGGCCCACGGGCCCGACGAGGTCGCAGATGCAGGCCTCGCCGCCGTCGTGCGCCGCGATGAGGGACATCAGCCGCAACCGCATCGGGTCCGCGAGCGCCTTGAGCGTCGCGGCGAGCGCCTGGGCGTCCGGCTCGTCGATCGTCGGGCCCGCCTGCGGCGAGCAGCAGGCCACGCCGGCGGCGTCGAGCTGAACCACGGGCAGGGGCGCGAGAGGCATGACCCCAGGATCCCTCAAGAATCGATGATTGTCGATATTGACAGGCATCGATCAAAGGTCCACGATGCTCCATCGACAGTCATCGATGCCTAGGGAAGGGTTCGACGATGAGCGACCTCCAGCAGCAGATCCGTGACGAGGTCCGCGAGCACTACGCGCTCGCGGTGACACAGGCCGTCGGCACCGGGTGCTGCGCCGCCGGGTCCGGGTGCAACGCGTCCTACGACCCGGCCGAGCTGGCGAGCCTGCCGGCGGAGGCGCGGTCCGCGTCCATGGGTTCCGGCAACCCGACGGCGATCGCCGAGCTGGCGCCGGGGGAGCGCGTCGTCGACCTCGGCTCGGGCGGCGGCATCGACGTGCTGCTCGCCGCACAGCGCGTGGGGCCGGACGGCTTCGTCTACGGCGTCGACATGACCGACGAGATGCTCGCGGTCGCCCGCGCGAACGCCGAGCGCGCCGGGGCGACCAACGTCGAGTTCCGCCGCGGCGTCATCGAGTCCCTGCCGCTGGCCGACGCGAGCGTCGACGTGGTGATCTCCAACTGCGTCATCAACCTGTCCCCGGACAAGCCGGCCGTGCTGGCGGACGCGTTCCGCGTGCTGGTGCCCGGCGGCCGGCTGCGCGTCTCCGACCCGGTGGCCGGCGACGAGCTGACATCCGACGACCGCGCGGCGCTCGGCGACTACGCCGGCTGCGTGGGCGGCGCTCTGTCGCGCGACGAGTACCTCGACCTGCTGGGCCGCGCCGGGTTCGCCGACGCGGAGGTCACCTTCACCGGACGCTCCCCCAACGGCGTCCACCCCGCGGTGATCCGCGCCACCAAGCCCTCCGAGGAGTCCTGATGGACCCGATGCTGTTCCTCATGTCGTACGGCACCATGCAGCGCCAGCTCGACGAGAACGCACGCCTGCGGCTGCAGCGCGGCCGCGCCGAGGCGCGTGAACGTCGGCCGGGCCTGTGGCGCACGCTGCGCGAGGCTGTGACGGCGGCCGTGGCGCGGACCGGTCGGCGGACCGGTCGGCGGACCGCCGTCGCTGCGCTCGACGTGCCGTTCTGCTGCCCGGCCTGACGCGCCGTCCGGCCGCCGGCACCCGGCCGCGCACCTCCCCGGTGCCACTCGGTACGGTGAGGGCACGCCGCAGCCGAGCGGCCGGGGAGCGGGGACGTCATGACGGTGGGTCCGCGGTGAGCCAGCTGGTCCTGCTCCGCAACGGGCAGAGCCTGGCGGACGCGCGCAACGCGTTCGCGGGCCTGCTGGACCCGGAGCTGACGGTCACCGGGATCTCGGAGGCGCACACCGTCGCCGACCTGCTGGCCAGCCGCGGCGTCGGCGTGGACCTCGTGGTCACCTCGCCGTTGGCGCGCGCCGAGCAGACGGCCGACGCGATCGTCGAGCGGCTGGGCAGCGCGCCCGAGCGCCTGGTGTCGTGGCGGCTGGCGGCACGCGACCTCGGCTGCCTCACCGGTGTGGCGAAGCCCCGTGCGGTGGCGCTGTTCGGCGTCGACAACCTGACGCAGTGGCGGTTCGCCACCGACGGCCGCCCGCCGCCGGCCAGCCCGGAGCGGGTGCGCACGTGGGCGTGGCAGCCGCCGGCCGACCTGGTGCACCGGCTCCCCTTCGGCGACGGCGAGTCCCTGCGGCAGGTCCAGGAGCGGCTGACGCCGCTGTGGGCGACCCTGCGCGGCAAGCTCGCCGAGGGGCGCACCGTGCTCGTGGTGGCCCACACCGACTCGCTGCGGGCGCTGCGGCGCATCGTCGAGGCCCGGTCGGAGGACGTCACCGACGCGCTGCGGGTGGTGCCGGCCCAGCCGCTGGTCTACCGCACCAACCCCAGCGGGAACGTCGAGCCGCCGGCGACGTACCTGGAGGAGCAGGCCCGGACCTGCTGAGGACGAAGCCCCCGGGGCGGGCTCGGGCCTCTACCGGGCCGCGCTACGGCCGGTCACCGTCCGGCGCCGCGTCGCGGGCCTCCTCGCGACCCTCGTCACGGGCCGCCTCGCGGGCCGCCTCGCGGTGCTCCTCCCGGTAGTCCGGCCGCGGCGGCTGTCGCAGCTGCACCGACCCCTCGCCACCCTCGCGGCCGCCGTACGGCCGGCCGTGGTCGGCCTCCTCCGCGCGTTCGAACGACAGCGCCCAGTCCCCCACCCGGAACGTCGCCCCGGTGCGCAGCACCTGCGGCACCGGCGTGGCCGTCGGGTCTTCCTCGGGGCCCGCCGGCGCCTCACCGGGGCCCAGCAGCACCAGGACGTACTCATCCCGCTCGTCGTGCCGCACCTGCGCGTGCCGCGCCGCCAGCCCGGGCAGGCTGATGTCCGCGTCCGGTGCGGAACCGATGGTGGTCACCTCGCGGTCCAGCGGGAACACCTGCTGCGGCTGGCCGGACCAGCCCTGCCGGTCCACCGCCAGCCGTAGCCGCGGCCGGCCCTCGCCGTACCCCGCATGGGTGGTCGTCACGCCGCTCATGGCGCACCTCCGGTGCCGTCGCAGGTCGCACGGCGCCCCGGCCCGACGCCCCCGCCATGCTCACGCCGGTCTGACACAGGCCGCGCTCCCGCTGCTGACGGAGGGCAGCGCCATCATCAACGTCTCCTCGATCCAGGCCTACGAGCCGTCCGCCCCGCTCATCGACTACGCCTCGACCAAGGCAGCGATCAACAACATCACCGTCAACCTCGCCGCCGAGCTGGGACCGCGCGGGATCCGGGTCAACGCCGTGGCTCCCGGACCCATCTGGACGCCGCTGCAGCCGGCGACGCAAGAGCCCGACCACCTGGCGGAGTTCGGCAAGAACACCCCGTTCGGGCGGGCCGGCCAGCCCGCCGAGGTCGCCCCGGCCTTCGACTTCCTCGCCTCGCAGCGGGACGCAGGCTACGTGTCCGGGACGGTGCTCGGCGTCACCGGGGGCCGGCCCGTCTTCTGAGAGCCGCTGTTGCGCGCGGCCGCGCTTCGTGCCTAGTTTCGCCGTGGGTCAGGCGACGGCCCGGGCGTGACATGCGGAAGGGAAACCCGCGATGGCGAGTAACCCGAACGATGTGACGTCCGCCCTGACGGCGGGCGTCTCGCACCACACCGGCTCGTTCACCTACGACGTGCGCACGGACCGCTGGTGGTGGTCCGACGAGGTCTACCGCATGCACGGGTTCGAGCCCGGCGAGGTGGTACCGACCACGGCGATGATCCTTGCCCACAAGCATCCGGAGGACCGCGAGCGGTACGCCGGTGCCCTGACCACCACCGCCCTGCTGGGCGGCTCGTTCGCCTCGGTGCACCGCATCGTCGACGCCCAGGGGCGCGAGCGCGTCCTCGCGGCGATCGGCGTGGCCCAGTCGCAGGGCGACCTGCCCGTCACCCAGATCACCGGCCACTTCGTGGACATCACCGCGTCGGTGCGGACCCTGGCGGCGACCGAGGCGACCCGCCAGATCCGCGCGGCGGACTCCCACCGCGCCGTGATCGACCAGGCGATGGGCATCACGGCGGCGCGCACCGGCCTGACGGTCGAGGAGGCGTTCGACCTGCTGCGCGGGGCGTCGATGCGCTCCAACGTCAAGCTGCGCGTCCTCGCCGAGCGCGTCGTCGCCAACGCCTCCCAACCTCAGGCCGAGCAGCAGGACTCGCCCCCGGCGTGGCTCCTCGAGGCCGCCCGGGCGTCGGACACGCCGCTGCGGGAGGTGCCGGATGCCGACCGTTGACCGCCGCGGGCGGGTCCGCACGGAGGAGCTGCCCTCCACCATCCAGCGTTCCGACGCCAAGGCGCAGCGCACCTACGCCAAGGCGCACGACTCGGCGGTGAAGGAGTACGGCGAGGGCGAGCGGGCGCACCGCGTCGCGTACGCCGCGCTCAAGCACACGCACGAGCGTGTCGGCGACCGGTGGGTGCCCAAGGAGCACGCCGGCCCCTCCGACGCCCAGGCGGCGGGGGGACGCGGCAGGCGCACCCGCGCGACGGCCGGCGGCGTGGACGCCAACGCCTCCAAGCGGCACCTCTACGACGTGGCCCGGGACCTGCACGTCAAGGGCCGCTCCACGATGACCAAGGCAGAGCTGGTCGACGCCATCCAGCGCGCGAACGACAGCGCCGCGCGCCGCGCCCGCGAGCGCTGAGATGGCCCGCCCGGCCCGCGCCGGTGCGATGCGCGAGGGCGGCAGGCCGCGGTTCTTCACGGCCTACTCCTTCGCGATCGTCACCGGGGGCCTGTTCCTGCTCTCGCTCGCCGCGCAGCTGGTGTTCCAGCTGATCGAGGTGCGCAACGACGCCGCCAGCCACGGCGAAGCGTTCACCTGGCCGGTGTTCTGGCCGCAGTTCCTGTCCTCGGTGTTCGAGAACTGGCAGTCGGAGTTCCTCCAGCTGGTGTGGCAGGCGGCCGGCCTGGCGCTGTTCTTCTTCTGGGGCTCCTCGCAGTCCCGGGAGGGCAACGACCGCGTGGAGGCCAAGATCGACGCGCTGCTGCGGCGCGAGGGCTTCGACCCGCAGGACTTCGAGTACCAGGAGGAGCGTCGGGCGGAGGCGCAGGAACACCAGGGGCCGAAGGGCTGAGGCCGTGATCCGGCACACCGTGCGGTTCGACCGGCGCGGCCGGCCCCACCCGCTCGACGCGCGCGACGTCGAGCCGGAGCTGCGCCGCGCCCGGCGCACCGGGGGGTTCGTCTGGATCGAGGCCTGGGCGCCGGACAAGCGCGAGATGGCGCGCCTGGCGCGCCTGCTGGACCTGAACCCCCGGTCGGCCGCCGAGGCCGCTGTCGGCCGTCAGCAGCCGAAGGTGCTGCGCTACGACGGCCACCTCACGCTCGTCGTGTGGACGCTGGAGTTCCGGGCGCAGCACCCCCGTGTCGCGATCGCCGAGGTGTTCCTCTACATCACCCGCACCGCGCTGCTGTCCGTGCGACGGCCCCGCACGCCCGACAGCCGGCCCGTCAGCTCCGCGCTCGCGGACCCGGACGCCGTGGTCGCCGGCGGCCCGCTCGGCGCCGCGTTCGCGCTGATCGACGACCTGTGCGACGAGTACGCCCAGCTGACGGGCCTGATCGAGGACGAGCTCGAGGACATCGAGCAGGAGGTGTACGACGACTCGATCGTGGAGAGCCGCGCCCGCATCTACCGCCTGCGCCAGCAGATCGGCAAGATCAGCCGCGCCGTCTCCTCCCTGTCCACGGCCCTGCAGTCCAGCGGCGAGCACCTGCGGTCGGTGTCGGTCGGTGGCAACCACGTCGGCCCGTACCTCCGCGACCTGGTGGACCGGCTCAGTGGGATGGACGCGCTGCTGCACGACCAGAGCAGCACCCTGGACGCCGTCGTCGCCAGCCACGAGAACAACGCCGCGAGCCGCCAGAACAACGACACGCGCAAGATCTCGGCGATCGCCGCGCTGATCTCGGTCCCCGCCCTGACCGCAGGGGTGTGGGGCATGAACTTCACCGACCTGCCGCTGGTCAAGGTGCCGTACGGCTGGGCGTGGATCCTCGGCGGGGCGCTGCTGCTGGACGTGGTGATCTACATCGCGTTCCGGCGCCGGGAGTGGCTCTAGCGTCCGCCCGTCCCCGGCGGCCCGAGGGCGACGTCGACGACGAGGGCCCGATGGTCCGAGACGCCCGCGTCCAGCGCCACGGCCGGACCGAGCGGGGTGACGTCGCCGTCCACCAGCACGTGGTCCAGCTGGCGCACCGGCTGCGGCGAGGGGAACGTCAGCGCCTCGGCCACCGGGTGCCACCCCGTGGCGCGGGCCGCGGGGCGCGGGCCCATGTTGAGGTCCCCCAGCAGCACGAGCGGGCGCGGCAGGTCGCGTGACACGCGCACCAGCGTGCGCAGCTGCAGCACGTTCCACCACGGGATGAAGCTCAGGTGCGTCGCCACCGCGGTGAACGGCCCCTCCGGGGTCTCCAGCACCGCCGCCACGGCGGCCCGCGGCTCGTCGCGCGTCAGGGCGGGCGTGCGGCGGCCGTGGTGGAACACCGGCACCGGGTACGGCACGGCGGGCAGCGCCGTCACCTGCCAGGAGCGCACCGGGAACCGCGACACCAGGGCGACGCCGTAGGCGGCCGTGTCCGGCTGCTCCCGCCCCGTGGCGGCCGTCCACGTGCCGGGCTCGCCGTGCAGCGTCGCGACGAACCGCTGGTCCACCGCGTCCCCGGCTCGGGCGGCCACCGTGGTCAGGTCCGCCTGCAGCGAGCGGGGCTGGTCGCGGTCCACCTCCTGGAGCGCCAGGACGTCCGCGTCGATGCGGCGCACCGCCTCCCCGAACCGGTCGACGTCCACCTGTCCGTCGACGAGCGACCTCCCGTGGAGGATGTTGAACGTCGCCAGCCGCACCCGGTCGATTCTGTCCTCCGACGTGCCCCGGCGCGCGTCGTCGGGTAGACACAGCAGATGGATCCCCGCGCCGCTCTCCAGGACGCCCTCCGCATGGCTGCGGTGGCGCTGGAGCAGGCCGAGATCCCGTTCGCGCTGGTGGGCGGCTACGCCGCCTGGGCCCGCGGCGCGCCCGAGCCCAGCCACGACGCCGACTTCGCGGTGTGCGAGACGGACGTCCCGCGCGCCCAGGAGGCGCTCGCGGCGGCGGGCCTGGAGGTGGTGGACCCGCCGGAGAACTGGCTGTTCAAGGCCTACCACCGCGGCGCGCTGGTGGACGTGCTGTTCCGCATGGTCGGCGAACCGGTCACGCCCGAGCAGCTGGCGCGCAGTGACCGGCTCGAGGTCCTCGCGGTCCGGATGCCCGTGCTGGCGGCGACGGACATCCTCTCGGCCAAGATGCGGGTGCTCGGCGAGCACTACTGCGACTTCACCCGGCTGCTGGCGATGGCGCGGGCGCTGCGCGAGCAGATCGACTGGGAGCGGGTGCGCAAGGAGACCGCGAACCACCCGTTCGCGCGCTCGTTCCTGCTGCTGGTCCACGAGCTGGGCGTGGCGCCGCTGGGACCGGAGCCCGCGGAGAACCGCTGATGGCCGCCCAGCAGACCGTCACCGTCGAGGGCCACCGCATCCGCGTCAGCAACCTCGACAAGGTGCTGTACCCGGCGACGGGCACGACGAAGGGCGAGGTGCTGGACTACCTGGCCCGGATCGCTCCGGTGCTGCTGCCCCACGCCCGGAACCGTCCCGCCACCCGCAAGCGCTGGCCGGACGGCGTGGACGGCCCGGTGTTCTTCCAGAAGGACGCCGACTCCTCCACCCCCTCGTGGGTGCGCACGCACCGGATCCGCCACCAGCACTCCGTCAACGACTACGTGCTGGTGGACGACCTGGCGACGCTGACCTGGCTGGGCCAGACCGCGACGCTGGAGATCCACGTGCCGCAGTGGCAGGTGGGCCGCGCCGGCGCGCACCTGCCGCCGGACCGCCTGGTGCTGGACCTGGACCCCGGCGAGGGTGCCGGCCTGCCGGAGTGCGCGCAGGTGGCGCGGTACGCCCGGGCGCTGCTGGAGGGCATGGGGCTGGCGCCCCAGCCGGTGACCAGCGGCTCCAAGGGCATCCACCTGTACGCGCCGCTGGACGGGCGCCAGAGCACCGACCAGGTGGTGGCCGTCGCCCACGAGCTGGCGCGCTACCTCGAGGCCGAGCATCCGGACCTGGTGGTCAGCGACATGAAGAAGGCGCTGCGGGCGGGCAAGGTGCTGGTGGACTGGTCGCAGAACAACGGCAACAAGACCACCGTGGCGCCCTACTCGCTGCGGGGGCGGGAGCGCCCGACGGTCGCGGCCCCCCGCACGTGGCAGGAGCTGGACGACCCCGGGCTGCGGCACCTGACCTACGACGAGGTGCTGGACCGGGTGGCACGGGACGGCGACCTGCTGGCCGGCCTGGCCGCCGGTCACCTCTCGCAGCTGGAGCCCACGCCGGAGCACCTGGCCAGGCTCCAGGCGTACAACGCGAAGCGCGACCCCGGCCGCACGCCGGAGCCGTTCGACGACGGCACCGCCGCACGCTCGGCCGACGAGCCGCCCACCTTCGTCATCCAGGAGCACCACGCGCGGCGGCTGCACTTCGACTTCCGGCTGGAGCACCAAGGCGTGCTGGTCTCCTGGGCGCTGCCCAAGGGTGAGCCCACCGACCCGAAGCAGAACCACCTGGCCGTGCAGACCGAGGACCACCCGATGGAGTACGGCTCGTTCGAGGGCAGCATCCCGAAGGGTGAGTACGGCGCCGGCGAGGTGAGCATCTGGGACCGCGGCACCTACGAGCAGGAGAAGTGGCGCGAGGGCGAGGAGGTGATCGTCACCCTGCACGGCGAGAAGCACGGCACCCGCCGCCTGGCGCTGATCCACACGGGCAAGGGGGACGACGAGAGCTCGTGGCTGATCCACCGCACCAAGGACCAGCCCGGCGAGGCCCCGGGGAAGCCCGCCGGTGCGCCCGACGAGCGGCCGCGTGCCCCCCGCACGCCGGCGCCCGGCGAGGCGACGCGGTCGGCGCCGGAGGGGAGCTCGCGCGACGAGGACGCGCGGCTCGTCGTGCCCCTGGCGCCGATGCTCGCGTCCCTCGCGGACCCCGCCGAGAGGCGGGAGCTGGCCGACGACGGCCGGCGTGCGGCGCCGCGCTGGGCCTTCGAGATGAAGTGGGACGGCTACCGCGCCCTCGCGGTGGTCGAGGGGACGACCGGTGGCCCGCCGCGCCTGCGGCTGCTGTCCCGCACCGGGCAGGACCTCACCGCGACCTACCCCGAGCTGGCACCGCTCGCCGGCCAGGTGGGCGACGAGCTGCCCGTGGTGCTGGACGGCGAGATCGTCGCCCTCGACGCGCACGGCCGCCCCGACTTCCGGCGGCTGCAGCGGCACGCCGGCCCGGTGGACCTCATGGTGTTCGACGTGCTCCAGGTGGGCGGCCACCCGCTGCTGCGGGAGCGGTACGACGAGCGCCGGGAGGTGCT
>Ga0255338_1003315_pt1 | contig 19699 bp, 21 predicted proteins | sample MeOH1_35cm_T4_19_FD_203715 | JGI IMG/M metagenome (GOLD analysis project Ga0255338, IMG submission 203715) | Sandy soil microbial communities from University of British Columbia, Vancouver, Canada - MeOH1_35cm_T4_195 | ecosystem: Engineered > Artificial ecosystem > Sand microcosm > Unclassified ...
AGCGACCGTGGTGACTGCGCTTACCGCGATCGGTGCGGCTTTTGCCGCGCACACGCTGATGGATGTATGGGTGCCGAAATGGCGGAAGACGCTGCGTCCGTCGCTGTCGTGAGGGTCGGGCGGCGCGCTAGTCGCGGCTCTCCTTGAGACTCATGCGCTGCACGCCTTTGCCGAGTGTCTGCGCGCGCTTGGAGGAGAGGGTGCGCGAATTCACGCCGATCCAGGAGATCTCGGTCGACAGTCGGCCGTATTCGATCTTGGGGCAGCGGTTCATCACCACCTTGATGCCGTTGTCCTCGGCGAGCTTGGCGGCTTCGTCATTGCGCACGGTGAGCTGCATCCAGATCACCTGCGGCCGTGGCTTGATTGCGAGAGCTTCGTGCACAATCGGCATCACATGCTCGGAGCCGCGGAAGACATCGATCATGTCGATCGGCTCGGGGATTTCGCCGAGCGACGCGTAGATTTTCTGGCCGAGCGCTTCCTTGCCGGCCTGGCCGGGATTGACCGGAATCACGCGATAGCCGCGCTCGATGAGATACTTGAACACGAAATAGCTCGGCCGGTTCTCCTTCGGCGAGAAGCCAACCATGGCGATGGTCTTCACGGTGTTGAGGATGCCGCGAATATAGCTGTCGGGATACGTGTCGTGGTTCATGGATACGACCATAGAAGCAGCGACAATGGAGTGGAAGGGTGCGCTGGGCAGATTGCGGTCGCGCGAGGGGCTGGCGATAATTGCGAATCGCCGCCCGTACCGGGCCTGCCATTCCAGGGATTTCCCATTGACCGATCTGAACGCTTTGCAGCAGCTCATTGTCGTTGCGCATCATACTTACGATCAGACGCTGGCCTTGCGGCGGATGGAAGCTGAGCGTTATCGCATCCAGGAGCTTGAAACTCCACGTTACGCCGATCCCAGACGGCTCCTCCGCCATGGATTCAAGGTCTATTCGCAGTCCGACGAGGACGGCATCATCCAGGAAATCTTCAACCGAATCGGCGTGACTAGCCGCACCTTCATCGAGTTCGGGGTTGAGACCGGCGTCGAGTGTAATACCGTGAAATTGCTCGTGGAAGGCTGGAACGGGCTGTGGATCGACGGCTCGGAGCAACACATCGCGACGATCCGCAATACGTTCGAATCCTGGGTCGCTAGCGGTCATCTCAAGCTGCGCGAGAACATCGTCACAGCCGACAATATCAACGCGCTGATCGACCAGGCGAACCTCGGCGGCGATATCGACCTCTTGAGTGTCGATATCGATTACAACGATTACTGGGTGTGGAAGGCGGTCACGACGGTCAATCCGCGCGTCGTCGTGATCGAATACAATGCCGCTTTGCGGCCGCCGATGTCGCTCGTGGTGCCGTATGAGCCGATGCGCCGGTGGGACGGCACCAACTATTTCGGCGCCAGCCTCGAGGCGCTGGTGAAGCTCGGCCGCGAGAAGGGCTACCGCGTGGTCGGCTGCAACTATACGGGGGTGAATGCCTTCTTCGTTCGCGAGGACGTTGCCGGTGATCATTTTATCGATCCCGCGACGTCGGAAGAGCACTATGAGCCGCCGCGCTATTTCTACGCGTTTCAGCCCGCCGGGCATCGCGGCAAGCCCGGACCCTACGTGAGCGTCTAAGACGCGGCGCCGGCCGTATCGTTGCCGCGCTGCGCAAGCTGCGCGCGCAGCCGCGCATTCTCGGCCTGCAACTCTTCGACCTTGCCGCGCACGGCCTCGAAGGCTTCTTCGATCTCGCTTTCCGTGAAGCGTGTGACGATGTGCTGCGAGCAGTTCACGTCCCAGGCCTCGATGGTGAACAGGATCGCGCGTTCGGGCTTGGCCTTGTACCCGGCATCGAACAGCCTCTCCACCAGCGCCGCATCGTCCTCGACGACGCGGGCGCGGCCCCATAGCTTGATGCGCTGACGGCGTGCCGGATCGAGCAGAAACAAATAGGCGTGATCATTCTCGGACAGGTTGGCGAGCGTGATGTATTGCCGGTTGCCGCGATAGTCTGCGAAGCCGAGGGTCTTCTCATCAATGACCTTGATGAATCCCTTCGGTCCGCCGCGATGCTGGATGTAGGGCGCGCCGTCAGCGCTGGCAGTCGCAAGAAACGCGGTGTCTTGCAGTGCGATGAATTGCGCCAACTCGGGTGTGACTTTGTCGGGAAAGCCTTCGGCGATCCGCCGTTCGTAGGCTTTGGCCGAGCCGCGCTCGGCTTGTGCTTTTTGGACCGCAGGCGTGAAGACGCGGGAGGCGTTGTTCATGCCGCCGAAGATAGGCACTCCCGCTCCGGCCGGAAAGAGCCAGAGCGGGGCAGGTGCCGTGACGCCTGGGGGCTATTTCTTGGCGTCGGCGACCACCTTCTTGCAGGCGGCCGAGAGCTTGTCGTTCTGCTTCGATAGGCAGGCGAGCACGCGGCCGCCGCCGGGCATGGTACCCTTGCAGAACTGCTCGTAGTCGCCTTTGCAGGCCGCGCGCTGCTCGGCAGAAAACTCCTGCGCGCGCACGTGCGTGAACGACAGCGTGAGGGCGGTTACGGCCAGCGCGAAAGTGAAAGAGCGGATCATGGATCGTCCTGGTGTTGCGGATGGTCAAAGGCAGTTCGAATGGCCGGCATGCCATCCGATCCGTGCGTCACGTTCAATTGGAAAAATTTGGCCGCAAATTATTCCGCTGGGCGCTTGGCGAAGATCGCAAGCGGGCCGATGGTCACGAGGCCCGTTGCCACGGAAACGAGCGTGGTGAAGGCGATATCGTCCGGGCAAGGCAGGCCGCATTGCCATAACGCGATGCCGAAAAAGCCGGCCGAGAGAGCCAAGCCCCAGGCGCTGCCGGCGAGCGCGCCGCGCAGCAGGGCAGTGCGGTCTAAACGAAGAGCGAGTGTTGTGGTCATCAGCGGTCCTCCCACATGGGCTTGCGCTTCTCGATGAAGGCGCAGATGCCTTCCTCGGCGTCGCGCGCCATCATGTTTTCGGTCATCACCTCGGATGCATAAGCATAAGCCTCGGCGAGGCCTAACTCGAGCTGGCGATAGAAGGCCTCCTTGCCGACCTTCAACGTATAGGACGATTTCGCGGCAATCTGCTTGGCGAGCGCGATGGCTGTGCTGCGTTCCTCGCCCGGGGTCACCACGCGGTTGATCAATCCGATTTGCATCGCGCGTTCGGCGTCGACCATGTCGCCGGTGAGCAGCATCTCCATCGCGTGCTTGCGCGGCACATTGCGCGAGAGCGCTACCATCGGCGTCGAGCAGAACAGGCCGATATCGACGCCGGGGGTGGCGAACTTCGCCGCCGAAGAAGCCACCGCGAGATCGCAGCTTGCCACCAACTGGCAGCCGGCGGCGCTGGCGACGCCGTGCACGGCGGCAATTGCCGGCTGCGGCAGATGGACGATCTTCTGCATCATCGCACTGCAGGTCGTCATGATGTGCTTGAAGTAAGCGCGGCCGCCGTCGGCGTCGGTGCGCCGCGACGTCAGTTCTTTCAGATCGTGCCCGGCGCAAAACGCAGGTCCGTTTGCCGCCAGCACAACGCCACGCACGCTTTTGTCGGCGGCGATATCGTCGAGCGCGATGAACAGCGCATTGAGCAGCGCTTCCGAGAGGCTGTTGCGCGCGGCCGGCCGGTTGAGCGTCAGAATCGCGATCGATTCGTCCTGCTCGCGTGTGAGCACGGGCGCGGCGTCGACAGAGCGCGGATCGGTCTGGATGTTCATGGCTCGATACTTACTCCGGTGGCGCGCTCTTGCAAGCGTTCGGAACGGAGCGCTTGCCTACGCATTGTTTGCAGCGGAGGTGTGACGATGGCCAAAAAGCGCAAAGCCGCCAAACGCAAAAAGAACAAAAAGAAGAAGACAAAACGCCGCTGGTCGCAGCGCGTGACGGAAACGAGCGATGCGCTCACGCTCGACGAAGGCGTGTTCACGAAAGGCAGTCCCAAGGCGATTGCCAGATCGTTGAAACGCTCGGCCGAGCGCAGCCACCGCCGCAAATCCGCGCCGTACCGTTCCGCCATGTCGATGCTGACCTTCTACATCAACCGCGGCGGGAAGGGGCTTTCCAAGACTCGCAAGCAGACGCTGGAAAAGGCCAAGGACGAGTTGCGGGCGCTCTACGGCAAGGATTGAATGCGCGCCGAAACGCCGGCGCCGGCCGGGCGAAGGGGGGAAGACTCATGAAGCCATCGGTCATGACCACCGAGGCGATCGGCAAGCTGTTACATGAGGAGTTTCCGCAGGCCTTCTATCCGGGCTGTGGATTGACCCTCGAGGATATCCACTATGGCGACGTGCGCGTCCGCCGTGACTTCCATGAGGACCACATCCGGCCGGGCGGCACGATTTCCGGGCCGACCATGATGGAACTGGCCGATTTCGCGATGTACGTGGCGGTGTTCTCGGCGATCGGACCCCAGCCATTGGCCGTCACGACCAACCTCAACATCAATTTCCTCAGGAAGCCCGCCCAGGCCGACCTGATCGCCCACGCGCGGCTGATGAAGGTCGGCAAACGACTGGCCGTGGGCGAGGTGACGCTCTATTCGGACGGCTCCGACGAGCCGGTTGCACACGTCACCTCGACCTATTCAATCCCTGCTTCCCGCTGATTAGCCAAAGGTAATAAAGTACCATTTTTATAAGGCTTTGATTTTATAAGGAAAATATCAGAACAATCTCGTTGACCGGCGCGGGGGCACTCGGCTACACGTTCGGCCACTTCGCGCGGCCCGGCTGCGCTAATCCCCAAGGATTTGTCATGAAGACCTATTCGGCCAAAGCCGCCGACATCCAGAAGAAGTGGGTGACCATCGACGCCTCCGGGCTCGTGGTCGGCCGTCTGGCGTCGATCGTGGCGCTGCATCTGCGCGGCAAGCACAAGCCCACCTACACCCCGCATGTCGACGACGGCGACAACGTCATCGTCATCAACGCTGCCAAGGCCGTGTTCACCGGCCGCAAGCGCGAGCAGAAGGTGTACTACCACCACACCGGTTTCATCGGTGGCATCAAGGAGCGCACGGCGAAGGCGATCTTCGAAGGCCGCTTCCCTGAGCGCATCGTCGAGAAGGCTGTCGAGCGTATGCTGCCGCGCGGCCCGCTCGGGCGTGTGCAACTCGGCAATCTGCGCGTCTACCCGGGTGCCGAGCATCCGCACGAGGCGCAGAAGCCGGAGAAGCTGGATGTCGCGGCAATGAACCGCAAGAACGTGAGGAGTGCCTGATCGTGGCCGAGACCGTACAGTCGCTGGAAGGTTTGGCTGGTCTCAAGACCGCCGCCCCGGAAGGCCCGAAATATGAGAAGAAGGTCGACGCGCAGGGCCGCGCTTACGCGACCGGCAAGCGCAAGAACGCGGTTGCCCGCGTCTGGATCAAGCCGGGCTCCGGTAAGATCCTGGTCAACACCCGCACGGTGGAAGCCTTCTTCGCGCGCCCGGTGCTGCGCATGCTGATCCAGCAGCCGCTGGTTGCCGCCAACCGCGCCGGCCAATACGACGTCGTCTGCACCGTCTCCGGCGGCGGTCTGTCCGGCCAGGCTGGTGCCGTTCGCCATGGCCTGTCCAAGGCGCTGACGCTGTTCGAGCCGGAGCTGCGCGGCGCGCTCAAGCGCGGCGGCTTCCTCACGCGCGACTCGCGTGTGGTCGAGCGCAAGAAGTACGGCCGCGCCAAGGCTCGCCGGTCCTTCCAGTTCTCGAAGCGCTAAGCGAACCGTTTTTATCGGCTGCGAAGGGCGCGCTCCGGCGCGCCCTTTTTTTTTGTTGGCGAGGTTGTCCGCGATACCGCGTTTTTCTGTGACCGCGTTTACTCTCCGGCAATGCTGGTACGCACAAAACTGCACGCGGTAACTCCCTTCAAATCTTCCAATACCTAAATCCAGCCCGGGGCGCGGGTGGTGGAATTTATGCGTTTGGATATTGCGACATTGGCGATTGTGACGGTGTTCGTCACGGCGCTGCTCGGCGCACTGCTCCTCTTCGCCGGTATGCAGAACCGCGCCGTGCGCTCGCCGATGCTTTGGGGCATCTCCTTCCTGCTCGGTGCCTTTGGCATGACGCTCGTGGCTGTGCGCGGCCATGTACCCGACTGGCTGTCAATCGAGTTTGCCAACGCACTCGTGCTGACCGGCATGGCGCTGGTGTGGGCCGGTGCGCGCGTGTTCGATGGCCGCTCAGTAGGTCTCGTCCAGATCGCGATGGCGCCTGCGCTGTGGATCGGCGCCTGTCTCATTCCGGCAATCGGTGACGACATCAACCTGCGTACGGTCGTGGTGTCAGCACTGCTGGCCGTGCTGGCGGGGATGACGGCACGTGAAGTCTGGCGCGGCCGCGCCGAACTACTGCTGTCGCGCTGGCCGACAGTCGTGACCTTGCTTGGGTATGGCGCGGCCATGCTGGCGCGCATTCCGCTGACGCTACTCGTGCCGCAGCCGGCCGGCGCTTATCTCTATACGGCGAGCCCGTTGTATCCGTTGCTCGCCTTCGGCACCTTGATGTTCACGGTGATCCTAGCCTTCCTGCTGCTCAACATGAGCAAGGAACGCACCGAGCTGCGGCACAAAACCGCGTCGCTGGTCGATCCCTTGTGCGGCGTACCGAACCGGCGTGCTTTTTTCGATGGCGCCGAGCGTCTCGTCGCGCAGCAACGCCTCGACGACGCGCCGCTCGCCGTGTTGCTGTTCGATCTCGATCACTTCAAGGCCATCAATGACCGTCTCGGCCATGCCGCGGGCGACGACGTGCTCAAGAGCTTTGCAGCCGATGCCACGCGCACGCTCGGGCCGCAGATCCTGTTCGGCCGCATCGGCGGCGAGGAGTTTGCCGCGATCATGCCGGTTGACAGCTTCGGCGAGGCCGCCGCCCTGGCCGAGCGCGTCCGCCGTAATTTCGAAACGGCGGCAATCGCGCAATTCGTCGCCGACATCATCGCGCCGACGGTCAGTATCGGCGTGGCGCTCGGCCACGAGCAGCAAATGTCGGTCGCAAGCTTGATGGCGGCGGCCGACCGCGCGCTCTATTGCGCCAAGGCCAATGGCCGTAACCGCGTGGAGGGCGCCACGCCCGTTGCCGCCGACCGCGGTACGCCGCCAAGTCTGGTTCCCGACGACATCGAGCGCCGCGTCTGGCGCAAGGTTTCGGTCCGCGCCTGATCCACATCGATCGGCAGTTATTTAGTCCAATTCGAGCAAGTCTTTCATCGAAGCGTAGGAAAGCGCGCAAGCTTTCCCGCACAAATACGGTGGTAGCGTTCTGCCAGCGCCATCCAGACATCCGACGGGGATCGTCCGGGCCGGCGGCGCGGAGCAAGAATGCTAGCGGCGGCCACCTCGCACGGTTCCTCTCTCGACATTCCGACACTCTTGTTCGTCGCGGTCGGCTTGGCCGCTTTGCTCGGATTGTTCCTGATTTTGGCATGGGCCCAGCAGCGCGAGGTGCGGGCGCTGGCCTGGTGGGGCTCGGCCTATCTCATCGGCGCCTCATCGATGGCGATGTGGAGCGCATCGACGCCGGCGGTCCACATTCCGCAGGAAGTGCCGGAAGCGCTGACTTTCCTTGCCTGCGGGATGATCTGGAGCGGCGTTCGGCTCTTTCACGGTCGGCCGGTCATTCCTTTCGGCGCCTGCGCGGGCGCCATTGTCTGGCTGCTCCTCTGCCAGCTTCCGGTCATGACGGCCGGCAGCCCGCAGCGCATCGCGCTCGGGGCCCTCGTGGTCGCGGCTTACACCTTCGTCATCGCCTTCGAGCTTTGGCGCGAGCGGCGCAAGACGCTGTTCTCGCGCTTTGCGGCCATCGTCGTGCCGTCGCTGCATGCCGCCATCTTCCTCATGCCGATCGGCATGCGCGCGTTCTTGCCGGCGACGTTGTCGAGCGGCTGGGCGACCGTTTTCGCGCTTGAGGCGATCATCTATGGGGTCGGCACGGCGTTCATCGTGATGCTGATGGTCAAGGACCATCACGTTCATTTCTATCGTCATGCGGCCACGACCGATCCGCTGACGGGTCTCCTGAACCGGCGTGCCTTCATGGACAATGCGCGCAATCTGTGCGCCGCCCGCGCCCGCCGCAACGAGCCGGTGACGCTGATGATGTTCGATCTCGATCGCTTCAAGTCGGTCAACGACACCTTCGGCCACGCCGTCGGCGACGATGTCCTGCGGGTCTTCGCGCAGGTGGCGGGCTCCAGCATGCGCGCGACCGACATCGTGGCGCGGCTGGGCGGCGAGGAATTCGCCGCCATCCTGCCCGGCGACATGGATGTCGCGCGCAAGGTGGCCGAACGCGTGCGGGCCAATTTCGAGGTGGCCGGCAAGGTCGTGGGCGAACATGCCATTGGCGGGACCGTCAGCATCGGCGCGGCGACGTCGCATGCGCCGGTGACCGACATCGATGCGCTGATCAACCGAGCCGACGTGGCGCTCTACAAGGCCAAGCACAATGGCCGTAATCGCATGGAGGCCGCGGACGATGAGCCGGCCGGGCACGGTGCCCCAGCACCGGAGGCGACCGGCAAGATCGCGCATTTCCCCGTGCGCAAGCCGGCAGCGCGTCAGCCGCAGGCCGCGACCGCCTGACAGGCCGCCCCCCCCCTGGCAACATCTCGTTTACCATGCAGGCGCTATCATGCGTCCATGTCGCGGATGTCGAAATCCGGCCGTACGGCCACCGAAACCATCTCGCTTGAAATGTATGCCGAGCGCGCCGGTGCCGCGCTGGCCTGCGCGTTTTCGAACTCGGCCGAATTCGATGCCGCGCTGATCGCCGCGCGCCGTGCCGCCGGCGTCTACGGACCGAAGCGCCATCGCCGCCAGATGTTGGTGACGGCTGCCGGCGTTGCCGCCGGACTTGCGGTCATCATCCTCTTGATCGTCTAAGCGCGCTCGACGAGCCCCAAGAAAAAAGGGCGCTCTCTGAGGAGAGCGCCCGATCAGTCTTGGGAAGGAAGGAGATGCCGGACGGCTTTACGCCGCTGCGCTGGCCTTGCCGCTGGTCGGCACTTCCGAGATCGTCTTCAGGATCTGCGAAGCGATCTGGTAGGGGTCGCCCATGGAGTTCGGGCGGCGATCTTCCAGATAGCCCCTGTAGCCGTTGTTGACGAAGGAGTGCGGCACGCGGATCGAAGCGCCGCGGTCAGCCACGCCGTAGCTGAACTTGTTCCACGGCGCGGTTTCGTGCTTGCCGGTCAGCCGCATGTGGTTGTCCGGACCGTAAACAGCGATGTGCTCATCGATGTTCTTCTCGAACTGCTTCATCAGCGCTTCGAAATAGTCCTTGCCGCCGACTTCGCGCATGTACTTGGTCGAGAAGTTCGAGTGCATGCCCGAGCCGTTCCAGTCGGTGTCGCCGAGCGGCTTGCAATGCCATTCGATGTCGATGCCGTACTTTTCGCACAGGCGCATCATGATGTAGCGGGCGATCCACATCTGGTCGGCAGCGGTGCGGGAGCCCTTGCCGAAGATCTGGAATTCCCACTGGCCCTTGGCCACTTCGGCGTTGATGCCTTCGTGGTTGATGCCGGCCGCGAGGCAGAGGTCGAGATGCTCCTCGACGATCTGGCGGGCGATCGAACCGACGTTCTTGTAGCCGACGCCGGTGTAGTAGGGGCCCTGCGGGGCCGGATAACCTTCGGTCGGGAAGCCGAGCGGGCGGCCGTCCTTGTAGAAGAAGTATTCCTGTTCGAAGCCGAACCAGGCGTCCGAATCGTCGAGAATGGTGGCGCGCTTGTTCGACGGGTGCGGCGTCTTGCCGTCCGGCATCATGACTTCGCACATCACCAGGGCGCCGTTCGTGCGCGTCGCGTCGGGGAAGATCGCGACCGGTTTGAGCACGCAATCCGACGAGTGGCCTTCGGCCTGCATCGTCGACGAGCCGTCGAAGCCCCACAGCGGAAGCTGTTCGAGCGTCGGAAAGTAGTCGAATTCCTTGATCTGAGTCTTGCCACGCAGGTTCGGCACCGGCGTGTAGCCGTCGAGCCATATGTACTCGAGCTTGAACTTTGTCATGCGATTCTCTCGTTAGCTGATGACGCGATGAGCGAGGGGAAGGAGATCCGTGCTCAGCCGCCGACGGTTCCCGGCCGCCAACGTCCGCGCATTCTGAAGCACGAAATGTGCCAATTGGCCTGACGCCGAGGTAAGGCCAGGAGCCTGAAATTACACGTGTTTTCGAATGTTTAGCCGCGTGCGGAGACGAGGGGCTGTGCTGGAGGAACGAGCACATGCAAGGGGTGATTAAAATCTAGTCAAACGATTATTTGATGAGCGGCTTTGCGAAGAATCAATATCGCAAGCGTTATATCGCGACATGCATTCCGCAGCGTGCGGCACCAAAGGAGCCGAACAATGACGACGAATGTGCATCCCGAGTCTGCGAAGATCTATACGTTCCCCGCGCGCGGGCGTTTCGCCGCCGGCGCGGGGCAAGAGCGCGTTTCGGCGGAGGCCAGCCGGACACCATCGCGTGCCGCCTCGGCCGCCCTCGGCAGTGCCTGGTATCACGAGGAAGCGATCCGCGAGGCCGAGCTGCCGCGCAAGAACTAACGTTGCTTCCTCACGCGGCGAAGATCGACCAGCCCAGGCGTTTGGTCAGAGCTTCGAGCGCGACGCGGCCGAGATGCGAATTGCCGTTGGCATCAAGGCCAGGCGACCACACGGCGATGGAAGCCTTGCCGGGCGCAATCGCCAGAATGCCACCGCCGACGCCGCTCTTGCCCGGTAACCCCACCCGATACGCGAATTCCCCCGAACCGTCGTAATGGCCGCAGGTCATCATGATGGCGTTGATGCGCCGCGCGCGCTCGGGCTGTACGACCGAAAGGCCTGTTGCCGGATTGCGGCCGTTGTGCGCGAGGAAGCGGGCCGCCGTTGCCAGTTGCCGACAGGACATGGCGATGGCGCAGTGGTGGAAGTAGACACCGAGCGTGTAATCGACCGGGTTGTCGAGCACGCCGAACGATTTCATGTAATTCGCCAAGGCGACATTGCGGAAGCCGGTGCGCTGCTCAGATGCCGCCACCGCTTCGTCGATGGTGATGGAGGGATCTTCGGCCAGGAACTGCATGAAGCGCAGGATGTCGCCGAGCGCCTCGCGCGGTTTGTGGCCGGACAGGATCAAGTCGGTGACGGCGATCGCGCCGGCATTGATGAAGGGATTGCGCGGGATGCCGCGCTCATATTCGAGTTGGACGATGGAGTTGAACGCGCTGCCCGAGGGCTCGCGGCCGACGCGCTGCCATAGGCGGTCGCCCGCCTTGCCGAGCGCGAGCGTCAGCGTGAACACCTTCGAGATGCTCTGGATGGAGAAGGGCGTGTCGGCCTCGCCGCCAGCCGCCACGTTGCCGTCGACGTCGATGACGACGAGGCCGAAGGCGTTGGGATTGACGCACGCGAGTTCGGGGATGTAGCGCGCGACCTCGCCGCGGTCCGTCCGTTCCCGCATCTCGTCGGCGATGTCTTGGACGATACGCTCTAGGCTCGCCACGGATATTCTCATTTGAAAGAAAACGGGCGCTTCCTTTGTCGGGAAGCGCCCGGTGAGTAAACCTCGCTTGGGAGCGAAGGTTGGGAGGAACGCTTTTACGCCGAGTAGTACATCTCGAACTCGACCGGATGCGGCGTGTGTTCGAAACGGATGACCTCGGTCATCTTCAGGTCGATGTAGCTGTCGATGAAGTCATCGTCGAACACGCCGCCGGCCTTCAGGAAGTCGCGGTCCTTGTCGAGGCTCTGGAGCGCTTCGCGCAATGAGCCGCAGACGGTCGGGATCTGCTTCAACTCGGCGGGCGGCAGATCGTAGAGATCCTTGTCCATCGCATCGCCGGGGTGGAGCTTGTTCTTGACGCCGTCGAGACCGGCCATCAGCAGCGCCGCAAAGCCGAGATAAGGGTTGGCGAGCGGGTCGGGGAAACGCACCTCGACGCGCTTGGCCTTCGGGCTCTCGGTGTAGGGGATGCGGCACGACGCCGAACGGTTGCGCGCCGAGTAGGCGAGCAACACCGGCGCCTCGAAGCCCGGCACCAGACGCTTGTAGGAGTTGGTGGTCGGGTTGGTGAAGGCGTTGATCGCCTTGGCGTGCTTGATGACGCCGGCGATGTAGGACAGGCACATGTCCGAGAGGCCGGCGTACTTGTCGCCGGCGAACATCGGCTTGCCGTCCTTCCAGATCGACTGGTGGCAGTGCATGCCCGAGCCGTTGTCGCCGTAGATCGGCTTCGGCATGAACGTCGCGGTCTTGCCGTAGATCTGAGCGACCTGCTGGATGCAGTACTTATAGATCTGCAACTGGTCGGCCATGTAGGTCATCGGCGAGAACTTCAGGCCGAGCTCGTGCTGTGCCGACGCCACTTCGTGGTGGTGCTTCTCGACCTTGGCGCCCATCTTGGCCATGGCCGCAAGCATCTCCGAGCGCATGTCCTGCGCGCTATCCTGCGGCGGGACCGGGAAGTAGCCCTTCTTGATGCCGATGCGGTGACCGAGGTTGCCGCCTTCGTAATCGGTGTCGGAGTTGGTCGGCAGCTCGATCGAGTCGAGCTTGAAGCCGGTGTTGTAGGGATCGGCCTTGTACTTGACGTCGTCGAACACGAAGAATTCGGCTTCCGGGCCGAAGTAGATCGTGTCGCCGTAGCCCATCGACTTCACCAGCGCTTCGGCCTTCTTGGCCATGCCGCGCGGGTCGCGGTTATAGGGCTCGCCGGTGGTCGGCTCGAGCACGTCGCACACGAGAACCATCGTGGTCTCGGCGAAGAACGGGTCGATGCAGGCGGTCGCCGGATCGGGCATCAGGCACATGTCGGATTCGTTGATCGCCTTCCAGCCGGCGATCGAGGAGCCATCGAACATCTGGCCTTCGGCAAAGGTATCTTCTTCGATCATCGACACGTCGAAAGTGACGTGCTGCCACTTGCCGCGCGGATCGGTGAAGCGGAAATCGACGTATTTCACGTCGTTATCCTTGATCATTTTCATGACTTCTTTGGCTGTCGTCATGGGCTTTGCATTCCCCCTTTTTTCGGAAAACGAGCGGTTAGCGGAAAAAACCGCATCCCGCTAGATGGCGTCGATCCCGGACTCGCCCGTCCTGATGCGGATAGCTTCTTCGATGTTGGAGACGAATATCTTGCCGTCGCCGATCCGACCAGTCTGCGCGGCGCGCCGAATGGCATCAATCGCCTTTTCCACCATTTCGTCGCCCAGTACGACCTCGATTTTCACTTTCGGGAGAAAGTCGACGACATATTCCGCGCCCCGGTACAACTCGGTGTGGCCCTTCTGGCGGCCGAAGCCCTTGGCCTCGGTCACGGTAATGCCCTGGAGGCCGACTTCCTGCAAAGCCTCCTTCACCTCGTCGAGTTTGAAGGGTTTGATGATGGCCTCGATTTTCTTCATTGCTTTCCTTCCCCAGAGACGTCGGGGCGGTTCGGCAGAACCGCGCTTCCGGTTAGCAGGTCCCGTGCCAAGCCGTTGAGTTCATGAAAACGTCGCTGCTGCAACATGTTATGGCCGGCCAAATAGAGGCTGATTTCAGTTGCGACGCAGCCTTGGCCAACAAATTAGGCAATATGCACAATAAATAATCAATGATGTCGCTGCGTCTTTGAGCACACCTATTCTAGCACACGGGTTGATCGAAATTGTTCCTTACCTATCCGGACGTTAGTGTCGCCGCATGATTGAGCTTCTGACCACGGCTGAAATGGCGGAGGCCGACCGGCGGACGATTGCCGGGGGCGTTCCTGGCATCGCGCTGATGGAGAGGGCTGGCCGGGCCGTGGCCGATGCCGTGTGTGCCATCCTGCGGGGCCGCAGCGTGATCGTCGTAGCCGGGCCGGGCAACAACGGCGGCGACGGCTTCGTCGCGGCGCGCGTCCTTGCCGAGCGCGGGCACGACGTGCGCGTTCTCATGGTCGGCGACCAGGACAAGCTCAGGGGCGACGCCGCAACTGCCGCAGGCGGCTGGAAAGGTCGCACCGAGGCTGCCGCACCGGAGCGACTGGGTGAGAGTGGTTGCGTCATCGTCGATGCTTTGTTCGGCGCGGGGCTCGATCGTCCGGTCGAGGGTCTGCCGCGGGCGATGATCGAGGCGATGAACGCGTCGGGCGCGCCCGTCGTCGCGGTCGACCTACCGAGCGGCATCAACGGCACCAGCGGCGCTGTGATGGGCGTGGCCGTGAAGGCCGCCCACACGGTCACCTTCTTCCGCAAGAAGCCGGGCCATCTGCTGCTGCCGGGACGGCTGCATTGTGGAGACATCCAAGTCGCTGACATCGGCATTCCCGACAGTGTGCTCGCCGACATCAAGCCGGCGACGTTCTGCAATCGGCCGGCGCTGTGGGGCGATGTATTCCCGGTCCCCAAATCCGACGGTCACAAGTACGGCCGCGGCCATGCGGTGATCGTTTCCGGTGGCCTCTCGTTTACGGGCGCCGCGCGGCTGGCGGCGCGTGGTGCACTCCGCGCCGGAGCGGGGCTCGCGACGCTGACCAGTCCGCGCGAGGCGCTGAGTGTGAACGCGGCCGCGAGTCTGGCCGTAATGGTCCGGCCGGTTGACGGGTCGGAGGAGCTTGCCGCTTTCCTGGCCGACAAGCGCCACAACGCGGTGGTCCTCGGACCTGGCGGGGGCGTCGGCCCGGCCATGCGCACGCAGGTGCTTGCGGCCTTGGCGAGCGAGGCGTCGGTCGTGCTCGACGCCGACGCCCTCACGAGCTTTGCCGAAGGGCCCGCCGAGCTGTTCGGCGCCATCAACAAACGCGCGGGCCGGCTTGTTGTTCTGACGCCACATGAGAGTGAATTCTCACGTTTATTCAATGGAATATGGAGAGATTCAAAAGTTCTAGCGAAACTTGAGAGAGCGCGAGCTGCTGCTCGGCTCAGTGGCGCGGTCGTATTGCTCAAGGGGGCGGATACAGTGGTCGCCGCGCCGGACGGACGCGCGTCGCTCGCTGACAATGCGCCGCCGTATCTGGCGACCGCCGGCGCCGGCGATGTGTTGAGCGGCATGATCGTTGGCCTTTTGGCCCAGCGCATGCCGGCCTTCGAGGCGGCCAGTGCCGCTGTCTGGCTGCATGGCGAGGCGGCGGCCGAGTTCGGCCCCGGGCTGATTGCCGAGGATCTCTCCGAGGCGCTGCCGGCGGTGTATCGGCGGCTGTTTGCTGCGCTGGCCGAACGTCGCCCTAGGTGACCTCGAACCAGGTCGCCATGCCGGTCTCCTGATGCTCCAGCATGTGGCAGTGGATCATCCACTTGCCCGGGTTGTCGGCGACGAAGGCAATCTGCTCCGTCCGATCGTTATCAACGAGGACGGTATCGAGCCAGTAGGGCTTCCAGCCCGCGCCATCGAGCACGCGGAAATGGTGGCCGTGCACGTGCATGGCGTGCGGAAAAGCGGTGCGGTTGGCGAGCGTGAGCACCACCGTCTGCCCCTGTTTCACGCGGAACAACGGCGGGCCTTCATGACCGGAGGTCGAGAGTCCGGCCAGCGCCCAGATGCGCTGCTGCGGCGCTAGTCCGTGGCCGCGGAAGCCGGTGCCGCCCATGCCGCCACCCATCATGCCGCCGCCGCCACCATCCATCATCATGCGCATGCCGCCGCCGTCGAGCGGCAGATCGAGCCGGAAGGCGTTGGCGAGGTCGAGCTGCTCTGGCAGCGGATTGTCCGGCAGCGGCTTGGGCTCGGGGAGCGCGGTCGCGCGCACCGGCGCGCCCTTGTCGTAGACGACGCGGCCGATCTCGAGTTCGCCGCCGCGCAGATCGTCGACCAGGATCGGCGCCTGCGATCCGGGCGTCAGCGTCGCGTCAAGGAATAGGTCGACGCGGTTACCGGGCGCGAGCCGCAGCACGCCATCTGGCACCACGAAAGGCGGGCAGGGCTGGCCGTCGGCCGCCATGATGCGCGCCGTGTGCTGTGCGATGCGCAACCGGAAGACCCGCGCATTGGCGGCATTGACGAGGCGCAGCCGCAGCCGCTCGTTTGCCTTCACCGGCAGATCGAGCATGTCCTCGCTGTTGAGCGTGATGTACTGGCCGATCCGGCCCATCATGTGCGCATCATGGAAATTGCCGAAGCTCGGCTGGATGGCGCCGTCGTTCATCAGCCGCCAGTCGTCGAGCACCAGCACAACGTCGCGGTCGATCTCGACCGGTGCGCGCTCGTCGACGACCAGCACGCCATAGAGCCCGCGCTCGACTTGTTCGGACGACAGGAAGTGCGAATGGTACCAGAACGTGCCGGCGTCGCGCGGCGTGAAGCTGTAGTCGAAGCTCTGGCCCAGCTCGATCGGCATCTGGGTGAGATGCGGCACGCCGTCCATCGCGTTGGGCAACCGCAATCCGTGCCAGTGCACCACGGTCGGTTGTTGCAATTCGTTGGTCACGCGGACCTTCAGTTGCTCGCCTTGCGTCACGCGCAGCGTTGGGCCGGGGCTGAGACCGTCATAGCCCCAGATCGGCGTCGGCGTTTCGTTGGGACCGCGCAGCCGTACCGTGCCTGGGCGTGCCCGCAGGACGCGGAAACCGTCGGAGGCGGTCTCGGCTTGAAACGGTTGCGCCCGCCCGCGCGCGGGCAGCGCGATGGCGGTGAGGCATGCCGCCGCACCGGCCAACCAATGCCGTCGCGTGATGATTGGGGACCGGTTGGACGGCCGCGTGCGAACCCGTGCCATGACAGGCTTCTCCCTTGCCCCCGGCGCCCCGCAAACAGCGCTAAAGCTTAACCGCCTCCGACACTTGAGCCAGGTCAAAAGCGGACCCATTTTTATGATGCGGGCTGAATTTAGCGTGATATAAGCCGCGCCGCTCGCGGGGCGTGCCATTGCGGCTTGCCTTGGCGGGCGTCGGCGCGTTAAGCCCTGCCGATTGCGGCGCAGGACAACCTCCTGCGGTGCCCTTTGCGGGCGTGGCGGAATTGGTAGACGCGCGGGATTTAGGTTCCCGTGTCGCAAGACGTGGGGGTTCGAGCCCCTCCGCCCGCACCAAGCCGAGGGCCCGTAAAGAAGTTCGCGGGCGTTGGTCCCGTATTCCGACACGAGTGGCACGGGCGGCTCAATGGTGAGCCGGTGCGACGCGAGTGCAAGCAGAGAAAAGTGTGGTCATGCAGGTTACCGAAACGCTCTCCGATGGTCTCAAGCGCGAATACAAGGTGGTCGTTCCGGCCTCCGAACTCGACGCCAAGGTCAATGCCCGTCTGGACGAGATGAAAGGGCGCGTGCAAATCGCGGGCTTCCGTCCCGGCAAGGTCCCGGTCTCTCACCTCAAGCGCATGTATGGCCGTGCCACCATGGCTGAAGTGATCGAGGCGACCGTCCGCGACACCAACAACCAGATCGTCTCGGAGCGCGGCTACAAGCTCGCCGCCGACCCGAAGGTCACGTTGCCGACCGAGGAGGGTGCCATCCAGCAGTTGATCGAGGGCAAGAGCGACCTCGACTACACGATGGCGATCGAGATCGTGCCGCCGATCGCGCTCGGCGATTTCAAGACGATCAAGCTCACCAAGCTCACCAGCGACGTCACCGATGAAGAGATCGATGCCGCCGTCCAGCGCATCGCCGACCAGAACGAGCCGTTCACGCCGAAGGCGGACAACGAGAAGGCCGCGCAGGGCGATCGCGTGGTGATCTCCTACGCCGGCACCATCAACGGTGAGGCATTCGAGGGCGGCACCGGCGACGACGCACCGGTGCTGATCGGCTCCAACACCTTCATTCCTGGCTTCGAGGATCAACTCGTCGGCATCGGCAAGGACGAGACGCGGACGCTGAAGGTGAAATTCCCCGACCATTACCAGGCCGAGCATCTGGCCGGTAAGGACGCCGAATTCGTCGTCACCGCCAAATCGCTCGAGGCGCCCGGCACGGTCGAGATCAATGACGAGTTCGCCAAGACGCTCGGTCTTGAATCGCTCGCCAAGCTCCGCGACGCGGTCAAGGACAGCCTCGCGCGCGAGCATACCGGCATGAGCCGTCAGAAGCTCAAGCGCTCACTGCTCGATGAACTCGACAAGATGCACAAGTTCGATCCGCCGCCGTCGCTGGTGGAGGAGGAATTCGACCGCGTGTGGAAGTCCGTGCTCCAGGAGATGGAGAACGAGAAGAAAACCTTCGCGGACGAGAACACCACCGAGGAGAAGGCCAAGGCGGAATACCGCGCCATCGCCGAACGGCGGGTACGGCTCGGCCTGGTGCTCGCCGAGATCGGCGAGAAGAACAACATCACGGTCACTGACGAGGAATTGAACCGCGCCGTGATGGAGCGGGTGCGCCAGTTCCCCGGCCAGGAGCAACGGGTCTACGAATACTTCCGCAAGACCCCGCAGGCCGTCGCCGGTCTGCGTGCGCCCATCTTCGAGGAGAAGGTCGTGGACTTCCTGGTCGAACTGGCCAGCGTGACCGAGAACAAGGTCTCGCGCGAGGAGCTGTACAAGGAAGACGAGGCCGCCGCCGCTTAAGGCGGCGTACACCTTGCGGTGGGGCAGGGGTGCAAATAGATCATCGCGGCGCGGCCGGGAGGCTAAGCTAGCTGCTAGCCTTTAGTGATTCGCGTCCAAGGAGCCTTTATGAAAGACCCCGTCGATACCTATATGCAGCTTGTGCCCATGGTGGTCGAACAGACCAACCGCGGCGAGCGGGCCTATGACATCTTTTCGCGGCTCCTGAAGGAACGCATCATCTTCATCACCGGTCCGATCGAGGACGGTATGTCGACGCTGGTGGTGGCGCAGCTTCTGTTCCTGGAAGCGGAAAACCCGAAGAAAGAAATCTCGATGTACATCAACTCGCCGGGCGGCGTGGTGACATCGGGCATGGCGATCTACGACACCATGCAGTTCATCCGTCCGCAGGTCTCCACGCTCTGCATCGGGCAGGCAGCCTCTATGGGCTCGCTGCTGCTCGCTGCCGGCGCCAAGGACATGCGTTTTGCGCTGCCCAATGCGCGCATCATGGTTCACCAGCCGTCAGGCGGGTTTCAGGGTCAAGCGACCGACATCATGCTGCACGCGCAGGAAATTCTGAACCTGAAGAAGCGGCTCAACGAGATCTACGTGCACCACACCGGCCAGTCGCTGAAGAAGATCGAAGACGCGCTCGAGCGTGACTATTTTCTCACGGCCGAGGCGGCGCGGGATTTCGGGCTGGTCGACAAGGTGATCGAGAAGCGTCCGGAAGACATGCAGATCAGGCCCGCCTGATCTTCGTGAAGCGGTTCCCAGCAGCGGGCGAAGGCGTAAAAATGGGGCCTGTTGCCTCGGCATGGCCGCTTTTGCACGCTGAAATACGACGTTATCGTTAATCGATTCTTGATTATCACGTCGTTAGCATGCTTCGCTTATGGTTGGGGGGGTGCGAGCCTCCCCGGGTACAAGGGCCGCCGTGCTGGTGTTCCGGCGCGAAACTTGCTTCGTTCGTCGGCGTAGAGGTGTAGGTAACTTTTGGCCCGCTACCAACGCTACGAGCGCGTGTGACGGAGAATGGAATGAGCAAAGTCGGCGGCAGTGATTCCAAGAACACCCTCTATTGCTCGTTCTGCGGCAAGAGCCAGCACGAAGTGCGCAAGCTCATCGCCGGACCGACGGTGTTCATCTGCGATGAGTGCGTCGAACTCTGCATGGACATCATCCGCGAGGAAAACAAATCCTCGTTGGTGAAGTCGCGCGATGGCATCCCGACGCCGAAGGAAATCCGCAAGGTTCTCGATGACTACGTCATCGGCCA
>Ga0255338_1003316_pt1 | contig 19692 bp, 17 predicted proteins | sample MeOH1_35cm_T4_19_FD_203715 | JGI IMG/M metagenome (GOLD analysis project Ga0255338, IMG submission 203715) | Sandy soil microbial communities from University of British Columbia, Vancouver, Canada - MeOH1_35cm_T4_195 | ecosystem: Engineered > Artificial ecosystem > Sand microcosm > Unclassified ...
TCGAGGTGAAGGCGCATGTCAACGATGGCATCGTGTCGCTCACTTTATGGCAGCAGATGCCGCAGCCGATCGCCGTCGGCGACACGTTCACGGTGACGGCCGGCTGCGACAAGCGCTTCACCACCTGTCACGACCGCTTCAACAACGTCGTCAACTTCCGCGGCTTTCCGCACATTCCGGGCAACGATTTCGTCATTCGTTATCCGGTGCAGGGCGAGCCCGGTAATGATGGCGGCAGCCTGCAGGGCTGACATGCCGCTCACACGCGAAGACATCGTCGCCGAGACGCGGAGATGGCTCGGCACGCCGTACCGGCATCAGGCCTCGCTCAAGGGCGTTGGCTGTGACTGTCTCGGTCTCGTGCGCGGCGTGTGGCGCGCTGTGCTCGGCGACGAGCCGGAGCACGCGCCGCCTTACGCGCCGGATTGGGCGGAAGCGGCCTCGGGAGAGCCTTTGGCCGATGCGGCCGCGCGACATCTCATCGCTATCGATCGCGACACGTTCCGCGCTGGCGACGTCGTGTTGTTCCGGTGGCGCAACAATCTGCCGGCCAAGCACGCGGCCATCGTCACCGCGCCCGATCTGATGGTGCATGCGCATGACGGTGCTCGCGTTGCGGAAGTGACGTTAGCGCCGTGGTGGCGCAGGCGTCTCGCTTATGCGTTTCGGTTTCCCGGTGTGAGCGACTGATGGCCTCTCTCGTTCTCTCCATGGCTGGCGCGAGTGCCGGCAAAGCTGTGTTCGGCGCGGCCGGCGCGATTGCCGGACGGCTGGCCGGCGCCATCGCCGGCAGCGCCATCGACCAGGCGCTGTTCGCGACGCATTCATCCCGCGACGTCGAAGGTCCGCGCCTGTCCGATCTCGAGGTGATGGCCTCGACCGAAGGTGCGTCGATCCCGCGCGTCTATGGCCGGGCGCGGCTGTCGGGCCAGGTGATCTGGGCGACGAATCTCGAAGAAGTGGTGAACACCACATCGGCGACGACGCGCAACGGCGGCGGGGGCAAAAGTCTGGGTGGCTCGACCACGACGACGACGAGCACCACGTATTCCTATTACGCCAATCTGGCCGTCGGGCTGTGCGAAGGACCGATTGGCGGCGTGCTGCGGGTGTGGGCCGATGGCAAGCCGCTCGATCTCACCGGCATCACCATGCGCAGCTACGTCGGCGATGAAACGCAAACCGCCGATCCGCTGATCGTTGCCAAGGACGGGCAGGCGCCGGCCTACCGCAGTCTGGCTTATGTCGTGTTCGAGCGGCTTCCGCTCGCGAACTTCGGCAACCGCATTCCGCAATTGTCGTTCGAGGTGGTGCGGCCGGTCGGCCGGCTCGAGAAGATGGTCAAAGCTGTGACGCTGATCCCGGGTTCGACCGAGTTCGGCTATGAGCCGGCGACCATCGTGCAGACGCTCGGTCCCGGGCAATCGGCGCCGGAGAACCGGCACGTCACTTACGCGCCGTCGGATCTCATCGCATCGCTCGACGAAATACGGGCGATCGCGCCGAACCTCGAGCGTGTCGCCATCGTCGTGTCGTGGTTCGGCACCGACTTGCGCTGCGGCGAATGCCGCATCATGCCGGCGATCGATGGCCGGACAAAAGCGACTTTCGGCACCACCTGGTCGGTGGCCGGCGTCGATCGTGACAACGCGCGGCTCGTCTCAATGATCGACGGCCGGCCCGCTTATGGCGGCACGCCATCGGACGACAGCGTGCGCCATCTGATCGCGGAGCTGAAAGCGCGAGGCTTGAAGGTTACGCTCTATCCTTTTGTGATGATGGATATTCCGGCGGGCAACAGCTTGCCTAATCCGTGGACCGGCGCCGTGCCGCAGCCGCCTTATCCCTGGCGCGGGCGCATCACGTGCGATCCGGCGCCGGGGCAGAGCGGCTCACCCGACGGCACCGCGACGGCGGCGGCCCAAGTGAACGCCTTCTTCAACGGCGGGCCGGACGGCTGGCACTACAGCAATATGGTGCTGCATTACGCGTCGCTTGCGGCAAGCGTCGGCGGCGTCGATGCGTTTCTCATCGGCTCTGAGTTGGCGGCGCTGACGCGCGTGCGTTCGGCGAGCGGCGCTTATCCGGCCGTGAACGCGCTCGTTTCGCTCGCCGCGTCGGTGAAGAGCATCCTCGGTGGCAGTACAGTCGTGAGCTACGGCGCCGACTGGACCGAATACGGTGCGCATGTGGTGGATGGCGGCGCAAGCGAAGTACGCTTTCCGCTTGATCCCTTGTGGGCGTCGCCGTCGATCGATGCTATCGGCATCGACTATTACGCGCCGCTCGCCGACTGGCGCAATAATGCCGATCAGCTCGATCTTGTGCTCACCGATACGCCATACCGGCGCGATTATCTCGCCGGCAATCTGCAGCGCGGGGAAGGCTACGATTGGTACTACGCGAACGATGCTGCGCGCAGGAACCAAGCGCGCACGTCGATCACCGACCGGCTCGGCAAGCCGTGGATGTTCCGGCAAAAGGACATCTGGAATTTCTGGTCGCAGCCGCACTATGAGCGCGTCGGCGGCGTCGAACGCGCAAGCCCAACAGCCTGGGTGCCGCAGAGCAAACCAGTCTGGCTGACGGAATTCGGTTGCCCGGCGGTCGACAAGGGCGCTAACCGGCCGAGCGTCTTTCCCGATCCGAAGTCGTCGGAGTCAGGGTTGCCGCCATTCTCCAACGGCCGCCGCGACGATCTCATGCAACGGCGGTGTCTCGAGGCCGTGCTCGGCGCTTTCGATCCGGATTTCGGCAATGCGCCGCTCAATCCGGTATCCGCTGTGTACGGCGGCCGGATGATCGAGCCCGGCACGATTCATCTTTGGACGTGGGACGCGCGGCCTTATCCCGCTTTTCCAGCGGCTATCGATGTGTGGAGCGACGGTGCCAATTGGGACACGGGTCATTGGTTGACCGGGCGGCTCGGTTCCGCGCCGCTTGATGGGCTCGTATCGACGATCCTCGCTGACAGCGGCATGAGCAATGTCGACACCGACGACCTGGGCGAGGGGCCGGACGGCTATGTCGTCGATCGGCCGATGGCGCCGCGGGCGATGCTCGATGCTTTGTCGCTCGCTTATGCTTTTGAAGCGATTGAGCAAGACGGAGTGCTGCGCTTCAAGCAACGGGGCGGGCGGCCGGTTGCAGAGCTGACGGAAGACGATCTCGTTCTGCCGGAGGAGGGGGCGCCGGCGACGCTGACACGGATGCAGGAGAGCGAGCTGCCGCGGGCGGTGTCGCTCTCGTATACCGACGGCGGCAACGATTATCAGAAGGCGGCGGCTTTATCGCGGCGTCTGGCCGTCGGCGCAACGCGCACGTCGCACGCCGATCTCGCGGTGGTGACGTATGACAGCGCGGCGGAGCGGCGCGCCGAGATCTGGCTGCAGGATCTGTGGGCGGGCCGCGAAAGCGCACAGTTCGCCTTGCCGCCGAGCAAGCTTGCGCTGGCGCCCGGCGATGTCGCCGCGCTGACGGTGAACGGGCGGCGACGGCTCGTCGAGGTGCAGGAGATCGTCGACGCCGAAGAGCGCACCGTGACGGCGCGGTCGATCGATCCGGAAGTATTCGATTTGCCGTTGTTGCCGCCGCGGCGGCATTTGCCGGCCGCGCCTGCCGCGCTCGGACCGGTGCATGCGTTGGTGCTCGATCTGCCGGCGCTCTCGGCCGAGCGGCCGACGGTGCTGACGTGGCTTGCGGTGTTTGCCGATCCATGGCCCGGGTCGGTGGCGGTGTGGGTGTCGAACGACGGCCTGAGCTACAGCCAAACGGGGCTCGCGCTGGCGCCATCGATTGTTGGCGAGACGTTGGATGATCTGCCGACGGGGCCGACCGCGCGCTGGCACCATGCAGCCTTTCGCGTGCGGCTCTATGGTGGCGCGCTTGCCTCGGTGTCCGACAGCAATCTGTTCGCCGGCGCCAATGCGGCCGCGCTGCGTCGCGCGGACGGCGCGTGGGAGGTGATTCAGTTCGCCAATGCTGAGCTTGTCGGCGAACGCACTTATCGCTTGTCGCGCCTGTTGCGTGGGCAGGCGGGGAGCGAATGGGCGATGGCGGTGCCGCTGTTGGGCGGCGCGCCCTTCGTCCTGCTCGACGCGCATATCGTGCCGATCGCGCGCGGGTTCGATGCATTGGAGCGGCCGATGCAATTGCGCGTTGTCGCGGCAGGACGCGATCACGGCGACGCCACGGCGCTGTCGCTGACGGCGGCGCCCCAGGCGACCGCGCTCAAGCCGCTCACGCCGGTGCACATCGAGGCACGACGCAGCGGCGACGGCGCGAGGTTCACCTGGATCCGCCGTACGCGGTTCGACGGCGACAGCTGGGTGGGTGAAGTGCCGCTCGGTGAGGACAATGAGCAATATGCGCTCGATATCATGGCAGACGCCGATGTCGTGCGAACACTGACGGCATCAACGCCGGCAGTGCTCTATACGACGGACGACGAACTTGCCGATTTCGGCGCGGCGCAGACGAGCCTTAGCGTCCGCGTCGCGCAATTCTCCGCGACAGTCGGGCGCGGCTTCACCACGCAAGCCATTCTCACTCCTTGAGACGACCATGACCGACACCGTCAATCTCGGTCTGCCTTGCATCGAAGGCAGCCAAGCGCAGAAGCACGTCACCCACAACGACGCGCTGCGCCTCCTCGACACCTTGGTGCAACTCGCGGTGAACGACCGCGACCTGACCGCGCCGCCAAGTGCGCCGGAGGAGGGGGCGCGCTATATCGTGAATGTTGGCGCGACCGGTGCATGGGCGGCCCACGACCACGCGATTGCTGCCTGGCAGGACGGCGGTTGGCACTTCAGCACGCCACGCACCGGCTGGCTTGCCTATGTGGCTGATGAAGGTCTGCTCTTGGTGTGGAACGGCAGCGCCTGGGGCGATGTCTTTTCGGCGCTGACCGTGTTGCAGAACCTCACACAGCTCGGCATCGGCACCACGGCTGACGCTACCAATCCGCTGAGCGCCAAGCTCAACAACGCGCTGTTCGCCGCCAGGACCGAGGCCGAGGGCGGCGACGGCAGTTTGCGCTACAAGCTAAGTAAGGAGAGCGCGGCCAAGACCTTGTCCCTACTCTTCCAGAACGATTGGTCGGGCCGCGCCGAGATCGGATTGACCGGCGACGACGACTTTCATTTCAAAGTGTCGCCCGATGGCGGCACTTGGTTCGACGGCATCAAGATCGACCGGCTGAGCGGCCGTGTGTCGTTTCCCGTCAACGGCGGGCCGCGTACGGTTCTCGGCGGCGACCGTACTTATTATGTGCGGACCGACGGCAACGATGCCAACGCCGGCCTCGCCGACACGGCCGGCGGCGCCTGGGCGACATTGCAGCACGCCGCCGACGTCGTTTTCGGCACGCTCGATCTTGGCGGCCATAATGTGACCGTTCAGGTCGGCGACGGCAGCTATTCGGAAGGGGTCAAAGTCGTCGGCGCGCAAGTCGGCGCCGGGCGTATCTATTTCGTCGGCAATGCGGGCACACCCGGCAACGTCGTCGTGACGAGCGGGACACAGTACACGTTCACGGCCGAGGCGGGTGCGTTCCTGTCGGTGCAGAGCATGGAGTTGCGAGCAACTGCGAATGGTTGCTTGAAGGCAGCCCGAGGAGGAAAGATCTATTTCTCCAACCTTCGAATTGGCGCCGCGCCCCAGCACCAGATACGCGCCGAGGATCAAGGGCAGATATCTGCCGAAGGGAATTACGCGATCGTCGGCAGTTCAGGCCAATCCCATTGGAATGCGGTCGGCGGTGGCGTCATCCGCGTACAGGGGCGGACCATCACCCTCATCGGCACGCCGAGCTTTCCGAGCGGCTTTGCCTGGGCGACCACATGTTCGGCGATCTTCGGCAACACGAACATCTTCTCCGGCGCTGCGACTGGGCCACGCTACTCCGCCGAGTCGAACGGTGTGGTGCTCGGCGGTGGGGTGGCCACTTATTTGCCGGGCGACGCCACGGGCACGGTGATGACGGGCGGGCAGTATGCGTGAGATAACATCGACATCAAGGCGTCTCAAGTCACGCCGGCGGCGGCTCTATTCCTGCACGAACTGTGCGGCCAAGAGATCATCAAGGATCGAAGTATCGAGAGCAGTCCGATGGGGTACGATCACAGCGAGCGTAGTCTCGAGTTCGATCAACGATGCAAAATTTAAAATCGGTTGATACGACGGCCTATCGAAGTCATGAATCATGATGCGCGGCATCGCCATCTCCTTGGAAAGTCGTGGCAATATGGTGAGTATAGAATACAAGGCGCAAGCGAGTCGGAAACGGCCATCGATATAGATGAGATCGGGTAATCCTCCGAGTTTAAGAAAGGTGCGCCACGGGCCAGCATAATACATCGGCCAATATCTGATGGCTTCCTCGCCGAGCGGGTAGCCCCACTTTCCTGTCGGTCCGATGTCAGAAAATACAAGGCGAATGTTGGTCGTGTCGCATCCAAGATGTTGAATGCGCCGATTGACCCTGTCGATCCATGCGCGGTCTGAGTCGCCTGTGACTAATTTGCGGATGCCATTGTTTATGGCAAGCAAAGTAGACCCGCCTGCGCCAAATTCGAGATACGACGAGGCGCTGCACATTTGCTTGCGCATTAGGTGAATTTCTTTCTCGCTGACTAATTCGGGCGGCAATTCCGAGTCGATGTCATTCATCGTGGTCGAGCCGTGGGGCGCTTCGAGTGCCACGCGATCAATTCTACCACTGCCAGTAATGCGTCCGTTTGGGATCGCTTTTATCCAGCGTGCGGTCGGCAGGAGAGCCAAGCTGCCTTAAAAGAGCGGCCGGTGGAAACTTGAATTTCTCCTTCTCCTGATTGACGCGATTGAGGTGCCATCCTTTTTCTAGCGCGTTTGGATCGAAGAGTCGTGATTCGTATTTGCTGAACGCATGCGCCTGATCGCGAAAGATATAGTGCCTTAGCGCAAAGGTCTCCGTGGCAAGGCGATGTGTGTTGCCGACAATTTGATGGCCGCCGGTGAGTACGATCGACGCGCCAAATTCAGGCTTCCAAATGCGCATCAGGCGAACCGGATTGGGTTCGAAAAAGTAATAGGAGCGCATGGGCTGGGGACCGACATTGTCTTTAAAGTAGAAGTGGTCCAGCGGAAGAAAAACGAACTCATCCAAATTTATCACGTTTGCGCCCGTAGCCGCGATGCGTTCGATTGCTTGCGCCAATGTCTCGCCGTTCTGATAAGAGTGCATGATTTCGTCAGCGTCGTGATGGATAATCCAATCAGGGCTGAGTTCGCGGGCCAGTTCGACTTTCCGGGTGAGCAGAGGTGACAATCGGAAGACTTCATCCGATTCTCTGCGCTCATAATGAACGAGCGAGCGACGAAACTCGGACCGGTGAATAATTTCGCGCGTTTCGTCCGACGAACCATCGTCGATGACGGCAAATCTGATGCCATTCTCCTGCAAGTAGGCTAGGCAGTTTCCGATCCGAGTGTCTTCATCGCGGCAGGCGATGATCGCGATTATATCGATCATATGCCGATCTCGGCCGTGACGATTTGTCTGCCTGGACAAAGTCGTTCGGCATAGATGCCAATCAATGTTGCGACGTGCGTTCGCAACATGGTGGAAGCCCGCTTCAAAATGGCAAATCTTCCCTTCGGGTATTGCACGCCCGCGCTGACGGTTGGAGAGTCCCGTGTCCTCCGCTGGTTTCCCCGCCGCCCTCTCCCGTCTGCTCGTGCACGAGGGTGGCTATACCAATCATCCATCCGATCCCGGCGGGCCGACCAATTTCGGGATAACATTATACGACTATAGAGCGTGTGTGAAGCCGGATGCAACCGCGTTCGACGTCAAGGCGATGCGGCTCGACGATGCCAGGCGCATCTACCGCGCCAAGTATTGGGACGCGATGCGTTGCGATGCGCTGCCGGCAGGTGTCGATTATGCCGTGTTCGATTACGGCGTGAATTCGGGCATTGGCCGCAGCGGCAAGGTGTTGCGGCGCGTATTGAAATTGCCCGACAGCACGAGCGCCGTGAGCGACGCGGTGATCGCCGCCGCCCGTGCCGCCGACGCCAAGGTGCTGATCGCGGCCATCTGCGACGAGCGGCTGCGCTTTCTCAAATCGCTGAAGACGTGGAGTGTGTTCGGCAAGGGCTGGGGACGGCGCGTCGCGGACGTGCGCGCGGCAGCGTTGGCGATGGCTGAGGGCGCGGAGGCAGCCCCAACGCAGACCCTGGGTGGGGGCCGTGCGGTGGTGCCGGCGGCAACAAAGGCACAACGAGCTTCGGCCGGTGCCGTTGCAGCGGCCGGCGCCGTTGTCGCGACACAGGCGCATCGGGACGGTGTGCCGGTCTCCACTATCGTCGCCATGGCCGCACTGACGATCGTCGTCGCGACCGGCGTGTGGCTGTTTTGGCGATGGCGCCAACGCCGCCGCCAGGAAATGCCGGTGTGAGGCGTCACGACAGGAAGGAAGGAGGCGCAACGATGTGGGACAAGGTCAAAGCGTGGTTCAAACATTCGCTGACGATCGTGTGGGCGCGCGGTGTTGCCGCCGTCGGCGTGCTGCTTGCTGCCGGCGAGGCGCTGCTGCAGGATCCGAACGTCACGGGCGCGATCCAAGCGGCGCTGCAACCGAAGCTGATCCCGTACTATGTGATTGCGATAGGTCTTGTGACGGAACTTGCTCGGCGTCGCACCGCCGGCAAGGCTGATTAGATGTTGAGCGCCGTTCTCACATGGCTCGGCAATCTGCTCGGCGGGCCTTTCGCGAAAGCGGCCGTTGACGCCTATCGTGCCAAGCTCGCGGCCGAGAACACCAGCGAGAAGATTGCCGCCGATCTTGCCGCGCGTGAGCTGTCGGTGATCGAGCGCGAACGCGAGCTCGCAACGCAGATCGTGTTGGCGGAGCAGGGGCGGTGGTATACGGCCTTGCCGCGGCCGCTGTTCGCCGCGGCCTTCATTATATATGCGTGGAAAGTGGTCGTCTGGGACAAGGTCATGGGGTGGGGCACGACCGATCCACTCACCGGCGACGTCGCGCAATGGGCGATGATCGTTCTGACCGCCTATTTCGGCGGCCGCAGCCTGGAGAAAGTGGCGCGCATTCTGGCGCGCAAGTAACTCGCTTGGCATGAGGTGCGCGGCCCGTCACACTCTCCACGATTCCCGTGGAGTTGCCTCATGGACGTCTTCGAAGCCGTTGCCTCGCGTTATTCCTGCCGTGCCTTCCTGCCCAAACCGGTTCCTGAGGCCGTCGTTCGCGATATCCTCGCGCGTGCGTCACGCGCGCCATCGGCCGGCAATATGCAGGCGTGGCGCGTCTATGCGGTCGCCGGCGAGCGTGTCGAGGCATTGAAGGCGCTGCTCGCGCCGCGCATGAACGAGTTGCCGAAGGCCGAGGGCGGGGATTACCGTATCTATCCTGATCCGATGGACGAGCCTTATCGCGCGCGTAGTTTCCGTGTCGGCGAATTGCTCTATGAATCGATTGGCGTGCCGCGCGCCGACAAGCCGGCACGCTACAAGCAATATGCGCGTAACTTCCAATTCTTCGGCGCGCCGGTCGGCTTGTTCTTCGCGGTCGAGCGCGCGCATGGCCTCGCGCAATGGGCCGATATCGGCGGCTTGCTGCAGACCGTCATGCTGGTCGCGCGCGGGCACGGGCTTCACACCTGTCCGCAGCAGGCGTGGGTGTCGTGGCACAAAACCATGCGTACCTTCCTCGATCTCCCCGACAATCTGATGATCTATTCCGGCATGTCCCTGGGCTATCCGGACGACAGTGCGGCCATCAATCAATGGCGTTCGCCGCGCGCGCCTGTGGACGAATTTGCCTCGTTCGACGGGTTCGAGAGCTAGATGCTGTGGCGACGCCCTCGGACGAATCTAGATATGTCCCAGCGGCGCTGGTACCCACGATAGTACGGACGCCGCGGCTTGAAGAATCAAAGGAGGGAGGTCCATATCGGCGGCCCTGTCCGGCAACGGACGCTGTAACGTGCTGAGGTGCTTGCTGTGCTTCCTTCCATTCAAGCCCGCCTGTCGACTGAACTCGGGGTCAAGGAACAGCAGGTTCAAGCGGCGGTCGAATTGCTGGACGGCGGCGCGACTGTTCCGTTCATCGCACGCTATCGCAAGGAAATCACCGGCTCGCTCGACGACGCGCAATTGCGCACACTGGAAGAGCGGTTGCGTTACCTGCGCGAATTGGAAGAGCGGCGCAAGGTCATCCTCGATTCGGTGCGCGATCAGGGCAAGCTCGACGACAAACTCGAAGCGGCGATCATGGCCGCCGACAGCAAAGGCCGCCTCGAAGACATCTATCTTCCGTACAAGCCCAAGCGCCGCACCAAAGCCGAGATCGCGAAGGAAGCCGGCCTTGAGCCGTTGGCCGATCTGTTGCTGACAGAGCCGCAGCACGATCCCGCGGCGAGCGCCGCGTCTTACATCTCGGCCGAGAAGAATGTCGCCGACGTCGCGGCGGCGCTCGATGGCGCGCGTGCGATCCTCGTCGAGCGCTTTGCTGAGAACGCCGATCTCATCGGTGCGTTGCGTGAAGAGCTGTGGGCGAACGGCCGACTGAAGTCGACGGTGCGCGAGGGTAAGAACGAGGCGGGCGCGAAGTTCAGCGACTATTTCGATTTCTCGGAAGCCTTTACCAAGCTGCCGTCCCATCGCGTGCTGGCGCTGTTCCGCGGCGAGCGCGAGGAAATGCTCAGCATTACGGTCGAGCCGGACGATCCGGCGACGCGTACGGCGGTCAGCGCTTATGAGCTGCGCATCATGCGCACCTATGGCATCTCCGATCAGGGACGGCCGGGCGACAAATGGCTGGCCGAGACCGTGCGCTGGGCCTGGCGCACCAAGATCTTCGTGACCTTGTCGATCGATCTGCGGCTGCGGCTGTGGGGCGCGGCGGAAGAAGAAGCCGTGCGCGTCTTCGCCTCCAACCTGCGCGATCTGCTGCTGGCGGCGCCGGCGGGCGCGCGGCCGACCCTCGGGCTCGATCCAGGCTTCCGTACCGGTGTGAAGGTCGCGGTGGTCGATGCGACCGGCAAGGTCGTGGACACGACGGCGATCTTCCCGCATGAGCCGCAGCGGCGCTGGGACGAAGCGCTCGCGATCCTGACGAACCTCGTGCGCAAGCATAAGGTGGAGTTGATCGCCATCGGCAACGGCACCGCGTCGCGCGAGACCGACAAGCTCGCGATCGAGCTGGTGAAGGGCCTCTCTGATCTCAAGCTGCAAAAGATCGTGGTGTCGGAAGCGGGGGCTTCAGTCTATTCGGCGTCGGCTTATGCCTCCGAGGAATTGCCGGAGCTCGACGTGACGCTGCGCGGCGCCGTGTCGATCGCCCGCCGTCTACAGGACCCCTTGGCCGAGCTGGTGAAGATCGATCCGAAGTCGATCGGCGTTGGCCAGTACCAGCACGATCTCAGCGAGTTCAAACTGTCGCGCTCGCTCGGCGCCGTGGTCGAGGACTGCGTGAATGGCGTCGGCGTCGACTTGAATACGGCGTCGGTGCCGCTGTTGTCGCGGGTGTCCGGTATCGGCGCGGGCTTGGCGCAGAGCATCGTGTCCTATCGCAACGAGCACGGGCCGTTCCGCTCGCGCAAGGCGCTCAAAGATGTGCCGCGGCTCGGCCCCAAGGCGTTCGAGCAATGCGCCGGCTTCCTGCGTATCACCAGCGGCGACGATCCGCTCGATGCCTCGGCGGTGCATCCCGAATCCTATCCGTTGGTGCGCCGCATCCTCGAAGCGACCAAGAGCGACATCCATGCGCTGATCGGCAATGCGTCCGCATTGCGGGCGCTTTCGCCCAAGTCCTTCGTCGACGACAAATACGGCTTACCCACCGTCACAGACATCCTGCGCGAACTCGAGAAGCCGGGACGCGATCCGCGTCCGGCCTTCAAGACGGCGGAGTTCAAGGAAGGTGTCGAGACGCTCAACGACCTCAAGCCGGGCATGATGCTCGAGGGTGTCGTCACCAACGTTGCGGCGTTCGGCGCTTTCGTCGATATCGGCGTGCACCAGGACGGCCTCGTGCACGTTTCGGCGATGTCGAAGACTTTCGTCAAAGACCCGCGCGATGTGGTCAAGCCCGGCGATATCGTGCGCGTGAAGGTGCTCGACGTCGACAAGCCGCGCAAACGCATCAGTTTGACGCTCCGGCTTGACGACGAGGTCGGCAGTCAGCCGGCCCGCACAGCAGGCGCTAGCCGCGACACGACGACCAAGCAGCGCAGCTTCGGCGGACAGGGGCAGAAGGCCGCATCCTCGGGTGGTGCATTGGCCGACGCGTTACGACGCGCGGGCCTCGGCACGCGGTAGAGCGCGGGATCGGTCCGATCTTACGGTAATGTGACAGCGATCGGTACGCTTCGCCGCCATCCCGTTCAGACGACGTTCACCGGGGCTCGCCTATATCCCGCCACATGGTGGCCCTGCGCGCGCTCATTATTACCGTATGTCTGATCGGCGCGGCGCCGGCGATGGCGGCCGAATCATCGGCCTTTCGCGGTGCCTGCCTGACAAAAGCCGAGCAGCGCGCCGCGGTCGCGGCGCACAAGGCGGTTCCGCTCGCCGAGGTGATCAAAAACCTGCGCGCGAAGGGGCATCGCGGTGAGGTTGTGCGCGCCCGGCTCTGCCGGCGGGGCGAGGGGCTCGACTACGTGCTGACTCTTCTGGCTCGGAATGGCAAAGTTGTCAGCCTGACTGTTGACGCGGCCAATGGCGAGCTTATCAACGGTCGCTGACCGGAGAATAATGCCTTGCGCCTCCTCGTTGTCGAGGACGATCCAGACCTCAATCGCCAGCTCACGACCGCGCTGACCGAAGCCGGTTACGTGGTCGACCGCGCCTTTGATGGTGAGGAAGGCCATTTTCTCGGCGATTCGGAACCCTATGACGCGGTGATTCTCGATATCGGGTTGCCCAAGATGGACGGCATCTCGGTGCTCGAGGCTTGGCGGCGGGCCGGGCGCGCCATGCCGGTCCTGATGCTGACCGCGCGCGACCGCTGGAGCGACAAGGTGCAGGGCTTCGATGCCGGCGCCGACGATTATGTCGCCAAGCCGTTCCACCTCGAAGAAGTGCTGGCGCGCGTGCGCGCGCTGCTGCGCCGCTCCGCCGGCCACGCCAAGAGCGAGTTCACCTGCGGCCCAGTACGTCTCGACACCCGCACTGGCCGCGTTTCGGTCGACGGCAATCCGGTCAAGCTGACGAGCCATGAATACCGGCTGCTCGCCTATCTGATGCATCACGCCGGCCGCGTGGTGTCGCGCACCGAACTGGTCGAACACCTCTACGATCAGGACTTCGATCGCGATTCGAACACCATCGAAGTGTTCGTCGGCCGCATCCGCAAGAAGCTCGGCGTCGACATCATCCAAACCATGCGCGGGCTCGGTTACCTGCTCGCGCCGCCCGGCAGTTGACGTTCCTTCATGCGCGCCAACTCGCTCGCGCTGCGCCTCTTCCTCTCGGCCTCGGCCTGGGCCGTCGTCATCCTCGTGATCACCGGCGTCGTCCTGTCGTCGCTCTATCGCCAGGGCGTCGAGCGTGCGTTCGATCGTCGGCTCGGCGTATATCTACGCACGCTGGTCGCCGATCTCGCTTCGCCTGAAGACGCGAGCGGCAAGTTTCCGCAGTCGCTCGGCGAACCGCTGTTCGAACTGCCGCTATCCGGCTGGTATTGGCAAGTGACCCGGCTCGATCCCGGCAAGACCGACGTGCGCTCGTCGCGCTCGCTCTGGGATGGCGGGCTGCCGCATCTGCAGGATATTGGCGTCACGCCGGGACCGGACGGCTCGCGGCAAGGCTACGTGTCAGGCCCGGAAGATCAGCGTTTGCGGCTCGTCGAGCGCAACATCGATCTCGGCGATGAAGGACATTATCTCGTCGCTGTCGCCGGCGATGCCGCCGAAATCGCCGACGAAACAAGGGCGTTCGATCAGGCATTGATCGTCACGTTCGTGTTGCTCGCGGTGGTGTTGTTGTTGACGACGATGTTCCAGGTCCGCTTCGGCCTCGCGCCGCTCAAGCGCATCACCACAGGCCTTACGGCGATCCGCGCCGGCACCGCCGAGCGCCTCGGCGGCAGCTTTCCGGAAGAAATCGCGCCGCTCGCCCGCGAGACCAATGCCTTGATCGAAGCCAACAAGGAGATCGTCGAGCGCGCGCGCACGCATGTCGGTAATCTCGCGCATGCCTTGAAGACGCCGCTGTCGGTGATGGTCAACGAGGCGAATGCGCGGCCCGGCGACCCTCTGGCGCAGAAAGTGCGCGAGCAGGCCGACATCATGCGCGATCAGGTCACGCGCCATCTCGAACGCGCGCGGCTCGCGGCGCGTCTGACGGTGGTCGGTTCGGTGACCGAAGTCGCGCCGGTCGTTACGGCACTCGCACGCACGATGGAGAAGATCCATCGCGACAAGAATTTGACGATCGACGTGCGCACCGATCCCGAGGCGCGTTTCCGCGGCGAACGCCCCGACCTCGAAGAGATGATGGGCAATCTCGTCGACAATGCGTGCAAGTGGGCGTCCTCGCGCGTCTCGATCGAAGTCGTGCGCGACGAACCCGATCCGGCGAGCGGCGAGCGCCTGGTACGCATCGTCGTCGACGATGACGGCCGCGGCCTGTCACCGTCGGAACGTGAGCAGGTGGCCAAGCGCGGCCGCCGTCTCGACGAGACCAAGCCCGGCTCCGGTCTCGGTCTGTCGATCGTGGTGGAACTCGCCGCGCTCTATCGCGGCGCGCTCAATCTCGGCAGTGCGCCGCTCGGCGGCCTGCGCGCGGAACTGGTGCTGCCGGCCGCCGGCTAGCTGCGGCAACGGCCGAGTTCCTATCTGGTATTGGGTGCCGGACTTTTGCCCTAATCCTGGGGTCTCGATAAACTATCGTCTCGCCGTCCTGGCGAAGTGCTTTTCTCCACGTCGATTTCCCCGGGGGTCGAAATGTCAGCCTTCAAGTTCGCCGCGGTTGCCGTCGCCGGTCTTACGCTTGCCGCCTGCGCGGGCAGCCCGGACGGCACGGGCCCCGGGCCGCGCGAGAATACCGGCACGCTGCTCGGCGCCGGCACTGGCGCGCTTTTGGGCGCGGCCGTCGCGGGTGGCGGCACCGGCAACCGGTTGGCGGGCGCCGCCGTCGGCGGCCTGCTGGGCGGTTTGATCGGCAACCGCATCGGCGCCTCGCTCGACGACGCCGACCGCGAACGCGCTTATGCTGCGCAGATGGATGCGCTCGAACGGAGCCCGTCCGGCACGGCGGTGTCGTGGCGCAATCCCGACTCCGGCCGCTATGGCACCGTGGTGCCGGGACCGGCCTATCAGCAGTCCGGCCGCAACTGCCGGTCTTACACACATACCATCTACATCGAGGGCCGGCCGGAAACGGCGCGCGGCACCGCCTGCCGCAACCCGGATGGCTCGTGGACGCCGCTCGGCTAAGCGCCCTTTTTACATCCTTAAAACGTTCTTAACGACGCTGCGCTATCTAGGTCCCAGTTCAAAAAATTGGGACCTGGATGGGAATGGCGGGCGCTGACACGACCGTCGAACGGCTGCGGCGATTCCTGCGTGAGCTCACGCCACAGGCGCGCGCGCTTCTCATCAGCGAGTTCGAGCGCAGCATGCTGCGCGGCGACGAAGTGGTCGGCGCAGATCTCGTGCTGCAGGAGTTGCGCACGATCGTGCGCGAGCAACGCGAAGGCGCACCACGCATCTCCAATGCCGCGCGTTTGTTCTTCAAGCCGCTCGAGCCCTTCCTCGTCGACGACCGTCCCGACCACACGCATCCCGGCCGCGTCGCGCGCGGCTCGCTGGAATTGCTGTGGACCTGGGTCGCCCGCGACCTGATGTCCGACGAGATGCCGGTCTTTGTCGAAGACCTCAACAAAGCTTTGTTGGCGGACGATAACGCACGGGTCGAGCAATTGACGCGCGCCTTTCAGGATCGCACGGCTTCGGCGATCGACGTCGCATTCGCCGCCGCCGACGAGACCAAGACGCGCCGCCGGTTGAAGGTGCAGATCGGGACGCCGCGCGCCGAGGAAGACGCGAGCGCGCTGAAATGCGTGCTGAAGGCGCGCGATTTGCTGGCGGCGATGGCCGCCAATCTGCCGTTGCGCATCGTCAATCTTTCCGACGATCAACTCAACGAATGCCGTACCTGGACCGAGGCGGCGGCGGCACGCCGCGACGGCTCGTTCCTTTATGCGCTGCTGCTCGTGCGGGCGCGTCTCACCGCGCCCTGGCAGTTGATCCGCTTCGGCGTCAAGGCGGCGGGCAGCGACACCGCCGCGCGCGTGGCCGAGACGCCGTACGGCATCACCGTCAACATCGTGCTCGCCGAACTCGATCGCATGGTCGGCGAACTGCGCAACGATCTGCGCAGCGGGCAGGGCGTTGCGGTCGGTGCATCCTTGAAGGCGATCCACGATGCGGCGCGCGGCTTGCGCACGGAATTGGATCTGCCGGTCGACAGCACCTGGGGCCGCGCGCTCGCCGCGCAGCGGGCGCAGATATCGGAGTTGCTCCGTGCGGAGATCGAGTCCGTGCCGGGCCGCGTCCGCCGGCTCTTGCGCGCGCGGCCGTCGGCCGAGATACGCGCCTACTCGGTGGTCGATCCCGAGGAGGTTGCCGAGGTCGAGGCGCTCGTCGCCTTCGTCGGTGATTGCCGCTATTTCGCCGGCGAACTCGCCATCAACGAGATGACGCAGCGGGCTTTCGGCGATCTACAATATTTCCTCGACACGAACACCCGCGCGCTGCTCGACGGGTTGCGACACGCCGGCGCCACCGACCTCAGTTTTCGCCAATCGCAAGTCGAGGCCGCTGTGCGGCTCTGCGCCAAGGTGTTCGGCAAGGATTATGCCGCCTTGCTGAGCAAAGCGGCCGAAGTGGCGGCCACGGCGGACCGCAAGACCGCCCGCGCCTGAGCGGGCCTGGTCTGCCCTGGCGGCATTTGATCTTGCGCATTGCCGTCATCATTCGTCGTGATGTATGCCCCTGTCGCGCCACGCCTTCGTGGCGGCGGCAGATCGATCGAAAGGCTCCATGACCCTCTGGTTGGCGTTTGCGCTGATGACGGCGGCGGCGATTTTCGCCGTTTTGTGGCCGCTCTCCCGGCGCGTCGAGGCGCGGGGCGGCAGCGATCTTGCGGTCTATCGCGACCAGCTCGACGAAATCGCCCGCGATCGCGCCGGCGGCCTGATCGGTGAGGCTGAGGCGGAGGCGGCGAAGGTCGAAGTGTCCCGGCGGCTGATTGCCGCAGCCGATGCGGCCGCAACGGAACCGGCCGTCACAGGACCGGCGCCGCTCTGGCGGCGGCGCGCCACCGCGGTGGCGGCGCTCGTGCTGTTGCCGCTCGGCGCCGTGGTCTTTTACCTCTCGCTCGGATCGCCGCAGCTTCCCGGGGCGCCGCTCGCCGAGCGCATGGTGCAGCAGGCGAACCAGAACCGCTCCATCGCCTCCATGGTGTCGCAGGTCGAAGCACATCTCGAGCGCAACCCCAACGACGCACGCGGCTACGAAGTGCTGGCGCCGGTCTATATGCGGCTCGGCCGCTTTGCCGACGCGGTGACTGCGCGCCGCAAGGTGATCGCGCTCGCCGGCGAAACCGCGCAGCGCCAGTCCGATCTCGGCGAAGCGCTGGCTGCGGCATCGAACGGCATCGTGACGGAAGAAGCCAAAGCTGCCTTCGACAAAGCGTTGAAGCTCGACGGTAATGAATTGAAGGCGCGCTTCTTCCTCGGCCTTGCCGCCGAGCAGGATGGTGACCGCACCAAGGCGGCGTCGATCTGGCGTGGCATGCTGGATGGCGCGCCGGCCGACGCGTCCTGGGCGCCGATGGTACGCGAAGCGCTGGCGCGAGTCGGCGGCACGCCGCCTTCGGTCGCGCGGGGGCCGAGCGCGGCCGATATCAATGCAGCGGCGGGCATGAACGAGCAGGACCGCAGCGAGATGGTGCGCGGCATGGTCGCGGGGCTCGCCGACCGGTTGAAGCAGAACGGCGACGATATCGAGGGCTGGCAACGGCTCATGCGCGCTTACATCGTGCTTGGCGAACGCGACAAGGCGCGCGGCGCAGCCAGCGACGCCAAGCGCGCTTTCGCCAGCGATCCGGAAAAGCTCAAGCGCATCGAGGACACGATCAAGGAAATGGGACTCGAAGGGTGAGCGTGACCGAGCCATGACGCGCAAGCAAAGGCGATTGGTTCTGATCGGTGGGAGCGTCGGCGTGCTGGCGGTCGCGGTCACGCTCGTTCTGTTCTCGCTCAGCGGCTCCATCGTGTTCTTCAACTCGCCGACCGATATCGCGGAGAAGCATCCGTCGCCAGGAACCCGCATGCGCATCGGCGGGTTGGTGAAACCGGGTAGCCTCGAGCGCGGTGACGATCTGCGTATTCGCTTCGCGGTGACGGACGGCAATCACGACATCACCGTGCGCTATCAGGGCATCGTGCCCGACCTGTTCCGCGAAGGGCAAGGCGTGGTGGCGGAAGGCAAGCTTGAGCCCGATGGCACGATTGTCGCCGACACCGTGCTCGCCAAGCACGACGAGCGCTATATGCCGCGTGAGGTGGTCGACGCGTTGAAGAAGAGCGGCCGCTGGAACGAAGGCGAGGGCCATATACCGGCGAGTACGACGCAATGATCCCAGAACTCGGCCATTACGCACTGGTCTTGGCGCTCGCCTTGGCGGTGGTGCAGGCTTTCGTGCCGCTGATCGGCGCGATCTACCGCGACACGACGCTGATGCGGCTGGCGACGTCGACGGCGCTGGCGCAGTTCGTCTTCGTCGCGGCCTCGTTCGCCGCGCTGACCGCCTGCTACGTCACATCCGATTTCTCGGTGGCGAATGTCTTCGAGAACTCGCATTCGATGATGCCGCTCGTCTACAAGTTCACGAGCGTGTGGGGTAACCACGAAGGCTCGATGCTGCTGTGGGTGCTGATCCTGGCGCTGTTCGGCGCGGGCGTCGCGGCTTTCGGCGGCAATCTGCCGGCGAGCCTGAAAGCGCTGGTGCTGGCGGTGCAGTCCTGGATCGCCACCTCGTTCTATCTCTTTATCCTGCTCACCTCGAACCCGTTCCTGCGTTTGCCGCAGGCGCCGTTCGAAGGCCGCGACCTCAACCCGATCCTGCAGGACCCCGGTCTCGCCATCCATCCACCGCTGCTCTATCTCGGCTATGTCGGCTTCTCGATCGCCTTCTCCTTCGCCATCGCTGCGCTGATCGAAGGCCGCATCGATGCCGCGTGGGCGCGCTGGGTCCGTCCGTGGACGCTCGCCGCCTGGATGGCGCTGACGGTCGGCATCGCCATGGGCTCGTATTGGGCCTATTACGAGCTCGGCTGGGGCGGCTACTGGTTCTGGGATCCGGTCGAGAATGCCTCGCTGATGCCGTGGCTTGCCGGCACCGCGCTCTTGCACTCCGCGGTGGTGATGGAAAAGCGCAATGCGCTGAAGATCTGGACGCTGCTGCTCGCCATCCTCGCCTTCTCGCTGTCGCTGATCGGCACCTTCCTGGTGCGCTCGGGCGTGCTCACATCCGTGCACACCTTCGCCAACGACCCCTCCCGCGGCGTCTTCATCCTCGCCATCCTGGTACTGTTCATCGGCGGCGGCCTGACGTTGTTCGCGTGGCGCGCGCCGCTGCTCAAGCAAGGCGGGCTGTTCGCGCCGATCTCGCGCGAGGGC
>Ga0255338_1003317_pt1 | contig 19684 bp, 20 predicted proteins | sample MeOH1_35cm_T4_19_FD_203715 | JGI IMG/M metagenome (GOLD analysis project Ga0255338, IMG submission 203715) | Sandy soil microbial communities from University of British Columbia, Vancouver, Canada - MeOH1_35cm_T4_195 | ecosystem: Engineered > Artificial ecosystem > Sand microcosm > Unclassified ...
CGGCCTTCGCGCCAACTATAGAAGCCCTGGATCGCCTCGCGTCCCTCAAGGTTGAGCCGGCCCGAGCGATAGACGGCCTCCGGGGCGTAATAGTCGCTCGCCTGGCGGCCCCAATTATTGTCCACGTCATGCCAGAAATCGGCGAGCCCCATTTCGAGCTCGGCAGTGGCGATGGCGCGCTCTCGGCGGTTCATGCGATGTGGCTCCGTATATTGAAATAAAGGTCGAGTGCGGTCGCGTCCATTGCCCGGCGAGTTGCCGCGTCGGGGACAAGGCGATGATACAAAGCCAGCGTGTCGGCATAAGTGATACCGGCTTCGTGGTTCACGAACGGCGCGTCGCTGCCCCATAGCAAGCGCCCTGGTCCAGCTTCGGCGAGCAAGCGTGCGGCGCATTCGGCGGCAATGGCAGGGGACAGGCGGAAGCCCGCCGACATCTTGACCCATGTCTGGCCACCGGCAATCGCGCGAAGCAGTGCGTCAGTCCCGGCGCGGCGTTCGCTCTCATCGCGCGAGGGGACGCCGAAATGATCGACCACCAGGGGTACGCCAGCGAAGTGCGGCAGCAGCGCGGGCAATCGTGCGCTGCCGGCGAGCAATTCGACATGCAACCCGCATTCGGCGATCCGACCCAGAAACCCGCGCCACGGTTCCTCCGCCAGATTGGGAAGATCGGTGATTCGCCGCCAGGTCAGCCGCACCCCGACCACGCCCCGCCCGGCCAGTGCTCGCAACTGCTTGGCGCTGGTCTCCGGCCCGGCGAGCACCGTCGCGCGCAGCCGGGAATGCGCCGCCAGCGCCGCGAGCGTATAGGCATTGTCGTCATCGAACAGGCTCGCCGCCGCGATCACCCCGCGGCCGATGCCATGGGCGTCGAGATCGGCAAGCCAGGTTTCGACCGGATAGTCATAGTCCGGCCGCGAATGGGCGTTCGCCGCGAAGGGCATTGCCCGGGTAAAGATATGGGCGTGGGCATCGACTGCCGGCACGGGCGCTTCAACCCCGCCCATGCCCGACCGTGATCACCTGCGGCGCGCCCTTCAGGCTCATCAGCCAGAAAGTGAATAGGCCGCCGCATAGCAGCGGCACCCCCAGCATCGCGAAGATACCGACGGCGCCGAGGCCTTCGCTCAGCACGAAAGTGCCGAATAGCGGCGCCCAGATCGATACGACGCGAGCGGCGCCATAGGTCCAGCCGACTCCTGTGGCGCGGCTGCGTGTCGGATAGAGGGCAGCGGCAAGCGCCGGGATGCTGGCCTGACTCCCATGCTGGCACATCCCCATGAAGGCGACCGCGACGTACATGCCGGCGCCGGGGGCCAGCAGGCCGACCAGTGTCGCCCCCAACCCCGCGAGCAGGAAGCTGCCCGTCATCACGCGTTTGAAGCCCAATCGATCGATGAAAAAGCCGATCGTGAGCATGCCTATAAAGCCTGCGGCGGTGTTGATGCCGTTGATCAGTGCCACCTGCTGAAGCGACAGCCCGATCACGTCCTTGAAAATCGTCGTCTTCCACACGCCAGCGGTGATGAACACGAAGCTCGAGATTGCGATTCCCCACATCAGGAACGTCCGGAGCAATTGGCCGCGCCCGAAAATGTCGGAGAGCAGGATCGCAAGGGGAGGGCGGTCGGGCTTGGGCGCCACGGTGAGTACGACGTCTGCATCGCCGAACACCGACGGCCGCATCCGCCTGGTCAGCGCGGAAATGGCGGGATCGTGCGGGTTGCGTGCGACCAGCGACCGCAGCGATTCGGGAAGAAAGAAATAGATCAAGGGAAGCATGATCGCGGGCAGCACCACTGCGATCCAGAACGCGCCGCGCCACCCGAACGGTGCCAGGACGAAGCCTTGCATCAGCGAGCCCAGCATCGCGCCGATCATCGTGCCGCTGACCGTGATGGTGCTGACTGTCGCGCGCAGCCGCTTGGGCGCGGTCTCGGAGGCGAGGGTGACCAGGATCGGGATCATCGCGGTACCGCAAAAGCCGGCGGCAAAGCGGCAGGCCGTAAACGGCAGCAGCGACTTGGTGGTGAGGATCGCCAGCGCGCTGAGCATCATGCCGAGATAGCAGAACAGCAGCACGCGCGGCCGTCCGATCCGGTCGGCAAGCGGTGGAATGACGAACGCGCCGGCAAGCATGCCGACCTGTTGAGCGACCAGCGCCGACGTGATTGCCGTCGTCGCCACGCCGAAGTCCTTGGCGAGCACCGGCAGCACCCAGCCGACGACATACAATTCATAGCCGTCGATCGCAGCCAGGGCCGTGCACAGGATCAGGACGATCAGATGAAAGCGGCTGAATTTAAGCCCGTCCAGGAACGTGTCCACGTCGATCGGCCGAGCGCCAGTGTCCGTCATGCAAATCCCCTCCCGGTGCGGCGATCGGTTGACTACCCATCCTGCCCGCCAATTGGCTTTATCATATGTCGTTCGCTATATACAAATGCGCGAGCAACGATATATATCAGCTTGGCTTAGGGATGAGCGGACGTCTAGGCTGGTTTTTGATAATCCGCTGGGGAGCGAAATGCCTGGTGTGGCAACCAAGACAGCGCCTGCGTTCGACGTGGTGGCCGATTGGGAGCGCCTGCCGGCGGGCGTCTCGCATCGCGACGTCACCGGGGTAGCCGTCGATTCGCAGGATCGCGTGTATCTGTTCGTCCGCTTCCCGCACCGCGTCCTGGTATATGAGCGCGACGGCAGCTTCGTCCGCAGCTGGGGCGACGATCTCTTCACCATGGCACACGGCCTGACGATCGGTCCCGACGACCGAGTCTATTGCGTGGACAATGGCGATCACAGCGTTCGCGTCTTCAGCCTCGAAGGCGAGCCGATCATGACACTCGGCGTGCCCGGTCAGGCATCGGACACGGGCTATGATCCCAAGCCTCCCTACGAGGTCCATGCCTGCGAATGCATTGCCTATCCCGGCGGGCCGTTCAATCGCTGCTGCAACCTCGCGGTGGCGCCAAGCGGCGAACTCTATGTCGCTGACGGCTATGGCAATTGCCGCGTCCATCGCTTCAGCGCGGCGGGCGAACTGATCCAGTCATGGGGTGAGATCGGCACCGGCCCCGGCGAATTCCACCTCCCGCACGGCATCGGCTGCGACGCCACGGGGCGCGTATTGGTCTGCGATCGCGAGAATGACCGTATCCAGGTCTTCACCGCCGACGGCGACTATCGCGAGCAATGGACTGACGTTCAACGCCCGTGCGACATCGCCATCGACGGCGACGGCATCGTCTATGTTGCGGAGCTGTGGCGGCCCAAGGGCAAGAAGAGCTTCGTCCTCGGTGAAATGCTCCAGGATCATCCCGGCCGTGTTACGGTGCTCAGCCCCGAGGGCAAGGTCTTGGATCGCTGGGGCGGCTCGTCCGAGCACCGTCACACCCCCGGCAATTTCATCGCGCCGCACGGCATCGCGGTCGATAGCCATGGGGACGTCTATGTTGCCGAAGTGCCCTACAGCTTCGCGATCCGCCCCGGCTGGATTCCCGAGGGACACGGCGACCACCAGATCCAGAAATTCGTCCGCCGAACATAAGCCGGCGACAACCACCTAGGAGAAGAGACAATGCGGCGTTCCACGGACCATATCCTGACGACTCACGGCGGGAATCTGCCACGCCCCGCCGATCTCGACGCCCTGCTCGTCGACGCCGACACCAAGCAGGCGGAGATCGCGGTGCGGCTACCCAAAGCGGTGCGCGAAGTCGTCGACAAGCAGATCGAATGCGGCGTCGATATCATCAACGACGGCGAATATGTGAAGGCCGCCAACATGGGCAGCTACACCAGCTATATCCAGCAGCGCGTGACCGGCTGGGAAATGCTGCCGCGCGACCCTGCTGCGCCGTCCAAGCGCGCCGGCCCCGGTGAGCGCGACCGCCGCGATTTCCCGGGTTTCTATGAATCCGGCCTGTGGTTCGCCGGCGCCGGCGGCCCGGTCCGCCCAGGCTTCATGACGCCCGGCAATGTTCCCAGGCGCCCGACCACCGAAAAGGTCTGCACGAGCGCGCTGACCTATATCGGTCAGGCCGAGATCGCGAAGGATATCGACGCGCTCAAGAAGGGGCTCGAGGGAAAGAGCGATGTCGATGGCTTCATCGCCGCCCTTGGGCCGCTCAGCGCCGGCGCCGGCGCGCGCAACGCCTTCTATCGCGACGAGCGCGATTACATGATGGCGGTCGGCGCGGCGATGCGCGAGGAATATAAGGCGATCACCGATGCCGGGTTGATCGTCCAGATCGACGAGCCCGAATTCGCGACGAGCTGGATGTTCTATCCTGATTGGTCGGTCGACCAGTATCGCGACTATCTGGAATTTGCAGTCGAGGTGATCAACCATGCGGTCGAGGGTCTGCCCGAGGAGCAGATCCGCTTCCACATGTGCTGGGGCAGCGGCCATCGCCCGCATGTCCACGACATCGAGTTCAAGAACATCGTCGACCTGATGCTCAAGATCAACGCGCAGTGCTACACCTTCGAGGCGAGCAATGTCCGCCACGCGCACGAGTGGCGCATCTGGGAGGACGTCAAGCTTCCCGCCGGCAAGATCATCTGCCCCGGCGTTGTCGGCCATATGACCGACCTGGTCGAGCATCCTGAGCTGGTCGCCGAACGGCTGGTCAATGTCGGTAAGCTCGTCGGCATGGAGAATATCCAGGGCGGGACCGATTGCGGCATCGGCTCGCGCGTCGGCCATCCCGAAGTGGTGTGGGCCAAGCTCGCGGCAATGTCCGAAGGCGCGGCAATCGCCACCAAGAAGCTCAAGGGCTGAACGCGAGCGGGCGGCGCGGCGAAGTACCGCGCCGCCGGACTCTGGACAGCTTCGACACGATCGGACACTAAGGGTGAATGGAGAAAGCCGTTCGCGCAACTACCGATCGACATCAGCCCTCGATCCTGCATTTGGTCAAGCAAGTGCAGTACAAGGCGTATGTACGGCTGGAATCAGTGCTCAACCCGCTCGGCGTGACCGCTGTGCAGTTCCGAATCCTGACGACGCTCTCGACTCGGCCCGACATGTCTTCGGCAGAATTGTCGCGCCTCTACGACGTCAAGCCGCAGACGATGATCAAGCAGATCGCCTTGCTCGAATCGAAGGGGCTGATCGATCGCCGGGTTAGCCGCGCCAACAAACGTCTGCTCGAATTGAACCTCACCGCGACCGGCAAGGACGCGCTCAAGAAGCTCCAGAAGGACACCCGCGCGCTCGAAGCCGAACTGCTGACGCCGTTGAATGGCGACGAGCGGGAAATATTGCGTGGCTACCTCACCCGGCTGCTGGCGTCCCTGAGCGCCCCGACCGAGAACCTCGCTCTGGGGCTCGAGGAATCCACCCCCGAATATCGCCGGCCCGGAGTGCAGCGGCCTTAATCTCGACTGGCGTTCTTCGGCATCACCGAATAGCGTTCGTTTTATGCTGCAGTCACTCGGCTATATCGGAATCACCACGGCGCGGGTCGATGCCTGGGCGGGTTTCGCCACGGACCTCCTTGGCATGCAGCTTACCGATCGGCGCGCGCGCGGCTTCGCCTTGCGTACGGACGATCGCGCGGGTCGCCTGTTCGTCGAAAGCGGCGCATGCGAGGGTGTCAGCGCGACGGGCTGGGAAGTCGCCAATGGCGATGCCCTGGCGCGGCTGGCGGCGCGGCTATCCGACGCCGGCCATCCGGTCATCCCAGGCACGTCGTTCGAGGCTGAGCAACGCCGCGTCGCCGAGCTGCTCATCGCCCATGATCCCGCCGGCAATCGCCTCGAATTCTTCCACGGCGCCGCCGCGGCGCCTTCCGCCTTTGTCCCCGGTCGCGCGCTCAGTGGCTTTCGCACCGGACCGCTCGGGCTCGGCCACGCCGTTCTGACCGTCCGGTCGCTCGACGCGGTACTGCCCTTTTACGTCGACCTGCTCGGCTTCCGCCTCAGCGACTATGCGTTGCGCCCGTTCAAGGCGTTCTTCTTTCATCTCAACAGTCGCCATCACAGCTTCGCCGCGATCGAGACCGGCGTCGACGGCTTCCATCACCTGATGGTGGAGCTCGATTCGCTCGACGATGTCGGCCAAGCCTATGATCTCGCCCAGTTAGAGGAGGGCCGTATCGGCGTCACGCTCGGCCGTCACACCAACGATTTGATGACCAGCTTCTACGCCCGAACGCCATCGGACTTCATGGTCGAGTTGGGCTGGGGCGGGCGTTCGATCGATCCGGCGACGTGGCAGCCGTTCGAATGCGATTACGGCCCCAGCCTGTGGGGCCACGAACGGTCGTGGCTCGACGATGCCAAACGTGCCGAAGCCCGTAAGCTTCGCCTCGCCGCCGCCGCGGCAGGCCACCGCGCGCCGGATTTCGTGCGGGGGGCGACGTAGGTCGAGAGCGCAGGGACGGCCCTGGGATCAGCCCTTGGCAGGCTTCGCGACAGGCTTGGGAAGCGCCCCCATCCGCTCTGACACCGCCTGGGTCGATGCCAGCAGCATCTTGCTGAAGTCCTTGAGGCGCGCCTTGCTCATGAAGTCGGTGGGTCCGAGAAGCGTGATGGTCGCGGCGATCTTGCCGCTATGGTCGAAGATCGGCGCGGCGATCGCCGCGAAATTGCGGTTGAGCATCCCGGCGCTGGACGAATAGCCGTCGCGGCGGATCTTCTCGCCACTCTCGGCCAGCTCGTCCTTTGTCGGCGTGCGGGCATTGCCGCGGGCGGCGTCATAGGCGGCCTGCGCCGCCAGCGCGCGATCGGCCTCGGCCTGGGGCAGGTGTGCGAGGAACACCAGCCCGGTCGCGGTCGTCGTCACCGGCAGGATATAGCCGAGCCGGATCAGAAACGCGCCCTGCAGCGTACCGTCGGCCTTCGCGACGATGCACGGGCCACGGTCACCCCATAAAGACAGATAGATCGCGCAGTCGGTCTTGTCGCGAAGCTCGGTCAGCGTTTCGGCAGCGAGCGAGACCACGTCGAGTTGGCGGATCGCGGCTAAGCCGAGCTGGATGGCGAACGAGCCAAGCCCGTAATGGCCGTTCTGGACATCCTGATAGGCCATGTTTTCGCGCACGAAGCTGACGAGATAGAGATGCACCTTGCTCGGCGGCATGTTGGCGCGTGCGGCGATTTCGCGCAGCGGCAGCGGCCCTTCGGCCATGCGCAATACGCGCAGCACGCGGAACCCCACCTCAATTGACTGGACACGCCGGCGCGATTGTTCGGTGTCTGCCATGCGTTCAAATCCTCCGTCACGTTTCCCCGCTCCCTCCTGCCGTCCAACCGCCGATCTGTCCATTCGGCAATGATTGGGGGCGGGGGCGGAGCGCGGTGACGGCGAAGCTATCAGCCGGCAGCGGGCGCGCCGTGCTTGCGCAGGTTCCACGCTGCGAGAATTTCATGCGCCGCGCTGGCAGCCTCTTCCAGAAAGCCGGGCGCCTCCGTTCGTGCCGCGATTTCGAGGCGCAAGCCATTGGGGTCGAAGAAATAGATCGACCGTACGAACTCGTGATCGACCAAGGCTGTGGTCTTGACCCCATGCTCGGCAAGCCGCAGCCGCATCGCCTCGACATCGTCGACCGAATTGGTCTCGATCGCGAAATGCTGGACCCATTCGGGGGTGTTGGGGGAGGGAGCCGGCTTCTCCTCGCCGCCCAGGTCGAAAAAGGCGACATACGAACCGTCGCCGAGCTGGAAGAAGAAGTGCACATATGGCTGCTCTTCGCCAGTGCTCGGCACTTTTTCGGCCATCATGCAATTGACCAGGGGCAGCCCGAGAATGTCCTCGTAGAAGTGGCGCGTCTCTTCCGCGTCGCGGCAGGGATAGGCGAAGTGATACAGGCCCTTGAGCGGCGGTGCGTCGGTCATCCTTCTCTCCTCTTGGCCGTCGCATAGCAGGATTAAGCGCCGTCTCTTGTCACCCCGCCGGGAGGACCGCGGCTCCCTTGGTCGCGACGCCCGCATGATGGACCATCATGTCTATGAAGCGCTGCAGCGCCGCCCAGCGGTCGCGCTTACGCCAAACCAACAGCACCTCGAACTTGAGCCCGAGATCGCTGATCGGCACCAACTTGATGTGTTGCGCCGGCGACGACTGGCTCGACGCCGTTACGAAGCCGACGCCCATCCCGACAGAGACCAGGCTGAGCAGGATCGAGTTGGTCGTACATTCCTGGACGATGTGCGGAGTGCTGCCGCTCTCGACGCACGCCGCCATCAGCCGGTCGTAATAGCCGGGCGCGGTCAGCCGCGCCGGGCCGAGCGCGGGCTCCTCGGCGATCTCGGCCATCGTCACCGAGGTTCGCCCGGCCAGCCGGTGGCTTTCGTGCACGGCCAGCATCGTCTCGCCATAGCCGAGGCAGATCCGGTCGAGCACGTCATGGTCGCGTTCGTCGAGATGCGCGTCATAGATCAGCCCGACATCGAGCGTGCCTTCCTTGAGCGCTGCAATCTGGTTCACCGACCCCATCGATTTGAGATCGAGCGCCACCGAAGGCTCGCTTTCGCGGAAATTGCGTAGGCCGTGCGAGATGAAGTCGTGCGCGGCGATGATCTCGCTGAGCCCGACGCGGATGGTACCGAGATGGCCACTGCCCAGCCGCTTGGCGCGATCGACGGCGCGGTCCACCTGCGACAATATCTCCTCGACGTCGCCGAGGAAGGCGCGCCCGGCGCTCGACAGGCGTACCCCCCGCGGCAACCGCTCGAATAATTCGACGCCGAGCTCGGCCTCGAGGTCGCGGATCTGCCGCGTCAGCGCCGGCTGCGCGACACGCAAAGCGATCGCGGCGCGGCCGAAATGCTGCTCGCGGCCGATCGCGCGGAAATAGCGAAAATGGCGTAGTTCCATCGAATACCCATACCTTCCGGGCATCAAAGCCTCAAGTACAAAGAATTGGACGTATCAGTCGCCGGACAACACACTCAAGCTCACAAAGAAGAGACGAGTGGAGAGCGATGCAGTCCCAAGGCCTTGAAGAGCTGAACTTCGGTACGGTGTCGGCACTCGACGTGCTGGGCACCGAACTGGAATTCTTCGTAGCCGGGGGCGGTGCGCCGCTTCTGTTCCTGCATGGGCTCGACGGGCTCGAGGGAGCCGCGCCGCTGCAGCGTGAACTGGCGAAGCACTTCACCGTCTACGCTCCTTCGCATCCCGGTTTCGGGGCGTCCGCCGGCTCGCCGCGCATCAACCGCGTCGACGATCTCGGCTATTTCTACCTCGACATGCTCGATCAGCTCGGGCTCGACCGGCCCGTCATCGTCGGCGTTTCGTTCGGCGGCTGGGTGGCGGCGGAGATGCTGACCAAGGAACCGGGCCGTGCGGCTCAACTGCTGTTGGTCTCGCCGCTCGGCCTGCCCACTGCTGACCGACGCGAGCAATATGTCGCTGATATCTTCATGCTGTCGCGCCAGGAACTCGGCAGACGGATGCAGGTCGGCGAGCCCGCGCTCGGCAGCGACATGAAGACGCTGGCGGCGCTGCCGGAAGACCGCCTGCGTCGGCTGATGCGCAATGACGAGGCGGCGAGCCATTTCGGTTGGAGCCCGTACATGTCGAACCACAAGCTTGGCGACCGCACACACCGCATCGCCAGCCCGACTCTCGTGATCTGGGGTGAGGGGGACGGAATCGTCAGCGCCAAATATCGCGACGACTGGCGCAAGGCGCTGCCCCAGGCCGAAGTCGAGACCTTCGCGGACGCCGGCCACCGCGTCCACGCCGACCAGCCTGTCAGGCTCGCCGCCCGTATCGCCGCCTTCGCCGGCCGCTGAACGACCGCTCGGAGACAAAGATGAAGATCTGGCAATTCAGCGAGCAGGCCTATCACCCCGCCTTCCAGAAGCCGGGTGCGATGCGCGTGACGCTGCCGCAGCGCGAGTGCGATCCGGTCGTGGCCGGGCAGCTGCTCAACCGCTATCTCGACGAATATATGATTGCCGACGAAGTCGGGCTCAACATCATGGTCAACGAGCATCACGCCGCCGCGACCTGCATGTCGACGTCGTGCCTGATGACGCTGGCCGTCCTCGCGCGCCAGACCAGCAAGGCGCGCCTGCTCGCCCTGGGCATCCCGCTCGCCAACCGCTCGAACCCGCTGCGCGTCGCGGAGGAGATTGCGATGGTCGACTGCCTGTCGGGCGGGCGGCTCGAGGTCGGGCTCGTCAAGGGCGCAGCGTACGAATTGTTCATGTCGAACCGCCAGCCGACCGGCTTCATGGACCGCTTCTGGGAAGCGCATGACCTGATCCTCGCGGCGCTTTCCAACACCGGCGATAATTTCTCCTGGGAAGGCGAACATTTCCATTACCGCACTGCCAGCTTGTGGCCGCGCCCGATCCAGCAGCCGCATCCGCCGATCTGGATGACCGCGTCGAGCGCGACCAGCGCCCGCGAATATGGCAAGCGCGGCTATACCTGCGCGACCTTCCTGTCGGGCGCCGTCGCCCGCTCGGTGTTCAGCGGCTATCGCGCGGCCTATTCCGCCGCGCACGGCGTGCAACCTGACCAGGACAAGCTCGCCTATCTGGCGCTGGTCTCATGTGCCGGCGACCGCGCCACCGCCTTCGCCCGCGCCGAGAAGATGAAGAGCTACTTTACCACTGCTGCCCGGCTCGATCCGCAATTCCGCAATCCGCTCGGCTTCAATCCGGTCGATGCAAATATCCGCATGCTCCAGGCGGGCGCCAACGCGATGCGTCCGCGCTTGCGCAACGGCGAGGCGCTGCCGGTCGACGGCACGATCGAGCAGTATATGGAGGCGGGCCTGTTCTTCGTCGGCACGCCTGACGAAGTCTACGAGCAATTGGTGACCTTCCACGACGAGACCGGCGGCTTCGGCAATCTGCTGATGATGGCGCAGGCGGGCGAGCTTGACCATCAGGAGACCGCCGAGAATCTGACGCTGATGGGCCGCGAAGTCGCGCCGCGGCTTGCCGAGCTCGCGACGCGGACGGTCGAGGTGCGGTATGAGGCCGTTGGCTGAACTCGCCCTCGCGGACGGCATGGACCGCTATGTCGCGCTGGTCCGCGCGATGCCATCCGCCGCCGACATCGAAACGATGCGGCTGGTCGGCGACCTTGCCGGGCGGCGCTACGCCGAGGGCGATGCGCCGCAGGTTGCGCGCTTCGACAGCTTTGTCTCCGCGCCGGGGCGGGAGATCGCGCTGCGCATTTTCGATCCCGGCGGGGAGGGGCTGCGGCCGGCCATCTGCTATTTCCATGGCGGCGGTTTTGCTTTCGGCAGCATCGAGAGCTTCGACATCGTCGGCGCGGCGCTGGCCGAAGCGACCGGCGCGGTCGTCGCCAGCGTCCAGTATCGCCGCCTGCCGGAAACCGACTATGCCGGTGCGCAAGCCGATTGCGACGCGGCTTATGCCTGGCTCGGCCGTCAGGCCGGAACGCTCGCTATCGATCCGGCGCGGATCGCCGTGGCCGGGGATAGCGCCGGCGCGCTGCTGGCACTGGCATGCGGCGCCACCGCGCGCCCGGTCTGCCAGCTTCTCTTCTACGGCACGTTCGCGATGAACCCCGATGCGTCCGCCTACCGCACCGCGCGCGATCCGATACTGACCACCGACCGGGTCCGCCAGTACATCGCCTTGTTCACCCGCTGCGGCGGGCTCGACGTCAACCCGGCGCCGGTCGATCGCCACGACCTTGCCGGGCTTCCGCCGACGCACATCGTCGCTGCCGAACATGACCCGCTCTGCGCCGAAGCGGTCACGCTTTCCGCGCGGCTCGAACAAGCCGGCGTGCCGACGACGCTCCATATCGCCCCGGGCATGATTCACGGTTTCCTGCGCGCGGTCGGCGTCTCGGCCGCCGCACGTGCCGAACTTGGCGCGGCAGCCGCGGCGATCCGCCCTTTGCTGTCGGCACCAGCATCTCCCGAGATCAGAAAGGCAATCGCTTGAACAAAGATGAGTCCTACGAGCGCGGTCGCGCAATGCGCTTCGACATGTTCGGCGAGCCGGGCGTGCGCAGCCTCGACAATACCGACGACTTCAACGAGCCGCTACAGGATCTGGTCACGCGGTTGTGCTTCGGCGACGTATGGAGCCGCCCGGGGCTCGACCGCAAGACACGGTCCATGCTGACGATCGCGATCCTGATCGGGCAGTCGCGGCCCGACCAGCTGCGCAACCACATCAACGGTGCGCTCGCTAACGGGGTCACCAAGAACGAGATCAAGGAGATCCTGCTTCACGCGACGCTCTATGTCGGCTTGCCCGCCGGATCGGACAGCTGGCGCCATGCGCGCGAAGTCTTGCAGGAAAACGATGTCTATTGATCTGATCGAGCCGGCGCCCGATCGGCTCCACAATTCGATTTCCTCGATCGAGGAGATCATCGAGACCGCGCGCAACGGCCTGCCCTACATTCTGGTCGATGCCGAGGATCGCGAGAATGAAGGCGATGTCATTATCCCGGCGCAGTTCGCGACGCCTGCCCAGATCAACTTCATGGCCCGCCATGCGCGCGGGCTGATCTGCCTGGCGATGACCGAGGAACGGGCGCGCGAGCTGCGCCTGCCGCCGATGGTAACGGAGAATAACTCCGGGTACGGCACGGCCTTCACCATCTCGATCGAAGCGCGCGATGGCGTCACCACCGGCATTTCGGCGCACGACCGAGCGCGTACCGTGGCGGTGGCGATCGATCCTTCGAAGGGCTGCGACGATATCGTCTCGCCCGGCCATGTTTTTCCGTTGGTCGCACGCGGCGGAGGGGTGCTGGTCCGTACCGGCCATACCGAGGCGGCGGTCGACGTGTCGCGGCTGGCCGGCCTTATCCCGGCCGGCGTCATCTGCGAAGTGCTCAACGTAGACGGTACGATGGCGCGGCTGCCGGACCTGGTCGGGTTTTCGCGCGAGCATGACATCCCGATCGGCACGATCGCCGACCTGATCAGCTATCGCCGCCGCACCGAACGCTGTGTCGAACGCGTCCATGAGGAAGCGTTCGAGACCGTCTATGGCGACGGCTTTCGCCTGTCGGTGTTCCGCAACACGATCGACAATGTCGAGCATGTCGCTTTGTCGCGCGGGCGCATCACCCCGGACGCGCCGACCTTGGTGCGCATGCACCGTCTGGACTTCGTCTCGGACATGCTCGGGCCGCCGACCGATCGCCGCGAATATGTCTCGCGCGCCCTGGCACGGGTCGGCGCGCATGACGGCCCCGGCGTGGTCGTCTTCATCCGCGACCCGTCGGTCAGCGCGATATCCGAGCGGCGCAGCAGCCCGGGGCCGACGCGTGATCAGCGCATCCGCGATTACGGCGTCGGGGCGCAGATCCTCCTCGATCTGGGCGTCAAGAATCTGGTCCTGCTCTCGGACAGTGAAGCGAGGCTGTCAGGCATCGAGGGGTACGGGCTGCGCATCATGGGCAGGGAAGGGCTGGGTACCGATGAGTGAAGTGCAGGTTCCCGAGATGGTCGTCGCCCCGCTGAGCGTCGCCGAGCAACTGAAGAACGGCCTGCGCCGGCTCGGCAAGGCCGTGGTGGTCATCACCGCCTGGCACGAAGGCAGGCGCTGGGCGATGACGGCGACGGCGGTGAGCGAACTGAGCATGGAGCCGCCGTCGCTATTGGTCTGTGTCAACAAGACTGCGAGCCTCCATGCGCCGCTGACGGCCGGCGCGCATTTCTGCGTCAACATCCTCCATGCCGATCAACTCGCCGTGTCGCAGACCTGCGCGGGCAAGCTGAAGGGCGAGGAGCGTTTCACCGAGGGCCGCTGGGGCTCGGGCGCGTGCGGTTCGCCGCATCTGCGCGACGCGCAGGCAAGCTTCTTCTGTGAATATGAAACGCATATCGAATATGGCACCCACGCCGTGGTTATCGGCGCGGTCAAGGAGGTGCATATCTCCGGTGACGTGGATCCGCTGATCTATCTCGACGGCGGCTATGCCCGTGCAACGCGATTGTCCGCCTGAGCGATGGACGACACCCAGGCCCTTCTCGAGCAGATCGAGCATAGCTGTCGGCGCCTCAAGATGGCGCAGTCGACGTTCGGCCGGCTGGCGGTCAACGACGGCAAGCTCGTGCAACGGCTGCAGCAGGGCGGACGGGTAACGGTGCAAACCGTCGAGCGCGTCCATCGCTTCATCGAGGAGCAGGATGGCACTTCCGCCAGCGCGCTGCGTTCGGGCATCAAGGGTCTGCGCGCCGAACTGCGCCCCGATCATAATTTCCGCTTCTATGACAATCGTCAGAAGTATCTCGCCTTCGTCAACACCACCAACGAGAAGCAGATCATCGCCGATCGTGCGGTGCACGAATTGTCGGATACCCAGCCGGTCCCGCCGGCGATCCGGCTGTTCGACGGCGGAGCCGGCGACGGCACCGCGCTGGCGCGGATGCTGCGCGGGCTGCACCGGCGCCATCCCTGGGTGCCGTTCTACGTGGTGGTCAAGGAGATCAGCATGGAGAATATCCGGCTGACGCTCGAGAAGATGCCCGATCGGCTGCGCGAGCATCCCGGCACCGTGCTGGTGCTGACCAATCTCAAATATGGCGAAGCGCCGAACCTGCAGCCGGAGACCCCGGCCGGGGCAAGCGCGATGGTGTGGCACGAAGTCGGGCTCGAGGGCACCTCGGCGGGACAGTTCGAGGAACAGATCCAGCAGCTCGATCCGTTCCTCGCCAAGCATTGGCAGGCGAGCATCGCGCCGAGCGGCAACCCGATGTACAAGACGCCGACGGTGCTCGTGCTGTACCGCAAAGACCATCACTTCATGCTCGATCCGATCATTCCGCGGCGCGGCTACGCACAGGCGGACTTCGATTTCGTCCTGTTGTCGCAGCCCTATCGCGCCCACGCGCCGCTCAAGTTCAAGAGTTCGCGCGTGGTCACGCCGCTGGTCCGGGCGCTGCGCCCCAACGGCCGACTGATGGGCGTCCACAGCCACGGCAATGATCCGGGCCTGGAGATCATCCGCGCGATCTGGCCGAACGAGGACCCGTTCCATACCGGTCGCGAGGACATCATGCAGGCGGTGCGCGAGGAACTGGGCGCGGCCGCGCGCGACTATCATTTCCATTCGCTGTCGGACGAAGAAGCGTTGTTCCGCTACGATATTCGTACGCTGCCGACCGAGATCGACGCGCATACCCCGATCGGCAGCTCGACATTGTTCGCGGCTTGGAACGCGGCAAGCTATGTTGCGCAGATCGAGGATGGCCGCTTCGCCAAGGCACTGTCGAACGACCAGTATCTCGAAGCGACGCGCGAAGCCCTTCAGCGCCACCAGGGACTGTGGTTCAACGACGAGATCTACCTCATCTCGCGGCGTTCGCGGTTGAACTGATATCACGCCCCTCTCTTGCCGAGGGAGGAATCAGTCGGCCAGGAACGTCTTCAAATCCGCCTGCGGCCGTGCCCCGAAATGGCCGATCGCTTCGCCAGCCGCCGCGCAGCCCAGCCGTCCGCATTCGGCGAGCGGCAGTCCGCGACTTAAGCCGTACAGCACGCCCGCCGCGTACAGATCGCCGGCGCCGGTGGTATCCACTACCGCCGCCACCTGCGAGGCAGGCACTTCGACCAGACCATTCGCGTCGATGAGCAACGCTCCGGCGGGCCCACGCGTCACCGTCACCAGTTCGACACGTTGCGCGGCGATCTTCGCCGCTTCGAGCGTGTCGTCGATGCCGTATAACGCCCGGATCTCGTCCTCATTGGCGAACAATATGTCGATATGACTGTCGACCAGCTCGAGGAATTCCTCCTTGTGGCGGTGGACGCAGAAGCTGTCAGACATGGTCAGCGCGACCTTGCGCCCGGCGGCGTGCGCCAGCGACGCCGCCTTGCGGAAGGCGGCCTTGGCGGGGGGCTGATCGAACAGATAACCTTCGAGATAAATGATTCCCGCCGAGGCGACGAGCGCTTCATCGATATCGCTTTCATCGAGCCCGGTGCAGGCGCCGAGAAAGGTGTTCATCGTCCGTTCGGCATCGGGCGTGACCAGCACCAGGCAGCGCGCCGTGGCGGCGCCGATGGTGGTCGCCGGCGTATCGAAGGCGACGCCGATCGCGCGCAAATCGTGGCGATAGATATCGCCCAGCGCGTCGTCGCGGACCTTGCCGATGAACGCGCCGCTGCCGCCGAACGCGGCGACCCCCGCAATGGTGTTGCCGCCTGATCCGCCCGAGATTTCCATTCCCGGGCCCATCGCGCCGTAGATCCGCTCGGCGCTGCATTCGTCGATCAGGGCCATGCCGCCCTTGGCCATGCCCTCCCGGGCGAGGAAATCGTCGCTGGCATGGGCAATGACATCGACGATAGCATTGCCGATGGCGAGGACGTCGTATCGGGCTGGCTGCATGCTGGCTTGTCTCCATGGCGAGGATGACGAATGCGCGAAAGGCGCTGGATAATGATCGTGGTCGTTATATAAAGACGAATGGCATTCAACAAGATGCGTGTTGATGGAGAACGTATGATGAGCGAGGGCGACGGCGCGACCTGCCCGTTTTGCGGGGCGGCATGGAGCGAGGATATGCTCACCCAACTCGACCACTTCACCATGCCTTCGGATTGTGCCTGTTGCGGCGGCGCGCCGGCGCTGCATGCGGCCGCCGCACCGCTGCCGACCGAAGACATTTGCTGCGCCGCGTGCGGCCGCGCCATCTACCGCGGCTTCGCGGCAAAACAGGAATCGCAATCGTGAAGAGCGCCGACTTCGACATCATCGACGCCCAGATCCACCAGCCGGCACCCGCCGTGCCGTTCGGCGACGATGTGCCCGACGACGTCAAATTCGCGATAAATGTCGAACTCGCGCGCGAGGCGATGGACAGCGTCGGCGTCGACGCCACTTTGGTGGTCGCGGCGCTGCCGTATATCGATGCGTGCGTGTCTCGCTATCCCGCCCGCTTCATCGGGGTCGAGACCTTCATGGCCAGGGATGCCGAACTGGGAAGCGCGGTGGAGCGGGCAAAGGGCGACGACCGCGTCATCGCCGGCCGGCTGCTCGTCACCGATTTCCGTACCACCGAACTCTCCGAGGCCTTCACGAGCGGCGCGATGGACGCCGGGTTCGCTGCGGCAGCCGAGGTCGGCCTGCCGCTATTCCTGTCGACCCACGGCCAGGCAGCGGCCATGCGCCCGCTGATCGAGCGCCATCCCGATCTAGGCGTGATCATCGACCATGTCGGGGTGAGCCAGCACCCGGTGTCGCCGGCGCGCGATGATCCCTGGGATCGGCTCGATGGGCTGCTCGGCCTCGCCGATCTCCCGAACGTCTCGGTCAAATTGTGCGGGCTGCCGTTGCTGTCGCGCCAGGCCTATCCGTTCGTCGATGTCTGGCCCAATCTACGCCGCGTCATGGCCGCGTTCGGGCCCGACCGGCTGATGTGGGGGAGCGACTATACGCGCCTGCGCATGGCCGAGGCCGGCGGGCCAAATCGCAACCGCGGCTGCCTGTACAGCGAGAGCCGCGACATGCTGCTCCACAGCGACGAACTCGACCGCGATGCCAAAGCGGCGATCTTCGGCGGCACCGTCAAGCGCGTGCTCGGCTGGCAACCGCCGGTTTAGCGGTTCGCGAGCCTATTTGCGGGCGCGCACTCTCTCCTTCAGGAGAGGATCATGATCGCGCCGGCGATCATGTTGCGATCGCGGCGCTAGCGGCGCAGCGACGCTAATGCCCGGCGGTGCGGGTTCCCGGGTCGAGCGGCTTGAGCGTCAGCAGCATCCAGATCACCGTCCCGGCCAATGCCAGCGGCGCGGCGAGCAGGAAGAAATAGCCGATCGCCCCCCAATGATATTGCAGCGCGAGCATGCCGTACCAAGGCCCGACGATTGAGGCGACGCGCCCGGCGCCATAGGCCCAGCCTACCCCGGTGGCGCGGTTGCGCGTCGGGTAGAGTGTCGAGGCGATCGAGGCCAGTCCGGCATGCGCGGCATGCTGCGCCAGCGCGTTGAGTGCCAGCGCGGCGAACATTCCCCAGCCGGGTGCGAACACGCCCATGCCGATCGCGGCAGCGGCGGCGACGATGAAATAGGTCGGCACGATTGCCTTGAAGCCGAACTTGTCCATCATCAGTCCGATCGTCAGCATGCCCGTCGCGCCGAACGCGGTACCGATCGCCGTGGTGATGCCGACCTGGCTCCAGTCGAGCCCGATGATGTCGTGGAACACCGTCGTCTTCCAGAGCGCGGCACTGATGAAGCCGAAGCTGCTGACGAAGCTCAGCCACAACAGAATCGTCGGCAGCGCCAGCCCGGGCTTGAACAGATCGCGCACCAGCGACAGGCTGCTCGGACGCTGCTCGGGCACTTCGCGCCGCGACAAGATCACCGCGTCGCTGGCGCCCTCGGGCATCAAGGCCAGCACGATCGCCCGTAATCGGGGATCGTCAGGATTGCGCGCCGCCAGGAATTTGGGTGATTCGGGCAGCAGGAAATAAATCACCGGCACCAGCAGCAGCGGCATCGCCGTGCCGATCCAGAATGCGACGTGCCAGCCATAGGGCTCGAGCAGGAACGCCTGCATCGCCGATCCGAGCAAGGCGCCGGGCATCGCGCCTGCAAGCACCACCGTCACTACTGTCGAGCGCTGGCGCGCAGGAGCGAGTTCGGAGGCCAGCGCGACCATGTTGGCGATCACTGAACTGGCGAACATGCCGGTGAGCAGCCGGCAGATCGCCAGTGCCCAGATGCTGTCGGTAAAGATCGTCACGAAGCACGTCGCGGCGACGCCGCCCAGGCACAGCATCAGCAGCGTCCGCCGCCCGATCTGGTCCGCAAACGGCGCGATGAGGAAGGCGCCGAACACCATCCCGACCTGCTGCATCGACAGCACCCAGGTCAGCGAGGTCCGCGTCACCCCGAACTGGTCCGAAATCTTGGGAAGCACCCAACTCAGCACGCCAAGGTCGAACCCGTCGACGAGCATCGCCAGCGCCCCGATCAGCATCACTTTTACGTGGAACGGGCGGAACTTCACGCCGTTGAGGAAGGCGTCGATGTCGATGGTCGGCCCGGCCAATGCGCGATCCTCTCCTGGTGATTGCGTGCCCGCTCGAACGGGTCGGCATTCCCGCCATAAGAATGTAAGCCTGGCTGTCTGTCAACGGCGCAAATCGTTTCCAAATTATCAGTGGCGTTGCTATAAGACAGGCTGTCATTTGCGCCCGGCCCAAGACCTGGACTTGAGGGCGGGGAGAGGAAAGCAGCCGATGCCCATCGAACGACTCGATCCGCGATTGGACGCCATTGTCGCCCCGGGCGTGGATTGGGAAGAGCTGGGTCGCGGCTTTGGCGGGCCGACCGGACCGGCCGAAGGGCCGGTATGGATCGCGGAGGGCGGCTATCTGCTGTTCAGCGACATCCACAACAGCCTGCGCATGCGCTGGCACCCCGAGCACGGCATCACCATCGACAAGCGCGACACCAGGAACGGTAACGGCCAGACCCGCGACCGGGAGGGCCGGCTGGTCGTCTGCCACCATTTCAGCCGCTGCGTCGATCGCGAGCATGCCGACGGCACCGTCACCATGATCGCCGACAATTATCGCGGCATGAAGCTCAACCGGCCCAACGATGTCGTCGTCAAATCTGACGGAGCGATCTATTTCACCGATCCGCCGCCCAAGGTGCCGTTTACCCCGCCGGAGCATCCCCCGGAGATCGATTGCGCCGGCGTCTACCGCGTCTCGCCCGATGGCGAGCGGCTCAACATGGTCGTGCGCGACCTGATCAAT
>Ga0255338_1003318_pt1 | contig 19677 bp, 17 predicted proteins | sample MeOH1_35cm_T4_19_FD_203715 | JGI IMG/M metagenome (GOLD analysis project Ga0255338, IMG submission 203715) | Sandy soil microbial communities from University of British Columbia, Vancouver, Canada - MeOH1_35cm_T4_195 | ecosystem: Engineered > Artificial ecosystem > Sand microcosm > Unclassified ...
AACTCCCGCAGCCGCTCCCACTGATCGTCCCTCAGTACCTCGCCTTCCACACCAGCCTCCAAAAGCCAGTGGTGAATCACAAATCCAACAATATCGAAATCCCTAAAATGTCACTACAGCCTAGTGCCATAAAAACATTTTCGTCATCCCCGCGAAAAGCGGGAACGACATGTCAAATTTGGTTAAGCGGCAAGAAAATCCGCCATCGCCTGCCCCAATTCCTTTCGGGTCACGGCATTCATATGGTTCCCCGGAATTTCGACATAACGCCCGTTCGGCAGCGCATCGGCCAGTTCCTGGGCCACGCCATTATCCCGATCGTCCGCCCCGCAAATGACCTCGACAGGCTGCTCGAACCCGGCGATGACCTCCTTCGGCGTATCGACGAACGTATTGAGGATTTGCAGCATCGCCACCGGATCGCCCTTGGTGGTCTTGAGGAATGCCTCCGTCATCCATTCGGACGTGCCGCGCTCAAAGGTGCCAAGGTTGGTCAGCACATTCTTGTAATAGCCACCCTTGTCGAGCGTCTGGACAAGACCGCGCAACCCCATGCCCGCCAGTATCACCTTCCGCGGCGCCGCTCCCCGCGCCAGCATCCGCACCGTCGTCCGCGCGCCCAGCGAATAGCCGCCCAGATCATAGTCGGTCAGCCCGAGTTGCTCGACCAGCGCCAGCCCATCCTCGGTCAGTGCGTCCGGCGGATAGGCTGCGGCGTCATGTGGCTTGCCGCTTTCGCCATGGCCGCGCAGGTCGGGCATGATGAGCCGAAAACCGGCCTCCACCAGTCGGGCTGCATGGCCATAGCGTATCCAATTGGTCCAGGCGTTGGAGAAATAGCCGTGGATCAGCACCAGGTCGCGGCTGCCAGAGACTTTGGGGGCCGCCACATGCACCGCGATCGGCAGCCCGCCCAGTCCTTTGATCTCCAGTTTTTCCAGCGGCAGGTCGGACACGGAACTACTCCTCGGGCTCATTTGCCTCCGCCGATATGGCCTCGGCACTTCCTTGTCGAGTGGCGCAAAGCCAGATCAGCGCCGCCAGGCTGCCGATCTGCGCCGCCGTCATATCCTTTTGCGGGTCCCACATGTCGCCTTGCTGGCCATTATACCAGTCGGCCGTCTGCCCGGCCGCGACGACACTCAGCAGCCATTCGAAGATTTCGTAGATCGCTCCCGCAAAACCCACCGCGGCAAAGGCAAAAACCAGGCTCCATCCCCTCCGCATGACGCCAAAGCGCCGCGCCGCCTCGGCAAAAGGGGCTGTCAGCAAGGCCCCGAAGGTGAAATGCACCAGCCGGTCATAGCCATTGCGCGCAAAGCCCAATGTGCCCGAAATATCATGGCCGCTGATCGCCCGTGCCCAGACATCATAGGGCACGTAGGAATAGATGTACCGCCCGCCCAGCGTATGCAGCAGCAGGAAGAGAAAAATGCACGCCACCGACCCGTTCGACAAAGGCCATCGGCGCAGCAGCCACGGCGCGGCAAAGGCCAGCACGACAGTCGGCCCATGTTGGAGCGGCGCGAGTTGGGGATAGGGCTGATCGATATTGGCGACGATTATGGCCGCGATCAGCAACAGGATCATCCGGCGTTGGGCGACTGGAATGGTTTTCCAGACAGCCACAGCGCCGGAGATCATCGAAAGGCTCAGCCCTTCTTCAAGTGACGGCGGCCCAGCAGTTCCGCGATCTGCACGGCGTTGAGCGCCGCGCCCTTGCGCAGATTGTCGCTGACGCACCAGAGGTTCAGGCCATTGTCGATGGTCGAATCCTCGCGCACGCGGCTGACGAAGGTGGCATAGTCGCCCACGCACTCCACGGGGGTGACGTAGCCGCCATCCTCCCGCTTGTCGACGAGCATCACGCCCGGCGCTTCGCGCAGGATGTCCTGCGCTTCCTTGGCGGAGATTTCCTTCTCGAACTCGATGTTCAGCGCTTCGCTGTGGCCGACGAACACCGGCACGCGCACGCAGGTCGCCGTCACCTTCACCTTGGGATCGAGGATCTTCTTGGTTTCCGCGACCATCTTCCACTCTTCCTTGGTCGAGCCGTCGTCCAGGAAGACGTCGATATGCGGGATCACGTTGAAGGCGATCTGCTTGGTGAACTTCCTGGGCTCTGCCGGATCACCGACGAAGATGTTGCGCGACTGTTCGAACAGCTCGTCCATGCCTTCCTTGCCCGCGCCGGAAACCGACTGATAGGTGGCGACGACGACGCGCTTGATCGTCGCGGCGTCATGCAGCGGCTTCAGCGCCACGACCATCTGCGCGGTCGAGCAGTTCGGGTTCGCGATGATGTTCTTCTTCTTGTAACCGTCGATCGCATCCGGGTTCACTTCGGGCACGATCAGCGGCACATCGGGGTCCATGCGGTAGAGCGAGCTGTTGTCGATCACCACGCAGCCGGCCGCCGCCGCCTTGGGCGCATATTCTGCCGTCGGGCCGGAGCCTGCAGCGAACAGGGCGATATCCCAACCGGTGAAGTCGAAATGCTCGATATTCTTGCATTTGAGCGTTTTGCCGGTGTCACCGAAGTCGATTTCGGTGCCGTGCGACCGGGGCGAAGCGACAGCCGCGATCTCGTCAATAGGGAACTCGCGCTCAGCGAGAATGGTCAACATCTCGCGGCCCACATTACCGGTGGCACCAACGACGACGACCTTGTAACCCATGACTTGACACTCCACTCCATGCAAAATTGCGGAGTGGGCGCCATAGCGCGCTTGCGCCATTTGTCCAGCACGAAGCATCTTTGCCTGAGCAAAGCTGCGCTTGCTATCGGCGCATTCCTGCGAAGCTCTCAGCTCCTATTTTTTCGGCATTTCCGGCGCCGTCCCATGACGCGCCAGGAAATCCTCTATGGTCCGCCACAGATGCAGGCTGATGCCCGGCCCGCCGACCCGATGCGTCTGGCCCGGATAGACCATCATCTCGAACGGCACGGCGGCGCCCTGCATCTTGGCCATCAGCGCGGTCGAATTGTCGAACACCACATTGTCGTCCGACATGCCGTGGATCAGCAGCAGCGGATCGTTGATCTTCGCCGCCTCATCCACCGCGCCGGAAGCTGGATAGGCGCTGGGCTTCTCTTGCGGCTGGCCCAGATAGCGTTCGGTATAATGGGTGTCGTACAATTCCCATTTCGTGACCGGCGCGCCCGCCACCGCCGCGGAGAAAACGCCCGGCGCCTTCTCCAGCAGCTTCAGCGACATGTAGCCGCCATAGGACCAGCCATAGGTCGCGATCCGGCCGGGATCGACAAAAGGTTGGGCCTTGAGCCATTCGACGCCCGCAAGCTGATCCTCGACCTCGACCGTGCCCATGGCGCGGTAAATCTGGTCCTCGAACGCCTTGCCGCGATCGGGCGTGCCGCGATTGTCGATCACGAAGACGATCCAGCCCTTGTCCACCAGATATTGGTAGATGGGCGAACCCCATGAGTTGGTGACCTGCCGCCCGGTGCCCGGCCCGCCATAATGCAACATGAAGACCGGATAGCGTTTCCCGGCCTCCAGCGGCGGCGTCATGATCCGGGTATAAAGCGTCGACCCATCGGCCGCCTTGATCGTGCCGAATTTCGTCTTCGCATGGCTGGCGAAATAAGGCGCATAGGGATGATCGCCCCTGACTGCGTTCTCCGACAGCCATTGGAGCTGCTTGCCTGCGTTGTCGGCCAGATAGACCTGGCGCGGCTGATCCGTATTGCTGCGCGCGACGACGATCCGGCTCGCGGCGCGATCCATCACGGCATCATTCCACCAGCCGGTCGAGGTCAACTGCCTGAGCGGTCCCGCCTTGGCGAGCGGCGCGGCGTAAAGCTGCTGCTCCAGCGGCGTCTCGCGGTTGCCCGTGAAATAGACGATGCCCCTGCCCTCATCCACGCCGACGATATCGCGCACTTCCCAATCGCCGCTGGTGAGCGCCGTCCATTTGCCGCCTCGCACATGATAGAGATGGCCATGGCCGGTCTTTTCCGACCACCACAGAAAGCTCCCATCCTTGAGCGGCGTGAAATTGTTGCTGAGGTTGATCCAGCTCTTCGCTTTCTCGGTCAGGATCACCTTGGCCTTGCCCGTCGCCGGATCGATCGCCAGCAGGTCCAGCGTCTTCTGGTCCCGGCTCTCGCGCTGGACGTAGAGCGTCCTGCCGTCCTTCGACCAGTCGACGCGGGCGAGGTAGATATCCTTCTCCGGCCCCAGATCGACTTTAACCTGGCCGCCGCCCTCCAGCTTCATCACATAGAGATCGACCAGCGCATTGGGCGTTCCGGCCGCGGGATAGCGCTGCTCATAAACCTTCGTGCCCTCGCCGCCGATAGCGGTGCGGGTGACAATGCCGACAGGACTTTCATCCACGCGAGCGACGGCGATCCTCTTGTCGTCCGGCGACCACCAATAGCCGGTCCGCCGATCCATTTCCTCCTGCGCCACGAACTCAGCGACGCCCCAACTCACCGTATCGCTGGCGCCTTGCGTAAGCTGCCTCTCCGCCCCGCCCATGGGCTGAACGAAGAAATTGCCGCCGCGCACGAAGGACACGAAGCCGCCCTTGGGGCTGACCACGCCGTTCAGTTCGCCATCGGGCGTATCGGTGAGCCGGGTCACCTTCCCATCCAGCGCCGCCAGATAGAGGTCGCCATCGACCGGCACGAGAATCGACTTCCCATCGGGCGCCCAATCATAGCTGACGATGCCGGTGCTGCCCGCGACGGAACGGTCACGCTCCCGCTGCATCTTCTCCGCCTCGGAAAGTTCCGCGCCGCTTCCGGTCTTCCTTGAATCGACCAGCATCCGCTCCGCGCCCGTGGAGCTATCCACCGCCCAGAGGTCCAGCCGCTCCTTCTCATCCGCGCGCGGCTTCAGCAGCGTCACCAGCCTGCCATCGGGAGAGAGCTTTAGCGCCCGCGGCTGCGGCCCGGAAAGATCGGGACTGGCGAACACCCGCTCCAATGTCAGTTCTTTTGGTTTCAGCTTATCCTGCGCCTGAGCGGACATCACGGAAAGCAGCAGCGCGCCGACAGCCGCGCCGCGTTTCAGATATAACGACATTTTCATCCCTTGCATGACGGCAAGGCCGCCGCATCACATGGTGCAGAAGATTAGCGCCAAGCAGATGAAAAGATCAATGTTGGGAAATAATATTTCTCCGCCATGATCGCCCGGATCATGGTGGGCGCGACAGGGATTGAACCTGTGACCCCACCCGTGTGAAGGGTGTGCTCTACCGCTGAGCTACGCGCCCCCTGTAAGGAGGAGGCGGCCATTGGCATCCGCCGCGCCCCCTGTCAAGCGCCTCCGGGATGCCATTTTCCAAAAATGGACTTATCCGCGCCATTGGCGTTATAGTCGGAACGCTATCAAAAGGAGTGCATATCCCATGCGTCAAACCGTCGCCCTCGTCATTGCAGGGCTGCTTCTTTCCTCCCTGGCCGCCTGCAACACCGTAAAGGGTGCGGGCCGGGATATCGAATCCGTCGGCCGCGCCGGGGAAAAAGCCATCAACTGATCGGGCAGGATCGCCGGATCATTGGAGGATGCGGCTGGCGACGGCCGCATCTTTCTCCAGGCGCACGCCGTCGCAATCCGGCTCGCCACAATCGCAGGCGGCGATCGTATAGCGCACGCCGCACATCACCAGCACATCCTGGTCAAAGGAATAGTTGGATATTCCCGCACGCTCGACCTTTTCCTGCGCCTTGGCCCTAAGGAGCCGGCCAACGAGAGCCATACTTTTACCTCTCTGCAACATGCGTGAATGATTATTGTTGCGTTGCACAATGTCAATTGAGCGAGGTTGGTTCCTGAACGAATTGAAATAAATCCGTCCAGAAAATGACACGATTGGGCGCTTCGCCTTAGGACGCTTGCGCGTCGTCCTCATCACTCCCATATGCCGGGCCATGAACGACCAACGCTCGAACAGCATGCCGGTCTGGCATGGCACAACCATCATGTCGGTACGCAAGAACGGAAAGGTGATCGTGGCCGGTGACGGCCAGGTCTCCATGGGCCAGACGGTGATGAAGCCCAACGCCCGCAAGGTGCGCCGCCTCCACGACGGATCGGTCATCGGCGGTTTCGCCGGGGCCACCGCCGACGCCTTCACCCTGTTCGAACGGCTGGAAGCGAAGCTGGAACGCCATAACGGCCAGTTGATGCGCGCCGCGGTGGAACTCGCCAAGGATTGGCGGACCGACAAATATCTCCGCAATCTGGAAGCGATGATGATCGTCGCGGACAAGGAAGTGACTCTGATCCTGACCGGCAATGGCGATGTGCTGGAGCCGGTGGGCGGTGTAGCGGCCATCGGTTCGGGCGGCAATTTCGCCCTGGCCGCCGCCCGCGCGCTGGTGGAATATGAAGAAGACGCCGAAACCCTTGCCCGCAAGGCGATGGCGGTGGCGGCGGATATCTGCGTCTACACCAACGACCAGCTCGTCATCGAAGAGCTGGAAAGCGTGAACTGAACCCCTTCCCATCGCCCTACCCCGCCTCCTCCCCGATTTGGGAGGGGATAAGGACAGAAATGAACGACAACCTGACCCCCAAAGCCATTGTTTCCGCATTGGATTCGCACATCATCGGCCAGGCCGACGCCAAGCGCGCCGTCGCCGTCGCCCTGCGCAACCGTTGGCGCCGTCAGCGGCTCGCACCCGACCTGCGCGATGAGGTGACGCCCAAGAACATCCTGATGATCGGGCCCACCGGCTGCGGCAAGACCGAGATCAGCCGCCGCCTCGCCAAGCTGGCCGACGCGCCTTTCGTCAAGGTGGAAGCCACCAAGTTCACCGAAGTCGGCTATGTCGGACGCGACGTGGAGCAGATCGTCCGCGACCTGGTCGAAGAAGCCGTGCGACTGGAACGCGATCGCCGCCGCGAGGCGGTGCGCGAAGCCGCGTCCGAAGCCGCCATGGCCCGCCTGCTCGATGCGCTGACCGGCAAGGAAGCGAGCGAAGCCACCCGCCTCTCCTTCCGCCAGCGGATCGAGAACAGCCAGATGAACGATGTCGAGGTCGAGGTGGAAGTTGCTGACAGTCCCTCCATGCCGATGGAAATCCCCGGCATGGGCGGCCAGATCGGCATGATCAACCTTAGCGACATGATGTCCAAGGCGTTCGGTCAGCAGCAGAAGAAGCGCCGCAAGCTGCGCGTCGCGGACGCCTGGGACAAGCTGGTCGAGGAAGAGCAGGACAAGCGGCTGGATCAGGACGATGTCGCCCGCGTCGCCATTTCCAGCGCCGAGCAGAACGGCATCGTCTTCCTCGACGAGATCGACAAGATCGCCGTCAGCGACGTGCGCGGCGGTTCCGTGAGCCGGGAGGGCGTGCAACGCGACCTGCTGCCGTTGATCGAGGGCACGACCGTTTCGACCAAATATGGCCCGCTCAAGACCGACCATATCCTGTTTATCGCGTCAGGGGCTTTCCATGTGGCGAAACCCAGTGACCTGCTGCCGGAATTGCAAGGCCGGCTGCCGATCCGCGTCGAGTTGAAGGCGCTGACCGAGGATGATTTCGTGTCGATCCTCTCCGACACCAAGGCGAGCCTTGTTGCGCAATATCGCGCGCTGCTGGCGACCGAGGGCGTGACCATCGACCTGACGCCGGACGGCATCCGCGCCGTCGCGAAGATCGCGGCGGAGGTGAATAGCGAGATCGAGAATATCGGTGCTCGCCGCCTCCAGACAGTGATGGAAAAGCTGCTGGAAGATGTGAGCTTCGAGGCCGAGGACCGCCAGGGCGAAACGCTGGTTGTCGATGCGGCCTATGTCGAGAAGCAGTTGGCCGTGGTTGCGCGGAACACCGACCTCAGCAAATATGTGCTGTAGTCAGCCCCCTGTCCCCAATAATTCCCCTCCCGTAAGCGGGAGGGGGGAACTTAAGCTTTAATAGGACCGACCCACCAGCACCCGTTCCACCGCCTTATCGCCGGTGAAGATGCACAGTCCATCAGCCGCTTCCGCATCCGACGGCACATTGCGCAGCGTCAGCTTCTCGCCCTTCAGCCACTCGATCACCTTGTCGAGCGCCGCGCCGGTCGGCTTGGCCCACTGAACCAGCGCCCAACCCGGCTTGCTGCCAGCGCGAAAATATTCCCTAAGCCCGTCCAGCGATAGGATCGAAGCGTCGATATTCAAATCGCGACGCTGCTTTGCGGTATCCAGCATGTCTTTCTGAATGCTGGTCAATATTGCCGTTACGCGCTCGGCAAGCTCTTCCCGTCTGATGAACTCTGGCCGTAACTTACCCTGCATATCATAGAGCACATCGCGGCGGAGCACTGACACGGTGCCGTTCGCCAGATCCCTGGCGCCAATCTCTACAATGATCGGCGCACCCTTCTTCACCCAGCCCCAGCGCTTGTTCGCCGCCTTGGCCGACCGCCGATCCAGCAGCGCGCGAACCGGTTCACGGAACACGTCCTGCCTGTTCAGTTCCGCCACCAGATCGCCGCAATAATTCAATATGGCCGCATCCTCGTCGGTATCGCGCAGCATCGGCACCACGACTACCTGATAGGGCGCGACCCGCGGCGGCACGCGCAGCCCATCGTCATCGCCATGCACCATGATGAGGCCGCCGATCATCCGCGTCGACACGCCCCAACTGGTCGTCTGGGCCAGTTCCTGCTGCCCCTCGGCATTCTGGAACTTGATATTCTGCGCCTGCGAGAAGGTGGTCCCGAGAAAATGCGAAGTCCCCGCCTGCAACGCCTTCCCATCCTGCATCATCGCCTCGATGGAATAGGTCGCAACGGCCCCCGGAAAGCGCTCATTCTCCGGCTTCTCGCCTGCAATCACCGGCAGCGCCACGCATTCCTCGGCAAAGCTGCGATAAACTTCCAGCATCTTGAGCGTCTCTTCCATCGCCTCATCGACGGTGGCGTGAGCGGTATGCCCTTCCTGCCAGAGAAATTCGGCGGTGCGCAGGAACATGCGCGTGCGCATTTCCCAACGAACCACATTCGCCCACTGGTTGATCAACACCGGCAGGTCGCGCCAGCTCTGCACCCAACGAGAGAAAGCCGCGCCGATCACCGTTTCCGAAGTCGGACGAACCACCAATGGCTCTTCCAGCTTGGCTTCTGGATCGGGCACCAGCTTACCGTCTTTCTGGATCAGCCGGTGATGGGTGACGACCGCCATTTCCTTGGCGAAACCGTCGACATGCTCGGCCTCCTTCTCGAAATAGGAGAGCGGAATGAACAGCGGAAAATAGCAATTTTCGTGGCCCGTCGCCTTGATACGCTCGTCCAGCAATTTCTGCATCCGTTCCCAGATGCCGTATCCCCATGGCCGGATGACCATGCAGCCACGTACGCCGCTTTCCTCCGCCATGTCGGCTTCGGAAATGACGGCCTGATACCAGGCGGCGAAATCCTGTTCGCGGGTAACGGAAAGGGCGTGCTTCACGGGATCGACCTTAAATTCGAGTGGATGGCGCGCCATAGGCCAAGCGCGCCTCCCATGTCGACCCCAAAGGACCGCCGAAAGCGCGGCTCAGCTCAGCTTGTCGATCTTGGCATTGAGCGCGGCCAATTGAGCCTTGAGCTGCGCGATTTCATCATCCTTGCTCTCATCGGCGGCCGGTGCCGTTGGCGGGGGTGTCATGCCCGGTACGCCAGGCATCCCCGGCATCCCCGGCATACCCGGCATCCCCGTGCCGAAAGCGCTGGCGGCCGCCTCGAACATCTGCATGTTGCGCTTGGCGATCTCGGCCAGCGGACCGCCGCCGAAAGCCCCCTTCATCGCTTCCTGAAACTGCTGCTGGTTCTTGCGGAAGGCGTCCATCGACGCTTCGAGATATTGCGGCACCATGGATTGCATGGAATCGCCGTACATGGCGATCAACTGGCGCAGGAAGTTGACGGGCAGCATGTTCTTGCCGCGCTGCTCCTCCTCCATGATGATTTGCGTCAGGACATTGTGCGTGATGTCCTCTCCGGTCTTCGCATCGACGACGACGAACTCGCGCCCCTCACGAGTCATCTGCGACAAAAGATCCAGCGTGATGTAGCTCGACGTTTCTGTGTTATACAGCCGCCTGTTAGCGTACTTCTTGATAACGACCGGTTCGGATTCGTTCGCGGTCTTAGATTTGGCCATGGATACCTCTCCCACACCTGCATTTTCCGCATTAGCACAGCACAATGCCGCGCCGCAACATGGCCCGCGGCCATTACCCCTTTTTCTCAATATTTTATGGCGCGAAACGCAGGACAATCCCGAACTGCGGAAGCGGGCCTTCCAAGGTTTGCGGAAATATCAAGAGGCTAGGCGCCCCGCCCCGCCCACGGCGCCCTCCATTGCGGCATCGGCGGGCAGTGCGAAGTTGCTCCGTTACGGGACGGAAAACGACCGTTACCCAGTGGTTTTCGTCCCCTCGCTGATCAATCCGCCGCAAGTGCTGGACCTGTCCTCCAGCCGTTCCATGCTGCGCCACATGAGCGCAGCAGGACATGATGCCTATCTGGTCGATTGGGGCGCGCCCGCAGCGGACGACGGCACGCTGGGACTGGACCGCCACGTGACGGAGCGATTGCTGCCGATGCTGGCGGCTCTGCCCCGTCAGCCCATATTGGTGGGATATTGCCTTGGCGGCAATCTGGTGATCGGCGCCGCGGCATTGCAACCAGCCAGGGCGCTCGCGACCATTGCGGCACCGTGGAATTTCGACGGCTTCCCCCCCGCCGACCGGGAACAGATCGACACGCTGTGGCGCAGGTCCAAACCCATGTGCCAGCGCCTGGGCTATGTGCCGATGGAGGTGCTGCAATCCGGCTTCTGGGCGATGGACCCCGCCCGGACGATTCGCAAATATGCGGCCTTTGCCGACATGGCGGTCGGTTCCGATGAAGAACACGCCTTTCTGGCGGTCGAGGATTGGGCCAATGGCGGGCCGCCGCTCAGCTATGCCGCGGGACATGATCTGTTCGAGCAATTCTATGCCGCAAATGCGAGCGGACGGGGCGAATGGCGGATCGGCGGGCAGACGGTCGATCCCCGTAGGCTGACTTGTCCCACGCTTTCAATCCGTTCCGCCACCGACCGCATCGTTCCCGCCGCCGCCGCGCCGGAAATGGCGGAAGGCAAGACTTTGAGCCTTGGCCATGTTGGCATGATCGTGGGCGGCGGCGCGCGCGCCTTGCTGTGGGAACCTCTATCCCAATGGCTTTCCAGCCATGGCGGATGATGATATGTGCAACCGCGAAAACAATCACCACTGGAACTGAGGATCAAGGCTTTGTCAGACATCGTCATTACCGCTGCCAAGCGTACCGCCGTCGGCAGCTTCATGGGCGCTTTCGGATCGACCCCCGCGCATGAACTGGGCCGCACCGCCATCGTCGCTGCTCTCGCCCAGGCAGGCGTCGCGCCGGAGGAAGTCGACGAAGTCATATTGGGCCAGGTCCTGACCGCGGCGCAGGGCCAGAACCCCGCTCGTCAGGCCGCCGTCAACGCCGGCATCCCGGTCGAGCGGACCGCCATCGGCCTCAACCAGCTTTGCGGTTCGGGCCTGCGCGCGGTTGCGCTCGCAGCCCAGGCGATCCGTGCCGGCGACGCCCGCATCATGGTCGCGGGCGGTCAGGAAAGCATGTCGCTGGCACCCCACGCCCAATATTTGCGCGGCGGCGCGAAAATGGGGCCGATCTCCTTCATCGACACGATGACGCATGACGGCCTGACCGATGCCTTCAACAATTATCACATGGGCATCACGGCGGAAAATCTGGCCGAGAAATATCAGATCAGCCGCGAAGCGCAGGACGAATTCGCCGTCGCCAGCCAGAACAAGGCGGAGGCCGCCCGCGCATCGGGCCGCTTCAAGGATGAGATCGTTCCCGTGACGATCAAGGGCCGCAAGGGCGACACCATCGTCGAAGCCGACGAATATATCCGCGCCGGCGCCACGCTGGAAGCGATGCAGAGCCTGCGCCCGGCCTTCAAGAAGGACGGCACCGTCACGGCCGCCAATGCCAGCGGCATCAACGACGGCGCCGCCGCTCTCGTGCTGATGAGCGCCGAGGAAGCGGCCAAGCGCAACGCCCCCGTGCTGGCGCGCATCGCCGGTTTCGCGACCTGCGGCGTCGATCCGTCGATCATGGGCATCGGCCCGGCGCCCGCAAGCCGCGGCGCGCTGGCCAAGGCGGGCTGGTCGCTGGCCGATCTGGACCTGATCGAAGCCAATGAAGCCTTCGCTGCGCAGGCGCTGGCCGTCGGTCAGGAACTGGGCTGGGATCCCTCAAAGGTCAATGTGAACGGCGGCGCGATCGCCATCGGTCATCCGATCGGCGCTTCGGGCGCCCGCGTCCTCACCACCCTGCTGTACGAAATGCAGAAGCGCGATGCCAAGAAGGGTCTCGCAACCCTGTGCATCGGCGGCGGCATGGGCGTGGCCATGTGCGTCGAGCGCTGAGCTTGCAGTAAACGCATTAAGGGCCGCCGATCCCATAATGGATCGGCGGCCCTTAAATTTTTCATGCCGGCAGATGTGGTGCCGATCAGCGCCAGACGCGATCGAAGCGCGCGCCCAGCCCCGTCAGCAACTCATATTGCGACAGACCCGAAACCGCAGCCGCTTCCACCAGCGCATAGTCGACGCTCAGCCAATCCCCCTCAGCGACGTCAGGCAGGCCCGACACATCGACAGCCGTCAGGTCCATCGAGACCCGCCCGATGACAGGCAGATGCTTACCGCCGACGGTCATGGACCCGCGCCCGGAAAATCCGCGCAAATAACCATCGGCATAGCCAAGGTTCAACACCGCGATCTCCATGTCAGCCGCTGCGCGATGGGTCGCATTATATCCGATGGTGTCGCCCGCTTGAACGCGGCGGCGTTGCAGCACCTGCGCTTCGGGAAACACGACCTGCCCGATCTGCCCGGCGGCTTCCTCACGCGGCACTCCGCCATAAAGCGCAATCCCCGGCCGCGTCATGTCGAACGCATAAGCGCTACCCAGGCAAATGCCCGCGCTGTTCGCCAGACTGTAGCGCGCCGCCTTGACCTCATTCCGCAACGCAGCAAACCGCTCCAACTGAATCCGACTGAGCGGCACATCCTCATCGGCGGAAGCCAGATGGCTGAGCAACGTCGTCACCTCCAGCCCCGCGACCAGCGCCGAAACATCGCTACGCCAATCCAGCCCCAGCCGGTTCATGCCGGTATCGACCATCACATCGCAAGCTCCGCCGCCAGCCAGCTTCCAGCGCGCAATCTGCCCTTCGGTGCACAGCACCGGCCGGGCACCTGACGCCAGAGCCACGGCCATGTCCTCCTCCCGCACGCCATGCAGCACGGAAAGCGACACGCCATCGCTTATCAACGGTTCCAGCACGGCCGCCTCGGCCCAGTTGGACACGAAGAAGTCCCGGCATCCCGCATCCAGCAAACGCCGCATCACCGCTTCGCTGCCCAGGCCATAGCCATTGGCCTTGATCGCCGCGCCACAGGCAGCGGGACCGCTTTGCCGCTTCAACCAACGCCAATTGGCAAGCAGCGCCTCCCCATCCAGACGCAAACGCAGCGGTGCAGAAAAATCAGTCATCGCATTGGGGATAGCGCTCCACGACACCAGCGTCGAGGCATCAGGCATCCATCCCCGCTCCACGCGTTTCCGGCAAGGCGATGATGCAGGTCAACAGGGCGACCGCCACCACCGCGATCGTATACCATAGACCCGCATAGGGATCGCCCGTCCGGGCCACGATATATTGGCTGACCAGCGGCAGAAACCCTCCGAAATAGCCTGTCCCTATATGATAGGGGATCGACAGCGAGCTATAGCGTATCCGCGCCGGGAAATATTCCGACAGCAGCGCCGCGACCGGGCCATAGGTCGCCCCAGACAGCGTCCAGAGCAGCAGCAGCGCCAAGAACAGCAACAGGGCGCGGGGCCAATCCGGCGTCACGGCAGCCGAATCATATCCTCCCGCATGCAAGGCCGCATCCAACCCTTCCCCACTCAGGTCCGTGACCGCCACGGGACCGATGCTGACCGAAGGCGCCGCCGCCTCCCGCTTTTCATAGGCGATGCCCCGCTTCGAAAAATGGTCGAGCAGCTTGCCGCACGCGGTCGGCTGAACCTTGGCGAAGGGATCGAAGCTGCAATCGGGTCCGCTCACCATCACCGGCGCGCGCTGCGCCGCCTGATAGAGCGCCGGGTTCGCCACGCTCCCCATGAAGTGATAGAGCGGCATGAGCAGCAGCAGCACCAGCGCATAGCCGATGACGATCGGCTTTTTCCGCCCCACCCGGTCGGACAGCCAGCCGAAGAAGATGAAGGCCGCGACGCCGGCAAAGGCGCTGCCGCCCACCAGCAATTGCGCCATGCCCGGCACGACATGCAGGCCGTTCTGCAGGAAATAAAGCGCCTGGAACATCACGGTGTAGGCGATGACGGTAAAGCCTGCGGCAATGCCGATCATCGCCACCAGCATCCGCCGCTTGTTGCCGGGATAGGTGAAGGCCTCCTTAAAGGGGTTGCGCGACTGGCCGCCCGCCGCCTTCATCGCCGCGAAAACCGGACTTTCGTGCAGCATCAGCCGCATCCAGAGCGAGATTGCCAGCAGCGCCAGCGAAAATATGAAGGGCAGACGCCAGCCCCAATCGTCCCACACCGCCTTGCCGACGATCCATTGCGTGCCGACGACGACGACCAGCGACAGGATGAAGCCACCAATCACGCCCGCCTGGATGAAGCTGGTGAAGAAGCCTCGCTTGCCCGGCGGCGCATGTTCCGCAACATAGATCGCCGCGCCGCCATATTCGCCACCCAGCGCCAGCCCTTGCGCGATCCGCAACAGGATCAGGATGACCGGCGCCGCTATGCCGATGCTCGCGGCGGACGGGGTCAGCCCGACACCCGCCGTCGCGGCCCCCATCAGGACGATGGTGGCGAGGAAGGTATATTTGCGGCCCAACCTGTCGCCCAGATAGCCGAAAAGCGCAGCGCCCAGCGGGCGGAACCCGAACCCGATGGCAAAGCCGGCCAGTGAATAGAGCAGTTCGACGGTCGGATTGTCGGTCGGAAAAAATGTCCGCCCGATGATCGGCGCAAGCACGCCATAGATGTAGAAATCATACCATTCGAACACCGTGCCGAGCGCCGAAGCGGTAATCACCAGCCTGTCCCGCCTGGCATCCATCACATAGCCGGTATCGACCGCGCCTCCACCCATTCCGCCCCCTGTTCGCCCGCTTCGTTCGGAAACGCTTCTAAAGAAGTGCCGAAGTCCGGCAAGCGAGATAACCGCCTCATCCCAAGCCGGCAATATCCGCCCCATATTGGCCGATCCCGCAGCCTTGCCGAACATGCTCGCGGCACCGGCGTGACAGTCAATGGTCGCCTATCTCGCCAGCTCGCACGCTGCCGTCACCAACGGCGCCGCGATTCTGACCTTCCTGGCAATCCGGCTTGCGGGAACTGGCCCTGTCGCTCTTCCCTCTCTCCGGATAAGGAAAGATGGATGAGCGACACGGATATTCTGACCGACATATCTCTGCAGCACGAACTGAAGTGCGCCGGTTATGCCCGCCTGTCCGGCCCCGAACTGTTCGATCGTCTCGCGATCCAGTCCGATGATTGGGCCGCATTCGTCCAAAGCTGGGACGATCTCGGCCCCGACCTCTATATGGCGGACGGAGGGCGTTACCGCCGTCGCCGTCACGCGACTTTCGCTTGCGAGCATGGCGGCTTCACGCGCAAGCCTCATCAGCCGCATTTCCAGAGCCGCGACTATAATCCCCTAAATGGCGATGTGCAGCGCTGGTTCGACCCCGTCGGGCAAAGCACGATCGACAACGCCGTGATGCAGTCGATCTTCGCCTTTTCCGCGCGCAGCTTCCCTCTGACAGGACGGCAGCATGTGGAACTCCACCAGTTCCGCATCGAAGCGGACACCGGCGAACTGGGCCGTCCCACGCCCGAAGGCATGCATCGCGACGGTGTGGACTGGGTGTTTGTGATGCTGGTCGAACGCCGCAACGTCCGCGAAGGCGTCACCCGCATCGGTACGCCGGAGGGCAAGGAATTGGGAGAATTCACTCTCGCCCGGCCCGGCGATGCGGTGCTGATCGACGACCATCGCATCATGCACGGCGTCACCGAAATTCATGCGGTCGACCCGGCGCAATCCGCCTGGCGCGATGCGCTCGTCCTCACCTTTATAGCCGACCCCTGAGCTATTGGTTCAGAGCGAAGTCGAGAATGCTATCCCGACCTCGCCCCGCAACTCATTTCAACAGCACCAGTTCCTCGGCCATGCTGGGATGCAGGGCCACGGTGTCGTCGAATTCCTGCTTGGTGAGGCCAGCCTTCACCGCAATGGCAGCCGCCTGCAATATCTCCGGCGCATCCGGCCCGATCATGTGCAGTCCGACCACGCGATTGGTCGTCGCATCCACCACCATCTTGTACAGCGCCCGCTCGTCCCGTCCGGCCAGCACATTCTTCATCGGCCGGAAATCGGAGGTGTAGACCTTCACCGTCCCAAGCTTGTTCTTCGCCTGCGCCTCCGTCATGCCCACGCCGGCCAAGGGCGGATGGCTGAACACGGCGGAAGGCACGCAATTATAATCCACCGTGCGGGGATTGTCCCCGAACACCGTGTCCGCAAAGGCATGGCCCTCACGGATCGCCACCGGCGTCAGTTGCAGCCTGTCCGTGACGTCGCCCACCGCATAGATGCTCTCGCAACTCGTCCGGCTATACTCGTCGACCTTGATCGCGCCCTTCTCATTCAGCTCGACCCCGGCATTTTCGAGGCCCAGCCCATCGACATGGGGCTGGCGCCCGGTCGCGAACACCAGCAGGTCGCAGGCCACCGGATCGCCGCTCTTGAAGCGGACGCAGAGCGTGCCGTCGTCATTCTTCTCGATCTTCTCCATCTCGGCGTTGAAGCGGAAGTTGATCCCCTTCATCGTCGAAATCTGGAGCAGCCGGTCGCGAATTTGCTCGTCATAGCCGCGCAGCAGCGTGCCGGACCGGTTCACGATGGTCACATGGCTGCCGAACTGATGGAATATCCCAGCAAATTCATTGGCGATATAGCCGCCGCCGACGATCACGATCCGCTTCGGACATTCCTCCAGATGGAAGACCTCGTTGGAGGTCACGCCATGCTCGGCGCCTTCGATCTCGGGAATGATCGGCCAGGCGCCGGTCGCTACCAGGATATATTTCGCGCTGATCTCCCGCCCACTGGCAAGCTTGACGCTGTGCGGCCCTGTGATCGTCGCCCGCTCCTGGATCAGCTCGACCTCATGGCTGTCGAGCGTGTTCTTGTAGAGGCCCTCCAGCCGGTCCACATCAGCGAGCACATTGTCGCGCAACGTGGTCCATTCGAAATCGCAATCCGGCACATTCCAGCCGAAGCGCCGCGCATCCTTCAAATCCTCGGCAAAATGCGCGCCGTAGATCAGCAGCTTCTTGGGCACGCAGCCGCGAATGACGCAAGTGCCGCCGACCCGATATTCCTCGGCCACCGCGACCTTCGCCCCATGGGCCGCAGCCACGCGCGAAGCCCGCACGCCACCCGATCCCGCGCCGATGACGAAAAGGTCGAAGTCGTAGTCGCTCATTCATGCCTCCGCTGGCCCCTATGCCGGGTCGCGCTCGCATATGGAGGCTGGCCAGCGGAGTTACAAATGAGATTTTGCGGCTCAGGCGCCGCCCAAAGCCAGATCGATCAGCGCCATGGTCGATGGGTCAAAGCCCTTCGGCCCTTCCGCCTCGATGGACCTGGCAATTTCCTTGCCAAGCTCGACGCCGAACTGATCGAAGGGATTGATCCCCATCAGCACCGCATTGGCGAAGGTCCGATGCTCATAGAAAGCGATCAGGGCGCCCAGAGCCTCCGGCGTCACATCATCCAGCAGGATCGTGGTCGAGGGCCGATTGCCCGGATAGGCCCGCGCCGGATCGGCCGCATTGTCCTTGCCCCGCAGCAAGGCCGCGCCCTGCGCAAAGCAGTTCACCAGCAATGCCCGGTGATGCGCTGGATCAAGCGCATGGCCCGGCTCGATGGAGGCGATGAATTCCACCGGCGTCAGGACCGTGCCCTGGTGCAGCAACTGGAACACCGCATGCTGCGCATCAGTGCCCACGCCGCCCCAGGTGATCGCCGCCGTCGGCCCATCGACAGGCGAGCCGTCACGCGTGACGCTCTTGCCGTTGCTCTCCATCTCCAGTTGCTGGAGATAGGAGGGCAGCAGCCGCAACCGCTCGTCATAGGCGAACAAGGCGCGCGTCTGGCAACCCAGAACCCGCGCATAATATTGGTCGACAAAGGCCGCGATGAGCGGCGCATTGACCTTCGGCTCCGCCAGGCGGAAATGCCTGTCCATCGCCGCCGCGCCTTCCAGCAAGCTCTCGAAAGCGTCCCATCCCAGCGCCAGAGCCGCCGGAAACCCAATGGAAGACCAGAGCGAATAACGCCCGCCCACGCTTTCCGCGAAGGGCAGGACGCGCGTTTCATCGACGCCCCATTCGATCGCCTTTTCCGGCGAGGCGGTCATCGCGATCACCCGGCCATAGGGATCGTCGACCCCGGCTTCCACCATCCAGTTGATCGCGCTTGCCGCGTTCAGCATGGTTTCGGTGGTGGTGAACGTCTTGGAAGCTACGGCGATCAGCGTCGCCTCCGGATCGAAGCGCGCAATCGCCCGCTCCAACGCGGTGCCGTCGACATTCGACACGATGGCGACGTCATAGCGCGCGCCGTCGCCGCCCAGCGCATCGATGATCAGGTCCGGCCCCAGCGCCGAGCCGCCGATGCCGATATGCAGGATATGCCGGATCGGCCCCAGCGCTTCGCCTTCGACGGCGTCGATCAGCGCCCGCATCCGGGCATGGAACATCTTGGCCCGCGCCACGCTGTCGGCATTGCCCTCTCCCCGTTCGGCGGGATGCTCGGCGGCGCGGCCCTCGGTGTTGTTGACCGCCTCGCCCGCGAACAGCGCATCCCGCTGAGCGCCGAAACGCTTTGCCTCGGCCAGCTTCAGAAAGCCATCGAACAAGGCATCCGTCAGATGCGTCTTCGACCAATCGAAGCGAATAGGCCCCTGGCGCAGGGTGAACTTGCTCAACCTGTCGGGATCGGTGGTGAAGATGGACTTGAGATCGGCCTGGGGAAGATCTGCAAGCGCTGCCAGTGCAGGGCTGGACATTGGGGAATATCCTTCATTCATTTTGCCGTTGATCGATGCCGACGCTGCACCCGTCGATTCTTGCCCATCCTAGCCAAGTCGTTCCACTATTGCACCGTTCAGGCAGAAAAATCAGGTTGCAGGGCAGCATGGGGGGCAGCGGTTGGTCTCCAGGACGGATCGACATTCAGGAGATGGCGTGGCGAAAATGGTGGTTTTCTGCGACCCGGAGCGCAGCATACTAAAAGTATGTGAGCACCGGAAGCGGAGGAAAGCGCCATTTGCAGGCCGCCAGAACCGAATGTCGATCCGTCCTAGCGCGCTTGACGGCGGCTTTACTAACCCGCAAAAGCCGCGACGGCCTGTTTTCAGGGCGAATTGAAGGAAAAGTCGACCAAAGCATGAGCGCAAAATCCGAAACGCGGGATTTCCTCTGGTTTCTCGCAAAGCTGGCGGTGTTCGTCTTCATCCTGCGAAGCTTCATCGTTTCGCCCTTCAACATCCCGTCGGAATCGATGCAGCCG
>Ga0255338_1003319_pt1 | contig 19673 bp, 17 predicted proteins | sample MeOH1_35cm_T4_19_FD_203715 | JGI IMG/M metagenome (GOLD analysis project Ga0255338, IMG submission 203715) | Sandy soil microbial communities from University of British Columbia, Vancouver, Canada - MeOH1_35cm_T4_195 | ecosystem: Engineered > Artificial ecosystem > Sand microcosm > Unclassified ...
AGATCATCCAGCACCCACAGGGGCAGGCACCAGACAACCCATCAACACCACACCCACCAAACGGCAGGCCATGGCATCGACTACATCAAGACACACTGTTGAGTTCTCAAGAAACAGACGCACATCCCTGCCGCTCTCGCGAGCTGCCCAGGAGGCTTTCTTCCGTCCCCGTCCAGCCCGGTCCAGGGCGCACGAAGCGCCGGATCCGATCGGTCGGGGTTGCCGTTCGGGCGGGACCGTCCACCGTCTCGGTGTCCGTTACTCCCTGCCGCTTGGCCTCGTAGAGATTACTTGACCCCCAGGGCGGAGGCAAATCCGTACCGGGTGAGGAAGATCACTCCCCCGCGCGCACCACGGCGAGCGCGCGCCGGCCGCGCCGGAGCACGGCGTACCGGCCACCCAGCAGGTGCGTGGCCTGCAGGACCGCGGCCTCGTCGGACACCCGCTCGTTGTTGACCGACAGCCCGCCCTCGGCGACGGCGCGGCGCGCCGCGCTCTTGGAGTCCACCAGGCCTGCGGCGGCGAACAGGTCCACCAGCGGGTCGCCGACGGACCCCGTCGCGGCGGGCAGCTCCGCGACGGCGGCCCGGAGCGTCTCGTCGTCCAGCTCCGCCAGGGAGCCCCGGCCGAAGAGCGCCTGCGACGCTGCGACAACCTTGGCGGTCGCCTGCTCGCCGTGCACCAGCGTCGTGACGTCCCCGGCCAGTGCCCGCTGCGCCTCGCGTGCCTGCGGACGCGTGGCGACCGCTTCCTCGAGGGCCGCGATCTCCTCCCGCGTCCGGAACGTGAACACCCGCAGGTGACCCGCCACGTCCGCGTCGTCGGTGTTGAGCCAGAACTGGTAGAAGGCGTACGGCGAGGTCATCGCGGGGTCGAGCCACACCGTGCCGGACTCGGTCTTGCCGAACTTGGTCCCGTCGGCCTTGGTGATCAGCGGCGTGGTCATCGCGTGGACCCCGACGCCCTCGACCTTGCGCACCAGCTCCACGCCGGACAGCAGGTTGCCCCACTGGTCGCTGCCGCCGCTCTGGAGCGTGACGCCGTGCCGGCGGTACAGCTCGAGGAAGTCCATCCCCTGGAGGATCTGGTAGCTGAACTCGGTGAACGAGATCCCCTGCTCGGAGGCCAGCCGCCGCGCGACGGTGTCCTTGGCCAGCATCGTGCCCAGCCGGTAGTGCTTGCCCACGTCGCGCAGGAAGTCGATCGCCGACAGCTGCGCCGTCCAGTCGAGGTTGTTGACCATCGTCGCCGCGTCCGGCCCGTCGAAGGCGAGCAGCGGCGCGATCTGCGAGCGGATCCGCTCCACCCACCCCGCGACCACCGACGGGTCGTTGAGGGTCCGCTCGCCGGTCATCTTCGGGTCGCCGATGAGCCCGGTGGCTCCGCCGACCAGCGCGAACGGCCGGTTCCCCGCGTCCTGGAGCCGCCGGAGCGTGAGGATCTGCACCAGGTTGCCGATGTGCAGGCTCGGCGCGGTGGGGTCGAACCCGCAGTAGACGTTCACCGGGCCGGCCGCCAGCGCGGCAGCCAGCTCCTGGCGGTCGGTGGTCTGCGCGAGCAGCCCACGCCACTCCAGCTCGTCCAGGACAGTCACGTCACGTTCTCCTTCACGCGGCCGGTTCGAAGTCGACGGCCGCACGGAAGCCTAGGGGGACCGAGCGGTCAGGCGTCAGGCCGGCGTCGACGCCCGTGGGCCGCCCGACGCCGGCGACCGATACGCCGGGCGGTAGGGCGACACCGTCGGCTCCCCCGTCAGCCAGAACCGCCACGTGTGACCGCTCGCGTCACCCCCGGGGCCGGCGACGCCGACGCCCGCCCCCTGCCGGTGTGCGGGCACCACGGAGCGCGCCGGACGGCGGCGCACCACGCTGAGCGCGACGTCGCCGAGAAGGCTCACGGGGCCATCCTGCCAAACCCGTCCAGACGGACGTCCGCCCGCTGCCGCGTGCGCTCCCGCGCGAAGTGGGCGGCCTCGTCGGCCATCCAGCGCTCCCAGTGGGCGCGCTCCGCCTCCCCGTCGCGCTCCAGGCCACGCGCCAGCCGCACGTCCGGCGGTGCCTCCACCCACACGCGCAGCCCGACGACGGGGTCGGCGGCACGCCGTGCGGCGCCGCACCCCTCGAGCACCAGAACGTCCGCTACGGGAACGTCGACCCAGCCGTCGAAGGCCCCGGCGTACCAGTCGTAGCGCTGGTAGCGGCCGGGCCCGCCGCGACGCAACGGCTCGAGCACCTGGGCCGCGAGGCGAGGCCAGAGGCTCCCCTCAAGCCCGGTCCAGCCGTCGTACAGGTCGTCGAGGTGCAGCTGCGCAGCGGCGACGCCACGCCCGACGAGCCCGCGTGCCACCGCCTCGGCCAGCGTCGTCTTGCCCGATCCCGCCGGGCCGTCGATGCAGACGAGCCGCACCGGTCCCAGCCGCGGGCGCGACGCCAGCACCCGTGCGACCACCTCGTCGGCCGCGTCCCCGCCCCGGCCGGGCGGCGCTCCGGTCGCGTGCACCGGCCAGCTCAGGACGCCCGGGCCGACGACGAGGTCCACCCCCGCCGCTCGGCGGCCCGGGCCCGCGCCGCGGCGAGCTGCTCCGCGACCCGCACCGGCGCGGTGCCGCCCACGGCGTCCCGGGAGGCGACCGAGCCGGCGACCGAGAGCACCGAGCGCACCTCCGGCGTCAGCTGCGGGCTGATCGCCGCGAGCTCCTCGTCGGACAGCCCCTCCAGCCCGGTGCCCTTCACCTCGGCGGCGCGCACGCAGGAGCCGGCGACCTCGTGGGCGACCCGGAACGGCACGCGCCGGCGCACCAGCCACTCCGCCACGTCGGTGGCCAGCGAGAACCCCGCCGGCGCCAGCGCGGCCAGCCGGTCCAGGTCGAACCGCAGCGTCGCGACCATGCCCGCGAACGCCGGCAGCAGCACCACCAGCTGGTCCACCTGGTCGAACACCGGCTCCTTGTCCTCCTGGAGGTCCCGGTTGTACGCCAGGGGCAGGCCCTTGAGCGTGGTGAGCAGGCCCGCCAGGTCGCCGACCAGCCGGCCCGCCTTGCCGCGCGCCAGCTCGGCGACGTCAGGGTTCTTCTTCTGCGGCATGATGCTCGACCCCGTCGAGTAGGCGTCGTCGAGCCGCACGTAGCCGAACTCGGCCGTCGCCCAGAGGGTGATCTCCTCGGCCAGCCGCGAGAGGTCGACGCCCGTCATCGCCGCGACGAAGGCGAACTCGGCGACGACGTCCCGGGAGGCCGTCCCGTCGATCGAGTTCTCCACCGGGCCGGCGAAGCCGAGCTCGTCGGCCACGGCGGCCGGGTCGAGGCCGAGCGACGAGCCGGCCAGCGCCCCCGACCCGTACGGCGAGCGCGCGGCCCGGACGTCCCAGTCCCGCCACCGGTCCACGTTGCGCAGCAGCGGCCACGCGTGGGCCAGCAGGTGGTGCGCCAGGAGCACGGGTTGGGCGTGCTGGAGGTGCGTCCGGCCGGGCATGGTCGCGTCGCCGGCTGCCGCCGCCTGCGCGACGAGGGCGTCGACGACGTCGAGCACCAGGCCGGACAGGGTCCGGGCCTGCCGGCGCAGGTACATCCGCACCAGCGTGGCGATCTGGTCGTTCCTCGACCGCCCGGCGCGCAGCCGCCCGCCGAGGTCGGCGCCCGCCCGCTCGATCAGCCCGCGTTCCAGGGCGGAGTGGACGTCCTCGTCGTCCGGCGACGGTCCGAAGGCGCCCGACGAGACGTCGGCGCGAAGCCGCTCGAGCGCCGCGACCATCGCGTCCACCTCGGCCGGCGAGAGCAGCCCGGCCCGGCCCAGCACGTGCGCGTGCGCCACCGACCCGGTGAGGTCGTCGTCGGCCAGCCGCCAGTCGAAGTGCGTGGACCGGGACAGCGCCGCGAGCGCGTCCGCCGGCGCGTCGGTGAACCGGCCGCCCCACAGGGCGCCGGGTGCGGGCTCGTCGGCACCCACGTCAGTCCGTCCCGACTTCCATCGCGGCGGCGTCGAGGGCCGCCTCCTCGTCGCCGACGACGGCCGGGTTGGTCGCGATGACGTCCGCGCCGCCGGCGGGCAGCGCCCCGAACAGCGTGCCGTGCTCGACGAGCACCTGGCCCTGGTCGATCGGCTGGCTCGCGTACAGCTCGAGCTTGGCGCGCGAGTCGGCGATGTCGAGGTTGCGCATCGTCAGCTGGCCGATGCGGTCGGTCGGGCCGAACGCGGCGGACTCGGTGCGCTCCATCGACAGCCGGTCGGGGTGGTAGGAGAAGCCCGGCCCGTCGGTGCGCAGGATGGTGTAGTCCTCGCCACGGCGCAGCCGGAGCGTCACCTCGCCCGTCACCACGGAGGCGATCCAGCGCTGGATCGACTCGCGCACCATGAGCGACTGCGGGTCCAGCCACCGGCCCTCGTACAGCAGCCGTCCCAGGCGTCGGCCCTCGTTGTGGTACGTGGCGATCGTGTCCTCGTTGTGGATCGCGTTGACCAGGCGCTCGTACGCCGCGAACAGCAACGCCATGCCGGGCGCCTCGTAGATGCCCCGCGACTTGGCCTCGATGATCCGGTTCTCGATCTGGTCGGACATCCCCAGGCCGTGCCGGCCGCCGATCGCGTTCGCCTGGTGGACCAGGGCCACCGGGTCGTCGTACCGCACGCCGTCGATCGCCACCGGACGGCCCCGCTCGAACGCGATCGTCACGTCCTCCGGCTCGATCGCCACCGCCGGGTCCCAGAACCGGACGCCCATGATCGGTTCGACCGTCTCGAGCGAGACGTCGAGGTGCTCCAGCGTCTTGGCCTCGTGGGTGGCGCCCCAGATGTTCGCGTCCGTCGAGTACGCCTTCTCGGCGCTGTCGCGGTAGGGCAGGTCGTGGTCGACGAGGAACTGGCTCATCTCCGCGCGCCCGCCGAGCTCGGTGACGAAATCCTGGTCCAGCCAGGGCTTGTAGATCCTCAGGGACGGGTTGGCCAGCAGCCCGTAGCGGTAGAACCGCTCGATGTCGTTGCCCTTGAAGGTGGACCCGTCGCCCCAGATCTCGACGCCGTCGGCCTGCATCGCACGTACCAGCAGGGTGCCGGTGACGGCCCGCCCCAGCGGCGTGGTGTTGTAGTAGGAGCGGCCGCCGCTGCGGATGTGGAACGCGCCGCACGCGATGGCCGCCAGGCCTTCCTCGACCAGCGCGGCCTTGCAGTCGACGGCGCGCGACAGCTCGGCCCCGTATGCCATGGCGCGGCCCGGCACCTGGTCGATCTCGGGCTCGTCGTACTGGCCGAGGTCCGCGGTGTAGGTGCACGGGATCGCGCCCTTGAACCGCATCCAGGCCACGGCCACCGAGGTGTCCAGCCCACCGGAGAAGGCGATGCCCACCCGCTCGCCGACCGGAAGCTGCGTCAGAACCTTGCTCACATCACGTCCTTGTCTCGTGCGGAGTCTCGCGAGGGTTCCCGCGTGGAGTCGTGGCCGGCCGCGAGGTCGAGGAATCGCTGGGCCACCGTCGAGCCGCTCTCCGGCTCGGCGGCGATCACCAGGACCGTGTCGTCGCCGGCGATCGTGCCGAGCACACCGGGCACGATCGAGTGGTCGATCGCGGAGGCGAGGTACTGCGCCCCGCCGGGCGGGGTGCGCAGCACGACGAGGGGGCCGGAGGACTCGGCGGTGACGACGAGCTCGGCGGCGAGCCGGGCGAGCCGTGCCGCGAGCACCTCGGTGGCCTCGCCGGTCGGGGCGACCCGCGCCGAGCCCTCCGGCGGCACCGCGTAGACCAGCGCGCCGCTGGCGTCGCGCACCTTGACCGCCTGGAGCTCCACGAGGTCCCGCGACAGCGTCGCCTGCGTGACGCTGACGCCGGCCCCGGCCAGCAGCTCGGCCAGCTCCACCTGGGAGTGCACCTGCTCACGGGTGAGCAGCGCCGTGATCTGGGCGTGCCGGGCGGCCTTCGTCGGCGGCACGGTGGTGGAGCTCACGACTGCTCCAGCAGGTACGTCAGGAGCGCCTTCTGGGCGTGCAGCCGGTTCTCCGCCTCGTCCCAGACCACCGACTGCGGGCCGTCGAGCACCTCGGCGGTGATCTCCTTGCCGCGGTAGGCGGGCAGGCAGTGCAGCACCAGCGCGCCGGGCTGCGCCAGGGCGAGACCGTCGGCGTCGAGCCGGAAGGGCACGAACGGCGCCGAACGGCGCTCCGTCTCCGCCTCCTGGCCCATCGAGACCCAGGTGTCGGTGGCGACCGCGTCCGCCCCGGCCAGCGCCGCGTCCCGCTCGTCGTGCACGACGACGCTGCCGCCGGTGACCGCCGCGATGCGCTGCGCGTCGGCGAGCACGGCAGGGTCCGGCTGGAAGCCGACCGGGGCGCCGATCCGCACGTGCAGCCCGGCGGTGGCGCCGCCGAGCAGGTACGAGTGCGCCATGTTGTTGGAGCCGTCGCCGACGTAGGCGAGCGTGGTGCCGGGCAGCGTGTCGACTCCGCCGCGGTGCTGGGCGATCGTCTGGAGGTCCGCGAGCACCTGGCAGGGGTGGAACTCGTCGGTCAGGGCGTTGACCACGGGGACCCCCGCGACGGCGGCCATCTCCTCGACGCGCGACTGCGCGTGGGTGCGCCACACGATCGCCGCCACCTGGCGCCCGAGCACCTTGGCGGTGTCGGAGATCGACTCCCGGACGCCGATGCGGGCCAGGTTGCCGTCGACGATCACGGGGTAGCCACCCAGCTCGGCGATCCCCACCGTGAACGACAGCTGCGTGCGCAGCGTCGGCTTGTCGAAGATCACCGCGACGGCGCGCGGTCCGGCGAGCGGGGTGCGCCCGTGGCGGTCCGCGCGCAGCGCCTCGGCCAGCCGCAGCACCTCCGCCTGCTGCGCCGGCGTCAGGTCGTCGTCCCGGAGGAAGTGGGCGGTCATGCGTGCTCCTCGGCGAGGGCGGCGGGGTCGGTCGGCAGGGCGGCGACGAAGTCGACGAACGTCGCTGCCTGGTCGCGCGTCAGCACGTACGGCGGCGCGAGGCGCAGTGCCGTGGGGGTGGGCGCGTTGACGACGAAGCCCGCCTCCAGCGCGCGGCGCTGCACCTGCGCCGCGACGGGTCCGGCCAGCTCGACCGCGACGAGCAGCCCTTCGCCGCGCACCTGCGTCACGAGCGGGTTGCCGGTGGCGGCCAGCGCCGCGCGCCACCACGAGCCCAGCTCGCGCACGTGGCCCAGCAGACCGTCGCGCCGGATCACGCCGATGGTCGCCAGCGCCGCCGCCGCGGCCACCGGGTTGCCGCCGAACGTCGTGCCGTGCTGGCCGCGGCCCAGCAGGCCCGCGACGTGCGGCCCGTAAGCGATCAGCCCCCCGACGGGGAACCCGCCGCCGAGTCCCTTGGCCACCGTCACGACGTCCGGGGTGATCCCGCCGCCGATGTGCGGCTGCTGGAACGCGAACCACTCCCCGGTGCGGCCCATCCCGGTCTGCACCTCGTCGAGCACCAGCAGCGCGCCGTGGCGCGTCGTCAGCTCGCGCGCCGCGGCGAGGTAGCCGGGCGGCGGGAGCACCACGCCGGCCTCGCCCTGGATCGGCTCGACGAACACGGCGGCGACGTCGTCGCCCATCACGGCCTCGAGCGCGGCGGCATCCCCGAAGGGGACGAACTGCACGCCCGGCGGCAGCGGCTCGAACGGCGCGCGGTACGCCTGCTTGTACGTCAGGGCGAGAGCGCCCATGGAGCGCCCGTGGAAGGCGTGCTCCATGGCGATCAGTCGGGGCCGCGCGCCGGCGGAGTGGCGTCGCGTCAGCTTGACCGCGGCCTCGAGCGCCTCCGTGCCGGAGTTGGTGAGGAACACTCGCGAGCCCTGCGGCGCGCCCGCCAGCTGCAGCAGCGTCTCCGCGAGCGCGATCTGCGCCGGGCTGGCGAAGAAGTTGGAGACGTGACCGAGGGTGCCCAGCTGCGCGCTGATCGCAGCGGTCAGCGTCGGGTGCGCGTGCCCCAGCGCGTTCACCGCGATGCCGCCGAGCAGGTCGAGGTAGCGCGTGCCGTCGGCGTCCCAGACGTACGGGCCGTCACCGCGCACCAGGACGCGCTGGGGTGGGCCGAACGTGTCCATCACCGCGTGCTCGTAACGGTCCGTCCAGGCGGCGACGCTCAGACCGGCGCCGGCCGGGACAGGCGCGGCCTCGTCGGGCCCGACGACGTCCGCGTGGCGGGCCATCAGGCGACCACCGGGACCGGCGCCGTGGCGGGGCGCGGGGGAAGCTCGTCGTCGGGGAACACCATGGTGCCGATGCCGTCGGAGGTGAACACCTCGACGAGGATCGAGTGCGGGCGGCGCCCGTCGATGACGTGCGCGCGTCCCACGCCGCCGGTGACGGCGCGCCAGCAGGCCTCCATCTTCGGCCGCATCCCGGCGTCGAGCCCGGGCAGCAGGCCGGCGAGGGTGGACGCGCGCAGGCGGCGGACCAGGGAGGTCTTGTCCGGCCAGCTGGTGTACAGCCCCTCGACGTCGGTGAGGATCACCAGCTTGCGGGCGCCGAGCGCGATCGCCAGCGCCGCGGCGGCGGTGTCCGCGTTGACGTTGAGCACCTGGGTCGGGTCGGCGACGTCCGGTGCCACCGTCGAGACCACGGGGATCCGTCCCGCGTCGAGCAGGTCGAGGACAGCGCCCGGGTTGACCTGGACCACGTCGCCCACCAGGCCGAGGTCCACCTCCGCGCCGTCGACGACGCCCGGGCGGCGGCGCGCCTGGAGCAGGCCGCCGTCCTCGCCGGAGAGTCCCACCGCGACGGGACCGTACTGGTTGAGCAGGCCGACGAGCTCGCGGGACACCTGCCCGGTGAGCACCATGCGTACCACGTCCATCGCCTCGGGCGTGGTGACGCGCAGGCCGCCGCGGAACTCGCTCTCGATGCCGAGCCTGTCGAGCATCGTGCTGATCTGGGGGCCGCCGCCGTGCACCACGACCGGCTTGAGGCCCACCTGGTGCAGGAACACCATGTCCTGCGCGAAGGCGCTCTTCAGCTCGTCGTCCACCATGGCGTTGCCGCCGTACTTGACCACGACGAGGGCGCCGGCGAACTGCCGGAGCCAGGGCAGCGCCTGGACCAGCACCTCGGCCTTCTGGTCGGGGCGCAGGTCGGTGAGGGTGTCGTCGTCGCTCATGTGGAGTACGCGCTGTTCTCGTGGACGTAGTCGTGCGTGAGGTCGTTGGTCCAGACGGTCGCCTGCGCATCGCCGGCGTGCAGGTCGATCAGCACGTCGATCTCGCGCGCCGTCGCCAGGTCCACCAGGCTGCGGTCCTCGTGGGCGCCGCCCGCCCGGCACACCATGACGCCGTTGATCGTCACGTCGAGCTCGTCGGGCTCGAACGGCGCGACGCTCGCCGGGACGGTCCCCACCTGGGCCAGGACGCGGCCCCAGTTCGGGTCGTTGCCGAACATCGCCGCCTTGAACAGGTTGCCGCGGGCGACGGCCTTCGCCACGGCGACCGCCGCCGCCTCGTCGGACGCGTTGACCACCCGGATCGCGATGTCGTGGCTGGCGCCCTCGGCGTCGCCGATCAGCTGGCGCGCGAGGCTGGCGCACACCGCCCTGACCGCGTCGGCGAACTCGACGTAGTTCGGCATCACGCCGCTGGCGCCGGACGCCAGGAGGGCCACCGTGTCCGAGGTGGACATGCAGCCGTCGGAGTCGATGCGGTCGAACGTCTGCGCGGTCGCTCCGCGCAGCGCCGTGCGCAGGCCGCCGGGATCCACGTCGGCGTCGGTGGTGACGACGACGAGCATCGTCGCCAGCGCCGGCGCGAGCATGCCCGCGCCCTTGGCCATGCCGCCCACGGTGAACCTGCCGTGGTCGGTGTCGAGGGTGACGTGGGCGGTCTTGGCGACGGTGTCGGTGGTCATGATCGCGGTGGCGGCCGCGGGACCGCCGTCGTCGGCCAGCGCCGCCGCCGCGACGCCGACGCCCGCGAGCAGCTTGGCGATCGGCAGCCGCTCACCGATCAGCCCGGTGGACGCGACGAGCACGTCGCCCGGCGCGACGCCGAGCGCCTCGCCGACCGTCTCGGCGGTCGCCTCGACGTCCGCGAACCCCGCGGGACCGGTGCACACGTTGGCGCCGCCGGAGTTGAGCACCACCGCGGCGATCCGGCCGTCCGCCGCCGCCGCGCGCGACCACTTGACCGGCTCGCCGGCCACGCGGTTGGTGGTGAACACGGTGGCGACGTTGCGGCGCGGGCCGTCGTTGACGACGAGCGCCAGGTCCGGGCGGCCGGACGCCTTGAGGCCCGCCGTGATCCCGGCGGCACGGAACCCGGCGGCCGCGGTGACGCCCGGGGAGTCGGGGCCTTCCAGCACGTGCACGGTCACGGGGCGACCCCTTCCATCGGCAGGCCCAGCGTCTCCGGCAGGCCGAGCGCGAGGTTGAGCGACTGGAGCGCGCCGCCCGCGGTGCCCTTGACGAGGTTGTCGATGGCACAGACCGCGACGACGCGGCCCGCGGCCTCGTCGAGCGCCACCTGCACCAGCGCGGTGTTGGCACCGAGCACCGACGCGGTCGTCGGCCACACGCCTTCGGGCAGCATCTCGACGAACGGCTCGGCGCGGTAGGACTCCTCCCACACCGCCCTGACCGCCTCACCCGTCAGGCCCTCGGCGGCCGGCGCGCTGACCGTCGCCAGGATGCCGCGCGACATCGGCACCAGCACGGGCGAGAAGCTCAGGCGGACCTCGTCGGCCCCGGCGACCATGAGGTTCTGGACGATCTCCGGGATGTGGCGGTGGGTGCCCGCCATGCCGTACGGCAGTGCCGCCCCGAGGCCCTCGGACGCGAGCAGGTGCGGCTTGAGGGTCTTGCCGGCGCCCGAGTAGCCCACCGCGAGCACCGCGACGAGGTCGGCCGCGTCCACCACGCCGGCCGCGACCCCGGGCTGGATGCCCAGCGTCACCGCGGTGACGTTGCAGCCCGGGACGGCGATGCGGCTGGCGCCCTTGAGGGCGTCCCGCTGCGTGGTCAGCGTGTCGGCGTGGAACAGCTCCGGCAGGCCGTACGGCCAGGTGCCCGCGTGCTGCGTGCCGTAGTACCGCGTCCAGGCGACGGGGTCAGCCAGGCGGTGGTCGGCCCCCAGGTCGACGACGATCGCGCCGTCGCCACGCGCCTCGAGGTCTGCGGCGATCGCGCCGCTGGCACCGTGCGGCAGGGCGAGGACGACGACGTCGTGCCCGACGAGCTCGTCCGCGCCGGTCGGCGCGAGGACGCGGTCCGCCAGCCGGCGCAGGTGCGGGTGGTGGTCGCCCAGCCGGCTGCCCGCGTTGCCGTGGGCGGTGAGGGTACCGATCGCCGCGTCGGGATGGCCGAGGAGAAGGCGCAGCATCTCGCCGCCGGCATACCCGCTGGCGCCGGCGACGGCCACGGTGAAGGTCACTGCATGACCATACACCTGCATGCACATCAATACGTCGACTTCGCGGCGTGGCGTTCTGCTCCCCTCGTGGTAGGACGGGCCCATGCGCGCCGTCGTCGCCCAGCGTCCGGGTGGTCCCGAGGTTCTCGAGCTCGTCGACCTCCCCGACCCGCAACCCGGGCCCGGCGAGGTGCTGGTGCGCGTCGCCGCGGTCGGCGTCAACTTCATCGACACCTACCGCCGGTCCGGGACGTACCGCTGGCCCTTCCCGCACATCGCCGGGTCCGAGGGAGCCGGCGAGGTCGTCGCCGTGGGTCCCGGCGTGACGTCCCCGGCGGTCGGCCGGCACATCGCGTGGAAGGACAACGCCGGCTCGTACGCCGAGCTGGCGGTGGTCAAGGTCGCCGAGGCGTTGGTGGTGCCGACGGCGCTGTCCGACGAGCTCGCCGCGGCGCTCGTCCTGCAGGGTCTGACGGCGCACTACCTCACGGCCTCGACGTACCCGCTGCAGCCGGGCGACGACTGTCTGCTGCACGCCGCTGCCGGCGGGGTGGGGCTGCTGGCGACGCAGCTGGCCGCACGGCGGGGCGCGCGGGTGATCGGCACCGTCGGCTCGCCGGAGAAGGAGGAGCTCGCACGTCGCGCCGGGGCCGCCGAGGTGATCCGCTACCGCGAGCTCGGCGACCTGACGGACGGCCTGCCGCGGGCGGTCAAGGACCTCACGGGTGGCGCCGGCGTCCCGGTGGTGTACGACTCGGTGGGCAAGGACACGTTCGAGGGCTCCCTGGCGAGCCTTCGTCCGCGCGGCATGCTCGTCCTCTTCGGCGGCTCGTCCGGGCAGGTTCCCCCCTTCGACCTGCAGCGCCTCAACGGCGCCGGCGGGCTCTACGTCACGCGCCCCTCGCTCTCCTGGTACACGGCCACGCGCGACGAGCTCGAGTGGCGAGCCGGTGAGGTGTTCGGGGCGGCCGCCTCGGCCGAGCTGTCGGTGCGGATCGGCGCGCGCTACCCCCTGGCCGACGCGGCCGAGGCGCACCGCGCGCTCGAGGGGCGGGCGACGACCGGGAAGGTGCTGCTCGTCCCCTGAGGCGGAGCCGCCCTGCGGAGCGTCCGCTCGGCAACGATTCGGACACCTCTCGGCAACGGTCGGATAGCGCACCGGCGCATGAGCGTGGTGGCGGCCTACTCTCGCGGGGTCCGGGAGGGACGTTCCGGCGGACGGCGCAGCGGGCCCGTCGCGCGTCCCTGGCCGGAGGCCAGCGGTGCCGTGGCGCACGGCGAGGCAACGGGGCCTCGTCGGCGCGCACCGCGTGCCGGCGAGCGCCCGGCCGCGCCCACCGGCGCACCTGCGAGGCATCCCACCGGCGGACGTCGCACCGGCGGCGGCGGAGCCGCCGACGCCTCGTGTCACCGGTTCGGCGACGGCTTGCCGTAGACCTGCTGCTCCGACGGCGGCCCCGGCTCCCAGGGCCACCGGCCGTCGGCGTCCTCCCAGACCACCTGCAGCGCCGGGACAGGGCCCATCCCCTCCGCGCCGTACACCGCCTGGGCGATCGGGAGCCGGGACGGGCTCGTCACGCGCACCATCAGGCACGCGCGCCCCAGCTCGCCCCGGTCGAGCAGCTCCCCCGGCTCCAGCCGACGGCCGTCCACGACGAGCGCCGCGAGGTCGTCGAGCACGTGGTGCGCGACGTCGAAGTCGCGTCCGCTGGCGAGGAGCTCCGGGTGGCCGTGACAGCGCGTCAGCCCGACGGTGTAGGTGTAGACGTGGTCGCCTCGCTCGTCCTCCACGGCCACGACCGCCCACCCGGCACGGTCGATGTCCGCCACCACATCCGCGACGAAGTCCTCGGCCGTCTGGCCCTCGCACATCGCGCACATACCCTTCTCCCCCGTTCGTCGTTGTCGCGACTCGAACATACGTTCGACCACCGACACGGACGTCCGTCGCCCGCGGACGAACGAGGCGGGTCACGACGTGGGCGGGCCCTGCCCCACGGGTGCTCACCGGGCTAACCTGCGGCTGCGAGTCGCGACGTCGCCGGTCGCCGTGCGCGACGACGCAGCACCCGACGACGACGCTCCACCCGACGGAGACGCTCCCCCCGACGAGCACGAGGACCAGACCTCCCATGACGACATCTCGCGACGACGTCCGACCCACCCCGCTGACGGCACCGATCGGGGCCGTCGTGCCGTCGACGGTTCCGACCCACTGGTACAACCTCGCCGCGGACCTGCCCGAGCCGTGCCCACCCGCGCTGCACCCCGGGACGCAGCAGCCGCTCGGTCCCGACGACCTGGCGCCGCTGTTCCCGATGGCACTGATCCTGCAAGAGGTGAGCACCGAGCGGTGGATCGAGATCCCGCAGGCGGTGCGCGAGGTCTACGCACTGTGGCGGCCGTCGCCGCTGGTCCGCGCGCTGCGCCTGGAGCGCGCGCTCGGCACCCCCGCGCGCATCTACTACAAGTACGAAGGCGTCAGCCCGGCGGGCTCGCACAAGCCCAACACGGCGGTCGCCCAGGCGTACTACAACGCCGTCGAGGGCATCACCAAGCTGACCACCGAGACGGGCGCCGGCCAGTGGGGCGCGTCGCTGGCGCTCGCCAGCGCACTCTTCGGACTGCAGTGCGAGGTGTGGCAGGTTCGCGCGTCGTACGACAGCAAGCCGTACCGCCGCCTGCAGATGGAGACGTACGGCGCGGTGTGCCACCCGTCGCCGTCCGACCTGACGGCGGCGGGCCGTTCGTTCCTCGAGTCGGACCCGGGGACCACGGGCTCGCTCGGCATGGCGATCAGCGAGGCCGTCGAGGCCGCGGTCGGTGACCCGCAGGCCCACTACGCGCTCGGGTCGGTGCTCAACCACGTGCTGCTGCACCAGAGCGTCATCGGCCAGGAGGCCCTCGTGCAGCTCGACGAGCTCGGCGAGCAGGCGGACTGGGTGTTCGCCTGCGCGGGCGGCGGCTCGAACCTCGGCGGCCTCTCGTTCCCGTTCCTGGGGCGCAACCTGCGCGAGGGCACCACGACGAAGGTCGTCGCATGCGAGCCGACCGCGGCCCCGTCGCTGACCCAGGGCGAGTACCGCTACGACTTCGGCGACGTCGCGGGCCTGACTCCGCTGCTCAAGATGCACACCCTGGGCAAGGACTTCGTGCCCCCGCCCATCCACGCCGGGGGTCTGCGCTACCACGGCATGGCTCCGATGGTGTCGCACGCCAAGGAGCTCGGCCTCCTCGAGGCCATCGCCGTGGACCAGGAGGCGTCGTTCGCGGCCGGCATCGAGTTCGCCCGTGCGGAGGGCATCATCCCCGCCCCGGAGTCGACGCACGCGGTGGCGGGAGCGGTCGCCCGAGCCCGCGCCGCCACGGAGCCCGAGGTGATCGTCATCGGGCTGTCCGGCAACGGCGTGCTCGACCTGCCCGCGTACCACGAGTTCCTGTAGCGACGAGAGCGGCCGAGACGTCGGTCCCGCGTCAGCCGCGCAGCGTCGCGCCGAACCTCCGGTTCGCCTCCGCCACCACGGCGTCGCGCACCGCGGCGGTCTCGGACGCCGTCAGCGTGCGGTCGGCGGCGCGCAGCCGCAGGGCGAACGCCAGCGACCGCTTGCCCTCGCCCACCTGCCCGCCGGCGTACACGTCGAACAGCCGCGCGTCCTCGAGCACGTCGCCGGCCTCGCTGGCCACGGCACCCGCCCGGACCGCCGCGAGCACGTCCGCGGCGGGGACCGCGGCGTCGACCACGAGCGCGACGTCCTCCTTGGCCACCGGGAACGTGGAGACCGGGATGGCCTGCACGGGCTCGGCGTCCGCCGCGGCGAGCATCGCGTCGAGGTCCAGCTCGAACGCGACGGTGCGCGGCGGCAGGTCGTGCGCCGCGACGACGGCGGGGTGCAGCTCCCCCGCGTGCCCGACGACCACGCCGCCGACCGTCTCGACGCGCGCGCAGCGCCCGGGGTGGAACGGCGCACGGGCGTCGGCGACGCACCGCACCGCGACGCCCACCAGCTCGGCGACCGCGCCCACGAGCGCGAGCGCGTCGGTGTGGTCCGCCGGACGGCCCGCGCCCCACCAGCCGCCCCGGTCACGCGCGCCGGCGAGCAGCGCCGCGAGGTGGCGCGGCTGCTCGGGGATCGCCGCGGCGAGCGCCGTGAGCTGGTCGTCGGAGGGCAGCACACCGCCCGGCAGGGCGGGCGCCCCCGGAGCGTCGGCCCCGAGCACGACGAGTCCCGCCTCGAACACCGCCAGGTCCCCCTGGCCGCGCGCCACGTTGCGGCGGGCGGTGTCGAGCAGCGTGCTGAGCACGTCGGTGCGCAGGAACGGCTGCGCCTCGGAGATCGGGTTGGCGACCCGGACCGCGACCCGGCGCGGGTCGTCGGCCGCCAGCCCCATCGCGTCCCACTGGTCGGCGCCGACGAAGGGGTACGAGAGCACCTGGACCAGGCCGTCGGCCACGAGTCGGTCGGCGACCACGCGACGCACGCGCTGGGAGCGCGTCAACCCCCGACCGGCCGGGGCGGGCGGCACCGCCGACGGGATCGCGTCGTAGCCACGCAGGCGCGCGACCTCCTCGACCAGGTCCACCCCGACCCGCAGATCCGGCCGCCAGGAAGGCACGGTCACGACGAAGTCGTCGCCGACCGTGCAGCCCAGCGACTCGACGGTCGCGCGCACCTCGTCGGGCGAGTACGGGACGCCCACCAGCCGCGCCGGCAGCGCGGGGTCCAGCGCGATCACCGACGGCTCCGCGGTGCGGTCCACGTCGGTGGCCGCCTCGTCGACCGCACCCCCGCCGTACCGGACGATCAGCTCGGCGACGGTCCGCGCGGCGACCCGCGGCAGCTGCGGGTCCACCCCGCGCTCGAACCGCTTCGAGGCCTCGGAGGAGATCCGGTGCCGCCGCGCGGTGCGCGCGATCGACACGGCGTCGAAGTGCGCCGCTTCGATCACCACGTCCGTGGTGGCGTCCCCGACGCCGCTCTCCTCGCCGCCCATCACGCCGGCCAGGCCGACGATGCGCGACCCGGGACCGTCGGGGCTGTCGGTGATGAGCAGGTCCTCCGGGTGCAGCACGCGGTCCACGCCGTCCAGCGTCTCGAGCCGCTCACCGGGCCGCGCGCGACGCACGACGATCGGCGCGGTGAGCCCGGCGGCGTCGTACGCGTGGGTGGGCTGCCCCAGGTCGAGCATCACGTAGTTGGTCACGTCGACCGCGAGGTTGATGGGCCGCATCCCCGCCTGGGCCAGCCGCCGCTGCAGCCACGCCGGCGACGACGCGGTGGCGCGCGTCCCGCGCACGGTGACGGCGACGAACCGGTCGCAGCCCGCGACCCCGTCGATGGGCGCCTCGTCGGCCAGCTCCACGCCGAACCCGCCGGAGACCGGCGCGAGGTCGGCGGGCGTCCGCGCCCCGCGGTCCGTGAAGGCCGCCCCGGTGGACAGCGCGTACTCACGGGCGATGCCGCGCAGCGCGAAGCAGTACCCGCGGTCGGGCGTCACGTTGACCTCGAGCACCTGCTCGCCGATGCCGAGCAGCGGCTTCGCGTCTGCGCCGGCAGGCGTGTCCTCGTCGGACAGCCCCAGGCGGGACAGCACGATGATCCCCGCGTGGTCCTCGCCGATGCCCAGCTCGCGGGCCGAGCAGATCATCCCGTCGGACACGTGGCCGTACGTCCTGCGGGCCGCGATCTCGAAGCCGCCGGGCAGCACGGCGCCGGGCAGCGCGACCACCACGTGGTCACCCGCCTCGAAGTTGTGCGCGCCGCAGACGATGCCGCGCGGCTCGCCCTCGCCGACGTCGACGGAGCACCAGTTGATCGTCTTGCCGTTCTTCTGCGGCTCCGGGGTGCGGGACAGCACGTGCCCGACGACCAGGGGGCCGGACACGTCGCCGGTGGAGTGGATCGCCTCCTCCTCCAGGCCGACGCGCACCAGGTCAGCGGCCAGCTGCTCGGCGGTCAGGCCGTCCGGCAGGGCCACGTGGTCGCCCAGCCAGGCGATGGGAACCAGCACCACGTCAGATCACCGCCCGGAACTGCTCGGAGAAGCGCACGTCGCCCTCGACGATGTCGTGCATGTCGGCGATGCCGTGCCGCAGCATCAACGTCCTCTCGATCCCCATGCCGAACGCGAAGCCCGAGTACTCGTCGGGGTCTACCCCGACCGAGCGCAGCACGTTCGGGTTGACCATGCCGCAGCCGCCCCACTCGATCCAGCCGGCCCCGCCCTTCTTCTGCGGGAACCACAGGTCCATCTCGGCGGACGGCTCGGTGAACGGGAAGAACGACGGCCGCAGCCGCGTGCGCGCCTCGGGTCCGAACATCGCGCGCGCGAAGTGGTCGAGGGTGCCCTTGAGGTGCGCCATCGTCAGGCCCCGGTCGACCGCCAGGCCCTCGACCTGGTGGAACACCGGCGTATGCGTGGCGTCGAGGGCGTCGGTGCGGAACACCCGTCCCGGGCACGCGACGTAGACCGGCACGCCCCGCTCCAGCAGGGCGCGCGCCTGGACGGGCGAGGTGTGGGTGCGCAGCACCAGCCCGGACTCCGGAGGGTCGACGAAGAAGGTGTCCTGCATCTGGCGCGCCGGGTGGTCGACGCCGAAGTTCAGCGCGTCGAAGTTGAACCACTCGGCCTCGACCTCGGGGCCCTCGGCGATCTCCCAGCCCATCGCGACGAACACGTCGGCGATGCGGTCGGCGAGCGTGTCGAGCGGGTGGCGCGCCCCGGCCGGGCGGCGGTCCGCAGGAAGCGTGACGTCGACGGACTCGTCGACCAGCACGCGCGCGTCGCGGTCGGCCTCGAGCTCGGCCTGGCGGGCGGCGAGCGCCTGGTTGAGGCGGCCGCGCGTCTGCCCGACGAGCTTGCCGGCCGCCGCCTTGTCGGCCGGTGCGAGGCCGCCGATCGCGCGGTTGGCCTCGGCCAGAGGGCTGCGGTCGCCGGCGTGCGCGACGCGCACCGCCTTGAGGGCATCCAGGTCGCCGGCGGCGGCGACGGCCGCGAGGGCCTCGTCGAGCGCCGCGGTCACCGCCCCGGCGTCGAGCGGGGACAGGAGGTGGGACATCGGGGCCTTCCGGGTGTGGCGGGCGCGACGCACCGTCGCAGCCCTCGACCAGCAGGGGAGTCTATCGGCGCCCGTCCCCGGTCCGGGCTGGGCGTCCGCCCGTCGTCACAGCGACGAGGTCAGCGGCGCGGCCCGGGCACGGGCCGGCGAAATCGGCGGATCGCCTGCTGACTCACGGCGCCCATGGTGCCACACCCCCGGGGGGTGTCCCGAGGGCGAACGTCTCCACCGTCGTGTAGAGGGGCCCGCCGCCGCGCCCCTCCCCGGGTCGCGACGCGACGAGGTGCAGCGTGTCGACCGTCCACCGTGGACCCTCGTAGACGGCGAGCGCCGCCACCACCGACTGCGAGTCGAACGGCGCGGTACCCGCCACGTCGCCGCGCCGGTCACCGCCGCGCCGTTCGCGGAACCCCCGGTCTTCCGGCCGCCCGTGCACGCGACGCGGTGAGAGCCCGGTGCGGGCCCGTCCGATCGTCAGGTGCGCTCGCTCCCGCGGCCGATCGTCGGGCCGCACCCCGACGTCCTCGCCCGCCGCGACGGCGGCCCGGGCGAGCGCCTGTTGCGCGGCGGTGTCGCCACCCACACCGACCCAGAGCGTCCGGTGTGAGAAGACGCCCGCGCCGCGCAGCCGCAGGTCGTAGGGCGCGGCGTCCGCGGCCACGGCCGCCAGGTACGCGGCCAGGTCGGCGAGCGACCCGTCCGGCACCTCGCCGTAGAAGGCGCAGGTCAAGTGCCACGTCTCGCGTGCCGACCACCGCACCGGGCCGGTGCCGTCGTCCGGCAGGGTGCGCCGTAGTGCACCGAGCGCCAGGTCGAGGTGGTCGAGCACCTCGTCGGGCGGCCACACGGCCGCGAACACCCGCACGCCCCCACTCTGCCAGCCCCACTCCCCCACCGTCGCTGCCCCCGCCGGCTCGCCGTCCCCCTTCTCCCCCTCCCCCGGATCGGCAGCCGTGGGTTGCGGAAGGGGACCTGTTGCCGCAACTCACCGCTGCCGACTCGAGGGTGGAGGGGCCACGGCAGCGGCTGGTGGTGCATCGGGGTCAGCGTTGCGCGCGGCCGCTGGCGTAGAGGCACACCGCTGCCGCCGTGGCGAGGTTCAGCGACTCGGCGGCGCCGCGGATCGGGACGCGCACCGCGGCGTCCGCCAGCGCGAGTTCCTCGTCGGGCAGGCCCCACGCCTCGTTGCCGAACAGCCAGGCCGTCGGCCCGGCGAGATCGGGGGTGTCCTCGTCAGCGGGTCGAACCGGGGCACCCGACGCGCCAGGACGACGAGCCGCCCGGT
>Ga0255338_1003320_pt1 | contig 19671 bp, 22 predicted proteins | sample MeOH1_35cm_T4_19_FD_203715 | JGI IMG/M metagenome (GOLD analysis project Ga0255338, IMG submission 203715) | Sandy soil microbial communities from University of British Columbia, Vancouver, Canada - MeOH1_35cm_T4_195 | ecosystem: Engineered > Artificial ecosystem > Sand microcosm > Unclassified ...
CAGCGCCGGATCGAAGTAATCGAGCGCGCGCGTGATCAGCAGGTAGGTGTTGGCATCGAAGTACTCGGCGAACTTGTCGCCCTGGTAGCGCAGGTAGCTCTCCACCTGGAACTCGACGTCGAAGGAGAAGCGGATATCGTCGGTCTTCAGTTCGCGGCCGAATTTCTCCGCCATGTCCTCGTCGGACAAATACGTGATATGGCCGATCATGCGTGCCACGCGCAGGCCGCGCTTTGGCTTGACGCCGTGCGCGTAGTAATTGCCGCCGTGGAAGTCGGGGTCCGACAGGATGGCGCTGCGCGCCACCTCGTTGAAGGCGATGTTCTGCGCCGACAGCTTGGGCGTGGAAGCCACCACGATGCAATGGCGCAGCCGCTCCGGATACATCAGGCTCCAGGCCACCGCCTGCATGCCGCCGAGGCTGCCACCCATCACCGCGGCAAACTGGCTGATGCCGAACCTGTCCGCCACACGCGCCTGGGCGTTGACCCAGTCTTCCACCGTGACCACCGGGAAGGTGGCGCCGTAGGGCTGGCCTGTAGCGGGATTGGGGCTCATCGGCCCGGTCGAGCCGAAGCACGAGCCGAGGTTGTTGACGCCGATGACGAAGAAGCGGTTGGTGTCGAGCGGCTTGCCGGGCCCGACCATGTTGTCCCACCAGCCCACGTCGCGCAGGTCGTGCGCGTACACGCCGGCCACGTGGTGCGAGGCATTGAGCGCATGGCACACCAGCACGGCGTTGGAGCGCGCGGCGTTGAGCGTGCCGTAGGTCTCGACCATCAGGTCGTAGTCGGCGATCGAGGTGCCGTTGCGCAGCTTCAACGGCTCGGGAAAATGCATGCACTGCGGCTCGACAATGCCGACCGAGTCGGACGGCAGGGCCAGCGCGGCAAGAGGCGGAGCTACGTCTGTCATGGAATAGGCCCGTTGGCAAACGGGCGTAAAAAAACCCGACCGGCATTGCGTGGACGTTGCGTGCACATGACATCAAACATGGCATCAACGATGGCGCAGCCAAATCGGGTTTTGCACGGGTCTTGCGTCCCGCGTGCCGGTGCCTTGCGTGGCAGGGTACCGACCCACCTCTTTAGCCGCATTTATATTGGCTGCCGGTTTCCCCCGAATCAGTGACTCCAGGGGTTACCATGCCGCCGCGCGCCCGCAAGCCAGTCATCAAATCGGCGCGACCGGCTTATTATAGAGCAAACCAACGCGGCGGCGGCGCGCCACCGCAACCATTCCAGAACCGAGCCCGAGCCGAGCCCAGCCTTGACGAAATCACCCAGCATCCTGGTCATTGAAGACGAATCCGCGATCGCGGACACCATCCTCTATGCGCTCGCGACAGACGGCATGGCGGTGGAGCATTGCGCGCTCGGCGGTGCCGCGCTGGAACGCCTGCGCGCGCAGGCGCCGGACCTGGTGATCCTGGACGTGGGCCTGCCCGACATCAACGGCTTCGAAGTCTGCCGCACCTTGCGCACCTTCTCCGATGTGCCGGTGATCTTCCTTACCGCGCGCAACGAGGAAATCGACCGCATCGTCGGGCTGGAGATCGGCGCCGACGATTACGTCGTGAAGCCGTTCTCGCCGCGCGAACTGGCGGCGCGGGTGCGGGTGATCCTGCGGCGCACCGGCATGCGCGCCGCGCAGGCAACCCCCGCGCAGGAAGCCGCTCCGCCCGATGGCTTCACGCTCGACGCCGACGGTGCGCGCCTGGCCTGGCGCGGCCAGTGGCTCGACCTCACCCGCTACGAATACCGGCTGCTCGCCTTGCTGCTGCAGCATCCCGGGCGCATCTATTCGCGCGCGCAGCTGATGGACCTGGTCTGGCATGACGCGGTCGACACCATCGACCGCACCGTCGACACCCATATCAAGACCGTGCGCGCCAAGCTGCGCGCGCTCGACGCGGAGTGCGACCCGATCCGGACCCATCGCGGCATGGGCTATTCGCTCGCACGCTGAACCGCGCCTTCCCTCCCCTCTCACCTACGGCCACGCATGCATATCGGGCTTCGCATCTTCTTCGGCTTCTTCCTGATCGTCGGGCTGGCGGCTTTTCTCACGCTGCGGGTGTTCGTGCAGGAGGTCAAGCCGGGCGTGCGGCAAGCCATGGAGGACACGCTGGTCGATACCGCGCATGTACTGGCGGTGCTGGCCGCCGACGACATGAAGAACGGCCGCATCGCCAACGGCGCCTTCGCCCGCCGGCTGGCGCGGCTGCGCGAGGACAAGGTCGATGCCAGTGTGTGGGGCATGCACAAGGATGCGGTGGGCTACCGCATCTACATCACCGACGAACGCGGCATCGTGCGCTTCGATTCCGGCGAGGCGGCCGTGGGCGCCGACTACTCGCGCTGGAACGATGTCTACCGCACGCTGCGGGGCGAGTACGGCGCGCGCAGCACGCGCGCCAATCCGGATGACGACGCCAGCACGGTGATGCACGTGGCCGCGCCAATCCGCGACGGAAACAAGACCATCGGCGTGCTGACCGTGGCCAAGCCCAACGTGACCATGGCGCCTTTCATCGAGCGCAGCCAGCGCAAGATCCTGCTCAACGGCCTGTTACTGATGGGCGGCGCGTTCGTGATCGGCCTGGGCTGCACGCTGTGGCTGGTGCACGGCCTGCGCCGCCTGCAGCGCTACGCGCGCGCGGTGGCCGCCGGCGAGCGCGCCGAGATGCCGCTGCGCGGCGCCAGCGAGCTGGCCGAGCTGGGGCGCTCGGTGGAAAGCATGCGCCTGCGGCTGGAGAACAAGCAATACGTCGAGCACTACATCCACACGCTCACGCATGAAATGAAGAGCCCGCTGGCGGCCATCAGCGGCGCGGCCGAACTGCTGCAGGAGGACATGCCCGCCGCCGACCGCAGCCGCTTCGTCGCCAACATCCGGCGCCAGGCGCAGCGGCTGGAGGAAATGATCCGCAAGCTGCTGGCGCTGGCGGCGCTGGAGCAGCGGCAGAGCCTGGAGACGCACGAGCCGGTTGCGCTGCTGGCGCTGATCGAGCAGTTGCTGCACGAACTGGAGCCGCGCGCGCGCCAGCGTGGGCTGGCCCTGCGCCTGCTGCCGCCGGCCCACCCCGCGCCGGCGGTAAAAGGCGACCGCTTCCTGCTGCACCAGGCGCTGGCCAACCTGCTGGAAAACGCGCTCGATTTCGCCCCGCCGGCGAGCGTGGTGGAAATCGCCGTGGAGCGCCGCGACGGCCCGCCCAATACGATCGCCGTGCGCGTCACCGATCACGGCCCGGGCATTCCCGACTACGCATTGCCGCGCCTGTTCGAGCGCTTCTATTCGCTGCCGCGCCCTGGCGGCCAGGACAAGAGCACCGGGCTGGGCCTGTGCTTCGTAAGCGAGATCGCCACGCTGCATCGCGGCGAGATCGTGCTGGCCAACCGCGCGGAAGGCGGGGCCTGCGCCACACTGACCTTGCCCGCCGCGTAGCGGCTTCACACTCGCCACACAATCGCTTCACGCAGGCTTCCTTGGCGGCTCACACGGGAGTCCTAAGCTCGCGGCATCGTCACTCCCGCGCGCCTGCCGCCATGAACCGAATCCTGTTTTTCAAGTCCGCCATCACCGCGCTGCTGATCCTGCTGATCCTGATCCCGCTGCATCTCGTCGGCAACGCGGTACAAGACCGCAAGCATTACCGCGAAGAAGCAGTACGCAGTGTCTGGCAAAGCTACGCCGGCCCGCAGACCCTGACCGGCCCGGTACTGGTGCTGCCGTACAAGGAAATCCTGCGCGTGGCGGACAACAGCGACCCCAAGCGGCCCAATGCCACCATGCTGCAGGCCGAGGCCGGGCAGGTACTGGTGTTCCCCACCATGCTGCGGGTCAAGGGCGAGGTGACGCCAAGCGAGCGCTATCGCGGCATCCACAAGGTGCTGGTGTACGAGATGCAGAGCCGCTGGCAGGGCACCATCGCGCTGCCCGACCCGGGCGAGCTGCCGCGCTCGGTCGGCCATGTAGGCTTCGAGGTGGGGCAGCCCTACATCGCGATCGGCATCAGCGACACGCGCGGCCTGATGGCGGCGCCCACGTTCGAACTCGACGGCAAGGCGCTGAAGCTGGAGCAAGGCGTGCGGCTGAAGAGCCTGACGCAAGGCCTGCATGCGGAGATCGACCTGCCGTCGGCCAAATCCGCGAAACCGGGCCTGGACGGCAGGTCCGCGCAGGCGCAGCGCGTGGTGCCGTTCTCGCTGACCTTGCCGCTGCTGGGCGCGCAGTCGCTGGCCTTTACGCCGGTGGCCGACCAGAACGACATCTCGATCGACTCCGCCTGGCCGCATCCGAGTTTCGATGGCGATTTCCTGCCGCGCACCCGCAGCGTGAACGGGCAAGGCTTCCACAGCAACTGGAGCGTGACCTCCTACAACACCAAGGTCCGCAACCAGCTCGCCGGTCCGGGCGACGGCACGCTCGAATCGGTTTCCGTGACGCTGATCGATCCGGTCAACATCTACCTGCAGGCCGAACGCGCGGTGAAGTACGGCGCCATGTTCGTGCTGCTGACCTTCGCCGGCTTCTTTATGTTCGAGCTGGTCAAGCGCCTGCGCATCCATCCCATCCAGTACCTGCTGGTAGGCCTGGCGCTGGCGGTGTTCTTCCTGTTGTTGCTGAGCCTGTCCGAGCATATCGCCTTCGCCCTGGCCTACCTGGCGGCCAGCGCCGCGTGCATCGGGCTGCTGGGCTTCTACCTCTCGTTCGTGCTGCAGAGCTGGCGGCGCGGGCTGGCCTTCGCCACGCTGCTGACCGTGCTGTACGGCGCGCTCTATGGCCTGCTGCTGTCGGAGGACAACGCGCTGATGCTGGGCTCGCTGCTGCTGTTCGTGATCCTGGCCGCCATCATGGTAATGACCCGGCGCATTGACTGGTACGCGGCGGGCGCCGCCTGGCAGCCGCAGCGCGACAAGCCCGCCGCGGGCGTGGCCGCCGAAACCACCGTGCAAGCCTGAGCGGAGGAGAACGCCATGCCCACCTACCTCCATTGCGCCCCGCCGCTCGCCCTGGCCGCCGCGCTGGGCCGGCGCAGGGTGCCGGCAAGCCTGATGCTGGCCGGCGTCGCGGCCAGCGTGCTGCCCGACGTCGACATGCTCAATGTCTGGTATGCCGGGGTGCGCTACAACAGCGTGCTGGGCCATCGGGGCCTGACGCACTCGCTCGGCTTCGCGCTGGCGCTCGGCCTCGTGGCGGCGCTGGCGGCAAGGCGCTGCGGCTGGCGGCGCGGCATCGCCTTCCTGTTCGTGGCCTTGAGCACCGTGTCGCACCCCCTGCTGGACCTGCTGACCGACCGCGGCATCGGCACGGCGCTGTTCTATCCGGTGGCGGACCAGCGCGTGACGCTGCCGTGGCGGCCGCTGCCGCTGACCGGCGCCGGGCTGTTCGGCGCGACGCGCTTCTGGCTGGAATGCCTGTGGATCGGCTTGCCGCTGATGACGCTGGCGGCGTCCGGTGTTGCGCTGCGCCAGTGGATCGAGCGTGACAAGCCAGCCCGGCATCGTGCGCTCGCACGCGCCTGTGCAGATTGAGGCCAACATGATCACCGCTACGAAACGCATGCCCGATCCGTTCCTGCTGCACAGCGGCCGGACCGCCGCATCCAACCGGCTCGACCGCCTGCTCACCGCGCCCCGCCCCGGCCTGGCGCTGGCCGGGGCGCGCCGCGGACTTTGCGAGTTTCTCGCTTTCGGCGTCAAGGAGGCGCGCTCCTGCCTGTTCGCGGGACTGTTCTTCCTGGCGGTCTTCGCCGTGCCGCGCGGCGGCTGGATGGGCATCCCGCGCTACGACCTGCTGCTGGCGGCGGCAGTCGTGATCCAGGCAGCGATGGTGTGGGCACGGCTGGAGACGATGGACGAACTCAGGGCCATCAGCCTGTTCCACGTGGTGGGTTTCGCGCTGGAGGTTTTCAAGACATCGGGCGGCATCCAGTCGTGGAGCTATCCTGACTTTGCCTACACGAAGGTACTTGGCGTGCCGCTGTTTTCAGGCTTCATGTACGCGGCGGTGGGCAGCTACATCATCCAGGCCTGGCGCATCCTGGACGTGCGCGTGCGGCACCATCCGCCGCACTGGATGGCCGGCCTGATGGCGGCGCTGGTGTATGCGAACTTCTTCACGCACCACTATATCGGCGACTACCGCTGGTACCTGGCGTGCGGCATTGCCGGCCTGTATGCGCGCAGCACGGTGCGCTTCCGCCCGCTGGACCGGGAGCGCGAGATGCCGCTGCTGCTGGCGTTCGTACTGATCGGCCTGTTCGTCTGGATCGCGGAGAACATCAGCACGTTCTTCGCGGTGTGGCGCTACCCCAACCAGCTGGGTGCGTGGTCGGCGGTGCATGTGGGCAAATGGAGTTCGTGGTCGCTGCTGATCGTGATGACGTTCACCATCGTGGCCAACCTGAAGCACATCAAGGCCAGCATTCATGTGCCGGCGGCCTGAAGGAGAGGCGGCCCCGGGCGGGGCCGCCCGCGGCACCTAGCCCAGCAGCACGCGCAGTTGCGCGTCCGCATTCTCGCTCGGGAGCTTGCGGAAGCCGCTCTTGGCGTAGCGATGCCAGTGGCCCTGCACGGTCGCCATGATCAGCGCCGCGCGCACCGGCACGTCGGCGTCGGGCGGGAACGCGCCCTGGGTGATGGCGACCTTGAGGCACTGCCGCAGCGAGGCCTCGATGCGGTCCACCACCTGGTTGATGCGCTCCTGCAGGCGATCGTGCTCGCCCACCAGCGCTTCGCCGGTCAGCACGCGAGTCATGCCGGGATTCTTCTCGGCGAAGGACAGCAGCATGCGCACCACGGCATGCGCCTGGCGCAGCCCATGTTCTTCCTGGGTGGTGATCTGGTTGATCAGGCCGAAGACGGTCTGCTCGATAAAGCCGATCAGGCCCTCGAACATCTGCGCCTTGCTGGCGAAATGGCGGTACAGCGCCGCCTCGGAAACACTGAGCTTGGCGGCCAGCGCCGCGGTGGTGACTTTTTCCCCGCGCGGCACTTCCAGCATTCCGGCCAGCGTCTGCAGGATCTGCACCCGCCGCTCGCCCGGACGCGGGCGTTTGCGTGCCGGCGCCCCGTCCGCGCCTGCGCCCTGCCCGGCCGCGGCCGGAGCCGCACCCGATGGGCGCCCGTTACTGTGCATCATGACCCTATTCTCCGAATTCGTCGTTGGAGTTGATGCATGGATTGTACTTTTACGTTCACATAACCGGGGCGATTTACGATGTGCGCCCGCACGCGCGGCGCCGATGCCGGCAACGCTTGCGGCGCCGTCTTGCCTTGCGGCCGCGACGGCGGGTCCTGCGTCTCGGCCGCCACCAGCGTCACCGAATGCTCTTGCGCGGCGTGCCCGGCATGCTGCCGGTCCTCGGCGTCCAGCGTGCTGCGCAGCACGGCGTCGCCGCTGACGCCGCCCGCCGCCGCGCTGGCTGGCATCGGCACATCGTGCGGGCGCGATGGCGCCAGCGTGCGCAGGTAGCCCGTCACCCAGGCGGTGCGAATGCCCGTGCCGGCATAACGCTTGAGGTGGGACAGCGTGTCCTCGACCAGCACCGCCCGGTGCGGCGCCACGCCTTGCTGGGCCAGCAGGCGGCGCAGCATGCGGCGGTCCGGCTTGGGCCGCAGGTGTCCATGCACCCACATGTCCTCAATGGCGACCACGCGCTCAAAACAATGCTGGATACCGGCCACCTGCATGACGGCGCGCGCATATTGCGCCGGTGCGTTGGTCACCAGGATCTTGCGCCCCGGCAAGCGGCGCAGGTGGCCGGCCAGGCCCCGCCGCACGCGCACCATTTCCGCCAGTTCGGGGAAATCATGCGCGGCGCGCAGGAAGTCGGCCGGATCCACGCCGTGGTGGCGGATCATGCCGAGCAGGGTCGCGCCATAGCGCTGCCAGTACTTCACCCGTACCTCGCTGGCGGTGGCCTCGTCGCTGCCCAGCACGCGCGCGACATACGCCGTCATCAACTGGTTGATGGCGGGAAAGATCGCGTGCGACGCGTCATGCAGCGTGTTGTCGAGGTCGAACAGCCAGACCGTGCGGCCGGAATTGTCGCCCGCGGGGCGGCGTCGGCGCGCACCGCGCAGGCTGCGGCGCAAGGGCGGGGAAGTAGATGGCACGCGAAGGAAAGAGGGGGTGAGGCGGCAGCGCGCGGCGCGCGCTGCCGGTAGATGCGTTCTAGTGCGAACGGATCATGGTACCGAACGCTTGTTCGGTCAGGATTTCGAGCAACAGCGAATGTTCGATACGGCCATCGATGATGTGCACCGAATTGACGCCGCTCTTGGCCGCGTCCAGCGCCGACGAGATCTTCGGCAGCATGCCGCCGGAGATGGTGCCGTCGGCGAACAGTTCCTCGATCTCGCGCGCCGAGAGGTCGGTCAGCAGGTTGCCGGACTTGTCCATCACGCCCGGGATGTTGGTCATCATCACCAGCTTCTCGGCCTTGAGGATCTCTGCCATCTTGCCGGCCACCACATCGGCGTTGATGTTGTAGGCCTGGCCGTCGTCGGAGAAACCGATCGGCGAGATCACCGGGATGAAGGCATCGTCCTGCAGCGCCTTGACCACGGCCGGGTTGATCGCTTCGATGTCGCCCACGTAGCCGATATCGATGAAGGCGCCGGGATTCTCGCGGTCCGGCATCTTCAGGCGCTTGGCGCGGATCAGGCCGCCGTCCTTGCCGGTCAGGCCCACGGCCTGGCCGCCGTACTGGTTGATCAGCATGACGATGTCCTGCTGCACTTCGCCGCCCAGCACCCATTCGACCACTTCCATGGTCTCTTCATCGGTGACGCGCATGCCCTGGATGAAGGTGCCGACCTTGCCGACTTTCTTCAGGGCTTCGTCGATCTGCGGGCCACCACCGTGGACCACGACCGGATTCATGCCGACCAGCTTGAGCAGGATCACGTCGCGCGCGAAGCCGTGCTTGAGCTTTTCCTCGGTCATCGCGTTGCCGCCGTACTTGACGACGATGGTCTTGCCGTGAAACTTGCGGATATAGGGCAGCGCCTCGGCGAGGATTTCGGCCTTGAGGGCTGGGGCAATTGCGGCCACCGCGGTAGCGGCAGGCCCAGGGGTGTCGGCGTTCATGGCAAGGGACATCCGTGAGATTCAACAGGTATCATGGCAATTCTGACCGGCGGTGGGCAACGGGTTCCAGGCATTCCAGACCCCGCATTGACCACATCCGGCCGCGGCAGGCGCCGATTTTACAAGAAACCGCGCCGCACGCGTGCAGACGCTGGTGCGGCAGTGGCGCAAAACCGGTGCATGCGTACTGCGGCGCACCATGGCGTCCTATCCACGCAACAGTCGGCTGACAGTTTCCCACCACCGGACAGCGGCAAGAAAAATGAGCCTGCACCCCGACGATCTTAACGCCCTGCGCCCCCATCTGCTGCGCTTCGCGCGGCTGCAACTGCGTGACCAGGCGCTGGCCGAGGATACCGTCTCCGACACCCTGGTGGCCGCGCTGGAGCACCCGGAGCGCTTCAGCGGCCAGTCCGCGCTGAAGACCTACCTGATCGGCATCCTCAAGCACAAGATCATCGATACGCTGCGCAGCGGCCGGCGCGAAGTGCGCCTGGCGCTCGGCGGCGACGAGGACGGCGAAGCCCAGTCGGATATCGACGCGTTCGACGCCCTGTTCGCCAAGAACGGCCACTACCATACGCCGCCTTCCGACTGGGGCAACCCCGACCGGACGCTGGAGCGTCGCGAGTTCTTCGAGATCCTGCAGCTTTGCGTGGACAAGCTGCCAGCCAAGATTGGCCGGATTTTCATGATGCGGGAATGGCTGGAACTGGAAACCGAAGAAATCTGTCAGGAACTGGAGATCACGACGACCAATGCATGGGTCATGCTGTACCGCGCCCGCATGCGCCTGCGCGAGTGCCTGGAACTGAACTGGTTCGGGCAAAAGGCATGACCGCCTGCCCGACCAAAGGAAGCCATGTCTGATACGCCACCACGAGACTCCCTGCTGCCGAACTGCCGCGAGATCCACCGCCTGACCATGGAAGGCATGGACCGCCCGCTCAGCTGGATCGAACGCGTGCGCATGCGCGGCCACTTGGCCATTTGCGACGCCTGCACCCATTTTTCGGCCCAGATGCGGCTGATGCGCGCGGCCATGAGCCGGCTGGGCCTGGACGACGAGCCGCCCAAGGACAATCCGTGAGCGATCCCGCCACGGTGCTGACGGGACAATTGCGCCCGGTCGAGCATTGCAGCGCTTGCGGCGCCGGCTTTGTGTGCGGCTACGCCGCCGGCCTGCCGGAATGCTGGTGCGCCAGCCAGCCGCTCTTGCCCGCCCGGCGCATCGTGCCGGGCCAGCACTGCCTGTGCCCGGCGTGCCTGGGCCGCCGCCGCGAGGAGGCCGGTGGCCCGGCCTGATTAGCTGGCTGCCGGCGCCGGGCTGGCCGCGCCGGTCCCGGCGAACTGCATCACCACCACGCCCAGCACCACCAGCAAGGCGCCGGCCAGACGTCCCGGCGTCACCGCGCGCACCGCGAAGCCGGCCAGGCCGAACTGGTCGACCAGCAAGGCCCCCGCCATTTGCCCCGCCACCACCGCCGCGATAAAGCCGCCGGCGCCCAGGCGCGGGGCCAGCACCAGCGCCGCCGAGATATAGAACACGCCCGCCACGCCGCCTGCCCACATCCAGGCCGGCCCGCGCGCCGCCAGCGCCAGCGCCGGCATGGGCGCCCTGAGCAGCAACAGCAGCGGCAGCACCGCCATCAGGCTGACCAGCAGCGAGGCCACGGTCGCCCACAGCGGGTGGCCCAGGCTGCGCCCGAGCATGGCATTGGCGCCCGCCTGGAAGGGGATCACCGCCCCGGATGCAATGGCCACCAGTACGGGGATGAGGCCGGTCAGTGCCGGCGAAAAGTTACTGATTCCTGGCATCGGGGCATCTCCATGCGGACAAATTTGATGCCCCCAGTGTGAAATATTGCGCCGTGAATTTCCAATTCTCGTTTCATAGCGTTAATATGCGCCGCATGAATGATCTACGCGGTATCGACCTGAACCTGCTGGTGGTGCTGGAAGCACTGCTGGCCGAACGACATATTTCGCGCGCGGCGCTGCGGCTGCACCTGAGCCAGCCCGCCGTCAGCCATGCGCTGGGCCGCCTGCGCCAGTTGCTGGACGACCCGCTGCTGGTGCGCGGCCAGGGTGGCCTGGTGCCCAGCGCGCGCGCCCACGAACTGGCGGGGCCGCTGGCCGAGGCGCTGGCGCAGGTGCGCATCCTGCTGGGGCCGTCCGGCTTCCAGCCCGCCACGGCGCGCCGCAGCTTCCGCCTGGCCATGTCCGACTACGGCGCCATGGCACTGCTGCCCGGCCTGCTGCGCGCGGTGCGCAAGATCGCGCCGGGGATCGACCTGGTGGTCAGCCAGGCCAGCCGCGAGGCCATGACGGCCAAGGTGGCCGACGCAGAGATCGACCTGGCGCTGGGCGTGTTCACGCAGACGCCGGAAGGCGTGCGCAGTACCGAACTGTTCGAAGAAACCTATGCCTGCATGGTGGACGCGGCCACGGTGCGCGGCCTGGGCAAGCTGGATCAGGTCGCCTACCTGGCCCGCTCGCATGTGCTGGTGGCAGCCCACAGCGAGCGCGTGGATGCCATCGATGCCGCCGTGGCCAAGGTCGGCGGGCGGCGCAAGATCGCCTGCGTGTTGCCCCACTGGAGCGTGGCACCGGCGTTGATTGCCGGCACCAACCTGGTCCTGACCACGGCGCGCCGCAGCCTGGCCGCGTTCGAGGAGGACCCGCGCTTCGCGGTGTTCGATCCGCCCTTCCCTTTGCCGGGCTTTGTCTTCAGCCTGATCTGGCACGACCGCACCGACGCCGATCCCGGCCATAGCTGGTTGCGCGAGCGCGTCATGGCGGTGGCCGCGGGGGACGAACCCGACGACGCGATCAGCCTGCGCAGCTAGGCAGCAGCCGGGCTGCCTGGCCGCCCGTAGCGCTTCAGTGCTTGTGGTCGCCGTGCGAGCTGGCGGCAGGCGCCGCGGCAGCAAGGTCGCGCACTTCGGCGTCGACCTTCTGCTCGATCACCTTGCCGCCTTGTTCGATCTTGAGCGTAAGCGGCACGGTATCGCCCTTCTTCAGCGGCGCCTTGAGGCCCATCAGCATCACGTGATAGCCGCCCGGCTTGAGTTCGACATCCTGCATGCGCGGCAGGTCGAGCGCGCCGATGGCGCGCATGCGCATCACGTTGCCATCCATCTTCATCTCATGGACCTCGGCCGTGGCGGCCGCCGGCGTGCTCACGCCGACCAGCTTGGCGGGCTCGTGGGCATGCAGGGTCATGAAGACGCCGGTGGCGGTCTGCGCCGGCACGGTGCCGCGCGCCCAGGCGTTGCTGACGTCGACCTGGGCGAAAGCGGCGTTCGAGCACAGCGCGGCGAGCAGGGCGGCGGGCACCGCGGCGAGGAATCTGGCTTGCATCGGGATCATCTCCACTGAACTTCACAAAGGAATCATTAGACCATGTCGTCCATGGCGGTGCGAGCCAGGCGGCAAGCCCCGCAGCTAACCGTCCAGTCTGGCAGCGCCTGGGCCGCCGACCAATGCGGCACGGTGTCGCACAGGGCGGGCCCGGCCCTTGTCGTTGTTAAACTCGCGGCATGGATACCACCGCAGCCGTGCCGCCAGACACGGCCACCTCCCACCCCGGCCCCGCCACGAGCCACACTGCGGGCTTTGCCCCGGTGCGCCACAACCTCATGAGCCTGCGCCGCCTGTTCTGGCTGCGCTGGGCGCTGATGGGCGGGCAGTCGGTGCTGCTGGTGTCTTGCGAGGCAGTGGCCGGCGTGATCCTGCCATACAGCCCGCTGCTGGCGATCCTCTCCCTGCAAGCGGTGTTCAACCTGCTGACGGGCCTGCGCATGCGCATGCATGGCGGCCGCGGCACCATGCCCAGCGACGCAGAGCTGATGGGCCAGCTGATGGTCGACCTGACGGCGCTGTCGGCCAACCTGTTCTTCACCGGCGGCGCTACCAATCCCTTTGTGTCGTTCTACCTGCCAGGCCTGGCAATCGCGGCCGCCATCCTGCCGTGGCGCAACGTGATCGCGCTCGCGGTCTACGCGATGGCCTGCTACAGCCTGATGCTGATCGAGTATGTGCCGCTGAACCTGCGCAACCCGGACAATGCCGTCAACTACCACCTGGCGGGCATGTGGCTCAACTTCGTCGCCAGCGCGACCATGATCGCGGTGTTCGTGGCGCGGCTGTCCGGCGTGCTGCGCCAGCGCGATGCCGAACTCAACCTGGCGCGCGAGCAGTTGCTGCGCGACGCGCGCGTCGAAGCGCTGAACGACCAGGCCGCCGCGGTCGCCCACGAGATTGGCACGCCGCTGGCCACGCTGGCGGTCATCGCCGGCGAGTTGCGCGCCGATGCCGCGGACCCGCGCCTGGGCGGCACGCGGGTGTCCGCCTACCTGCCGGACCTGCAGACCATGGAACAGCAGCTGGATCTGTGCAAGTCGATCCTGGCGCGCCTGCGCGACGACCACGAGACCGCGGCGCCGCAGCGCATCGATGCGTGGCTGGACGGCTACGTCGAGCGCTGGCAGTTGCGCCACCCGCATGCCCGCCTCGAAGCCAATGCCATCGGCGAGGCAGCCGCGCTGCCGGTCGAGGCCGCGCGCGTCGGGCAGATCCTGACCATCCTCCTGGACAACGCCGCGCGCAGCCAGCTGGCCGCGGGGCACGAGCAGATTCCGCTGCGCCTGGCCATCTCCCTGGAGAACCACGGCGCGCTGCCTGCGCTGACGTTCCGCGTGACCGACCGCGGCCTCGGCATCCCGCCGTCGCAACGCGCCCGGCTTGGCGAAGCCCCGGTGGCCAGCATTCACGGCGGCCAGGGTATCGGCGTGTACCTGGCGCAAAGTGCCGCCCAGCAAATGGGAGGGCGGCTGGCCTGGCACGACCATCACGAAGGCGGCACCGTGGCCGAACTGCGCCTGCCCGCCCCCTCTGCGGCATCCTTCCCCGATGCCGCTCCGTTTGCCTCACCCCTGACAAAGAATCCGCGATGACCGACGCCCTCAATAATCCCGCCGCCGACGGCGCCAGCGACGGCGCGCCCTTCCTGGTCGTCGACGACGATGCCGTCTTCGCCGGCGCGCTGGCGCGCGCGCTGACGCGCCGCGGTTATGCGGTGCAGATCGCGCACAACCGCCAGCAGGCGCTGGCACTCGCCGCGCAAACGCCGTTTGCCTATATCACCCTGGACCTGCACCTGAGCGCGCCGCCGGAAGCCGGCAGCACCGCGCCGGCGGAGTCCGGCCTGCAACTGGTCGCCCCGCTGCGGGCCGCCCTGCCCGATGCGCGCATCCTGGTGCTGACCGGCTACGCCAGCATCGCCACCGCGGTGGCGGCGGTCAAGCATGGGGCTGACGAATACCTGGCCAAGCCGGCCAATGTGGATTCGATCCTGACGGCGCTGATGGCCGGGGTATCGGAAGACGCGGCCGAAGCCGCCATGGAGGAGCCCGTGCCGCTATCGGTGGCACGGCTGGAGTGGGAGCATATCCAGCGCGTGCTGGCCGAGCACGACGGCAATATTTCCGCCACCGCGCGCGCGCTCAACATGCACCGGCGCACGCTGCAGCGCAAACTGGGCAAGCGGCCAGTGTCGCGCTAACGTCTGCCAGCGTCTGCTGGCGTCCGCTAGCGCCAGTCGCACGGCGGCGGCTTGCGCAGCGGCTCGCCGCTGCCCGCGCTCAGAGGCGCAACTGCACGTAGTCCCAGTCCAGATCGTCCTCCCGGCCGGCGGCTTGCTCGGCCACGCGCAGGGCGTCGCTGGCATGGCGATCGGCACGCGAGCCCAGGTCGCCGGCCTGCACCGCCAGTTCCACCGCGGCTTGCGGGGCGGCGCGAGTGTGCACGGCAGGCTTGAGCGCCACGGACGCGCCCGACTGGCGCAGCGCGGGCGCCGCCTCCGGGCGCGCGCACAGGAACACGGTTGCGGCGGCGAGGCCGCACAGCACCCCGAACGAAGACAGTAGCTCGCGTTTCATTTCGGTTCTCCTGCCTGGTTGGTTTGTGAGTGGGTGGATGCGGCCTGTGAGCGGCGGTGGCGGCGAATTCGCGAATCCGCTTGGGAGCGGTCGGGATTCCGTGACTCGCGGAACCGGCGCCGCGCCGCTGAAAACCCGCCGGACATGCATCGCGGCGGGTGGTAACCGGCCGGCTGCGCTCATTGGACCGAGCCGGCCGCCACTTTGGCATTGCATCGCTGTGCGCACCAGTGCGCTTACGAATGCTTACCTGCTTTACTTTTGTCTTTTTATCTTTACTTTTTTAAGCTCTACCAGCGTGTGTCACGCTCCCACGCCTTCAGCTCATCTTCCACGCGCTCCTTTGTATAGCCGTAGCGCTCCTGAATCCGGCCGGCAAGCTGATCCCGCTTGCCCTGGATCTGAATAAGGTCGTCGTCGGTGAGCTGGCCCCACTTCTCCTTCACCTTACCCTTGGCCTGATCCCACTTTCCTGCGATCTGATCCCAATTCATGGTCGACTCCTGGTTCGTGTCTGCCGCGATCAGCCCGCAGACGGGCTGATCGGGCATTACGCGCGTGGCTATGACTTACTTGGCGTACTTGGTCTTCACGTTGGCCTGGCACTTGTCCTTGGCATCGCCGGACATGGCATCGCACTTTTCCTTGTCAGCCTTGTAGGCAGCTTCCACTGTGTCCTTCCTGGCATCGGCGCGCGCTTCGGCTACGTCCGTGCTGGTGCCGGTAGCGGCAGCCTTCTCGACCTTCGCCACGCCGAGGGCTTGCTCGTGGGCAGCCTTGGCTTCCTTCACGCACACGTCCTTGTCATTGCCCTTCTTGTCGTCGCACTTTTCCTTGGCCACGCTGTAGTCGCCATCCGCCTTGACCTTGTCCGCCTTGGCGCGCGCCTTTTCCGTGCCATCGCGGACGGCCTCGGCGTTGGCCTTGGCCACGTCTTCGTCGCGCTTGGCTTCCTTCACGCAAACGTCCTTGGCGTTGTCCTTGAGGCTGTTGCACCGGGCGCGTGCAGCCTTGTAGTTGGTGTTAGCGGTTTTCACGGCCGCGTCGTAGTCCGCTTTGGAACCTGCTGGTGCGGCATGCGCCAGCGTGAAGGCGGCAGGGCCGGCAAACATCATCGAACACACTGCTGCGCTCAGCCATTTCTTCATCATGTCGTGCTCCTTTTCAGTGGCGGAATATTGTGGAAAGCGGCCTGGTCGCCAGGCATCTGCCTGGTGCGATCCGCGTTTGCCCACACCGTAGATACAGAGTACGTACAGGCCCTTCCCACAATCAGGCGTCACGCTCCGAAAGCCGCGTAAGACAAATCCGACATGATTCCCGGGCCACACAGCCCTGCGGCGCTCCGCCGCAGCGCCGAGGAGCGCCATCGGCGCTAGACTGGCGCGCTTCCCAGGAGAATCCACATGACCGCATCCCGCCTGCTGCCCGCAGTAACCATCGCGCTGGCCTCGCTCGGCGCAAGCTGGGCTCCCGCAGCGCTCGCGCACATCGTGTTCGAGCAGAAGACCGCCACCGCCGGCAGCTACTTCAAGGGTGCGCTGATGGTGGGCCACGGCTGCAACGGCAGCGCCACGCGCGCCATTACCGTGACGACCCCGGAAGGCGTGCAAGGCGCCCACCCACAACCCAAGGCAGGCTGGCAACTGGAAGTGAAGCGCGCGCCGCTGGCCAAGCCCTATACCTCGCACGGCAAGACCGTGAGCGAGGACGTGCGCACGCTGCGGTGGTTCGCCGGCTCGCTGGCCGACGCGCATTTCGATGAGTTCGTGATGTTGATGAAGCTGCCGGAGCAGGCTGGCAAGCTGTATTTTCCGGTGGTGCAGGAGTGCGAGGACGGCCGCACCGAGTGGACACAAATCCCCGCCGACGGCCAGAGCCTGCGTGAGCTGAAAACGCCTGCGGCGGAACTGGAACTGACCGCGCCGATGCCGGCGGGGCATGTGCACGCGCATTGAACGGACGCAGCAAACGACAAAAAGGGCGCACCGTGATGCGCCCTTTTTGATGCTGACTGCTATCGACTACAGCACGTAGCGCGACAGGTCTTCGTTGCCGGCGAGATCGCCCAGGCGTTCGTCCACATAGGCCGCATCGATGGTGACCGTCTCGCCCGAGGACCTGGTGGCGTGGAAGGACAGGTCCTCCAGCAGCCGCTCCATGACCGTGTACAAGCGGCGCGCGCCGATGTTCTCGACCTTCTCGTTGACCGAGAAAGCAATCTCGGCCAGGCGGCGGATGCCGTCCGGCGCGAACACCAGCTGGACCTGCTCGGTGTTCAGCAGCGCCTGATATTGCTTGGTCAGGCTGGCGTCGGTCTGGGTCAGGATGGCTTCGAAGTCGGAAACCGACAGCGATTCCAGCTCGACCCGGATCGGGAAGCGGCCCTGCAACTCGGGGATCAGGTCGCTGGGCTTGGACAGGTGGAAAGCACCCGAGGCAATGAACAGGATGTGGTCGGTCTTGATCATGCCGTACTTGGTGTTGACCGTCGTGCCCTCGACCAGCGGCAGCAGATCGCGCTGCACGCCCTGGCGCGACACCTCGCCGCCGCCCAGTTCGCTGCGGCTGGCGATCTTGTCGATCTCGTCCAGGAACACGATGCCGTTCTGCTCCACATTGGCGACCGCCTTGTGCTTGACCTCTTCGTCATTGAGCAGCTTGGCGGCTTCCTCGTCGATCAGCAGCTTGAAGGCCTCGTGCACCTTCATCTTGCGGCGCGCCTTCTTGCCCTGGCCGAGGCCCGCGAACATGGTGCGGATCTGCTCGGTCATGTCTTCCATGCCCGGCGGGCCCATGATGTCCATATTGGGCGAGCCGGCGGAAACCTCGAGCTCGATCTCCTTGTCGTCGAGCTGGCCTTCGCGCAATTTCTTGCGGAACACCTGCCGGGTGTTGGAATCCTTTTCCTCGGGCTGGTTGAAGCCGATATCGCGCGGCGGCGGCAGCAGTACGTCGAGCAGGCGGTCCTCGGCGGCTTCCTCGGCCTTGGTGCGCACCTTTTTCATTTCGGATTCGCGGGCTTGCTTGACCGCCATCTCGGCGAGGTCTCGCACGATGGTGTCGACGTCGCGGCCCACGTAGCCCACCTCGGTAAACTTGGTGGCCTCGATCTTGATGAACGGCGCATCGGCCAGCTTGGCCAGGCGGCGCGCGATCTCGGTCTTGCCGACGCCGGTCGGTCCGATCATCAGGATGTTCTTGGGCGTGATTTCCTGACGCAGGGGCTCTTCCACCTGCTGCCGGCGCCAGCGGTTGCGCAGCGCGACCGCTACCGCTTTCTTGGCCTTGTTCTGGCCGATGATGTGCTTATCGAGTTCGGAAACGATTTCCGACGGGGTCATGGTATGCGACATGGTATCCGTTCAGTGGAAGACGGGCCGGAGCGCGGCGGCCCCCGGTCCCAGGCGGCCGCGCGTCAAGGGACTGCGCGGCCGTCCGACGCTCATTCCAGCGTCTCGATGACGAAATTGGTGTTGGTGTAGATGCAGAGTTCGCCGGCGATGCCCAGCGACTTCTCCACGATGTCCTTGGGCGAAAGCTCGGTGTTCTCCACCAGCGCCTTGGCCGCCGACTGCGCGTAGGCACCGCCCGAGCCGATCGCGGCCACGCCGCCCTCGGGGTCGAGCACGTCGCCGTTACCGGTGATCACCAGGGTGGTGTCGCGGTCGGCCGTGATCAGCATGGCTTCGAGCCGGCGCAGCGCGCGGTCCGAGCGCCAGTCCTTGGCGAGGTCGACGGCGGCGCGGGTCAGGTTGCCCTGGTACTTCTCCAGCTTGGCCTCGAAGCGATCGAGCAGCGAGAAGGCATCCGCGGTGCTGCCGGCAAAGCCGACCAGTACCTTGCCGTTGTAGATGCGCCGCACCTTGCGTGCGGTGCCCTTCATCACAATATTGCCAAGAGTGACCTGGCCGTCACCGCCGACTGCAACCTGGTTGCCGCGCCGGACGCTGACGATGGTAGTGCCGTGATACTGTTCCATGGTGCCTTCGCGAGAATATGTCTTGGACGTAGGTGGCGACGGGGGCGGCCGAATTCAAGGGCCACCGCGCCGGCCATCCCTGGCGCCCCCTGCCGGACCGAAAGCAACCAGATAAATATAGACGAGGCGGCCACAGCAAGCGCGGGCACGCGGCAAGCCGGGGGATGAAAAAGCAAAAAGGCCACGCATCGCGCGTGGCCTTTTCTGCATCCGGGGCTTGCACCCCGCGGGTGGCGGCAATCAGTCCGCGTAGACGCCGGCCTTCTTGATCACCGGGCTCCACTTGCCGATTTCCGCCGACAGGAAGGCCTTCAGCGAATCGGGCGTGGCGCGCTGGGCGGGCACCGCCTCCGCACCCAGCTCGGCCATCTTGGCGCGGAAGGTCGGGTCCGTCACGGCCTTCTGCAGTGCGGCGGAGAGCTTGTCCACCACCGGCTTGGGCGTGCCCTTGGGCGCGTACATGGCGTGCCAGATCTTCACTTCGACACCAGGCAGGCCCTGCTCGGCAGCCGTCGGGATGTCCTTGAAGGCTTCCACGCGGCGGCTCTGCATGGCGGCGTACGGCTTGAGCGCGCCCGCCTTGAGCTGGCCGGCGATATTGGTGGTCTGGTCGCACATCAGGTTGACCTGGCCGCCCAGGATATCGGT
>Ga0255338_1003321_pt1 | contig 19662 bp, 15 predicted proteins | sample MeOH1_35cm_T4_19_FD_203715 | JGI IMG/M metagenome (GOLD analysis project Ga0255338, IMG submission 203715) | Sandy soil microbial communities from University of British Columbia, Vancouver, Canada - MeOH1_35cm_T4_195 | ecosystem: Engineered > Artificial ecosystem > Sand microcosm > Unclassified ...
TATTCCAAGGCTTGACCTTGTGCTTCATAGGGTTCCGTACCAAATAACATTAAACCGTTTACGGCTGTCGGAAACAACTTGCTGGTAGCAAGTGGACGCGAGGCTGTCCATACCAGCGGTGCGGCATGCAGTAAATTCCAGCGGCCTGCCGGTGTTAAAAAACGCCCGGTACGGACGTTAACTTTTTCTGAAAGATTGTAATCAAGATAAAGCCGTTCTACATCAAAGAAGAAGTTTTTGTGATTAAAGCGTTTGTCTTCATTAAAGGCTAAAGGTCGTTCTAATTCCAGCTCACCAAAAAATTTGAGCCGGCCGTCATTTTCCCAGCTCAACATCAGGCTAACGTCATCTACTCGGAGCTCACTGCTGCCATCCCGTGGTACGCTTGCGTTTACGCTTGAGTAGCCTCCAAGCTTAAGGCCGGAAGAAGCGCTGGCTGCCGGTTCGTCCGCATGAGCAACCTTGCATAGTGTGGTTAGCAAGGCTACACTGCCCGCATAAACTACCAGCTTTAACGCATAAGCAGCTTGATGCCGTAAGCGGGTGTAAATTTCTTTAACTTTTTGTTGAATCATGGTGTATGACTGCTACAAATGATAATAGCCAAATTGTACACGATACCCTACAGGCGCCCATGTTAAATAAGTCACTTTCGGTAAGGCAGTTGCTGCAGTTGGGCTTTTTTCTTACCGCCTTGCTTCCCATGCTGATCGTGACGCTGCTTGCATTCTTTCAGGCACGTGCTGTGTTGCGTGATGAAATCGAGCGCGACATGCAAACTCGTGCTATTGCGGCCTTGAGCGAAGTCGATAATATGATGTTCGAGCGACTGCAGAATGTGGCTTCCTGGAGCCGCCTGGATGTTATGCATGAAGCACGTATAGGCGATGTGGATAAGCGCCTGTCACATTTTCTTGGCGAACTTAAAGTAAGTTACCGTGGCGTTTACCAAGGACTGTATGTGGTTAACCAGGATAATGTGGTGATTGCCTCCAGTGAGCCGGCACAGATTGGCCAACCTGCTCCTGTCATGCAGCCCTGGGTGAATATTCAAGTGGCACGGCATCCTTTGTCGCTAGGCTCCATAAGTCAGCAGCGCTTGCCTATTTCCAGTGAAATTATGGATTCTGATAACCAGAAAATAGGGGTTTTATGGGCGATTTTTGATTGGACGAGTATTGAAAAAATACTAAAGAATACGCAAAGCCATGGCAGCTCAGCTGCCTTGTTGGATCAGCAAGGCAGCGTATTGGCACAAACTGCTGAATGGCAGAAAGTTATTACCTCGCACGACGTGTCAGTGCGCTCAAATGGAAAAGGTTTGGCTAATGTGCCTATTTTTAACTGGCAAGTAGAGATTTCACAATATCGTTCAGTGGTCATGGCACCAGTGCATCGCATGGGATATATGTTCATTTTTTTGCTGGTAGTGACTGCATTTCTGGCTACCGTCATTGCCACCCCGCTGTCGCGTAGCATTACCAGACCGCTGGCCAGGCTCACGGGTTATGCTAATCGATTTATGCGCTTTTCATCGCAAGGTGCGTTGCCGCCTGCGGGGGGGCCGCTGGAAGTGCGCGCCTTGACTAATGCCTTTGGCAAAATGATCGAAGATTTAACCCTTTCCAAAGAGAATTTAACGCGTGCAGCAAAATTGGCTGTGGCGGGTGAAATGGCTGCTGCCATGAGCCACGAAATTAGAACGCCATTAGGTATATTGCGCTCATCGGCACAAGTGCTGGCACGCGAGAAAAATTTAAGCGTAGAAGGCCGAGAGGTTGCCTCTTTTATTTCGACTGAAACGGAAAGATTGAATAAGCTTGTATCCACTTTAGTGGATTCCGCGCGCCCGCGCCAGCCTGAATTCGCTATGTATGACATAGTAGCCCTGCTCGAAAACGCAGTTGCCATGCTGCGTATGCAAGCTAATAAAAAAAATATCAGTTTGGAATTGGGCATTAATGTCCTGGCAGAAGGTGCTGTTTCAAAACAGGTGCTGATAGAGTGTGATGGTGAGCAAATCACGCAGGTGGTTTTGAATTTATTGCTCAATGCCATTCAAATATTAGCGCCCGGTAGCAGGGTTGTGGTGTCTTTATTGGAAGATGCGGAGAGTGTCACTATTAGCGTGGCGGATAACGGTACCGGTGTAGAGGAAGCGCTTAAAGAGCAGATCTTTGATCCGTTTTTTACACAACGCCAGGGTGGTATAGGTCTTGGTCTGGCAGTATCCAAGCAGATAGTGACTGCTCACTTTGGATCGCTCACGGTTGAGACGAGCTCGTTGACGAATGGTGATACTGCTACTGCAAGCCATGGCGCAGATTTTAGAGTGAGACTGCCCAGGACGCAGTTGCACTAGCCCGTTTTATATTTGAGAACTTTATAGATTAAGAACCAAAACATTCAGTAAAAGAAAAGCTATGTCACAAACTATTAAAACCATATTAGCTGTTGATGATGAACCGAACATGTTGCGTTTGCTGGAGATCAGTTTGCGGCAGGCTGGATATCAGCCGCTCACCGCCAGGGACGGACGCGAAGCGCTTGAGATCATACGTACACAGCATGTGGACTGTGTGGTTAGTGATTTACACATGCCGCATATGAGCGGCCTGCAATTACTCAAAGCTATTCATCACGGAAGCCAGGAAGATGGCCAGGCTAAGAATAGCCAAAGCAGGCCATCCAATCCCGATTTGCCGGTCATTATCGTGACCGCGCAGGGCGAAGTCAAAACTGCGATTGAGGCCATGAAAAACGGTGCTTCTGATTATATTTTGCGGCCGTTTGACTTGGAGGAACTGGAGCTTGCAATAGCACGAGCGCTGTCATTTGCGCGGTTGGTTGTTGAAAACCAGTTTCTACGGGAAGAAAAATCGCCTGAAACGGATTTTGTCGGCAATAGCCCCGTCATGCAACAATTGTTTGAGTCGATCAGGCAAGTCGCGCCAGAAAAAGCCACCGTGCTGGTTGCAGGCGAAACAGGTACCGGAAAAGAGCTGGTCGCACGAGCCATTCACGCTGGTTCGCCGCGTAGTAAAGGACTGTTTGTTGCGGTTAACTGCGCAGCTATTCCGCATGAAATGCTGGAATCTGAATTATTCGGTCATGAAAAAGGTGCTTTTACCGGTGCAATCAAGGAGCGTATAGGTAAATTTGAGCTGGCAGATGGCGGCACCTTGTTTCTGGATGAAGTCACTGAAATGCCGATGCAACTGCAAGCTAAATTACTACGTGCATTGCAGGAGAATGTGGTTGAGCGCGTGGGCGGCAATCGGCCAATTTCAGTGGATATTCGGGTAGTCGCTGCAACTAACCGGAATCCACAGGATGCGATCAAAGAAGGCAAGTTGCGGGAGGATTTATATTACAGGCTGAATGTATTCCGTATTGATTTGCCCCCACTTAAGGCACGTAAATCGGATATTGAAATTTTAGCGCGGCACTTTTTGGCAAGGCGCCATGTGGATATTTCACTTGCTGCCATCAATGCTTTAACGCAGTACGATTGGCCAGGCAATGTGCGCGAACTGGAAAATGTACTGGAACGTGCCGCTATTATTAGCGGCAATCAAACTATTACGCCGCAGCATCTTCCGGCTGAAATGGTGAGCAACCATGTTTCAACGGCATTGTCTGAAACTGCGCCGAGTGGCAACGCGCTTGCCTTGCCCGGCGCCGTAGAGGCGCTGGAGCGGCGTCTGATAGCTGAAGCTCTGGTGGCCACTCATGGTAACAAGAGTAAGGCCGCCAAGCTTCTCGAGATTAGCGAGCGTTCACTTTGGTATAAATTGAGTCAGTATCAAATGACTTAAGGCGGCTTTTGAAAACGCGCCTCGGAAATGAAATTCACCTCAGAAGTTGCGTCTGATTCAATCTGGCATGCAGCTAGTGCTGCCGAAATAAATCCAGTTTCAATATTTTACAAGCATGTGCCGCGTACTTTACTTTTAAAGTTAACAGTGTTAAATTAACAACGTTAAATTTAAAGACCATTGCAATGCCGCCAAAAGTAAAATCAGTGCAAGACCGGGAAAAACTACGTGCCAGCATACTTGATGCTGCACGTACTTTGTTTGTCGAGCGTGGCATTGACGCGGTTTCGATGCGTGAAATCGCAAAAAAAATCAATTATTCAGCTACGACTTTGTACCACCACTTTGCTGATAAAGAAGCATTGTTACAAGCGGTATGTGATGAAGATTTTTTGAAACTGGCGAGCGGTATAAACCAGATCATGCAGCTGCCGGACTTGATTGAACGTATTCGGGCGCTGGGTAACGGTTATGCAATGTTTGCTCTGCAACATCCTAATCACTACCGCCTGATGTTTATGACACCGCGTGCGCCGTGCAATTTGGAAATCACCAGCATTCAGCAAGGCAACACAGAGCAGGATGCTTATGCACAGTTAAAACTGGTGGTGAAAGAGGCATTTGAGGCCGGTTTATTCAGGCCGGAACTCACGAATTATGAATTGATTGCCCAAACGGTATGGGCCGGAGTGCACGGAGTGTGTTCTTTGCAGATAGCTTTGGGGCAAGAGGGCTGGATACAGTGGGCTGATGTGCAGGCACGTTTGGATTTAATGCAAAGAACGGTGTTGCAAGGTTTGTTAAGACAACCTGTGTCAATAAGCTGAGCAGCCTGACGCATCATCGATGAAACTTATAAAAGGCATTAGTGAGTAGAGCGCAATGAAAATAAGATTATCGCTATTGGTATTTTTGGTATTGCTTGCCGGATGCAGCAAGCCAGCTGAATCCTTACCTAAGCCGCGTCCAACGCTGACGATGGTGGTAGGTGAGTCGGCAATTTCAAGTGCTATGGTGTTGGTGGGCGAGGTGCGCCCCAGATACGAGGCTAGTCAAGGATTCAGGATCAGCGGCAAAATCATGGAACGTAAGGTTGACGTCGGTGCAAAGGTGAAAAAAGGACAGGTGTTGGCACGACTGGATGCAGCAGATAGCAACTTAAATGCAGCGGCGGCAATGGCTGATGTGCATGCGGCAGAAGCCAGTCATGCTTTGGCAGTAGCGGAGCTGGAGCGGCAACGTCAATTATTTGAAAAGAAATTCATTTCGGCCTCAGCTCTGGATCTTCGCGAAGCTGAGTTAAAGACATCTGGCGCAAGGCTGGCACAGGTAAAAGCGCAAGCCAGCGTTTCAGGCAACCAAACGCACTACACCAGCCTCACCGCGGATCGTGATGGTGTGGTGACCATGATACGTGCTGAACCCGGTCAAGTAGTGCAGGCAGGTGAAACCGTGGTGCAAATTGCCAACTTAAAAGAAACAGAAGTGCTGGTTGCGGTGCCGGAGTCACGTATGGCCGAAGTTAAACTCAATGCGCCAGTTACTATAAAAATGTGGGCAAACCCGCAAAAAGCCTATAAAGGACTGGTGCGTGAAATTGCCCCGGAGGCAGATTCAGCCACACGCGCCTTTAATGTGCGGGTAAGTGTTACCGATGCAGATGAAATGGTAAAACTGGGCATGACCGCAGGCGTGAAGTTTAACCAGCAAGATTCACAGGAACCGCCGAAACTGTTGATTCCTTTAGCGGCACTTACAGAAATAAATGGCAAAAAACTGGTATGGGTCATTGATGCGAACAATAAAGCCCAGCCACGCGAAGTGGCTGCGGGTGAATTTTCGGAAGATGGCGTCCTGATTATTAGCGGTTTGCAGACCGGTGAAAAAATTGCCATTGCCGGTGTGCATACGCTTGTTAAAGGCCTTACAGTTAAGCCTGTCTCTGAGGCAACGCCATGAGCGGGTTGAACTCTGCCGAGGAGTACAAAGAACCACTGAATGCGTTGGGTAAAAACTTCAATTTATCCAACTGGTCATTAAAACACCAGGCGCTGGTGATGTATCTTATGCTGGTGCTCCTGATTGCGGGAGCGCTGGCCTACACCAAGCTGGGGCAGTCGGAAGACCCTCCATTTACATTCAAGGCGATGCTGGTGCACACCACATGGCCGGGCGCGAGCGCACAAGAGGTGGAGCAGCAGGTCACAGATAAGCTGGAAAAGAAAATTCAGGAAGTACCGCATCTGGATTATTCCAGCAGTTATTCCCGCCCCGGCGAATCAATGATTTTTGTCGTGGCTAAAGACGATACGTTGTCAAAAGATATTCCGGAGGTTTGGTATCAGGTACGTAAAAAAGTTGGCGATATTCGCCATACCCTGCCGCAGGATATTGAAAGCCTGACTTTTAACGATGAATTCAGCGACGTATACGGCACGATGTATGCGCTCACCGGCGATGGCTTTGATGATGCCGCGTTAAAGAAACAGGCAGAGTTGATCCGCTCTGAATTGCTGAAAGTGAAAGATGTCGCCAAGGTAGAGTTCTTTGGCGAGCAAAAACAGCGCATTTTTATTGAAATTTCAAATGCGAAACTAGCAACATTAGGTATCAACACCACGACGCTGATTAACATACTGCAAGCGCAAAATGCCGTGGTAAAAAGCGGAAGTTATGACTCAAGCGCAGAGCACATTCGAGTGGCAGTGTCAGGGCGCTATGACAAGCTGGAGGATTTAAGAGGCATCAGATTGCGTGCCAATAACCAAGACTTCCGTTTAGGCGATGTCGCACGTGTTTACCGCGGCTATGAAGATCCGCCGCGCAGCCGCACACGATTCCAGGGCAAACCGACCTTGCTGTTGGGTGTGAGCATGAAAGACGGCGGAGATGTGATTGAACTGGGGCGCGCACTGGATCAAACAGTCGCGCGCATCAGGCCGCAACTACTGGTCGGGCTGGAATTAAATACAGTGACTTCCCAGCCAAGGATAGTGGCAAATTCGGTGAATGATTTTGTAAAATCTCTGGTAGAAGCACTGGTGATCGTACTTGGCGTGAGCCTGCTTTCTTTAGGCTGGCGCAGTGGTATTGTGGTGGCAATCACCATACCTGTGGTGCTGGCCAGTACGTTTCTGGTGATGGACATCCTAGATATCGGCCTGCATAAGATTTCGCTGGGCGCGTTGATTCTGGCGCTGGGCCTGCTGGTGGATGATGCGATTATTGCGGTTGAAATGATGGCATCAAAAATGGAGCAAGGCTGGGACAGGGTAAAAGCAGCATCATTTGCCTATACCTCAACGGCGATGCCTATGTTAACGGGCACCCTGGTGACAGTTGTGGGTTTCCTGCCTATTGCTACGGCAGCGTCATCAACAGGTGAATATACCCGTTCCATTTTTCAGGTGTCTGCAATTGCATTGCTCATTTCATGGTTCGCCGCCGTGATATTCGTGCCGTATCTGGGCTACCATCTGTTGCCGGATTATCTGGCAGATCAGCCAATCAGGCATTCAGGATTAAAGGTATGGCTGAACAGGTTGTTCGCATTCAGGCACTTAAATAATCATGCGCAAATTGATGGTGCCGAACAGCATCACTCGCATGATATTTATAACACCAGGTTTTACCGCACGTTCCGCGGGGTGGTGACTGCCTGCGTACGTTATCGCAAAACAGTTATCGCTATCACCCTTGCCTTGTTTGTATTGGCTATCGGCGGTTTTGGCAAGGTGCAGCAGCAGTTCTTTCCTGATTCAACGCGGCTGGAGCTGATTGTGGATTTACGGATGACGGAGGGCGCATCCTACGCGGCGACTAATACGGAAGTTCAAAAACTGGAACGTTGGTTGCAGCTTTGGAATAAAAAAAATAAAGGCATAGAAAATTTTGTGGCTTATATTGGTACCGGAGGCCCACGTTTTTATCTGCCGCTGGATATTCAACTGCCGCATCGTGGTTTCGGACAGGTTGTGATTTTGAGTGCAAACCTGGAAGCGCGCGAAGCATTGCGTAAAGACCTGCTTACTTTGTTCGAAAATGACTTTCCTGCCTTGCGTGCCTCTGTGTTGCGGTTGGAAAATGGCCCGCCGGTCGGCTTTCCGGTGCAATTCAGGGTGACCGGCACGAATATCCCGCTTATTCGTGATATTTCCCACCAGATTGCTGACATCATGCGGGCCAATAAAAACTTGGTAAATGTGCAGCTGGGATGGGAAGAGCCGACCAAAGTGATACATGTGCAGGTGGATCAGGCCAAAGCGCGTTTGCTGGGGGTGTCTTCCGTGGATGTGGCGAATATGATTAATGGCGCCATGCATGAGTTATATATTACCGAATTCAGAGAAGGCAATGAGCGGATTGATCTGGTCGCGCGCGGCACAGAGATGGAACGTAGCCGCTTATCGCACTTGTCCGATTTAATGATTAATACCCAGTCCGGGGTGAGCGTGCCGGTATCGCAATTTGCGACTATCACATCAGATTTTGAAGAAGGTGTGATCTGGCGCCGTAATCGCGAGCCATCCATTACGGTGCGCGCCAACCTGCATGGTAATTTGCAAGCGCCCGTGGTATCGCAGCAGATCGAAGACAAGCTTACTGAAATCAAGGCTAATCTACCGTTAGGTGTTAACCTGGAAACGGGCGGTGCGGTTGAAGAATCTGCCAAAGGCGGGGCATCTGTTGCGGCCGGTTTCCCTTTGTTTTTATTTGCGGTACTGACAATATTGATGATTCAGTTGCAAAGTTTTTCACGTGTTTTTTTAGTGTTGTTAACGGCACCATTGGGTTTGATCGGGGTCGCACTCGCATTGCTTGTATTTGATAAACCTTTTGGCTTTGTTGCTATGCTGGGCACCATTGCACTGTCTGGCATGATTATGCGTAATTCCGTGATTCTGGTGGATCAAATCGACCAGGATAAAGCGTCAGGGTTGCCGGAGTGGCAGGCGATTATTGAGTCAACCATTCGCCGGTTCAGGCCGATTGTCCTGACTGCTGCTGCGGCAATATTGGCAATGATTCCATTGACGAGAAGTGTGTTCTTTGGCCCGATGGCTGTTGCTATTATGGGTGGGCTGGCGGTTGCAACGTTGTTAACGGTACTGTTCCTGCCGGCATTGTATGCCGCCTGGTTTAGAGTGAGAGAACCTATTAACTAAAGCAACCGAGCCAAGCACTTGCGTTATAATTCACTAAAGTAAAATATCAAGAGCAATTAATATGACACAGACAGAAAAAAATGAGACAGCACGTTTTAATATGATAGAACAGCAGATCCGTACCTGGGAGGTACTGGATCCGGTGGTGTTGGCTGTTCTGGATGAGGTGCCGCGTGAGAATTTTGTGGCGGAATCACAAAAAGGTTTAGCCTTCGCTGATATTGAATTGCCTATAGGAGAAGGCCAGACCATGCTATCGCCCAAGGTGGAGGGGCGTATTCTGCAGGCCGTAGGCGTTAAAAAAACCGATAAAGTGCTAGTGGTCGGTACAGGCAGTGGATATTTGACGGCTTTATTGGCAACATTGGCTGATCATGTCCACGCGGTGGAAATTTATCCGGAATTATCAAAAGTCGCACAAAATCGTTTGGAAAAACAAAATATTCACAATGTGACCCTGCATGTGGCAGATGCTGCAAACGGTTTTGCACCGGCGGCGCCATATGACGTGATTGTTTTTACGGGTTCGCTGCCATTGCGCCCAACCGCGGCTGAAAAAATGTTAAACGTGGGTGGCCGTTTATTTGCCGTTGTTGGCGAAATACCAATCATGGAGGCAACTTTAACCCAGCGTATCAGTGAAGATGCATATCGCCACGAAGCGATTTTTGAAACCTGCTTGCCAGCGCTGGAGAATGCACCGCAAGCGAAAAAATTCGAGTTTTAACTTATTTTGAAAATGCTCAAAAATATAGCTGCGAGTGCTTTCCTTTTATTGGCCTTTGCGTCTTATGCAAAGGCTGATGAAAAGGTATATTCATTAATCGATATTTATCAGCAGGCGTTAGCGCATGACCCAACGTTAGCATCCGCATTAAGTGCCAATCAGGCAGCACAGGAAATTATCGAGCAAGGCAAAGCCCTGTATCGCCCAACAGTTAATTTAAATGCGAGCACGACCGCAACACAAACGGATATTCGCTATATCGGTAGTGCTTTTAATCCGTTCAGGGTGCAAGGCACGAATAACTATGAGGGGTATAGTTACGGGGTGGACGCACGCCAGCCGATTTATCGCAAACAAAATTTAGTACAAATCGACCAAAGTAAAACGCAAGTAAGCCAGGCCGATAAGCAGCTGCATTTGAGTCAGCAAGACTTGATTCTGCGGGTGACGCAGGCTTACTTTGACGTACTGATCGCGCAGGACAAAATTGATTTAATCAGTGCACAAAAATTAGCGATATTGAGCCAGCTGGAACAGGCAAAAGCTAACTTTGATGTCGGCACGTCCACGATTACGGACGTGAACGAGGCGCAGGCACGGTTTGATTTAATATTGGCCCAGGAAATTGCCACGGTTAACGAATTCCAGATTGCAAAGCGTGCGATACAGGCCATTACGGGTGAAATACCGCAAAAACTGGCGACGGTGAAGGCCGATATCAAGACCAGCGGCCTGGAGCAAGGGATGGATAAGTGGCTGGAAATTGCGGCGCAAAGTAACCTGAATATTCAGATACAACAAGAAGCAGCTAAATTTGCAGAGCAGGAAGTTGAACGTTTAAGTGCGGCACACCTGCCTACTCTGGATGCTGTGGCCAGCTATACCGATAATTATGCTAACGGCAGCGCCAATGGTATCGGCAGTGAATTGAAAACGGGTGTCATTGGTTTGCAACTGCAGCTTCCGCTCTATCAGGGCGGTGCAATCAGTTCACGCGTGCGGCAGGCAGTGCTGAACCAGCAAAAAGCGAAAGATGATGTCGAAATCGCACGGCGCAATGCCGAGCTGGAAACGCAGCGCGCTTACCTGAACCTGAGCACTAGTGTTGCGCAGGTAAAAGCCTATGAACAGGCACTTGTTTCAAGCCAGTCTCAGGTAGATTCAACCAAATTAGGTTATGAAGTAGGCGTGCGTACCAGTGTTGATGTACTCAATGCAGAACAGCAGTATTTTTCGGCCAAGCGTGATTTATTGCAATCACGCTACAATTACCTGGTGAATATCATTCGCTTGAAAGCAAGCTCAGGCCTGGTGGCAGAGGCTGATTTGGCTGACATTAATCAACAATTGGTGCTGGCTGCCAGTAATCAATAAATTATAAAGTGCTTATATGAACCTTGCGCATCTAAAAGCAGACGTAACATTAAGCCAGTTTGTTCTTATTGATGTACAAGTCAGGCTTGCCACAGTAATGCCTACCGATGCCATGCAGGCGCTTATTCAAAATTGCGGCATATTGGCACAAGTGGGTAATATGCTGAATGTGCCCATGATAGTCACCGAGCAATATCCACAGGGTTTGGGTTCCACCATACCTGAATTATCAGCATTTTTAACAGCTGTTCATCCTGTTGAAAAAATCACTTTTTCTTGCATGGCTGAGGCCAGGTTTAGCCGCCAGCTCACGCGTGACCATTCACAAATCATTCTTGCCGGGATGGAGTCACATATTTGCATTCTGCAGACTGCTCTTGATTTGATGGCTGCGGGCAAGCAAGTATTTGTAGTGGAAGATGCCGTGATTTCACGCAACCCGGCCAATAAAGCCAATGCCTTGGCCAGAATGCGCGATGCGGGTTGTATTATTACCAACACCGAGTCAGTAGTGTTTGAGTGGCTGGGTGCTGCCGAAGGTGAAGTGTTCAAGGCAGCCAGTAAACTTATTCGCTAAGCTTGGGAATAGCTATAAATACTGTTTCAGCAAGTTCAGTGTGCGTTGGGTAGCACCGCGGCTTTCCTCGCTAAAATTTAATGCGGCGGCGCCCATGGCTTGCCTTTTGGCTGAGTCAGCAAATAAGTTCTGCAGGTGATGTGCTAAATCGACACTATCCTGCACGCGTTCAGCAGCCCTTGCAGCAATTGCCATTTCGGTAGCTTGCTCAAAATTAAAGGTATAGGGACCAATCAGCACGGGTTTACCCATACTGCAGGCCTCGATCAGATTCTGCCCGCCTAGCGGCAATAAACTGCCCCCGATAAAAGCGACATCGCAGCTGGCGTAGTAGGTGAACATTTCGCCCATAGTGTCACCCATCAGGTAAGTAACATGTTTTTGTTCAGGTGATTCATTTGTAAGGGAAGTGCGACGTATAAAATTTACTTCATGTTTCTTAAGTAATTCCGCCACTTCATCAAAACGTTGCGGGTGCCGTGGCACGATAATCGTGAGTAGATTGGGGATATTTGCTCCGGCAACAGCATCAAGAATCATGGATTCTTCACCATCCCTGGTGCTGGCAGCTAAAAATACTGGCCGTTGTTTGCCAAGCGTACTTCTTAAAAGCCGGCCCTTTTCCATGGCATCATCATGCGGTGCTACATCAAACTTTAAGTTGCCTATGACGCTTACATTATGTGCCCCCAGCTTTTGCAAGCGTTCGGCGTCTTGTGCGGTTTGTGCGGCAACCACAGATAGGCCATGCAAGCCTTGTCGCACCACTGCACCCAGCTTGCCATAACCTTGTGCAGATTTTTCTGATAGACGTGCATTAACCAACAAGAGCGGCACTTTATGTTGCTTGCAGCTGTCTATTAAATTAAACCAAAGCTCGGTTTCCATGAGTACGCCGATGGTGGGTTTAAAGTGCTGCAAAAAACGATTTACGGCAAATGGCACATCATAAGGTAAATACACTCTTGCCACTTTGTTGCCGAACAGCTGTTCACCAGTAGCACGGCCAGTGGGCGTGGTGTGTGTGAGCAGAATTTGGTAGTCAGGATATTGTTGCAGTAACGCTTTGATTAAAGGTTCAGCCGCGCGGGTCTCCCCTACCGACACACAATGCAGCCAGATGACAGGTTTTTGCAATTGCAGCTTATAGAACCCGTAACGTTCTTGCCAATGCTGTAAGTATTCCGGTTGTTTTCTTGTGCGCCATAGCAATTTAAGCGGAGTAAATGGCAACAGCAAATAAAGTATGAAAGTGTAAACGTTACGTGTCATAGTGCTATTTTCGCACATATTTTTTGGGACAAGCGATAGTGCATTTTATTTAGCGCTTTGTCGTAAACCAATGTCAGTGCGGCTTAGTTTTTTAGCAAGTGAATTTAACGTTTTTTTGTTAAAAATAACTTTAAAAAATATCTTGACCTACCACTACTAAGTGATTAAATTAACAAAAAAACACAATATATTGTGGTTAAGTCGATATTTCATAACAAGAGGATTTCGATTGGACCTGCAAGTAAATTGCTATGTAACTGTTAATAATACAGATAAAAGTCATTGTTTTTCTGATGATTTAAGTCTATCAATAAGGGGTTAATCCATGTTAAAAGTCGTTGATACTGCTAAGAATTCGAGTGCAGGGGTTGAAAAAGAAATTCCTGTTCAACCGGTCTCACTTGATATTTGGGATAAAAAATATCGCCTCAAATCCAAGCAAGGCGACAATATCGATAAAGACATGGATGCTACCTATTCGCGTGTAGCACGCGCTTTAGCCGATGTGGAAACTACAGAAGAAAAACGTGCCGAGTGGCATGAGAAGTTTTTGTGGGCATTGCGTCGCGGTGCAATTCCAGCGGGCCGCATTACCTCAAATGCGGGCGCGTTAGAGCACAAGCCTGCCACCTCTACCATTAACTGCACAGTGTCCGGTGTGATATCAGACAGTATGGATGATATTTTAGGCAAGGTGCACGAAGCTGGGTTAACCTTGAAAGCAGGTTGCGGTATCGGTTATGAATTTTCTACATTGCGTCCAAAAGGCGCATTTGTGGCGGGTGCAGGTGCCTATACCAGCGGCCCGTTATCTTTCATGGATATCTACGACAAAATGTGCTTCACCGTGTCTAGCGCGGGTGGCCGCCGTGGCGCGCAAATGGCAACGTTTGATATTTCACACCCTGATGTGGCTGATTTCATTAAAGCGAAACGTGAAAGCGGGCGTTTACGTCAGTTCAACTTGTCTTGCCTCATTACCAAAGAATTCATGGAAGCGGTAAAAGCTGACGCTGAGTGGAAACTGGCTTTCCCGGTAACAGAAAAAGAAGCGATTGTTGATGGCTTGAATGTGAACGACGAGAGTCAGGTAGTGTGGCGCGAGTGGCCAATCAAAGGCAAATACCTGGCAAAAACAGAAGGTAAAGATGCCGGTAAAGTCGCTTGCCGTGTGTACAAAACCATCAAGGCGCGCCGTTTGTGGGATGTGATTATGTCCTCTACTTACGACTTTGCCGAGCCTGGTTTTATCCTGATCGACCGCGTCAATGAAATGAACAACAACTGGTTCTGCGAAAACATCCGTGCCACCAACCCATGCGGCGAACAGCCATTGCCACCTTACGGTGCTTGCCTGTTAGGTTCAATCAACTTAACCCGTTTTGTGAAAAAACCATTCACCGATGAAGCGTACTTTGACTGGAAAGAGTACCGTGAAGTGGTCGCGATCTTCACGCGTATGCTCGATAACGTCGTTGAGATCAACGGCTTGCCACTGCAACAGCAACGTGACGAGATCATGCGCAAGCGCCGCCACGGCATGGGTTATTTAGGCCTGGGTTCTAGCCTCACCATGATGAAATTGAAATACGGTGAAGAAGAGTCAATCAAATTCACGGAAGAAGTCACCCGCGTGATGGCGGAAGAAGGCTGGAACGTAGGCGTGCAGCTGGCTGAAGAAAAAGGCCCGGCACCAATCATGGATGAGAAGTTTGAAGTGACTGCTGACATGCTGGCAAAACGCCCTGAAATGGCGGCAGACGGCATTAAAGTCGGTAGCAAAGTGGCTGGTAAAGTGTTGCTCGGTAAATATAGCCGTTATATGCAGCAGTTCCCGGAAGGCCTGCGTAACAAAATCGCCAGCAAAGGCGCACGCTTTACCCACCATAGCTCAATTGCGCCAACCGGCACAATTTCACTTTCATTGGCTAACAATGCAAGTAACGGTATTGAGCCAAGCTTTGCGCACCACTATGCACGTAACGTGATTCGTGAAGGTAAAAAATCAAAAGAGAAAGTCGATGTATTCTCTTATGAGCTGTTGGCTTACCGCGAGCTGATCAACCCTAAAGCGATGCCATTCAGTGACAAACCGGAAGAGCAATTGCCGGATTACTTCCTGGATTCATCAACCATCATGGCGAAAGCGCACGTGGATATTCAAGCCGCTTCACAAAAATGGATTGATAGCTCAATCTCAAAAACCATCAACGTGCCGACAGATTATGATTTTGAAGATTTTAAAAACATCTATCTTTATGCTTACGACAAAGGCCTGAAAGGTTGCACTACATTCAGGTTCAATCCGGAGGCGTTCCAGGGCGTGCTGGTAACTGAAAAAGACCTGGAAAACACTACTTACAAGTTCACTTTGGAAGATGGCACCGAGATCGAAGCAAAAGGCAATGAAGAGATTGAGTACGATGGCGAAATCCATAGTGCCGCGAATCTGTATGATGCGTTGAAAGAAGGCTACTACGGAAAATTTTGATCGTCATTCCGTACTTGATACGGAATCTAGTGAAAAATGGATTCCCGCCTTCGCGGGAATGACAGGGTAAGGGATTAACCCCTAAAAAGGAAAACAAAATGACTATTAAAATTGAAAAGAAAATCGTTGGCTACAGCCTGGTTACTGAAGAAGACAAAAAAAATGCAGCAGCAAAAGCACAAGAGGCAACAACCAATAACGTTCTGCAACTAGGTGAGCCATTAAGCCGCCCCGATAAACTTGTGGGTAACACCTATAAAATCAAAACGCCTGTCACTGAACACGCGCTTTATATCACCATAAACGATGTAATGATGAACGAAGGCACACTGCAAGAGCATCGCCGCCCGTTCGAGATATTTATCAACTCCAAAAACATGGAGCACTTTCAATGGATAGTCGCCCTCACCCGCGTCATGTCTGCCGTGTTCCGTAAAGGTGGCGATATCACTTTCCTGGTAGAAGAACTTAAAAGCGTGTTTGAACCAAGCGGCGGTTACTTTAAAAAAGGCGGCAAGTTTGTGCCTAGCCTGGTGGCAGAGATTGGTGAAGTGGTTGAGCAGCACCTGCAGGAAATCGGCATGCTGAAAAAACCCGGCTTGGATCAGCACCAACAAAAACTGGTAGAAGAGAAAAAAGCAGAATACCTGGAAAAACACGCCAAACCAGGTGAAGAAGTGAATGATGAAGGCTTCCCAAAAGGTGCGCAGCTTTGCAAGAAATGTAACACCAAAGCTTCAATTATTATGGATGGCTGTTTGACTTGTTTGAATTGTGGTGAGAGTAAGTGCGGTTAATTAGAAAAGGGGCTTACGCCCCTTTTCTTGTGTACGTTAGCTTATAACTTGCAAGTTGTACTTATTAAAATTCAATCACTTATGATTCTCATCATCACCATAAGCTGCAATTCCAATACCTCATAAGCTGCAAGTATCTTCATAAATTTACGCAAACTGCAATTGACCTAAAGTCACTCTATTATCATGTCTCAAATCAAACGGAGCCAATTAGTTGGCAATGTTACCTGCCAGTGAAATACACAATCATTTCATTGGAGCGTCAACCTCAAAACCAGCTAAAATGTGCCAGTCTCCATAGTTGCAGCAATACCCTATTGCCTTTGATATAAACACGACAAAGAGTTTTCCATTTGTTTGCCACCATGATGTTTACTCTTCAGTTGGTATTACTTCGCTACGGATTAGGACCATCCGCCGTTGAGCAATGGCAGTTGTATCACATTCAGCCAGCCCGCTGATATTGGTCAGGCAAGGAGCCTCTTCCCATTTACTTTGCTTTATGTCATTTAGACTGGCATTGGGCACAGTCGTATTGGCGTGATTTTCGGCATTACCTTTGCAGCCTACTAGAATTACACTAATCAACACAGTCTGTATTGCTATCAATCGCAGCATGCTATTTCTCCGTTATTCTTTAGCAATACATTAGCGCTTGCATCAGGTACACTACATGTACAATTTGAAATTTAATTATTGAAACTGTATAGGTCAAAACACCATGCCAGTTGCACCTCCTTTACTAACAATAAATCCACTAGATCCCATTCCCCTGGTAGAGCAAATCGTCGTCGGCATTAAACGTTTGACAGAAGAGCGAGTACTGCGTGTCGGCACACGTCTTCCTTCTATTCGCAATTTCGCCATTCAGCATAGTGTCAGCCGTTTCACCGTGGTTGATGCCTATGACCGATTGGTGGCCCTGGGTTATTTAGCTTCACGTCGAGGCTCTGGCTTTTATGTTGCCCCGCGGCAACAGGTAGAAACACCGATTGTAAACAGTTGCAGGCTGGATCAGGCAGATGACGTGCTGTGGCTCCTACATAACACTTTTAGGGATTTCCCAGAAGCAGTCAGGCCCGGATGCGGCTGGTTGCCAAGTAACTGGCTGGATGAAAGTGTCATTCAAAAAAGTCTGCATGAGCTTTCCAGAAAGTCAGGTAAATTTCTGACTGGCTATGGTGATGTCAGCGGCTATTTACCGTTACGCCAGCAACTATTGCAAAAACATTTAACCGACATTGGCATTGGCGCAGAAGTCCACCAGATCATCATGACCAATGGCGCAACGCATGGTCTAGATCTGGCGGCACGGCTGTTGATTCAACCGGGAGATTATGTACTGGTGGATGACCCAGGTTACTATACATTATTCGGATATCTGAAAACCCTGGGTGCCAGGCTCCTTGGCGTACCTCGCAATGTAGATGGACCGGATGTGAATCACATGGAACAAATGATTCAAGAATTTCATCCCAAGTTATTTTTTACCAACACAGTGCTGCATAATCCTACCGGAACTAGCACCAGCCTAGCAGTGGCACATCAAATCTTGCAATTAGCAGAAAAACACAACTTGTATATTGTGGAGGACGATATATATGGTGATTTCCATCCTGGGAATGCACCACGGCTTGCCACTCTGGATCAACTCAAACGAGTGATTTATGTGAGCAGTTTTTCCAAGACCATCTCAGCCAGTTTGCGCGTCGGCTTCGTCGCCTGTAACCAGGAACTGGCTTCGAGGCTACTCGACCTGAAGTTACTTTCAGGTTTGACTACTTCTGAAATCAATCAAAGAGTCATGCACCAGATTCTACTGGAAGGCCGCTACCGCAAACATATTGAGCGGGTACGCTCACGTCTGCAGGAAAAACGCGGGCAAATAATTCTACGTCTAGAACAATGCGGCCTGCAACTTCATGCAGAACCTGTTGGCGGCATGTTCATTTGGGCACAACTTCCAGAAGGTCAGAACGCGGCTGAAATCGCCACACTGGCGACGCGCGAAAATATCATGCTAGCACCAGGCAATTTATTCCGTCCCTATCAAGAACCATCACCTTGGCTACGCTTCAACGTGGCACATTGTGACGACGACCGGATTTTTGATTTTCTAGTACAGCAGATCTCCTCTTAACGTAAACCATATTACGTCCATTTCTGTTTCTGTTAGATTAAGTATAATACTCAACGGGTATTTAGTATTCCTTGATTGATGACAATCACGAAATACGAATTCAGACAATAGGGGACAGACCCCAATAATTTTTATTTAAATAAGCGTTAGTTGACTGGAGTGCTTGTTCTCAGTATAGTGCCGGCCTTCGGCGTGTAGCGTAGCCTGGTAGCGCGCCTGCTTTGGGAGCAGGATGTCGGGAGTTCGAATCTCTCCACGCCGACCACAGTAAATAAGTTTGAATAATTGGTGGCAGACCCAATTAGCGAAAAAGGAGCTTCGGCTCCTTTTTTTATTGTGACATATCAAGTCGGTAGGCTGTTATCTGGCTAAGAAAAGCGATTCGCTCGCTGTTCAATCCGAGAGGGCTTTACGCCCCCTTGTTCTGCTGTTCGGCGAGATCTTTCAGGAACTGTGCAATATCCCACTCGCAGCCGCCACAGCCAGAAAGCGCGCCAGTCCATCTGGAAATTGCATCTATATCCATCCCTTGCTCGAACAGGCTTTGAATATTGCCCTGCGTGGTGCCGCTGCAATGGCACATGACTTCATCTGCCGGGTTGGCATTCTTCGTGTTCATGGATGGTTTTTGCTTCCGGTTTTGTTGACCGGTCATATTTTAACATTCCGGATTTTTCGATGCAGGAATGTGTGAAAAAACTATTCGAGTCAGGGCGTTTCGCTAAACCATTACACGCAAGTAGTTTACGTGTCCTTAAGTTGATTGCAGTTTAATTGTTGATTCGATAAAAGGATCATCAAAATTGCGGTCATGTTCCTCAAACAGATCTGTAAGCGTTTTGTGGAATTGCCTGAAGATCTCGGCAGTGTTGCCTTCATTTCTCAGCGACAAACATTCATCTGATAACGCATATAGTTTTTGCAAAAGATCAACATGGGCTTGCTGGTGAATACAAAAGTATTCAGAGTCACTCGTGACGTGTGGTCGACTTAACATGATGGTTTCTTCATGAGCAAAATGCTCACCGGCCAGATCAATGATATGTAATAAAAAGGATGGTAACCGGCCTTGGCATGAGGTCTGCTGTTCACGGGTGCAGCCCTGACAGTCAAGCAACTTACCTATATTGCTGCAGGCGCAGGCATCACGGAGATCACTTAAGTACTTATCCAGTAACTTATGTTCTGTTTCGATAACGAGGTAATCGGCGGGAGCCAATCCTATAATTGCCTGGCGATGAACTAACATGAATGTCTCCTTCTCATTGGATATAGCGGAGTTTCCTAACATACTAGCTTTG